>MDTG01283932.1_pt1 | contig 32053 bp, 19 predicted proteins | sample 811421 | NCBI WGS metagenome assembly MDTG01 (sample SAMN05326645, study PRJNA326480) | marine metagenome | isolation source: seawater | place: Pacific Ocean: South East | collected 2011
AGCTCAAGGCTCATGCAGGCCTGTCCGAGCGTATTCCGTGTCGCCGCAGGCGACGAGGCCCGCGAAGCGGGCCACCGAAAAATCGGGAGGACAGGCCGGGGCGAGTCGCGCAGGAAGCTCAAGGCTCATGCAGGCCTGTCCGAGCGCATTCCGTGTCGCCGCAGGCGACGAGGCCCGCGAAGCGGGCCACCGCCGAAAGGTCTATGACCCCAGGAGGCGCTGGCGCGCCAGGCGAATTCGAGCGACCATCGCGCTAGCCATGTCGGCCCGCTCCACGATCACCGCTCTGATTGCCCTCCCGCTCCTCCTGGGCGGCTGCGCCAGCTCCCCCGAGGAGGGGGGCGAGCCAGAGCGTGTGCTCCTCGCTGACGTCGACGACGAGAGCGAGGGGGACGGGGACCTGACCGGGTTCCCGACCGCGCCAGGGCTCCTGCCCCGCGACTACCTCATGAAGGAGCAGGCGGGCGCGCTCAAGGGCTACCTGACCAAGTTCTATCGGGTTCGCAGCCAGAGCGGCGGAGACCTGGCCAAGCTGCTCAACAGCTGGAAGAGCCAGAAGGCGCGGATCATTCACGTGGCCCAGCACAACATGCTGGTGATCACCGAGACCGCCGAGAACATGCCGGTCCTGATGGAGGTGCTCAAGCAGGTCGACGTGCCGCAGCTCCAGATCGAGATCGAAGCCAAGGTGATCGAGATCCTCGAGAGCGACGGCTACGAGTTCGGCTTCGAGCTCCACGTGGACCGCGCCCCGGCTGGCAACACGGCCCTGCGTCGCTACGACGGGCGCTTCGACAGCAACAGCTTCCTCGAGTCGCTCACCAACCAGAACCAGCCCTTCCAGGGCGCTTCGCTCAACTGGGCCAGCGTGGGCTCGGTGGTCGAGGAGCTGGGCGACTTCGAATACATCATGCGAGCCCTCGAGACCGAGGGCTACGCCGAGATCGTCTCTGCCCCGCGGATCGTGTGCCGCAGCGGCCAGAAGGCGGTCCTCAAGACCGAGACCCGGCTTCCGATCCAGGAGTTCGTGCTCCTCTCGGCCAACAACCCGCGCGTCACGACCCGCTTCACCAACGTCGGGGTGACCCTGGAGGTGACGCCCCAGGTGGTGGGGCGCGACGCGATCACCGTGCTGGTCAAGCCGGTGGTCAGCAACGTGATCCGCTTCGAGCTCAACACCGGCGGCTTCCCGACCCCGGTGATCGCGAGCCGCAGCGCCGAGACCCGGGTCGATATCAAGAACGGCGAGCTGCTCGTGATCGGCGGACTGCTCGACAAGCAGCGCCGCAAGGACCAGCGCGGCGTCCCCGTCCTGCGCGACATTCCGCTCCTGGGCCGCCTCTTTCAGTCCGAGGACGACTTCGAGCAGAAGACCCAGATCGTGTTCCTGCTGCGGCTGCGGATCCTGACGACCGCCGAGAAGGCCCGCATGCGCGGTCGGGTCCCGATCACCCGCGAGGAGAAGGTCCGGCGGGCCGAGAGCGAAGAGGAAGAGAAGAAGTAGCCAGTTGGCTGGTGACGAGAGCAGTCTGTCGCACGAGCGACAGCTCCCTCCCTCCAGTGCGAGTGTTGAACGGGGAAACCTGGAAAACTCGAAAGCAGCAGCTCCGCTGAGCCCTTGCCGCGCCTTCCAGTTTTCCAGTTTTCTCCGTTCAATCTCCGAAACGCGAAGGAGCTGTCGCTCTCAGCGACAGCTCCCTTCAAGCTCGAGCTCGAACGAACTACCGCACCGGGATCGCGCTCCAGTCCTCCCCGTCGAACACGAGGATGTCCTCCTCGCCGACCGAGCACAGGCAGCCGCCCGCCACGCTCAGCTCGCGGAAGGTCAGCTCGTCCTCGCCGAAGTCGGGCGACTCGATCCCGTTGGGGCCGAGGCGGAACACGCCGAACTCGCCGGAGCAGTAGATCGCGCCCTCATATTCGACCAGGCTCCAGAGGTTGTCCTTGGCCTCGCCGAGGTCGACCTGCTTCCACTTGCCGTCCCTGCCCTCGAGCAGGGCGCCGTTGCTGCCGCAGGCGTAGACCTTGCCGTCGCTGGCGCAGCACACGTGACCCAGGGTCTCCTGGGTGGGGGAGGTCTCGGGGCCCCACTTCTTGGCCTTGTAGCGCCAGATCGCCCCGCTCCAGCCCACCGCGTAGAGGTCACGCGTGCCGAAGCCGTGAATGTGGGTGAAGCCGACTGGCTCGTCGGGGTCGCCGTTGTTGATCAGCTTCCAGTCGCCCGGGGCGTCACGGCGCCAGACCTGATAGCCCATGCCCACCGCATAGACCTTGTTGTTGACGACCCCCAGGCCCGTCAGGGGGGCCTCGAGCTCGTCGGGGATCTGCTCGAACTCGACGCCCTTGCCTGAGAACACGCAGGCCTCCCCGTCGGGGGAGAGCGCGAGCAGCTGGGGCTGCTTCTCGTCGGGTCGGACCAGGCCGATCGTGGCCCAGTCGAGGGGGTCGCCGACGAGGTCCCACTCGTCGTCCTCGTACCAGGCCAGGAGGGTGTGCTCTTCTTTGACCTCACGATCCTGCAGCGTCGCCCCGAGGACGTCGTCGTAGATCAGGCAGCCGTGGGTGAAGAAGCGTTGGGAGTCGAAGATCATTCAGCTCTCTCTCGCCAGGTCAGTGTCGCGCAAGAGGGGGGCGCGAGCCACCTCGCGTGATTCTTGTTGCTCAATCCAGGCCGTGGCGCTTGATCAGGCTGTAGAGGGTCGAGCGGGGCACGCCCAGCTGACGCGCCGCCTGGGCCTTGTTGCCGTCGGTCGCTTCGAGGGCGCTCTGGACCAGCTCGCGCTCGACCTCGGCCAGGGTCTTGCCCGCGAGGTTGCCCGTGGCCTTGGACACCCCCCGGCCAGCGCGGACCTCGGGCGAGAGCTGCTGGGCGCTGATCTCGCGCGCGTCGAGGGCGCACAGGCGGCGGACCTCGTTGCGCAGCTCGCGCACGTTGCCGGGCCAGCTGTAGCTGACCAGGAGGTGCAGGGCGCGCGGCGTCAGGCGCAGCGGGCGGCCCTCCTGGCTGGCGAAGTGCTCGGCCAGGATCGGCACGTCCTCCAGCCGGAGCCGGAGCGGCGGGACGTCGATCCTGAGCACGTCGAGGCGGTAGTAGAGGTCTTCGCGGAAGCGGCCCTCGGCCACCAGCGAGCGCAGGTCGTGGCGCGTGGTCGCCAGCACGCGGCACTCGACGGGGAAGGTCTCGTCGCTGCCGACGGGGCGGACCTCGCCCTCCTGGAGCACGCGCAGCAGCTTGGCCTGCAGGCGCAGGGGCAGCTCGGCGACCTCGTCCAGGACGAGGGTCCCCCGACCGGCCTGGCGGAGCAGGCCCTCGCGGGCGTGCTCGGCGCCGGGCTGGGCGCCGGCGACGTGGCCGAAGAGCGCGCCCTCCATGCGCTCGTCCTCGAGCGCGGCGCAGCTCTCCGAGACGAAGGGCGCCTGGGGGCGGTCGCCGCGGCGGTGCAGCTCGCGCGCCACGCTCTGCTTGCCGGTCCCGCTCTCGCCCACGATCAGGACCGGGGCCCAGCTGCGGGCGCCCTGCTCGATCGAGGCGTAGAGCTTGGCCATCACCGGGCTCGAGCCGATCATCTCGCCGTAGCGGAGGTGCGCGGGGCGATCGACGGTGGGGGCCGGCTCCTCGGTCAGGCGCTGGAGGCGGGTCAGCTCCTCGCGCGCCTCGCGCAGGCGCGAGCTGGTCTGGCTGCGCTCCTCGGCCAGCTCGGCGGTCTCCATGACCAGCGCCGCCTGGTCGGCGAACACGCGCAGGTAGCCCAGGTCGCTCGGGACGAAGGCGTTGGTCATGAAGCGGTGGTCGATATAGAGCACGCCGCGCACCTCGCCGCGCAGGCGCATCGGCACGCAGGCGATCGAGCGGATCCGCCGGTTGGCGACGCTGGTCGCGTCGAGCACGTCGGCGTCCTCCTCGCGGGTCGTGACCAGCCCGTCCCCGTCGCCGCCTTCGTCGTCCGCGCTGCTGAGCACCCGCTCGACGACCGTGCGGGACACGTCGCTCTTGTTGCTGCGCAGGGCCTCGCCGTCGAAGCCGCGCGCGGCGACGACCTTGATCTTGGCCTTGCCCTCCTCGTTGCGCGTCACGCGGACCAGGTAGCCGCGCTCGGCCTGGGCCAGCTCGATCGCTGAGTCGAGGATCACCGGCAGCAGGCGCTCGAGGTCTTGCTCGGTGCCCAGGCGGAGGGTCAGCTCGCGGACGCGCCGCAGCCAGCTCAGCTCGCGTTCGGGGTCGACGTCGGCCACGGACTCCTCCCACGGCGAGACGCGTTACCCAAGCATGAAAGGAGTGCGAAGGGATCGCGCGCGCGCCGTCCCCGGGATTCTAGCGTTTATGGCCGGCACCCAACGGCACAGGGCCTGCACGGGTCGAGGGAGCTGCCTACACTGCCTCCAGAGGAGCGCTCATGACCGGATCCGCACTGCTCGAGCTCCCCGCCACCGCGACGCGCTCGCTCTGGGTCGCGCGCGTCTCAGGCGACCAGGTCGCCATGGGTCGCCAGCACGCGGGCCTCCTGAGCGAAGTCGGCGGCTGGGAGCACCTGCTCGACTACTACGAGCGCATGCCCGAGCTCGTGCTCGGGGGCCCCCGCGAAGGGGAGCGCACGCCGCCGCTGGTGCACGCGATCCGGCCCCTGGTGGCCCTGGCCCTGCGCTCGCTCGAGGGGCGCCGCCCGCGCGAGCTGCGCGCGCGCTCGCGCGCCTTCTTCGCCGCCCTGGGGCGCCCGCCCGAGACCAGCCAGCACCAGCAGGTCATGGACGTGCTGCAGAACGTGATCAACCTGGCCGGGCGCTTTGGCCTCGGTCCCTCCCGCCAGATCACCGCGCGCGCCGTCCCCTCCTGCACCAGCCTCGCCGTGTGGGGGCGCGCGTCGGCCACCGGCGGCCTGCTCCACGCGCGCAACTTCGACTTCCCCGGCGCCGGCGTGTGGGAGCGCGCGCCGGCGGTCGTGTTCTGCGAGCCGCGCGAGGCGGGCTCGCTCCGCTACGGCTTCGTGACCACCCGCGGGGCCGACGTGGCCGGCGTGAGCACCTTCAACGAGGCCGGGATCTCGCTCACCAGCCACACCCGCTTTCACCGCCACGCCCGCCTCTTCGACGGGGTGGGGATCGTCGACCTCTGCCACGAGATCGCGCGCAAGGCCCGGACCCTGGCCGACGCGATCCGGATCGCGCGCCGGCGCCCCGCCAGCTCGACCTGGGGGCTGCTCGTCAGCTCGGCCCGCGAGGAGCGGGCGCTGGTGCTCGAGATCACCGCGCGCCGGGTCGAGGTCGTGGAGCCTTCGCCAGGCGAGGACTTCCTGGCCAACACCAACCGCTACGTGAGCGAGAACCTCCAGCCCGACCAGGTCGCGCCCTCGACCGGCTTCGTGAAGAACTCCGACGGCCGGCTGGAGGTCGCGCGCCGCTGGGGCCAGCGCGGCGGGCTCTCGGTGGCGGACCTCCAGGCCTGCCTCGACGCCTACGACGACCCCGACCACCCCGGCGAGACCCGCGCCGCCGGGGGCACGATCGCCCAGGCGATCACGGTCCAGAGCGTGGTGATCGATCCGATCGAGGAGGTCGTGCACGTCTCGGTCGGGCCGGTCCCGACGGGCCAGGGCCCCTACGTGACCGTGCCCTGGCGCTGGAGCCAGGCCGCCGACTCGGCCCTGCACGAGGTCGAGAGCGCGCCCGCCCCGCCGCCGCCCGGTCGCGCGGGCTACCTGGAGGCGGTCCGCCTGCACGGCAGCGGCGGCCAGCGGGGCGCGATCGAGGAGGCCCTCGCGCGCGCCGTCACCGACGCGCCCGAGGACCCGACCTACCGCCTGCTCGCGGGCGGCTGCGCCCTGCGCCGCCACGACTTCCCCCGCGCCCGGGAGCACTTCGCGCGCGGACTCGAGGCGGAGCGCTCGCCCTTCCACCGCGGCCAGCTCCTGCTCTGGGCCTCCCGGGCCGCCTCCTGCGAGCGCGACCGCGCCGCGGCCAAGCGCTATCGCGAGGAGCTCGAGCGCCTCGAGGAGCCGCTGGTGGCCGACTACCAGCGCGAGCTGGCCCGCGAGGCCCGGCGCGGCTTCCCGCGCCGCCTGCTGAGCCGGATCGACGTCCACCCCGGCTTCCCCGACGTGACGGTGCTCTGAGCGGGTCGGCTCAGCGCCCCTGGAACATTTGGTCCAGCAGCTGACGCGCCTGCGCGTCGCCCGCCGCGACCGCCCGCTCCAGCCAGCGGCGCGAGGCTGCGCGGTCCTGCGGGACCCCCTCGGCGCCGTAGTAGAGCAGGCCGGCGGCGTTCTTCATGGCGCCCACGTCTCCCTCCTCCGCCAGCTCCCCGTAGAGCTTCAGGCCGCGCGGCGGATCGTAGGCGGGCCCGAAGCAGAGCAGCGAGGCCAGGGCGCTCCGCCCGGCGAGGTCGCCTGCCGCGGCGGCGCGCTTGGCCCATGCGTAGGCCTCGCTGAAGCGCTGCTGCTCCCGCAGCAGGACCGCGAGGTTGCCCATGGCGGCCGCGAAGCCCGCCTCGGCGGCGCGCTGAAAGTGGCGAATCGCGGCCTGGGGGCTGCGCGGCAGCCCTCCCTCGCCGCGCATGTAGAGCAAGCCCATGCCGTAGTGGCTGCGGACGAAGCCGCCCGCGACGCCTCGCTCGAAGTAGCGGCGCGCGGCGGCTGGGTCGACCGGCACGCGCGGGGCGCCGTTGAGGTAGATCGTCGCGGCGCGGTGCGCTGACTCGGCGTCGCCGAGCTCGGCGCCGCGCTCGAAGTAGCCCAGCGCCGTGAGCTCGCGGTCGGGCCCGCAGTGGCCGTTCGCCGCCATGCCGCCCAGGCGCCGGAAGGCCTCGGGCTCCCCCCGCTCGCCGGCCTCGAGGTAGAGCGCCCGGGCCGCGTCGAAGTCGGGGGCGTCCCCGCCCAGGCCGTCGGCCAGGATCGCCGCCCGCGCGACCAGCGCCGGCGGGTCCTCGCCCGCGGCGGCGGCGCGCATTAGCTGGTAGCCGCGCTCGCGCTCGCCTTCGCGGTAGGCCGCTCGGGCGCGGTCCAGCAGCTCGCGCGAGCTCGCTCGCGGCGCGGCGGGGGCCGGCGTGGGCTGGGCGTCCTCCGCTCGCTCGCTGGGCGCGCCGGGACTGGGCGCGCTGGGACTGGGCGCGCTGGGACTGGGCGTGTTGGGACTGGACGTGCTGGGACTGGACGTGCTGGGACTGGGCGCGGGCGCGGCCTCGGGGCTGGGCGCAGGGGCGCGCTGCAGCGCGACCCCGCCGGCCACGCCGAGGGCGAGCAGCAGCAGCAGCAGCAGGGCGCCGAGCGCGACGCGCGTGCGCCCCTCCGGCGCAGGAGCCCGCTCCAGCTCCGCGAGGACCGCCGCCGCCGACGCGGGGCGCCGGCGGGGGTCCTTCTCCAGGCAGCGCAGCAGGAGCGCCTCGTAGCGGCCTGGCAGGCCGGCGCGCAGGGAGCGCGGCGGGCGCGGAGCCTGCTCACAGGTCGCGATCACGACCTCGGCCAGGGAGCTGCCGCCGTGCGGGGGCTCTCCCGTCCAGGCGGCGTAGAGCAGCGCGCCGAGCGAGAACAGGTCGCTCTGGGGGCCCAGCTCTTCGAAGCCGGCGCCGCGGGCCTGCTCGGGCGACCAGTAGCCGGGGGTCCCCTGGAGGGCCCCCGTCGCGGTCAGCGCGCGCGACTGCGAGTCGAGGTCCTTGGCGAGGCCGAAGTCGGTCAGCAGGGCCTGGCCGTCCTCGCGCAGGAGCACGTTGTCGGGCTTGAGGTCCCGGTGCAGGAGCTGCAGCTCGTGAGCGCAGGCCAGGGCGCTCGTGAGCGCTCGGGCGAGCTCGAGCCACTCGGGGAAGGTGTAGGCCTGGCCCCGCGCGAGGCGGTCGGCGAGGCTCTCGCCGACGACGAGCTCCATGGCGAGCCAGGGGCGGCGTCCAGCTTGCCCGCTGTCGAGGAGGCGCACGACGTGGGGGTGTTCGAGGCGGGCCAGGGCGCGCACCTCGCGGGCGAAGCGCCGCAGGCGCACGTCGTCGGGCGAGCCCGCGAGGAGCTTCAGCGCGACGGGGCGCCCGTCGCGCACGTCCCGGGCGCGGAAGACGACGCCCATGCCGCCTCGTCCCAGCGTGCCTTCGATCCGATAGGGGCCGAGCTGCTCCACTTGGGCGAGCTTGGCCGTCGCGGCTCGCCGAGGCAACTCCGTTGACAGGCGCGGGACCCGAGCCCAACCGCCGCTGAGACGGATCGGCCCAGAATCGACGCCAGGGCGTCAGGTGGCCGCTCCGCGGGAGGGCGAGCCCCCGCCCCGGGGCGTTGGGGTTGGCACTGCTCTTGCGCCCTCTCCGCCAGCGAAGGGAGCGTGCATGCAGAGAGCGAGGGCCAACCAGATCCAGATCGAAGTGCGGGCGCAGGCCCAGGCGCGCGCCGCGCGCTGCGCCTTCTGCCACGATTCCGGCGGGAGCTCGCTCACCTGCACGGGCTGCGGGGTCGCGCTGCACGCCCCCTGCTGGGAGGAGCTGGCCCGCTGTCCCTCGATCGGCTGCGAGTCCCGGTTGATCCCCTCCGCCCTCGCGATCGAGCTGCTGCGGATCGAGTCGGCGACCCTCGACGCGCGGATCCAGCGCGTGATCGCCGCCTTCTACGCCTGCGGCGTGGTCGCCTTCGTCGCGATCGGGGCCGTGCTCTGGGCCTCCCTGGCCGCCGACGCCCTCGCGGCCTCCGCCAAGAGCTGGGGCGAGCGGCTCTTCGTGCTCTCGATCGCGGCGCTCCTGCCCCTCGCGCCGGCGACCCTGGTCCACTACGGGCGCCTCAGCCTGGGCGCCGGCTCCGACTGGCGGCGCGCTTGACGCGGAGGGACTAACCTCGGGCAGTGGACGACTTCTCCTGGAGCGCGGACGAGCGGACGATCGGGGCGGACCGGGAGCGCCTCGAGGGGCGCCGGCTCGGGCGCTACCACCTGCTCCAGGAGCTCGGGCGCGGGGCCATGGGGGCGGTCTATCGCGCCCGCGACGGCGAGGCGGAGCGGGACGTGGCGCTCAAGCTCCTCCTGCCGGGGGTCAGCGGGAATCAGCTCGACCGGCTCAAGCGCGAGGGCGTGCTGACGGCGGCCCTGCGGCACCCCGGGATCGTCGGGATCCACGACGCCGGCGAGATCGGAGGCCGCGCCTACCTGGCCTACGAGCTGGTCGAGGGCGCGCGCACCCTGGGTGAGGTGGTGCCCCTCGTCGCGCGCGAGGAGCGGGTGCGCCTGGTCCGCGACGTGGCCGAGGCGGTCGGCCACGCCCACGCGCAGGGGGTGCTCCACCGCGACCTCAAGCCGAGCAACATCCTGGTCGACCAGCAGCGGCGCGTGCGCGTGGCCGACTTCGGGCTGGCGCGCGCCAGCGACTCGACCCGCCTGACCGAGACCAACGCCGTGGTCGGCACGCCGCTCTACATGTCCCCCGAGCAGGTCGGCGGGGACCACGACCAGGTCGGTCCGCCCAGCGACGTGTGGTCCCTGGGCGTGCTCCTCTACTCCGCCCTGACGGACGAGCTGCCCTTCCTCGGCCAGAGCATGGTCGAGCTCGCGCTCGCGATCACCGCCAACGCGCCCCTCACGCCGCGCGAGCGCGACCCCACGATCTCGCGCGGGCTGGAGCGGATCGTCCTGCGCGCCATGAGCAGCGACCCCGCCGCGCGCTACTCCGACGGCGCGGCCCTGGCCGCCGAGCTCGACCGCTACCTGCGGGGGGAGCTGATCGAGCCCCTCGACGAGCAGCGCCTGGTGCGGATCGCGGCGATCGTGGCCCTCGGCATGGTGATCGCCGCCGCGCTGGCGCTCTACTACGCCAGCCAGTCGCGCGAGCCGCCGGGGCCGCCGCAGCCGCCGGGCCCGATCGCGCTCCAGCGCGCCTTGGCCGAGGACGAGGCCGGCTTCGCCCGGCTGGTCGAGGAGCTGGAGCCCCTCGACCCCGCCGCCGCCTGGGCCTGGCGGGCGCGAGCCGCCCTCGAGCGGGGGGAGCTCGTCAGCGCGGGCGACGCCCTCGCGCGCGCGCGCGACGCGGGTCTGGCCCGGGTGCCCGGGGCCCTGCTCGAGGCGCGCCTGGTCCACCTCCGCGGGGGGGACGCGCTGGGCGTGCTGCGCGCGGCGCGCGGGGGCGGCGCGGGGGCCCCCCAGCGGCGCGGGGGCGCGGCGACGGGCTCGCTGCTGGCGGCCGAGGCGGAGCTGCTGCTGAGCGTGGGGCGCCCCGACATGGCGGGCGACACGCTCCCCGCGCAGCCCGAGCGCGTCGAGGCGCCGGCCTTCGCCCGCTGCTGGGGCGCCCCGCAGGCGGTCGCCGACTGCCTGCGCGGCCTCTTGCGCGACCCACCCGAGGTCGGGCCGCTGCTCGCCGCGGACGAGGCCTGGCGGGCCGGCGCGGCGCGCTGGCTGCGGCGGGAGGCGAGCTCCTGGCTGGCTTGGCTCGAGGTCCAGTCGGATCCGCGGCGGGGGCAGCCGCGCGCGAGCGTCGACCACGAGGCGCTCGAGCGAAGGGCGCGGAGCTGCCTGCGCGCGCTGGGGGCGCTGGGGGAGTCGACCTTCGCGCGCCGCGTCCAGGCCTGCCTCGACCCGCCTCTGCACCGCGCCTTGCCCGAGGAGCTGATCCCCGCGCGCGCCCGCCTGGGCGAGCTCGAGGGCTGGGTCGTGCTGGCCCTGGCCGAGGCGGCCCTGGTGGGAGAGCGCGGCGAGGCGGCGCTCGCGCTCCTGGAGCGCCTGGAGGAGGGCGCCCCTCGCGAGCCCGACGTCCACGACCCGGTCGGGATCCAGCGCGAGCGGGCGGCGTGGCTGCGCGGGCGAGCGCTCCTCGGCCAAGGGCAGGCAGCCGCGGGCCTGGCCGCCCTGGACGCCGCCGCAGAGCTGGGCGGCGCGACCCACGCCGGGATCCAGCGCGACCGCCTGGCCGCCGCTCGCCGCGCGGCGCCCGAGCGAGTCGAGGCGCTGCAGGCGCGCTTGGCCTTGCTGGAGGGCCTGCGCCGCGACGAGGCCGTCAAGCTCTTGCAGGAGTTCCGCCGCAGCCGGCGCGAGGGCGGGCCGACCGACCGGGACATGGCGCGCGTGCTCGAGCTGGACCCGGCCTCGCCCCTGGCGCGCTACTACCTGGGGCGGGCGCACTTCTCCAACGGCTGGGGCTGGAAGGGGCTGCGCAGCTGCCTCGCGGCGGCGGCCAGCTACCCGGCCGCCTTCGACGACCTGTTCCGGATCCTCCGCCGCGTCAACGCGCCGGGCCCGGACCAGCCCTTCGTGCGGCGCGGCCTGTTCAGCGAGACGATCAGCTCGGTCCCCCAGGCCGCGCTCGAGGCGCGCGCCTTCCTCGCGGCGCTGATGCTCGACGCCACCGGCGGAAAGGGAGCCGAGGCGGTCGAAGCGCTCGACCTGCTGGACCAGGCCCTCGAGCAGACCCCCGCGGCCTGGGAACTGCGGGTCCAGCGCGGGTTGGTCCGCGCGCGCCTCGGCTACGCCGGGGCGGCGCAGCGCGACCTGGACTGGGCCGAGGCGGCCTTCCCCCAGGTCGGGCACACCTGGTTCTACCGGGCCCTGGCGCTCTCGGCGGCGGAGCGCCCGGCGAGCGAGGTGCTCGAGGCGCTGCAGGGGGCGCGCAACTACGGCTACAAGGCCTGGCGCGAGGCGAACTGGGAGCCGGCGGACTACCCCGAGCTCACTCGGCTGCGCGGCGAGCCGGGGGTGGCTCAGTTCCTCGACCTGGTCCGCCGCTGACGACCGGCAGCGCGCGCCGCGCGAGCTGGGCCGCGACCTGCTCCTGGCGGCGCCACTGGCCGTAGAGCGCGCCGCGCGCGGCCAGCCGGTCGAGCCGGCGCCGGGTGGGCTCGGCGAGGGAGCCGGGGGCCGCGTCGCGCAGCGGCGTCCCGGGCAGGGGCATGAAGGTGTGCCCGTGGATCCGCGCGCCCAGGTCGGCCAGCCGCTCGGCCAGCGCGAGCGAGTCCGCGACGTCGGCGGGGGTCTCGCCGGGCAGGCCGAACAGGAAGTCCACGTCGGGGCGGAAGCCCTCCTCCAGGGCGCAGCGCACGGCCTGCTCGATCACCTCGACCCCGTGGCCGCGGTGGGTGGCCTCGAGCACGCGCGCCGAGCCGGACTGGGCGCCAATGATCAGCGAGTCGTTGTCGACGTAGCGCTTGAGCAGGCGCAGGGCGCGCGGCGTGACGTGCTCGGGGCGCAGCTCCGAGGGGAAGGTCCCGTAGAAGAGGCGGCGCTCGGGGCCGATCACCTCGCGGACCATGGCCAGCAGCGCCTCGAGGGCGTCGAGGTCGGGCTCGGTGCTGTGGCTGCCGTAGCTGAGCGAGGTCGGGGAGAGGAAGCGGTAGTCGCGGAAGCCGCGCTCGCGCAGGTGGGTCACCCAGCCGCGCACGTTCTCGAGGCTGCGGTGGCGGAAGCGGGCCCGGTTGAGGAAAGGGGTCTGGCAGAAGCTGCAGGCGTAGATACAGCCGCGGGTCAGCTCGATCGGGCCGAGCTTGTCGTGGCGCACGGCGAAGGGCGGCCAGTCGTTCAGGTCGACGACCTCGCCGCGCCCGCGCCGCCTCAGCGCACCCTCCGCGTCGAGGTCCCAGATCCCGCTCACGCGCGGGTCCTCGCCCGCGAGCAGGGCCTGGGCCAGGGCCACGATCGTGCGCTCCCCTTCGCCCACGGCGACCAGGTCGAAGCCGGCCCGCAGGGTCTGCTCCGGCTCGGCGCTGGCGTGGACGCCGCCGGCGAGGTGGAGCACGCGCGGGTCGTCGAGCTCGGCGCGCAGCGCGCTCAGCCGGCGGGCGACCTCGCCGAAGGAGGGCGAGTAGAAGGACCAGCCCACGACCAGCGGCGCGTAGCCGGCGCACCCTCGTCGCGCTGCCGACCGAGGCCTGCCCCTGCGGCTCGGGCAGAGCCTTCCAGGACTGCCACGGTCGCTGAGGCGTGGCTTCGTCCCCCGCGCGCTGCTGCAGGAGGAGCCCCCTCCGCTAGGCTGTGCAGCCAGCGAAAGCGGGACACCCATGACGAGACTCTTCACGCTGCTCCTCTGCCTGCTCTGCGCCGGCTGCCCCCAGGGCTCCCCTGCGAGTCCCCCCGGCTCAGGCGCCAAGGCGGGCGGAGGAGATCCGCTCGACTTCCTCGCGGGGCTGCCGCAGCTGACGCTGCACGCGCTGAACCCGGAGCCGGTCGGCATGAGCCAGCCCGCGCTGGTCTCCCCTGAGGCGACCCCGACTCCGGCCCCTTCGCCGGCTCCCTCACCAGGGGCGAGCGCGGCGCTCTTCCACGGCTATGCGATCCTGGGCTCGCTCGAGCTCGAGGGCGAGCCCTTGCGCGAGGCGGTGGCGGCGGTGCGCACCTCGCGGGATCAGAGCGACGGCACCATGGCGAGGTGCTTCTCGCCGCGGCACGGTCTGCAGGGCGAGCTCGACGGGCGGCGGGTCGACCTCGTGATCTGCTTCGAGTGCGACCAAATGGTGGTCGACGACGCGGGCAGACGGAAGACGGTCGCGATCACCGGCGCCGCCAAGGCGACCCTCAACCGGCTGCTGGACGCGCAGGCGATTCCGCGGGACGAGTAGCTCGCTACTCGAGGGCCTTGGCCAGCTCGAGCAGGCGCGCGTCCTTGGGCGCGAGGCGGAGCGCCTCGCCGAGGAGCTCTCGCGCGCGCTGCGGGTCCTTGCGCTGGTGCGCGTGGAAGGCCGCCAGGTAGAGCGCGTCGACGTCGCGCTGGCCGGCGAGCAGCCACTCGACGTGGGGCGCCGCCAGGTGAGCCTGGCCAGCGAGGAGCCGCAAGAGCGCCAGCATGTATCGGCGCGGCCGCTCGGGGGCCGGCTCCTCGCAGCTCCCGGCCAGCTCGGCGAACTTGAGCGCCTGGCTGACCTTGCGCTGGGAGAGGAAGAAGCGCGCGCGGGCCAGGAGGCCCTCCCCCCAGAAGGGCGCGCGCAGGACGGCCGCGTGGACCTCGCCCTGGGCGAGGAGCTGCTCGGCGGCGGCGTGGGCTTCGGCGCGCAGCGCGGCGAGGTCGCGCTGGCGCGGAGGGAGGCCGCGGTAGCGGATCCGCAGGCGCGGCCGCAGCGTCGGGTCGCGGTAGTCCGAGGTCGCCAGCGCGCAGCGGCCCTGGTCGAAGGGCGGCCCCTCGCGCAGGTGCTGAACGCGGACCCCCGCGTTGCTGCTCGGTCGGCGTCGCCAGCGGCGCACGAGGTCCGTCAGCGGCCAGCGCAGCCAGCGCGGCTGCCCGTCGGGGGCGACGCGGTTGAGCTGGGGTAAGGGCTCGCCCGCCTCGGGCTGGGTCAGCTCGGGGCGGCGGCTCGTGGCCTCGGGGTAGCGCGCGCCGCGCGCCTTGAGGTCGCCGTGCCAGCACACGCCGTCCAGCCACTCGTCCACCCCGTTGGCGCCCTCCACGAAGAGCCCGCGCGCGTCCTCGCGCAGGGGGCGGAGCTGGAGGTCGACCGGCTTGAGCAGCTTGCCGGTCGCGAGCAGGCGCAGCTCGAGGGTCGCTGACTCGATCTCGGCGTCCGGCGGCAGCTCGCTGAGGTCGAAGCGGAGCAGGAAGCGGAAGTCCCCGCCTCCGCGGACTCGATCGCCGACGATCGCGTGGCCTTCAGAGCCGAAGTTGTCGTTCCAGTAGAGGCCGTCGTTGCGCACGTAGGTGTCCACGCCGACCAGGGGGCCTGGCTGGAGCAGGAGCTCGCGCACTCGAGGAGCCTCCTCGAGCCGCCCCTCGCTCGTGGGGGTCGGGGCGGGGCGAGCTGGGGTCGCCGTGGGCGTCGAGGGCGCGGGCGTCGCGTCCGCGACCGCGCTCGGTTGCCGCCAGAGGGCGAGCCCGCCGAGGAGGGTCAGGGCGGCGACCCCGCAGAGGAGCAGGGGAACGCGGGCCGGGCGAAGCTCGGCGGAGGCCGTCAACGCCTGGCGCAGCTCTTGGGCCCACGCGGCGCCGTCGGGCGGGCGCTGGCTGGGGTCCTTGGAGAGGGCGCGCAGGACCAGCGCCGCCAGGGGGGCCGGCGCGCTGCGGGGCAGGGGCGGGGGCGGCTCGCGCGAGACGCTGTGCAGGAGGGCGACCAGCGAGTCGCCCTCGAAGGGCGGGCGGCCGGCCAGGGCCTCGTAGGCCATGACGCCCAGGGCGTAGACGTCGGTCGCGGGCGAGGCCGGCTCGCCCGAGAACTGCTCGGGGGCCATGTAGCTGGGCGTCCCCAGGATCTGGCCTTCGCTGGTGAGCGAGGAGCGCAGCTCGGTGTCGCGGGCCAGGCCGAAGTCGGTCACGACGGGGCTGCCGTCGGCGCGCAGGAGCACGTTGGCCGGCTTGAGGTCGCGGTGCACGATCGCGCGCTGGTGGGCGACGGCGAGCGCCTCGCCGACCTGGACCAGCGCGGGGAGGACCGCGGGCGGGTCGCGCTCGAGCAGGTCCTCCAGCGTCCCGCCCTCGACCAGCTCGAGGGCCAGCCAGTCCAGCCCGCGCTCCTGGCCGTGGTCGAGCAGGCGGATCAGGCCCGGGTGCTGCAGCTGGCGGATCAGCTCGCACTCGCGCGCGAAGCGGCGCTGCTGGGTCTGGCTGGCGTCGCGGCCGCGCAGGAGGAGCTTGAGCGCCGCCGGGCGCTGGTCGCGCACGTCGCGGGCGCGCAGCACGACGCCCATCGCCCCTCGCGCCAGCTCGCGCTCGACCTCGTAGGGGCCGAGCCGGGTGCCGCTCAGGCGCGCGCGCTTGAAGCCCTGCGAGCTGAGCGCGGCGATCAGGCTGTTCGGGGGTGGGTCCACCGTGTCTCCGCGTTGAGTAGTTTAAGAGCCCGCTACCCCGGTTGCGTGTACGCCTTCGCGTGGGTGAAATGGGCCCCTCGCTGGAGACACCGCATGCCGAGCCATCGCTTCCTCCCTCTGCTCCTCGCGCCCGCCCTCGTGGCGGGGGCCGCGCTCAGCGCTGCGGCGGGCGACATTCCGCCCGCCAAGAAGGCGCTCGAGGGCACCCAGGCCCGCAAGGGGCTCGTGACCGTCCACGTGGGCAAGGACAAGGCCCTGCTCGAGGTGCCTGCGGGCGCGCTCAAGCGGCCGCTCCTGCTCGCGACCTCGATCCGCGGCGGGCCGACCTACGCCGGCTTCCAGTGGCGCGACACGGTCGTCACCTTCCAGCAGCTCGACCGCTGGCTGCTCCTGATCGAGAAGGAGGTCCGCTACCGGCTCAAGAACGCGAACAAGCCGATCGCCGAGGTGGTCAAGCGGACCTACACCGACCGCCTGCTGGCCAAGGTCCCGATCGTGGGGCTCAACGGGAGCAACCCCGTCGTCGACCTCAAGGCGCTCTTCGGCGGCCAGGCTCAGGCCTTCTTCGGCGGGCTGGCGGCGGGCTTCGACCGCTCGGTCGTGATGCTCGAGCAGGCCAAGCTCTTCCCCAACAACGTCGAGCTGGCGCTGACCCTGCCCGACGGGCGGCGCGACGGGCGCTTCACCACGCTGGCCTACAGCCTGTCCAACCTGCCCCGCGGCGGCGGCTTTCGGCCTCGGGTGGCCGACGACCGGGTCGGCTACTTCCTGACCGCGGTCAAGGACTTCAGCGACGAGACCGCCGGCGGCGACCGCTTCATTCGCTTCGCCAACCGCTGGAACCTGGCCAAGGCCGACGGCCGGCTGGCCTCGAGCCCGGTCAAGCAGCCGATCGTGTTCTACGTCGAGAAGACCGTCCCCTACCGCTTCCGCCAGGCGGTGCGTGAGGGGATCCTCGCCTGGAACGAGGCCTTCGCCGCCTGCGGGCTGCAGAACGCCATGGTCGTGCGCCAGCAGACCAAGACCGAGTTCAACGACCTCGACCCCGAGGACGTCCGCTACAACTTCTTCCGCTGGATCGTGTCGGAGCGCGGCTTCGCCATGGGCCCCTCGCGCGTCCACCCCTGGACCGGGCAGATCCTCGACGCCGATATCGTGTTCGACGAGAGCATGGTCCGCGCCTACCTGCGCGAGTACGAGCTCTCGATCAAGCAGGCGCCGCGGACCTTCTTCTCGCCCGAGGTCCAGCGCCTGTGGCGCGAGCACCCCACCCACTTCTCGCTCGGCCACGCGCTGACCAAGAGCGCGACCGCCAACCAGTGGGACAGCCCCTGGAGCGCGCCCAAGGCCACCCACTGCGGGCTGGGTGAGGGCGTCAATCACCAGCTCGGGATGGGGATCCTGGCCCTGGGCCTGCAGCAGGACGCCCTGCGCACCGGCAGCCAGAAGTTCCCCCAGGAGTTCCTGGACGAGATCGTCAAGGACGTGGTCATGCACGAGGTCGGGCACACCCTCGGCCTGCGGCACAACTTCGTCGCCTCGACCTGGCGCGGGCTGGATCAGATCAACTCGAAGAAGCGGCCCGGGGACATTTGCTCCTCGGTCATGGACTACAACCCGGTCAACGTGGCGGCCGACCCCAAGCAGGGGCAGGGCCACTACACCATGCAGACCCTCGGCCCCTACGACCACTGGGCGATCCGCTGGGGCTATCACCCGAGCGAGAGCGAGGCCCAGAAGGGGATCGCGCAGGTCGCCAGCGCGCAGTTCGCCTACGCGACCGACGAGGACACCCGCGGCCCCGACCCCTACGTGCAGCGCTGGGACCTCGGCGCGGACCCGCTGGTCTACGCCAAGGAGCGCTTCGCGCTCGTCAAGCGCCTGCTGCCCAAGGCGGTCGCCAAGACCGTCGGCAAGGGCGAGAGCTACCAGGACGCGCGGCGCGCGGTCGACATGCTGCTCTACGACTACCAGGGCGCGGCCCTGGCGGCGACGCGCTTCGTCGGCGGTCAGCGCACCTGGCGCCACCACCTGGGCGACGAGGGCGGGCGCCTGCCGCTGGAGCCGGTGGCGGACGAGAAGCAGCGCGAGGCGCTGATGCTCGTCTGCAAGCACGTGCTCGCCGCCGGCAGCCTCGACCTGCCGCCCAAGCTGCTCCGCTCGCTCGGCAAGGGCCACTGGAGCCACTGGGGCAGCAACGACCGCAGCGTGCCGCACAGCTACCCCTACCTGGACCGGGTGCTGGGGATCCAGAGCTGGGCCCTCTACGGGCTGATCAACCCGGGCACCCTGGCGCGCCTGCTCGACACCGAGGCCAAGCGCGACGAGGGCGAGGGCCTGCTGAGCGTGCCCGAGGTGTTCACGACCCTCAGCGAGACGATCTTCGGCGACCTGCTCGACCCCCGCTCCTTCAGCGGCAAGGGCACGGTCCTCGAGCCCTCGGTGCCGACGACCCAGCGCAACCTGCAGCGCTACTACGTCGGGCACCTGATCAACATGTGCCTCGAGGGCGAGGGCGGGCCGACCCCGGCCGCCGCGCGCCAGGTGGCGCGGCTGGAGGCCAAGGTGATCCTGGCCTCGCTCCAGGCGCTGCTCGAGCGGGAGCCCGACCACCCCGACCAGTTCAGCCTCGACCCCTACACCCGCGGTCACGTGGAAGAGGTGATCGGGCGGCTGAAGCAGGCGCTCGAGGCGGGCTATCGCCTCGGTCGCTAGTCGTTGACGGGGTCGTCAGGGGAGGCCGGCAGGCGCCGGCTCTCCTGGTGGCCGCGCGGCGCGCGGACGTCGCTGAGCGCGATCCACACGCAGAACGAGAGCGTGAGCAGGGGGGCCGGGAGCATGCCGAGCACCAGGATCACGCTCGGGTCGTAGACCGCGAAGATCAGCACGAAGGCCGCGACCTGGATCGCGATCAAGCCCAGGGGAACCCCCCAGCGCCACGCTCGGTTCTCGCCGCTCGTGCTCACGCCTCGAGCCTGCCACGGGCGGGGTCCCGCTCAAAGACCTGTGGCAGATTGCCACAGGAAGCTCTCAACTTTTACCGAATCAAGGGCTCAAATCTTTCGCCTGGGGCTTCTCGACCCCTGCGCCTAGTCTTCGGATATGAAGTTCGGCTCCCACATCGAAACCGAGACCGTGCAGCGCCTGCTGGATTCCTCCACCGGCGGACACCGCCCCGCCGAGGAGCTGCTCGCACGAGGGGAGACCTTCGGTCGCTTTCGGGTGGAGGGCGTCCTTGGCCAGGGCGGCATGGCGACGGTCTATCGCGCCTGGGACCCGGAGCTGGAGCAGATCGTCGCGCTCAAGGTCCTCTCCGCGGCGCGCAGCCGCTCGCCCAGCCAGAAGCGCCGCTTTCGGCGCGAGGCCACCCTCTCGGCGCGCCTCCGGCACCCCGGCGTGGTCCGGGTGCTCGCTTACGGCGAGGAGGCTGCCCGCCCCTACCTGGTCCTGGAGCTGCTGGAGGGGCCGACCCTCAGCGATCGCTTCCTGGCGGGGCCGACCGACCCCGTGGACGCGGCTCTCCTGATCGAGGAGCTGGCCCGCGTCGTCGACTACCTCCACGCCCAAGGGCTCATGCACCGGGACCTCAAGCCGAGCAACGTGATCGAAGAGCCCGGGCGCGGGCTCTGCCTGCTCGACCTGGGCCTCGCGCAAGAGCGCGGACCGAGTCCTGCCAGCGCGCGCTTGACCGTGACCGGGGAGGTCTTGGGGACGCCGGCCTTCATGGCGCCAGAGCAAGCGCGCGGAGACGCGAGTCGGGCCGACCACCGCGCGGACGTGCACGCGCTGGGGGCCATGCTCTTCGCGCTCACGAGCGGATCTCTGCCCTACCAGGGCACCACGAGCGAGTTGATCCAGGCCTTGATCAGCTCGGCGGAGCCGCCCAGGCTGCGGGGGGTCGCGCCAGAGGCGCCGCTGGACCTCGAGCGGGTGTGCTCCAAGGCCATGGCCAAGGATCCGCGCGACCGCTACTCCAGCGCGGGTGAGTTGGCGGCGGACCTCGGGCGCTACCTCGCGGGGCAGCAGGTGGTCGCGCGCGAGCCAGGCTGGGCAGGGCGGCTGTGGCGCAGAGCCCGTCGCCGCCCGCGCGCGGCCCTGGCGGGGGCGCTGGCGCTAGGGCTCCTGCCGCTGCTGGCGCTGGGGGTGGACCACCTCGGGCACCTGCGCGCGATTCAGCAGCGTGGCGCGCAAGCCAGCGCGCTGGCCGAGGCGGCTGAGCGCGCCGTGGCTCGGGACGCCCCGGGTGAGGCGGACCGGCTCTACCTGGAGGCCCTGCTGGTGGCCAAGGGAGCCTTCCTCGATCGCCCCGGGGACGCCGGCTTGCGCGCGACCTACCTGAAGATCAAGCGCGCCCGCGCGCGGCACGCCGAGAGGCGCGGGCAGTGGGCGCTGGCGCTCGAGCTGCGCGAGCACCTGCTCCGCCTCTCGGGCGAGCCGGGCGACGCCCAGGCCCTCGAGGAGGCGCGCGCGTGCGCGGCCTTGGCGGGGGCGCTGCAGCCGGCCGAAGCGCACGACCTGCGCGCCTGGGAGCGCGAGGACCTGCAGCTGCGACAGCCCGTCCAGGTCTTGGCGCTCGAGGGGGGCGACGAGCTCGCGATCTACCGCCCAGCGCAGAGTGAGCACGTGGTGCTGCACCTGCGCGCCCCGACTAGGGGTAGCCTGGCGCCTCGGCTCCGCCTGACCGCAGACGCCCTCGAGCGCCTCGAGCGTGAGCCCCTCATGAGTGTTCGGAGAGGTCCATGACCCACGAGACCCCCAAGCCCGGAGAGGACGAAGCCCGCCCGCTCCAGGCTGAGGACGCGTTGCGCTGGGACGAGGCCGAGGCCTGCGCCCTGCTCGAGGCGCTCTGCCATCGCCACCAGGTCGCCGTCGAGGCGCTGGCCCTCAAGAAGGCCTGGCGCGAGACGACCCCCTCGGCGAGCGACCCCTGGGAGCAAATGCGCCAGGCGGCGACGCAGCTGGGCCTCCGGCTGGTGCCGACCCCGCTCACCCCCGCGGAGGCGGCGCGGCTGGTCCAGCCGGACTCGCCGCTCGTGCTGCGCGCCCGCGAGGGCTGGTGGCTCGTCCACGAGGGCGGGTCGGAGGCCTTGCGCCTGGGGCGCCCGCCGCGCTCGGCGGTGACCGACGACGGGCAGCGCCCCCAGCACGAGGTGCGCTGGGTCCCCTTCAGCGCCCTGCCTCTGAGCGACGACGACGCCCCCGACTTCGCGCTGGCCCAGGCTGCGCTGCCCGCCTCCGACGTCGCCTACTACGGGGACAAGCCCAACCCCTGGCGCCGGCTGCTGGCGCTCCTGCGCCCCGAGCGGCGCGACCTCAAGGCGGTGCTGCTCTTCGCGATCGCGGTCGGCGTGCTGAACCTGGCGACCCCGGTCGCGGTCGAGGCGCTGGTCAACACGGTCGCCTTCGGCGGCCTGCTCCAGCCCGTGATCGTGCTCTCCCTCGCGCTCATGATTTGCCTCGCCCTGGGCGGCGCGCTCTACGCCCTCCAGGCCTACGTGACCGAGCTGCTGCAGCGCCGCGTGTTCGTGCGCCTCGTCGCCGACCTCGCCTACCGGCTCCCGCGGATCGAGCTGGCCTCGATCGACAAGAAGCACGGGCCCGAGCTCGTCAACCGCTTCTTCGACGTGGTCAACATTCAAAAGACCCTCGCCAAGCTGATGCTCGACGGGCTGACCGCGGTGCTCTCCGCGACCCTGGGCCTGATCGTGCTCGCCTTCTACCACCCGGCGCTGCTCGCCTTCGACATGCTCCTGCTGGCGGCGCTGCTCGTGATCCTGTTCGGCCTCGGGCGCCGAGGCGTCGGCACCGCCCTCGACGAGTCCGAGGCCAAGTACCGCGTCGCGGACTGGCTGCAGGAGCTGACCCGACACCCCTTCTCGTTCCGGCTGCAGGGCGGGCGCGAGCTGGCCCAGGATCGGGCGGACGCGCTGGCCGGCACCTACCTGCGGCGTCGGGCCGACCACTACCGGGTCGTGCTCCGCCAGCTGCTCGGCGCGATCGGGCTCCAGGTCTTGGCGAGCACGGCGCTCCTGCTCCTGGGCGGGTGGCTGGTCGAGATCGGGCAGCTCTCGCTCGGTCAGCTCGTCGCGTCCTGGCTGATCGTGAGCCTGGTCGTGGCGGCGATCACCAAGCTCGGCGGACAGGTCGAGAGCGTCTACGATCTCCTGACCGGGGTCGCCAAGGTCGGCAAGCTCGTGGACCTGCCGCTCGAGCGCGACGGCGGCGAGGTGGTGCCGAGGGGCAGCGGACCCGCCAGCTTGAGCTTGGCTCAGGTCGCCTTTCGCTTCCCCCAGAGCCACTCGATCAACGGGAACTTCACGATCGAGCCGGGTGAGCACGTGGCGCTGGTCGGTCCCAGCGGCTCGGGCAAGTCGACCCTGCTGGAGCTGATCCGCGGCCTGCGCACTCCGCAGGCGGGCCGAATCGAGATCGACGGAGTGGACGTGCGCGCCTTGCGCCTCGAGAGCATGCGCGAGCAGGTCGCCCTCGCCCGCGGCGGCGAGACGATCGCCGGGACGATCGCCGAGAACCTGCGCATGGGCCGCCAGGGTCACACCCTGCAGGACCTGCGCGAGGCGCTCGAGGCCGTCGAGCTGTGGCGGGTCGTCCAGGCCCTCCCCAAGGGCCTCGACACCAAGCTGACCTCGATCGGCAAGCCCCTCTCGACGGGCCAAGCCCAGCGATTGGTGCTGGCCAGGACCCTCCTGGGCCAGCCGCGCCTGCTGCTGGTGGACGGGGCGCTCGACGCGGTGGATCCTGAGACCCGCGCGCGGATCACCGAGCGCCTCTGCGCGCCCGACACCCCTTGGACCTTGCTCCTGGTCACCCACTGCGAGCCGTCGATCGCCGCCTGCCAGCGGCGCGTCGAGATGCCTGCCCCGCCCGCGCTGACGGAGGCCTGAGCCATGCCCGCACCCGCTCCGGTCGAGCGCCCGATCCCCGCGCTGCACCTGGCCCAGACTCCGGCCTGGGTTCGACGCGTCGGGCGACTCCTCCTGTTCTGCTTGCTCGCCTTGCCCTTCGTGCTGCTGACCGTCCCCTGGGTCCAGACCGTGGTCGGGCAGGGGCGGGTCGCCGCCTACGCGCCCCTGGATCGCCAGCAGTCGATCGAGGCGCCCATCGACGGCCGGGTGACCCGCTGGTACGTCCGCGAGGGCAGCGAGGTCAAGGAGGGCGACCTGCTGGCCGAGGTCAGCGACAACGACCCCCAGCTGATCGCGCGGCTCGAGCAGCAGATCGAGGCGGCCAAGCTCAAGCTGGTCGCCAGCCAGGCGAAGGTCGGCTGGAAGAAGGCCAAGATCCAGACGATCGAGCTCAACCGCGAGCAGGCGCTGACGGCGGCCCAGGAGCGGCTCAACAAGGCGCTGCAGGATGTCGAGGCGGCCCGACGCGAGCTCGAAGCCGCCGAGTCGGCCAAGGCGACGGCGCGGCTCAACTACGATCGGCAGAAGTCCCTGGCCGAGGACGGCCTGGCGAGCACCCGCAAATATGAGCTGGCGCGGCTGAAGCGGGAGCAGACCGAGGCCAAGGTGCTCCAGGCTCAGGCGAAGCTCGCCGCGGCGCAGGCGGACTCGAACGCCAAGCGCGCGGACATGTCGGCCTACGCGGCCGAGTTCGAGAGCAAGCTCAACGCGGCTCGCGCAGAGCTCGAGGTCGCCCAGGGCGAGGTCGCGACCGCCTCGGACAAGGTCTACGAGACGCAGATCAAGCAGGCCCGCCAGAACAACCAGAAGATCCTCGCGCCCGCTGACGGCACCGTGCTGCGGCTGCGGGCCAACCGCGGCGGCGAGTTCGTCTCGGCGGGCGACCCTCTGATGGTCCTGGTGCCCAGCACGAGCGACCTCGCGGTGGAGCTGTGGGTGGACGGCAACGACATGCCGCTCCTGCGAGCCGGCAGCGAAGTGCGCCTGCAGTTCGAGGGGTGGCCCGCGGTGCAGTTCGCAGGCTGGCCTTCGGTCGCGATCGGGACCTTCGGCGGCGTAGTGCAGCTGGTCGACGCGACCGACGACGGCAGCGGACGCTTCCGGGTCGTGATCCTGCCCGACCCCGACCCGGAGGAGCCGGGTTGGCCCTCGCGGCACTACCTCCGTCAGGGCGTGCGGGCCAAGGGCTGGATCTTGCTCCAGCAGGTCACGCTGGGCTACGAGCTCTGGCGACAGATCAACGGGTTCCCGCCTGCGCTGGACCCCCCTCCCCCCTTGCTCGACAACGAGCCTGTGGGCAAGAAGAAGAAGAAGAAGAAGAAGAAGAAGGAGGACAAGTGAAGTCTGCCGCTCTCGAGCGGGCCGCCTGCGCCTTGACCCTCGCTCTCCTCGCTGGCTGCGCGAACCTGACCGTTCAGGAGGGGGATCCGTGGCTCCTGCCGCCGCTCGAGGGCCCGCTCGACGAGCCCGTTGACGGCCCCTCCACGACGGCCGTGCTCGGCTCGGCGGTGCCAAGTCAACCGCCTGGCGCGCTCTCGCTGGCGGACGTTCTCTCCAGCGTCGAGCGCAGCTACCCGCTCCTGGAGGCGGCCGAGCAGCGGCGAGTCGTCGCGGCTGCGCGCCAGCTGGAGGCGCTTGGTGCCTTCGACCTCAAGCTCGGCGGCAAGGCGCGCTGGAAGCTCGACGGCTTCTACGAGAACCACTTCGCGGACGTCTACGCCGAGCAGCGGACGGGCCTGTGGGGCGTGAGCGTCTTGGGCGGCTACCGGCTGGGGCGCGGCAACTTCGACCCGACCTACGACGGCAAGCCCGTGACCAACTACGGGGGCGAGGCTCGGGTCGGCGTCTCGCTGCCCCTGCTGCAGGGCGGCGCCTTCGACCCGGCCCGCGCCAAGCTGGAGAAGAGCAGCCTGGACCGCGCGCTCGCGGCGCGCGACCTGCGCGCGATCCAGGTCGAGCTCGCGCAGGCGGCGACCTACGCCTACTGGAGCTGGGCCACCGCTGGAGCGAGCCTGCGGGTCGCGGAGGACCTGCTCTCGATCGCCGAGGAGCGCCAGCGCGCGATCGACGTCCGGGTCGAGCGAGGGGACCTGCCCGCGATCGAGGCGCTCGACAACCGCCGCCTCGTGGCGAAGCGGCTCTCCGAGCGGGTCGCAGCGCAGCGCTACCTGGAGCAGGCCGCGCTCAAGCTGAGCCTCTTCTGGCGCGATGCCGACGGACGGCGCGAGCAGCCCTTGCCGAGCCAGCTCCCGCGCTCCCTCCCGGCGCCGAGCCCTCTGAACGAGTCTCGGCTCGCCGAGGACCTGCGCTTGGCCGCCGCGAGGCGGCCGGAGCTCGCGATGCTGCGGCTCAAGCGGCGGAAGCTCGAGGTCGAGCGACGGCTCGCCGAGAACGATCTCCTGCCGAGGTTGGACGTCGCGGTCCTCGCCAGCGGCGACTTCAACGACGATCCCGTGAAGTCCAAGGGAGAGTTCGAGGTGGAGGGCGCGCTCTCCTTCTCCTTCCCGGTCCAGCAGCGCAAGGCGCGCGGGCGCCTGGCAGCGGCCGAGGCCGAGCTGCGCGAGCTGAGCGCCGAAGGGCGCTACAAGCAAGACGCGATCGAGGTCGAAGTCCTCGACGCGCTCTCGGCCGTGCGCAACTCGTACCGCAAGCTCGTCCAGGTGCGCGAGGCCGCGCGCTTGACCAGCCAGCTGGCCGTGGCCGAGCGACGACGCTTCGAGCTGGGCGCCTCGACGATCCTGGTCCTGAACCTGCGCGAGAAGTCGGCAGCGGAGGCAGCCATCGACGTGATCGAGGGGACTGCCATGTATTGGCTCTCCGTCTCTGCCTACCGCGCGGCGGTGGGTCTGGCGCTCGAGGTGGACGCCAAGTAGTAGGCGCGATCGCCTGAGCGATTCAGTCCGATAGTCAGTTTCCGGGGCGCGCGAAGTCCTCGAGGAGCTTGGCGAGTCGCGCGGGGTCGCGGGTGGGGAGCGAGCACGTCTCCCCGCGACAGACGAAGGCGCGGGGGGAGCCGCCGGGCACGTGGTGCACCAAGGCGGCTCCTCCAGCTACCTCGCGCGCGGCGCGCAGGAGCGCCTGCGTCTGCGACTGCTCGAGGGGGCCGCTGACGCTGATCGCGACGACGCCGTCGACCGCGGCGTCGAGCGCGAGCAGGGCGCCGCCCAGGCTGCCTGCGCGCTCCTTCAGCTCCTCCGTCGTCACGATCGCGAGCAGCGCGCGGTTGGCGATCGTGCGCCAGCTCGGATCGCCGCCGACCGCAGCCAGCTCTAGCAAGAGCAGCGCCGCGCGGGCGTTCTCGGCGAAGGGCTTCTGGCGGTCGAGGAGGGGGCCGGCCAGGGAGGCGTCCCGGCTGTGGGCGAAGAAGCCGCCGCCTTCAGGGTCCGAGAGCTCGGCGACGAACCCGCGCGCCAGGGCGAAGGCGGCCTCGAGCTGAGTGGGATCGCTCGTCCCCACGTGCAACCAGAGCAGGGCTCGCGCGACCTCGACCTGGTCCGCGAGGTGAGTCAGGGGCTGCTTCTCACCCTTGAGTCGGTGAGGCACCCTCAGGGCGGCGCCTGGCCGGCGCTCGGCGAAGCGCAGCAGCTCGCGCGCCGTCCGGGAGAGCTCCGCCAGCATCGAGGTGTCGCCCTTGACGGTCGCCAGGCGCGCCAGGGCCGCCAGCGCGCGTCCGTTGTGCTCCGCGTAGCGGTGGGTGTCGATCCGAGGCTGGCCCATGTAGCGCGCGCGGCCTGCCGCGTCGAGGGCGTAGTAGTCCTCGGCGCTCAGGCCGGCCTCGAGCGCGGAGGGCGGCGGGTCGGCGTCCTGGCTGGCGTAGAAGAAGCCACTCTCGGGGTCGCGCAGGGGGCCGGTCAGGTGGCGGGCGATCTGGGACGCAGCCCGACGCCAGCGCTCGCCGCCGGTCTGGGCGTAGGCGAGCGCGTAGGCCTCCAGCACGCCGGCCTGGGTCTTCATGACGCGCTCGTAGTGGGGTGAGCTCCACGCCCCGTTGTCCGAATACTGGAACAAGCCCCCCGCGACGGGGTCGAGCAGCTGCTCGACTTCGAGGAGGGTGCGCAGCGCACGCTGACCCCGCTCGGCCTCCGAGGGGACTCGCCAGGCGCGACGTAGCTCGCGCTCGAGCGCCTCGAACCAGGGGAACTTGATCTTGCCCTTCCCCCAGCCCTGGTGCTCCTCGTCGTAGGCGCGGTCGAGCTCGGCCTCGACCTTCGCGCGGGCTTCGGCGAGCGACTTCGCGGCCGGCTGCGCGGGGGTGCGCGTTTCGGGCCTCAGCGTCCCCGCGTCGAGCTGGGCGACGACGCGGCGCAGGGCCGGCAAGAATCGATCCGGGGACCAGTAGCCGGGTCGGGACAGGACTCGCTCACCCTGGGGCGAGAGGACCACGTTGGCCGGCCAGCCGTCGTTGAAGTAGCGCTCGCCTAGCTCGGGGCGCTCCTCGGCGTCGGCGCGGATCGCTACGTAGCGCTCCGCGATCAGGCGGCGCACGCGCGGGTCGGCGTAGGTCACGTCGTCCATCACGTGGCACCAATGGCACCACTGGGTGCCCACGTTGACCAGGATCGGCTTGTCTTCCCGCTTCGCACGAGCGAACGCGGCGGCCGACCAGGTCTGCCACGCGATCTCGGGCGCGCCTTCGGCTCTGGTGGAGTTCACGACGGCGCAGCCGCTGGCCAAGAGCGAGAGCGCGAGGAGGGCGGCGCGGGTCATGAAACCTCCGGGGGCGGGTAGCTTAGCGCCGGGCGAGAGATTCCCTATCGCCAGGGAGACCAGGGCGTCGGCGTGGAGAAGATCAAGGTCGAGGGTCCGGGACGACGCTGCCCCTACTGTCACGACGCCGTCGAGGCCGTCGCCGAGCGCGCGGCCTGCCAGCAGTGCCTGGCCGTCCACCACGTGGGGTGTTGGCAAGAGCTCGGCCGCTGCGGCGCCTGCGCGCACGAGGCGGCCCTCCTGCCGGCGGGGGTCACGAGCGCCACGCCACCGCGGCCCGCCGCCTCGCGGGGGCCCGCTCCAGATCTGGCGGGGCGGGAGTGGCTCTCCTACGACGAGAGCCAGCGGGTCCTCGAGATCACGCGGATCGAGCTGCTCTGGCTGCTCGAGAACGAGCACCTCGCGGCCCAGCCCCTCGGCGCGGTCGCGGAGGTCGAGGGCCAAGCCCTCCCCGGCAAGGAGGTGTTCGCGCTCCGGGGCCGGATCGAGGAGCTCATGAACGCCCGCCAGGAAGAGGAGGCCCTCGACGGCAGGCGGGCGATCCAGGCCGTGGGTTTCGTCGCTGCCGCGACCGTGGTGTGGGTGATGCTGCTGGCGCTGCTCAAGTCCCTGGGCGTGTTCTAAGCTCGCCCGCATGACGCCTGAAGAGTTCCGCGCCGCCGGCCACGAGCTGATCGACTGGATCGCCGACTATCGCAGCGGCCTCTCCGAGCGCCCCGTCCGGGCCCAGGTCGCGCCGGGAGAGGTGCGCGCCGCCTTGCCCGCCGACCCTCCGGCCGAGGTCGAGCCCTTCGCCGCGCTGCTCGACGACCTCGAGCGCGTGGTCGTGCCTGGCATGACCCTCGTTCAGCACCCGATGCACTTCGGGTGGTTCCCCTCGAACGCCTCGCTGGAGTCGGTCTTGGGCGACCTCGCCAGCTCGGGCCTCGGCGGGCTGGGGATCAGCTGGGAGAGCTGCCCCGCCCTGACCGAGGTCGAAGAGGTCGTCGTCGACTGGTTGCGTCAGCTGACCGGCCTCAGCGAGGCCTGGTCGGGCACGATCCACGACACGGCCTCGACCGCGACCCTGACCGCGCTGCTCGCGGCGCGTGAGCGGGCGAGCGACCACGCCCAGACCCGGGGCGGGCTCGCCGGCGCCGCGCCCCTGGCCGTCTACACGAGCGAGCAGGCTCACAGCTCGGTCAAGAAGGCCGCGCTGCTGGCCGGCTACGGCCTCGATCACCTCCGCGCGGTCCCCTGCGACCCCGTCACCTACGCCATGCTCCCCGCCGCGCTGGCAGAGCAGGTCCGCGCCGACCTCGCCGCCGGCGTCAGGCCGTGCGCGGTCGTGGCCACCACCGGCACGACCGCCAGCACCGCCATGGACCCCCTCGGCGAGATCGCCGGCGTGTGCGCGGAGCACGAGGTGTGGCTGCACGTGGACGCCGCCATGGCGGGCGCGGCCATGCTGCTGCCCGAGCGGCGCCACCTCTGGGAGGGCGTCGAGCAGGCCGACTCGCTCACCTGGAACCCCCACAAGTGGCTGGGCACGATCCTCGACTGCTCGCTCTTCTACGTGCGCGACGTCCAGCACCTGGTCCGCGTCATGTCGACCAACCCCAGCTACCTGCGCTCGGCCGAGGACGGCCAGGTCACTCAGTTCCGCGACTGGGGGATCCCGCTGGGGCGGCGCTTCCGCGCGCTCAAGCTCTGGTTCCAGCTTCGGCTGGAGGGCGTCGAGGCGATCCAGGCGCGGCTGCGGCGCGACCTCGCCAACGCGGAGTGGCTGGCCGAGCAGGTCCGCGCGGCGGCGGGCTGGGAGCTCGCTGCGCCGCTCAGCCTCCAGACCCTCTGCGTCCGCCACCAGCCGGAGGGGCTCAGCGCAGAGGCGCTCGACGAGCACAACCGCGCCTGGGCCGAGCGGATCAACCGCTCGGGGGCCGCCTTCCTGACCCCCGCCAAGCTGGGCGGGCGCTGGGTCGTCCGCGCCTCGATCGGCGTGCTCGGGACCGAGCGCGAGCACGTCGCGCGCCTGTGGGAGCTGATGCAAGAGGCCGCCAGCGCCTGAGCCGGCGCTCGCCAGCTAAGACGAGGTCTTCTTGCGCCGCCGGCTGCGCCGCCGCTTCTTCTTCTTGCGGGCGGCCCGCTGCTCCTCCTCTTCAGCGGCGGCCGCCGCGGCCGCCGCGGCGCGGGCCTGGCTGGCCAGGTCGTGCTTGGCCTGCTTCGCGCGCAGCCGGCGCTGGCGCTCCTCGCGCACCTTGTCCACGTCGAGGGTCGCGAGCGTAGGCACCGGCGGCGCGGCGATCACGAGCGGCGCCAGGAGCTCGAGCAGGTAGTCGAGCTGGGCCTCGTCGCCCGCGTCGGGCTCCTCCATGCGCATATAGAGCATGGTCGGCTTCATGGGCCGCATGTGCTGGCGGTAGGCGCGGATCCCCTCGCCCAGCCGCTCCTGGTTGCGGCAGCGCAGCTTGAGCACCTTGTCCTGGCGGCTGATCTTGACCACCCCGTAGCCCGCGGCGCGGATCCGCAGCCGGCGCAGCTTGAACAGGTTGACGAGCACCTTGGGCGCCGGCCCGAAGCGGTCGGCCAGCTCCTCCTGCAGCTCGTCCAGCTCGTCCTCGGACATGACCGAAGCCAGCTTGCGGTAGACCTCGATCTTGAGCGCCGCGTCGTCGACGTAGCCCGAGGGGACGTAGGCCGGCAGCTCGAGCACGACCTCGACCTCGGCCGCCTCGAGGTCCAGGTCGCGCTCCAGGCTGAGGTCCGAGCTGCCCAGCTCGCCGCGCAGCTCGGCCACCGCGCGCTTGAGCAAGCGGCAGTAGAGGTCGTAGCCCACGTTCACGATATGCCCGCTCTGCTCCGCCCCGAGCACGTTGCCCGCGCCGCGGATCTCGAGGTCGCGCATCGCGATCTGGAAGCCCGCGCCGAGGTCGCTGTACTCCTCGATCGCGCGCAGGCGCTTCATGCCCTCCTCGGTCGGGACGCGGTTCTCCTCGACCAGGAAGTAGGCGTAGGCCGGCACCGAAGAGCGCCCGACCCGGCCGCGGATCTGGTGCATCTCGGCCAGGCCGTGCTTGTCGGCGCGGTCGAGGATCAGCGTGTTCGCGCGCCGGACGTCGATCCCGTTCTCGATCAGGGTCGTGGCGACCAGCACGTCGGCCTCGCCCTCGAAGAAGGCCAGCATGCGCGACTCGATCTGGGCCTCGGGCAGCTGGCCGTGGACCACGAGCACGCGGCAGCCGGGGACCAGGCGCTGGATCAGGCTGGCCCGCTTCTCGATCGTCTGGACCCGGTCGTGGACGAAGAACACCTGCCCGTCGCGGGCCAGCTCGCGCTCGATCGCGTGCTTGATCAGCTCTTCGCTGAAGGGCGTGACCTTGGAGCTGACCGAGGTCCGTCCGGGCGGCGGCGTCTGCAGCACGGAGATATCGCGCGCGCCCGAGAGCGCCATGTGGAGCGTGCGCGGGATCGGCGTCGCCGTCAGGGTCAGCACGTCGACCGTGCGGCGCATGTCCTTGAGCCGCTCCTTGTGCGCGACCCCGAAGCGCTGCTCCTCGTCCACGACCACCAGGCCCAGGTCCTTGAACTCGACGTCCTTGCTGAGCAGCCGGTGCGTCCCGACCAGAATGTCGACCTCGCCCTTCTTGAGCCGCTTCAGCACGTCCTTGACCTCGGCCCGGCTGCGGAAGCGGCTCACGACCTCGACCGTGAGCGGGTAGGGCGCGAAGCGCTCGCTGAAGCTCTTCATGTGCTGGTGGGCCAGCACGGTCGTGGGCGAGAGGACCGCCACCTGGCGGCCCGCGTTGGCGCACTTGAAGGCGGCCCGGATCGCGATCTCGGTCTTGCCGTAGCCGACGTCGCCGCACACCACGCGGTCCATGGCGCGCGGCTGGACCATGTCGCCCTTGACCTCCTCGGTGACCGTCGCCTGATCCGGGGTGTCGGTGTAGGGGAAGCTCTCCTCGAACACGCGCTGCCAGTTGTCGTCCTGCGGGAAGGCGTAGCCGGGGCGGACCAGGCGCTCGGCCTGGACCTCGAGCAGGTCCGCGGCCAGGTCGCGCACGGCCTCCTGGACCTTCCTGGTCCGCTTCTCCCAGCTCTTGCCGCCCAGCTTGCTCAGCTTGGGCGGGCGGCTGGTCGGGCCGACCCAGCGGCGCACGAGCCCGATCCGGTCGGTCGGCACGTAGAGCGCGCCGTCGTCGGCGAACTCGAGGTGCAGCATGTCGCGCGGCTTGCCGTCGCGCTCGCGCTGCACGATCCCGCGGAAGAGCGCGATCCCGTGGCTGACGTGGACCACCGCCGCGCCGACCTCGAGGTCGCTGAAGCTCTCGACCGCCGTGCCCTTGGCGCGCGAGCGCTTGATCCGCCCGCGCACCTCGTGGCGCACGTGGCGGGCGAAGAGCTGCGAGCTGGGCAGGACCCACACGCCCGCGTCCTCGAGCCGCAGCCCGCCGTCGAGCGGACTCACGACCAGGGTCACGCCCGCGCCCGAGTCGCCGGGGCGGAGCGTCTCGCCCTCCTCGGCCGCGATCCCCGAGTCGACGAGGAGCTGGCGCAGGCGGTCGCGCTCGGCCTCGTTGACGCAGAGCAGGGTCAGGCGCGCGCCCTCGCGCACCAGGCGCCCCAGCTCGTTGGTCACGCCGAGCAGCTCGCGCTTGGGGACGGTCAGGCCGGCTGGGCGGAAGGGCAGCTCGAGGTCGAGCACGTCGCCTGGGGGGAGCTCGCTCAGCTCGAGCAGCAGCCGCCCGCGCGCGTCCCAGGCCGCCTCGACCTCCTCG
>MDTG01298878.1_pt1 | contig 32022 bp, 26 predicted proteins | sample 811421 | NCBI WGS metagenome assembly MDTG01 (sample SAMN05326645, study PRJNA326480) | marine metagenome | isolation source: seawater | place: Pacific Ocean: South East | collected 2011
TGCCTGGTTTTATTCCTGCATTTTCTAGTGCGTGATAACAAGTTTGTAAAAATAATCTATGTTGAGGATCCATTAAAACCGATTCTTTTTTACTTAAGTTCCAAAAATTCGGATCAAAAAATTCTACTTCATCTATTAATGCACCGTAACGACGATAATTTTCATCTTCATAAACTTCGCTACTTACCCCAATGCTTTCTAAATATTCTTTGCTTAATTCTTTAATAGAACAAACTTCATTACACATATTATCCCAAAACTCATCAACATTCTTAGCACCTGGAAAAATCCCATCCATTCCAATAATTGCTAAATCGCTTGAACCTTTTACAGGAGCTTTATCTTTTGAGCTAGTAATATTATCAAGATGAGCAAGCCCTCCGCCACCTTCTCTTGAATCAATTAGTTCACCAAGACTTTGAACTGTTGGTTTATTAAAAATATCAACAACTGAAACTTGAATATTAAGCTTTAGCGAAAGCTGGGAACATATTTTAACTGCTAAAAGAGAATGCCCACCTAAATCAAAAAAGTTATCTTTTACTGAACTTACAGGAGTACCTAAAACTTCTTGCCACACGTCTATAATAACTTGCTCATTTTGTGTTCCACCAATCTTTGGTGCATTTTCTATTGCCTTATATGCTTCTTCATCAGGATCTGGTAATTTTTTTCTATCTAATTTACCTGTAACACTATTAAGTGGCAATTCATCAAGCACTATTAAATAAGATGGTACTTCATAATGAGGTAAGTTTTCTTTTAAATGCTCTCTTAGAGATACTATTAATTCATTATCTTCCATGCTTTTATTGCTTACTAAATACGCTACTAATGCATCAGGCTGTTTTGTTTCAGGGTTATCTTTTGTAACTAAAACACATGAGTTAATTCCACTATGATCATTAATAGCGGCTTCTACTGCACCAGGAACAACCGTATAACCACGAAGTTTAATCATAAACTCTATTCTACCTTTTATTTCTAACTCTCCATTTGGTAAGAACCGTCCTGCATCCCCTGAACGAAACATAATTGAGCCATCATTTTTAATACTATCTTTTACAAATCTCTCATCAGTTTTTTCTTTATCTTTTAAGTATCCTCTAGCAAGAGAATCACCTGCTACATAAATCTCAGCACTAACACCTTGTGGAACTGGGTTTTGTTCTTCATCTAATAGATAAATGCTCACGTTTGACATTGGTTTTCCAACACTTGAGAACTTAGGTGAGTACCTTTCATCTAAAAGTGCTAAATCATAAGTACAAATATCATGTGTTTCTGAAACAGAATAATCATTTAAAAGTTTGCAATTTGGAAAAACTTCAAAAAATCTATTTCGCAACGTAGTTGGAACAACTTCACCATTTAACCATACTATTTTTAAGCTAGCTAAACGATTTGTTAAATCTAAATTAGGAGTATTTAAAATTTGTTCTAATAATGAAGGGGTAAAAAGTACTCTTGTAATTTTATGCTCTTCTAAAAAGCTAACTAACTTCCACGGATCGTAAATTGAGCTATCAGGTATAACATAAGTAGGAAATCCTTGAAGTAAGGCACGAATAGCTTCCCATACAAAAAAGACATTACAAGCTTCCCTTTCATTTTGAGAATATGGATAATAATTATATCTCCAATAATACGAATTTACTGCACCTCTATGAGGACAAATAATTCCTTTTGGCTCACCTGTTGTACCTGAAGTCATAACACAATATGCAAGGGAATCAATACTTGGTTTTTCTTGATTTGAATAAAGCTCTGGAAGATTTTCGTCTTTAAGTCTTTCTTGCCACTTTTCATCTAAACATATTATTTGCTCATTTTGTGGCAAGAATTCAATATAATCTTTTGTAGTTACTATAACTTTTGGCTCGGCCTTTTTTAATGCTTTTTTTAACAATTCTGTTGGATAAGCAACCTCTAAAGGCATATATGCCCCACCTGCTTTTAAAATTCCTAAATATGCAATTAAATATTCAACTGAGCTTTGGGTGTAAATCCCACCAATCTCGTCAACACCTAAACCTAAAGTTTGCAATTTCCTTGCTAATAAATCAGTTTGTTCGTCTAATTCTTTAAAGCTTAGTTTTTTATCAACATCTACTACTGCAATTTTTTCTGGATTTTTTTGTGCTTGTTCTTTAAAAAGTTCATGTAAACACTTCTTTGGATAATCTGCACTCTGGCCTTCCATAATTGAAAGTGGAAGCGCTTTTAAATCTTGTTCTAAATCTTTTACAATATCATCAAAAAGAATATCTTGCTTTGAAAGTGTATAAAAATGATCGCCATCGTATTCTTTAATTTTATATTCACTATTTGTATATTTTTTCCATTTTTGGATATCTTGTTCATTTAATAATGGATCAGTTTTCCCAAAAGTTGCAGTTATTGGAATATTTAAAGCATTGCTTTTCTCGTACTCATAAGTTTCTGAAAGTTCAAAATCAGCTCTAAGCGGTGGTAGAATAAAATCAAGTAATTCTTTATTCTCAAGCACATCTTCAGGTAATAAACCAAGCTCTAAGATTTTGTTCATTAAATCTTCATCACTAAGTGTATACATAGGTTCAGTCTCTTTAGAATGCTGCGGAGTCTTATGAGCTGAAAGAATTAATCTAAGTGGTGGCATAATGCCTTGCTTTTCAATCTCTTTTGCAACTTCGTAAGCAACTAAAGCACCTACACTATGACCAAACATAACATAAGGTTTATCTGAAATTTGAGCTATTACATTAGAAATTTGATCACGGAGTTCAGGCATATTACAAATTGCGTCTTCTTCTCGTCTACTTCCACGACCTGGAAAACAAAGCGCATAGACCTCAATGAAATCAGCTAATTTCTCTGCCCATTCTTTATAAGTATGTGGGCCTCCTCCACCATGTGGAATACAAATCAAACGAATCTTTGCATTTTCTCTAGCTTCATAGCAACTTATCCAAGGGGTGTTAGTATTTGTTATAACAGACATATTTTTTTCCTTAAAAATGGTAAACTTTAACAAGTAGTAAAATTCTGCAATAATTTTGACTCTAAGATAATAAAGTCAATAAGTTAAGACAGCAAACTTTTAATATTCTAAAAAAACTGAAATATTAAAAAGTTTATATAAAAGATAGATATAAATTTTATAAATAATTAGTAAAATTATATCTTATATAATATTAATTTTATTATAACTCATTATAATAGTTTTTGATAATATAATCAATTATAAACATATAAGGTAAAGCATGTCAAAAACTTTTGAATTTCAAGATCAACTTCAAACATTACCACTATCAAATTTAGATGATGCTGGTAAAAACTTTTTAAATTGGGTTGAACCCTTAGTTACAAATGAACAATTGAATACAACGAAAAGTAATTTAGAAAATTTTATGAGTAAAGATGGTCGCATCCTAGAAAAAAGATTAGAAGAATGGTCAGAACAAAATGAAGGTAATTGGCTATCTCCACTTTGGAAAGATATGTATTTAGATATTAGAGAACCTGTTGCTATAGATGTTAATTATTTTGTTAAATTAATTACTGAACATCTTAAAAATAAATATACTAGCAATGATATTGCAGGAGTTATCATATATAAATTTATGGAGATATATGAAAGTATTTCAGATGAAAATTTTGAACCTGAAAAAATCAAAGATATACCTCTTTGTATGGCTGGATATAAAGAAATGTTTAAAGCAACAAAAATACCAAAATTAAATCGTGATGAATATATTGTAAAACCAAAAACTACAAGAACACATATTATTATAATGTATAAAAATCACATGTTCAAGGTAAACTTGACTAATGAAAATGGTAAAAGACATCCATCTAAGATGATTATAAATACATTAAACAATCTATTAAATTCTAAAATTGAAATTAATGATACAAATATTGGGATTCTTACTACAGCTTACAGAGATAAAGCAGCTTTATTACTTGAAGAAATTATTTCAATTGATAAAAATAATGATAATTTTGAAGTACTTAAAGATGCGCTATTTTTAGTATGTATGGATGAATCATCAGAAACTTTTTATGACTTTGGGAAAAGTTTAATTGGGTCAAATGAAAACAATAGATATTTTGATAAAAATGCACAATTAATATTTAGTCAAAATGGTGATTTTGGATTTAACCTTGAGCATACAGCTGCAGATGCTGGTACATGGATTAACCTAATTAATATAGCTTATGAAGAGCTAGATAATATAGACCAACATCTTGATAATAAATCAAAAGAAAGTATTCAATACGAACAATTAAACTGGGAATTACCAACAGCGATAAAGACACAATTAAATCAATTAAGAACTAAACATATTCAAAAAACTGAAGATATTAACTTTCAAATTATGCATTTTAAAGATTTTGGAACTCGTAAAATAAAAAGTTTAAAATATAGTCCTGATGCATTTTTACAATTAGCACTTCAACTTGCACAATATCGTACTTTTGGTAAACTAAAGAGTACTTATGAAGCTGTAGCTAATAGATCTTATTTAAATGGTAGAACAGAATGTACCAGACCAATTTCAGTAGAACTTTTAGATTTTGTTAAAACATTTGACAAAAATGATGCAGATACAAATACACTAAAAGAACTGATGAATGCTGCATGTAAAAAACAAAGTAGTAGAATCAAAGATTGTTTAGGGTCAAATGGTGTTGAGAGATATTTTTATGCAATGAGGAATATGTATACACTTTTTGGTGAGGAATTAAATATAAAAGAAATGCCTGAGTTTTTCAATGATTTTGGATATAAAGAACTTACATATAATTTTATTTCAACTAGTAGAATAGAATCTAAATATTTTGATCTTGGTGGTTTTGGACCAGTTGTAGAAGATGGTTATGGTTTTTGGTATAACTTACTTGATGAGAGAATTGATATGAACTTAATTACTAGAAAAAGTGTAAATAGTGAGAATATGAAAACTTTTAGTAATGCTATTATAAAAGCATTACGTGATTTAGCAGAATTCTCTGCTAGATAATTTTATTTCAAAATAAGGGAAAATCAACCCTTATTTTAATAAGTATTACTTATCTACTTTAGGTTCTTTTTGACCACTCACATCATTATCAATACATTTCTTAATCTCTATTTGGATTATAATAAACTGCATCGGTTGCTACTTGTATCTTTTTATTAACTGTAGCCTCTAAATCTATTTCTTACGTAGAGATATCTGTAACAACAATAAACTTATATTTTCCATCAACAGCAATCTGAGTTCAGAGGAGACTAACTTCTCCATTTTTTATTTCGCTTAAAAACATATATTATTAAGATAATCTTCTAATATTATTTATGATAATATATTATCAAATATAATACATATAAATATGTAAAATATCAAAGAAAGATAATTAATGAAAAAACTAATATTGTTTATAGCACTTGTATATAACTTATTTGCATCAGGTAAAATAGAAAATAAGGCCATATTATCAAGTAGTAACTTTACAAATATTGAAAAAGAATATATATCTTCAAATAAAGTTACTTTTGGAATGCTAATAGATTATTATCCCTTTAGTTTTAAAGAAAATGGCAAAATATCTGGATTTTCATATGATTATATAAATTTATTAATAAGTAAAAGTGGTCTAAAAATAAATATTGAAATGGATAACTGGACAAATAATTTAAATAAATTTAAAAATAAAGAAATTGATTTAATTGATGTTATATCTTATAAAAAAGATAGAGACTCTTTCACAAATTTCTCAAAACCATATTTTGAAATACCAAATGTAATCTTTGCTAGAAAAGGAGAGATTAATAACTATACTGGTTTTGAATCTTTAAAAGGTAAAAAAGTTGGTATTACTAAAGATATTTATTATTACAATAATATAAAATCTCTTGGACTTTTTGAACTTGTGGAATTTGAGAAGTCAACAGATAAGATGAGAGCATTAGCGCATGAAAAAGTTGATGCAATATTTAACAACCTTATTAGTGGACAAAAGTTTATTAAGAAAGCAGGCTATTCAAATATAAAAATTCTTCAAGAACTAGATAATAATATAGTTAAAAAAGAAGATTTAAGAATAGGTGTTAAAAAAGAAAATGAAATTTTATTTTCTATAATAAATAAATCAATGGAAGCAATAACACGAGAAGAAAAAGAAACTTTATACAATAAATGGTTTAGTGCAAAAGTCAAAGAACAAACTCATGAAAATACTATTTCTCTTAGTGATGATGAAAAAAGATATTTAAGAGAAAAGAAGCAACTTAATATGTGTATAGATCCAGATTGGTTACCATTTGAAAAAAATGAAAATGGCAAATATATCGGGATGAGTGCTGATTACTTTAAAATATTTAAAAAAAGTATAAATATACCTATCAATATAGTTCAAACAAAAACATGGTCAGAATCATTGAAATTAGGTCAAAAAAAAGAGTGTGATATATTTTCTCTTATAATGGCAACACCCCAAAGAGTAAAATATCTTAACTTCACACAAGCATATTTAAAAACACCTCTTGTAATTGCAACAAATAATAATGAACTATTTATCTCTAATCTTTCTGAATTAAAGAATAGAAAAGTAGGTATTGTTAAAGACTATACATATGCAGAGATTCTAAAAACAAGAAATCCAAATATGAATTTTATTTATGTACAAAATGTAAAAGAAGGTTTAGAAAAAGTTGAAAATGAAGAACTTTTTGCTTTTATTGGAAGTCTTGCTACTGTAGGATATCAACTTCAAAATAATTATATTGGTCAATTAAAAATTGCAGGAAAGATTGATGAGAAACTTGAATTAGGTGTTGGGACAAGAAAAGATGAACCATTGCTAAAATCTATTTTTGATAAAGCAATTTCAAAAATATCAACAGAAGAACATCAAAATATATTAAATAAATGGGTATCTATTAACTATCAAGAAGGAATAAAACACCAAACAATGTGGAGATATTTAGGTATTTTAATCATCATAACATTAATTATAGTTTTGTTATATAGACAGTATTTATTGAAAGATTTAAATAAAAAGCTTAATGAAAAAGTAAAAATGGAGATTAATAAAAATATAGAAAAAAATGAGATACTTGCTCAACAAAGTAAAATGGCTGCAATGGGTGAAATGATAGGAAATATTGCTCATCAATGGAGGCAACCATTATCAATGATTTCTACTGTTGCAACAGGTACTAAAATGCAAAATGAGATAACTCCTTTGAGTAATGATCAGTTAAATTCTTCCCTTGATACTATTAATGATTCTGCACAATACCTTTCTAAAACTATTGATGATTTTAGAAACTTTTTTAATCCAAGTAATAATATTATTAGCAAATTTTATATCACTGATACAATAAGCAAAGCTTTAAATATTATTAAAGCTCAATTTATTTCTAAAGATATAGAAATAATAGAAAAAATAGAAAACTTTGAATTAATATCAAGAGAAAATGAGTTAATACAAGTTTTAATAAATATTCTTAATAATGCAAGAGATAGCTTAATTACAAAAGAAAAAGATAGAAGATTGATTTTTATAACTACATATAAAATAGAAAATAATATATATATTGAAATACTAGATAATGGAAATGGGAAAGAAGAAGCTATTATAAATAGAATTTTTGAACCATATTTTTCTACAAAACACAAATCTCAAGGTACAGGGATCGGATTATATATGAGTGAAGAGATAGTAACAAAACATTTAAAGGGTAGTCTCAGTGTAATAAATGAAAAGTATACTTATGAAGGTATCAATTATACAGGGGCTAAATCTGTAATAAAAATAGATATAGAAGTGTAGCTGTATTTTGATCTGGTTACCCTAACTAGGACATATAAATGGGGTTGATAGAACAATTAAAAAAGGAACTATTTTGCATACAGAAATGCAATAAAAATATTTAAACAAAAGAATAAAACTAAATAGAGATATAAGTGTACAAAACAATGATTCTGGAGCTTATTTTAAAATAGTGTTAAAAAAACTTACTTAGATATTAAATTCAATATCTAAGGTAAAATTATACTTCTAAACAATTACTAAATAATTCTTATGATACAATCAAAATAACCAAAAAAATAGGATACATCTTGAATAAACTACAACTAATAATCTCTATTGCTTCTACAAAAACACTATTATTAAAAGCTATAAAGATTGCTTTGATTGTTGGAATTATTCTAAATCTAATTAATCAAGGTGAAAAGATATTTATCTTGGCATTTGAAGATATAAACTATTATAAGTTTTTTCTAACATTTATTGTTCCTTTTAGTGTGTCAATGTATACAGCAATTACAATGAAATTGAGTTTTCATGTTGGAGAAAAAGTAATAGAAGATACTATTTTAAAGTGTAAGAACTGTAATAATAAATTAGAAATCAAAAAAGAACAAACTATACCATTTTGCAAAAACTGCAATGAAAAAACTCAATGGAAAATAAGCTAAAGCAAGGATAAAAGATGTCAATAGTAGAAATAGAATCACAAGAGTTACAAGAGTTAAAACAAAAAGCAGAGCTTTTTGACAAGTTAAATTTAAATGAGTCATTAAATATAGCTCAAGATATTACAAATAATGCAATAAATGTAAATAGCGCTTCTAAAACAAGATTATCTGAAGTTGAAAATATTGAGCAGTTAGTAAATATTTTTATTAATCATTCAAATGAAATACAAACTATGTCTGATGACTCTTTAAACTCTGCAAAATTAGCATCACAAGAAAGTACAAATATTATAACTTTAGTTCAAGAGTTATTTGACTTAATTAACAATATGTCAAAAGCAATAGATGAGTTTTCACATACAATTGAAGAGTTAAATGAAAAAAACAATTCAATTACAGACTTAGTAAAAGAGAATGATAAAATCTCAATGCAAACAAATCTATTAGCTATAAATGCAGCAATTGAAGCATCTAAAGCAAAAGAGTTTGGAAGAGGTTTTGCTATTGTTGCAACTGAAGTTAAAAAACTAGCTGCTTCTTCAAAAGAATCTACATTAAATATTGGAAATGAAATAGATAACATCAAACAAATGACAAGTTCAGTTACAAATAAAAATGAAGCTGTTCAAGTTTTAGTAAAAAATAGTGTAGAAATTTCTAAAGATGCAATATTAAAACTTAAAAATCTTATTGAAGTAGCAAATCAAAATAGTGAAAATTCCAATACAATATCATGTAATGTAAACCAACAATTACAAAGCTCAGATACAATTAAAAATAAAATCCATAATGTAGTTGAAGATACTAGAAAAGCAATAAACGGTTCACAAACAAATATCCAATTAGGTCAAGTACTTATTTCAAATTTAGAAAACTAGTTTTTGCTTAAAAAAGAGTGGATAATTATGATCATGAGGATAATTTAACTTACGATTTTGAAACGAAAGAATTGTATCATATCGTTTAGCAGTCAAGAGTTAATTTTCTTCAAATATACTTATACTCTAGCTAATATTAGCTTCAAGGAACTCTTACTTAAAGTTAGTACAATACATATTAGTATTAGATAGATTGTGTTATATAAATTAACACTCTATTAAAAGGTAAATTATGAAAACACAACATATCGAAGATATTATTGATATGCAAGATGAATTACTTGAAATATCAGAAATTGAAAAAATGATTAGTGATGAAGAGATTTTAGAAATGTATGAAAATAAATATTCAAATAAACTTTATTGCTTAGTTATGAAATCATTAACTCATGAAGTTTATACAAAAGAAAATATTGCTAAAAAAACTTTTGAAAGAATTATTATACATTTAAATACATTGAATAAAAAACTAAATAGAAATGTAGGACTTCTTGTAGCAACTTTAGATTACCTGCAAAATATAATAAAAACACTAGATGAACCTAAAATAATAGAAGAAAATAAGAGTGATGTTTTACTCGAAACATCTACAATTGACGAGCTTACAACTCTTTATTTACGTGATATTTTTGATATAACTATAATAAAAAGAGTTGCAGAATCAAATAGAAGTAAAACACCTATTTCACTAATTATGTTAGATATAGATGATTTTAAAGTTATAAACGATACTTATGGACATCAAAAAGGTGATTTTGTACTTAATAAAATTGGTGAAGAAATAAACTTATCTGTAAGACAAATGGATATGGCAGCTAGATATGGTGGAGAAGAATTCGCAATTTTAATGCCAGAAACAAGAATATCTACAGCTTCAAAAATTGCACAAAGACTACGAAAAAAAATTAAAAATATTGACTTTGAAGAGTTTAAAGTAACTATTAGTTTAGGAGTTAGTCAAAGTGATGATGAGATTAATACAGCACAAAAACTAATCGAAATAGCAGATACATATTTATACAAAGCAAAAGAAAATGGCAAAGATAGAGTAGAAATATATGAAAAAAGTAATTAATAGCTTAAGGAGACTGTATATTTAAACTCTACATAATCTAAACTATCAACTACTTTATGAACTATTTCTGTTTCATTAAGTACCCTATTTTCAATTGAAAACAACTTTCCTATCATCTCATTTTTATATATAGTTTTAAATAAATTCACCTTTGTAATTTTACAAATTTCATTTGGTTTTTCTTTAAATAAAACTCCATTCCTTCAAAGATTGTTGTTAAAACTGGTATTATCACTGTTAAATTATTTTCTGAAATGATGAAAAAAGAAATAAATGAAAATATTACAAAATAATTTTTTGATAAATACTGTCTTTTATTGTTTAATGTAGCTTCTAAATTTATTTTTTTTAATTCTATTTTGTTATTTTTAATTTATTTTGGCTAAAAATTAATTATACATAATATGACCTTTCATAATAAACTTCTTAAAATTTATGTAATATTACAATATTACAATTATTAATATAAGTATTTTTATGTATAATTATTATATGGAAAGTATCTTATACCAAACAAGAGAATTAGTATGTTTAAGAAAATTATTTTAATTATTTTATCATTTAAAAATAATTGTGATTTTAAGATAAAGAGTAGTAGTAAGATAATATGACAAATAAAATTGGAAAAGTATTATTCAAAAAAATCTTTATTTGGTATACTTTAATAGCCATAATATTAACATGTTATCAAATATACAGTGAATATATCACATATGACAAAGCTTTAAATAATTCTTTATATAACACAGAAAAATCATTAAAAAAAGCCCTTTCAAGTGCTGTATGGAACCTTGATGATGAATTAACAAAAGTAACTGTTGAGTCAATAGTTGAATTAGATAATATCCTTGGTGTTAAAATCACAGATCCAAAAGGCTCATTAGTATCAAAAGTTGGAAATACAGAAAATATTAAAAAAGTCATTTCTCATAAATTTGAATTATATCATACAAAAGAATATATTGCAGATGTTATATTGTTTTCATCACAGAATATAACTTTTCAAAATATGAAAAACAATGTAAAAGTGATCTTAATAAATGCTCTTTTAAAATCTATTTTCTTGTTATTAGTTATTTATTATTTTACAAATAAAATGATTACTCAAATATTATCTAAGTTAACACAGGCTTTAAATAGTACAAGTTTATCAAATAATAGTAAAATTACTTTTGATGAATTAAGTAAAGATAATGAAATTTATACTTTAATAAAAAGTTTTAATGATATGAATGACCGATTAGAAAAAGAGGTTCATAAAAACAAAGAGCTGCAAGATTTAAGATTAAAAGCAATGGGAGAATTACTTACAAATATTGCACATCAATGGAGACAACCACTAGCTGTAATATCAACTGCTGCAACAGGTACAAAATTTTCCAAAGAAATGGGAGAATTAACAGACGAAGATTTTAATAGAGCAATGGATTCTATTAACAACTCAACCCAACATCTTTCTAAAACTATTAATGATTTTAGCACCTTGTTAAAAAAAGATAGTATTCAAAAAGAATTTTTAATATCTAGTCCAATTAATAAAGCACTGGATATATTAAATACTCTGTTAAAAACTCAGAATATTCAGATAATAAAAAATATAGAAAATATATCTATTATATCATCAAAGAATGAACTTGTAAAAGTATTATTAAGCTTGTTAAACAATTCTAAAGATGCTTTAACTAATCTAGAAGATGAAAAAAAATTAATATTTATAAAAGCATATAAAAAAGACGAAAAAACTATAATAGAAGTAAAAGATAATGCAAAAGGAATAAAAGAAGAAATTTTAAATAAAATGTTTGAGCCATATTTTACAACAAAACATCAAGCTCAAGGAACAGGATTAGGATTATATATAAGTCAAAATATATTAACAAATAATTTACATGGCTCAATTAGTGTTACAAATATTAAGTACGTATATAAAGGTATTGAATATAAAGGTGCAAATTTTACAATAGAAATATGATATACTTTTAGAGTAAATAACTTAATTAAAGAGCTTAATAAATGAGGATCTAATGAAAAAGAATAAAAAGATAACTTTAATATTCTTATTACTTTTGTTTACAACAAGTACTTATGCTATAAATTTAAAATTTGGTATTTATACTTCTGACAAAGCTTCAGTTATGTATAAACAATTTAGTCCAATTATTAAATATTTAGAAAAAGATGCAAAAAGACAAGGCCTTGATATAAAAATCTCTATTAAAATTTATCCATCTTATGAAAGTGCATTAGAAGGTATTGTAAGAGGAGATTATGATTTTGCACGTTTTGGACCTGCAACTTATATCCTAGCAAAACAAAGAAATGATGCTATAAAACTTCTGGTAAGAGAAGAACAAAAAGGCAAAAAAGTGTTTAATGGAATATTCATTGTAAAAGAAGATTCTTCTATAAAAACTTTACAAGATTTAAAAAATAAAAGTTTTGCTTTTGGAGATAAACGTTCAACAATAGGAAGGTACCTAGCTCAAGATGAATTATTAAAAGCAAACATAACATCAAAAGACTTAAAAGAATATGACTATTTAAATAGACATGATAAGGTTGCTCTAGCTGTCGCTTTTGGAAGCTTTGATGCAGGAGTTGTAAAAGAAAGTTCATATAAAAAATATAAGTATAGAGGATTAAAAGCTATTTCAAGTTTTCAAAATATTACAAAACCATGGTTAGTAAGATCAGGACTTAATGATAAAATTTATAATACATTAAAAGAATCCTTATTAAATTTAAAAGATGAAAGAATTTTAAAATCTATTAAAAAAACTGCTTTTATTGAATCAAGAGATGAGGACTATGCTGTTATTAAAAAGAGTATAGAAAACTCAAGTAAATTCTAATGAAATTAACTTTCAAAATCACAGCTACAGTTTTAATAACGGTAATATCTTTATTAACATTTTTTGGATTTTTTATAATCAAAGATGAAAAAAATTTCCTTGAAACACTGCAAAATAGACAAGGTAAAACAATAGTTAATACAATTTCTATTTCTATTTTAGATTCAGTATTATTAAACGATTATGCTGCTATTGACACTATTGTTGAAAATATTTCACAAGCATATAAAAATATAATCTCAATACAAGTATTAATGAATGAAGAAGTTGTATCTGAAACTTTTAAAGATGAGATGAGTAAAGATAAAACAAGTTCTTTTAAATCAAATGTTCTAATTAACGATGAAGTTTTAGCAAAAGTTGTTATTACAATCTCAAAATTAGATGACTCTAGACTTATAAATAACAGAGTTAAATATATCATATTTATATCTTCACTTATCACTTGTTTATTAATTTTAGTACTAATCCTAATAATAAAATATTTACTTATTAATAAAATAAATTTTATTTCAAAAAGTACACAACAAATAAAGTTAAATAATTTACATAAACCTATAGAAATAAACACAAATGATGAGTTTAAAGACTTAGCAAACAATATAAATGAGATGACAAAACAACTAAATAAGGAAATCCAAGAAAACAAAAGTAAAACAAAACTTCTATCAGAACAAGCAAAAATGGCTTCCTTAGGTGAAATGCTAGGTAATATCGCACATCAATGGAGACAACCTTTAAGTGTAATCTCTAGTGCAGCAACTGGGACAAGATTTCAAAAAGAAATGGATATGCTAGAAGACAAAGATTTTTATAGAGCAATGGACTCAATAAATAACTCTGCACAATATCTATCACAAACAATTGAAGACTTTAGAGGTTTTTTTAATCCAAAAAATAGAAAAGTAAAAGAATTCCAAATTTCTAAAACTATTGATAAAGTGTTAAATATTATAAATGCACAATTTGTTGCTAAAGATATAACAATAATAAAAAGCATAGAAAATATTACTTTTAAATCTATTGAAAATGAGATTATCCAAGTTTTAATAAATATATTAAATAATTCAAAAGATGCACTAATTGATAAAGAAATAAAAAATAAATTAATTTTTATAAATGTATATAAAAAAGATGAGACTATATATATAGAAGTGTTAGATAATGCAGGTGGAATAAAAGACGATGTTATAGATAAAGTATTTGAACCTTATTTTACAACTAAACATCAATCTAATGGTACGGGTATTGGCTTGTATATGAGTCATGATATTGTAATAAATCATTTAATGGGAAGTCTTAGTGTTTCAAATGAAGAGTTTGAACATAAAAGTGTCAACTATATCGGTGCTAAGTTCACAATTGCAATGTGAGTTGAAATTAAAAAACATTAATCCTATTGCAGATAAAATAAATGCACTCTTCTTTTTCTTCAAATGCATCTATTTATATTATGTTAATATTTATTAAAAATATCGATTAGGGCTAAGGTTCTTTCTTTTGAAACTTCATTCTTTTCAAGAATGTCTGAAATCATTGCAATTCCAGATGCTGCTTTTGTTTTAGCTACATCAGCTATATTCTCAATAGTAATCCCACCAATAGCAACTATAGGATAATCTACATTTAAAGACCAAGATATTAAATCTTCTGTACCAACAGTATCATAAACTAATTTTTTAGAAATAGGTACATAAATAGGCCCAATAGCTAAATAAGAAGGCTCAAATTCTAATGCAATATCAATCTCTTTTGGTGTATGAGTACTAATTCCTAAACGAATTCCTGCATCAAGTATAGCTTGAACATCTGCATCTTGGATATCTTCTTGTCCAAGATGAATACCATATACTTTATGTTTTATACCCAATTCCCAAAAATCATTTAGAAAAAAACGTGCATTGTAAGCTTCAGAGATTTTAATTGCTTCAATAATTTCATCTTCAAGTTCTTTTCCTTGAAAAGCATCTTTAGTTCTTAATTGTGCTGTTGTAATACCTACTTCATAAAGAGGTTTTAATTTGTAAGCACGATCAACAATAGGATAAATACCTAAAGGTGTTTCATCACATTTTGGAAATTTCATATTAATCCACCTGATGCCAAAATGGCGTTCCAATTGTAGGAGTTGAAGCAGAGGCAAAATCTCTTTTTCGCATTACTCCTGCTTCATATCCTAAACGTCCTGCTTCAATTGCTAATCTAAAAGCATTTGCCATTTTTACAGGATCTTGAGCTAAGGCAATTGCAGAGTTTAAAAGTACTCCATCATATCCAAGCTCCATAGCTTTTATTGCATGAGAAGGCTTTCCAATACCTGCATCTATAATTAACTGCAAAGAAGGGAATTGTTTACGTATAGCAATTAAATTATCTGGATTCATTAATCCCTTTCCTGAACCAATCTGTGAGCCCCAAGGCATAATGATTTTACAACCAACATCTGCTAAACGCTTTGCAACAACTAAATCATCTGTTGTATAAGGAAAAACTTCAAAACCTTCTTTTATAAGTATTTCAGCAGCTTTAACTGTTTCAAAAGGATCTGGTTGCAAGTTGTATTGGTCACCAATAACTTCAAGTTTTATCCAATTTGTTCCAAAAACTTCTCTAGCCATTTGAGCTGTAGTAATAGCTTCTTTTGCACTATGTGAACCTGCAGTATTCGGTAAAACATGAATATTTAAATCTTTTATAATATCCCAAAATTGTGAAGCCGCATCTTCACCCTCACCTGCTGCTTGTCTTCTTAAAGAAACAGTTACTATTTGTGCACCTGAAATCTTAATAGCATCTTCCATCTTAGCAGGACTTGGATAAAGTGCTGAGCCTATTAGAAGTCTACTTTGAAGTGTTTTCCCACCTATTTCCCATAACTCATTATTCATTTGTTCCTTACTTGTATTTTTATTATTCATCTTTTTAACCACCTTGTACAGGGGCAAGTATCTCTACTTTGTCATTATTTTTAATCATAGTACTTTCGTAAGAATCAAGTGCTACAAAAGTACCATTTAATGCAAAAGCAAACCATTTTTGTTTATATTTAAGTTCTTCAATTAAATTATTAACATTCATTTGAGAACTTACTGTTCTTTTTTCTCCATTTACGATAACTTCTATCATTTGTTTATTCCTTGATTTAATGCTTGTTCTACAATTGCAGGAGCTAATAAATATCCATGTCTATAAAGACCATTAATTATTGTGAGTTTATCTTTTTGTTCAATATTTGGCAAGTTATCTTTTAATGCAGGACGACAATTTGTTAACATTTTTACTATCCTAGCTTCTCCAAAACCTGAGTGAACACTGTACACAGCAGATAAAAGTTCCAAAGAAGAACGTACAGACATAGGAGTTTTATCTTCACTTTCTATTTCTGTAGCACCTATTACATATCTATTATTTTTTCTAGGAACAATATATATTTTATATCTAGGATGAAGCATACGTGTAGGTCTAGTAATATTTATTTCAGGAGCATCTAACCAAAGAACTTCTCCTCTAACTCCACGTAAACTTTTCAACTGTTCTTTTGCACCTAAACCTCTTGCATCAAATACCCAATCAAAGTGCTTTTTCTCATCATCAACACATATTAAACCAGAAGAAACTTCGCTTACTTTACTCTCTTCATTCCAAGTTACATAATCATGTGCTAATAAATAATCACTTGAAGCTTTCATAAATCTTTGAGCATCTACTTGACCTTCTTGAGGAATAAAAAAAGCTTTACTATGTTGGGCTAAGTCGGGTTCTAGTTTTGTAATTCCTGATTTATCAAGTAATTGTATTTTTGAAGATTCTTTTACCTTAGCTTTTAAAGTTTCTATAAAATGTTCTAGTTCACTATAATCTTGAGGATGTGCTGTAATAATACTACCTTTTTGCTCATAAGCATCAGGTATTTCTACTTGCTCTAATAAATCTGGCCATAAAACAATAGAACGTTTACCATGATCAAAGATACTAGATTCGGCACTTTCTAACTCAGCAAATACAGCAAGCATCCCTGCTGCTGTATTTCCTGCTGCTTTTTCTCCGTAAGCTGTATCTGAATCAAAAAGTGTAAGTGTGTGTCCTTGTTGTAAAAGATTTAAAGCTAATACTCTTCCAACTAATCCGACACCAGCAATTCCAATATTCATTCACTTTACTCCTGTGTAATTTTATTTGCTTCTACATAAACCTCAGAACCCATTTCTTTAAACTTTTTAGACATTTTATTCATGCCTTCTTGTTTTGCAAACTTTACATCTTTACCAAGTTCATGAGCATAATCACGTACTTCAGCTGATATTTTCATAGAACAAAATTTTGGTCCACACATAGAACAAAAATGTGCTACTTTTGCAGATTGTGCAGGAAGTGTTTCATCATGATATTCTCTTGCACGCTCAGGATCTAAACCTATATTAAATTGGTCAACCCATCTAAACTCAAATCTAGCTAATGACATAGCATCATCTCTAGCTCTTGCACCTGGATGACCTTTAGCTATATCTCCTGCATGTGCTGCAATTTTATAAGTAATTAAACCTTCTTTTACATCATCTCTATTTGGTAATCCTAAATGTTCTTTTGGCGTTACATAACAAAGCATTGCACATCCATACCAACCAATCATAGCAGCACCAATACCTGATGTAAAATGATCATAACCAGGAGCAATATCAGTTGTTAGGGGTCCAAGTGTATAAAATGGTGCTTCATGACAAACTTCAAGTTGTTTATCCATATTTTCTTTTATCATATGCATTGGCACATGTCCTGGACCTTCAATGATAGTTTGAACATCATGTTTCCAAGCAATTTTAGTTAATCTTCCAAGCTCTTCAAGTTCACCAAATTGTGCTTCATCATTTGCATCAGCACCTGAACCTGGACGTAAACCATCTCCTAAAGAGAATGTTACATCATATGTTTTCATAATCTCACAAATATCTTCAAAGTGTGTATTTAAAAAGTTTTCTTTATGATGATGAATCATCCATTTAGCCATAATTGCTCCACCACGACTTACAATTCCTGTTACACGTTTTGCTGTCATTGGAACATGATGTAAAAGTAGTCCAGCATGAATTGTGAAGTAATCAACACCTTGCTCTGCTTGTTCTATTAAAGTATCTCTAAATACTTCCCAAGTAAGATTCTCAGCAATACCATTTACTTTCTCAAGTGCTTGATAAATAGGTACAGTTCCAATTGGAACTGGAGAATTACGAAGTATCCAATCTCTTGTTGTATGAATATTTTTACCAGTAGAAAGATCCATAACAGTATCAGCTCCCCATCTAGTAGACCATACCATTTTTTCAACTTCTTCTTCAATACTTGAAGTAACAGCAGAATTACCAATATTTGCATTTACTTTAACTAGAAAATTTCGTCCTATAATCATAGGTTCAACTTCAGGGTGGTTAATATTACAAGGAATTACGGCTCTTCCTTCTGCTACTTCTTTTCTTACAAACTCAGGAGTAATTTGCTTTGGTAAATTTGCACCAAAACTTTGTCCCTTTAATCTTTTTTCTCTCTCTTCATCTTGTAAATACTCAGCACTCATAGCAGCATCTTGGTTTTCACGTATTGCAATAAATTCCATTTCAGCTGTAATAATACCTTGTCTTGCATACCACAGTTGAGAAACATTTTTCCCTTTTTGAGCTCTAAGTGGTGTTCTCACAAGTCCTGTAGCACCTGCAGTTACATAATCAAGTTGTTCATCTGTTGTATAACCATTATCAGCTGGTGCCATTATACGACCTTCATATGACTCGATATCAGCTCTTTTATTAATCCACTCTTTTCGAATAGTAGGAATTCCTTTACCTACATCAATATCAACTGTAGGATCAGTATATGGACCTGAAGTATCGTAAACTTTTAGTTTCGTGTCATTAGAAAGTAATATCTCTCGTACTGGTACTTTAATATCTTCATGTATTTTTCCTTCTAAATATACTTTAGTAGATGCAGGAAATGGTTCACGTGTTAATATTTCATTTGATGTTGTTAATGTGTCTTTATATGATTTTGTCATGTTATCTCTTTTTATAAAAAATATACGAAAAGAGAGAAATGTAGATAGAAGTATTAAGTAGATAACTCTAATACAAAAAAGTATCACAGTAATCTACTTAAATATTATAAATACAGTCTCTTCCTTACGCTGGTATTAGCCAGTTCAAGTTCTACGGGTCAAGCAATTATTTGCAATCTCAGCTATATATTTCAATATAGCTCCCCGAGAGGTTGATAAGGAAATATAGTGTAGATAAAATAAAAACCATCTTAATTTGAAGTATCATAAACGTATCTAGTAAAAAGTTTTGTTACTATTTTACGCATCTTAAATTAAATAAAAATCTGTTGTTTTAGGATAATAAGTCTATAAACTGTCATAAAAAAGCTACTAAAAAATAGATAATTCACATAAAATAACATTAGTTTAAAATATGGAGAATAATATGCCACATATAGTATTGGAAAAAGCAAAAAGTGTTAAAGAATGTTATGATGTAATAGAACCTATGATACAGCAAATAGAAAAAGGTATTTTAAAAATTACAGATAAATACCTAAATGAAAAAGAAAATTCTGCTTTAATAGAAAGTATAGCTGTTGAAGGTGGAAAGCCACAAAGTTTCTTTATACAACTTTCAAGTAAAGGTGATTCAGTAACAGTACGTCTTTTACCACTAACAGATCCTGAAAAAACAAAAGGTGTTAAAACACTTATGGGTTTAATTGCAAAAACAATAAAAGATTCTAATAATGATATATTTTATGGAAAAACAAACCTACAAGATTTTTTAATACAATAAAATGAACTATAAAAAAGAAATTAAGCCAAAAGCTGCAAAAAAAAGAGATTTAGAGTTTGAAGAGTTAGATGAAAATAGGCTTATAGAAATGGCATGGCAAGATAGAATGCCATTTGATATAATTTATTTACAATACGGTTTAACAGAAAACCAAGTAAAAAATAAGATGAGAAAACTTATTTCAAAAAAAGCTTATAATAGATGGCGTAAAAGAGTACATGGCAGAATTACTAAACATAGTAAAAAGTGTGACCATAAACCAAAAAGATTTCAAGGTCCATGGTAAAAAATATACAAAAATTTATAATTAAAGGATGAAAAATGTTAAAAGAGTTATTACATACAGGAATTGGTGCAGGATTAGTTATTAAAGAAAAAGTTGAAGAAGAAGTAAAAAGAATGGAAGAATCAGGAAAAATAAGAACTGATGATGCTAAAAGCTTTTTAGAATCAATTGAAAAAAAAGGTAAAGAAGAAGAGCAAAAAAATAAAGAAAAAATAAAATCTATGCTAAAAGAGATTATTGATGAACTTGGAATTGCTACTAAAGACGACCTTGAAAAGTTAAAACAAGAGTTAAAGTGAGACTTTATTCCCCATTTAGAGTTTATAAGGTTTTTACTTTTTTACTTACTCTATTTATGGTTATCAAAAAAAAGGATAAATTTCTTTTTTTCAAGCCATTAAAACCAAAAAAACTAAAAAGTACTATTACAACTTTAGGTGCAAGTTTTATAAAGCTTGCACAAGTTTTAGCAACTAGAGCTGATTTCTTTTCACAAGAATATTTAGATGAATTGAAAGAGCTTCATGACCAAATCCCACATATGTCAAAAGAGCATTTTGATATTGTATATAAAAACAGTTTTCCCAAAGATGTATTTAAATCTTTTGATACTACACCTATTGCCTCTGCATCAATTGGTCAAGTTCATATAGCTTTTTTAGATGATGGAACAAAAGTTGCAGTAAAATTAAAAAGACATCTAATCAAAGAGCAAGTAATTGCTGATATTAAAATCATTAATTTTTTCAATTCTATATTTAAACCACTTTTCTCTTTTTATACAAAAAATTCAATAGATGCAGTTATAAGTGAATTTTCTAAAATGATTTTAGAAGAAGTAAACTTTAACACAGAGTTAGGAAATCTCAAAAAATTTTCACACACATATAAAGACAACGGTATTATTTTTCCAAAACCTTATGAACAATTTTGTTCAAATGACTCTATTGTAATGAGCTATGAAGAAGGATTTAGATTTGATGATAAAGAAAATATTTTTAAAAACAATATTGATTCAAAAGCAGTTATAGCAAAGCTTGTAGAGTTTTATACAACACAAATGTTAATAAATGGATATTTTCATGCAGACCCACATCCTGGAAATATTTTAATCACAAAAGATTCTAAAATAGTATTCTTAGATTTTGGGATGGTAAAAACTGTTCCAAATGAAACAAGAGTTGCAATAATTGAGCTTATAAAAGCAGCAAATGAGCAAGATTATGAAGCTTATATAGATGCAAATAAACGTTTAGGAACGATAAGCTATGAAGCACCAGTTAGTGAATTAGCTGAATTTACTGCAAAAATGTTCGAAATATTCTCAAATAACAACCTTGATAGTGAATCAATGCAAAAATTAGCTTTTGAAATACTAGAAACGACAAGAGACTTTCCATTTAAGCTTCCAAGTGATGCTATTTATATTTTAAGAGTTAGTGCAATTATTGAAGGATTAGGAACTACATATATTGAAAACTTTAATGGTGTAAAAGATATCTTACCTATTTTACAAGAGAATATTCCAAAAGCTTTAGGTGCAAAAGATAGTATCATGGATACTTTAGTTGATGAAATAAAAGATTTGCCGTTTATTGTTAGAGATTTAAAATCTGTAATTACAAAAGCTAGTAAAGGAAACTTGGAAGTTGAGCTTTCAAAAGGTCAATTAGAATACATATTAAAAGAATTAAAAAGTCATATAAATCCTAAACTTGGTGGTTTTGCACTAATGCTAGGTTCATTTTTTCTTCTATCTTTAGATAATGGATATGATAACTATGCCATTACTTTATTCTTATTAGGAATAGCAAGAGTGTTTTATAAATAATATTTTTTAGATACAAAATTAATTTATTATTTTATTAAATAATAAAATAATAAAATATTTACAGATACTTGTTTTATGTATTTGTATTAATTTTTTTTCTAAAAAAACCATTATTATTTAGTTATTAATACTATTATAATACTATTTAATAGTATAATTTATAATAAAATGTAAAAAAGGAATTTATCTTTTTAATCAATAAATTGATAATATAATAATATGGAATATAAATTAAGCGATGAGTATAAAAACATCAGAATACTACTTGTAGAAGATGATGATCAAACTCTTGAAAAATTACATAATATATTAAAAAAAGTATATGCAGAGATTGTAATAGCAATTAATGGAAGTGATGCTTTAATTAAATTCAAAAAGCATTATTCAGAAGATAAACACTTTGACTTAATAATAAGTGATTTAAATATGCCAAAAATAAATGGACTTGAACTTCTAGAATGTGTTAGAACAATAGATGAGTTTGTGCCATTTATTTTTCTAACAGCTCATCTTGAAGTAAATACATTATTAAAAGTAGTTAAATTAGATATTGATGATTATTTAAAAAAACCTATTAATGTTGATGAATTAATTACAAGTATAAATAAAACAACTAAGAAAAAACTAAAAGATGCTTCTATTAAAGAAGTAAATATTTATTTAGATGATAATTTTTATTGGGATACAAAAACGAAATCTCTTTACTTAAATGACTCACCTATAAATCTAACTAGAAAAGAAATAGACTTACTTGATATTTTATTCAAAAACATAAATATTTCTGTTACTACAGAGGTTATTATATATAAACTGTGGGAAGACTGTTCTGATTTTGAGATAGCTGTAATTAATCTTAAAAACTTACTTTCTAGACTTAGAAAAAAAGTGCCGGAACTAAAAGTAAAAAATACTTATGGATTAGGTTATCAAATAAGGAGCAAAGATGAAAGAATTTGAAATATATAAAAAAGAGATTAATGTTTTATATGTTGAAGATGATGATCTTACAAGAGAAAAATTAGCAAAATTTTTAAGTCGTAAATTCAAAAATATAGAAGTTGCGAATAATGGTGCTGATGCTCTTATAAAATTTCATGAAAAAAGAGCTAAAGATCAAGTATTTGATTTAATCATTAGCGATATAAATATGCCCATGATGGATGGAATTAGTATGCTTGAAAAAATCAGAGAACTTGACTCATCTGTAGCTGTTGTATTTATTACTGCAAGAACTGAAACTAGTAATCTTCTTAAAGCTATAAATCTTCATGTTGAAGATTATATTACAAAGCCTTTAGACTTAGAAATAATAGATGAGAAATTAGAAAAAATTGCAAAAGATTTATTTTATAGATCAAGCTATGAAAGTCAGAAAAAAGAGCTTGAAAGTTATACGAATATAATCAATCAAGAAGCAATAATATCAAAAATAAATAAAGAAGGATTAATTACTTTTGTAAATGAAGCTTTTTGTAATATCTCTTTGTATAATGAAGAAGAACTTATAGGAAAACCTTATCATATTACTAAACATCCAGATGTTTCAGATTTAATGATTAAAGAAATATGGACAGGTCTACAAAAAGGTGAAATATGGACAGGTACTTATAAAAATATTGCAAAAGATAATAGTGAGTATTTTACAAAATCTAAAATCTTTCCAATCTTTACAAGTAATAACAAAGAAATTAAAGAGTATTTATGTTTCCAATTTATAAATACCGATGAAGAAAATACAAAAAGAGAACTTAACAAAAATATATTACAACAAATCACTTCTTATAAATTAACAATTGGAAATATGAAAAAAGAACTACAACAAGTTAAAAGTGAACAAGCTACTTATCTTAGAAATATGCAAGATTATGAAAGTAAATATATTGATGCAAATAATAAAAAAGCAGATTTATTAAAACAGCTTGAATCCTATGAACAAAATAACTTAGAAAATTCAAAACTAGATTTAATGATGAAAAAAGACAAATCCAAACAATTTGAAGTAGTTTATGCATCATTAACAAAATATAAAAATTTAAATGCAAAATTAGAAAAACAAATAGAAGAACTGCTAAAACTAGAAGAAAGAAATAATACAGCACTTGAAAGTTACAGAGAAAAAGAAGTAGACTTTATTAAAAGAATAAATAATTTAAAAGATTTAGTCTCAAACTTAGAAAATGAAAATGAAAAATTAAAAACGAATAAATCACTCTTATCTTTTGGCAAATAAAGATAATATATAAAAAGGAAAAAAATGAAAAAAACAATTGCTTTACTACTAATAACAACTTATGCATTTTCAACAGATTTAGTTCTTGGTGTTGTACCACAGCAAAGCCCGTTAAAACTATCTAAAAAATGGCTACAAATTACTAGTTATTTAAAAGATACAACAGGAATAAATGTGGTTTTTAAAACTGAAAAATCGATTCCAAGTTTTGAAGCAAAACTTTATAAAGGCGAATATGACTTAGCTTATATGAATCCTTATCACTTTATTCAAGCAAACAAAAATCAAAATTATCAAGCTTCTATTAGAGCAAAAAAGAATATCAAAGGAATCTTACTTTCAAAAGAAAAGAGTGTTGACTTTTCTATTGAAAATTTAAAAGGGAAAACATTTTTATTCCCTGCTCCAAATGCCTTTGCAGCTACACTTCTTACTAAATATGAATTAAAAGAAAAGTTTAATTTTGATATTGATGAAAATGCAAAAGTATTATATGTAAACTCTCATGATTCAGTATATAAAGGTATTTCACGAGAAATTGGTTATTTAGGTGGAGGTATTGTAAGAACATACAATAACTTTAAAAGTAAAAATGACAAAAGTAGAATAAACATAGTTTATGAAACATCAACATATCCAAGTCATCCAATTGCTTTTCACCCAAGAGTTAAAAAAGAAGATATTAAAAAAATTCAAAAAGCATTTTTAAATATGCCAAAAAAATTAAAAAGTATTTTAAGCATAAAAGAGTTTAGAAAAACAAATACATCTGAATACGATGTAATTAAGAATCTTGGCATAAATTAAGCTATGTCTTTTAAATATCGATTTATACTATCCTTTGTAGTATTAGAAGCATTTTTTATTATTTTGATTGTATCTATTAATTTTTTTACAATTAATACATCATCAAAGAACCTAACAAATGAAAAAATTCAAACTACTATTACATTGTTGTCTCAGCTTTTGAAAACTCCAATTAGTGTATACGATATTGCAGCTTTAGATGATTTAATAGTTATTCGTAATGAAAAATATATAAACTCTATTATTATACTTGATGCACAAGATAGAATTTTAAGTGACGAATATACATTTAAATATATTAGTGACGAAGAAATACTAAAATTAAAAACAAACAAAAGTTTTAAAAACAATGAAGGAACATATGAAATTGTTTATAAAAAGATTTTTGATGAAGATACTTTAATTGGGTCTTTCTATACTATTTTTGATACAAGTTCTGCCACAAAACTTGTAGAAGAAAATGAAAATAGAACAATACTTATTATACTACTTCAAATAATAATATCAACTTTTTTATCATACTTTATTGGTAGTAGACTAACAAAAAAACTAGAAGATTTATCTGCTGCTGCAATAAAAATAGGAAGAAATGAAAAAATAGAAGTTCCTTTTTATAATAATTCAGATGAGATAGGTCTCTTATCTAAATCAATGATAAAAATGCAAAGTGACTTAAAAAATAGAACTCGCGAGATATTGAATAGTAATAATTTACTAGAACAGCAAAAAGTAGAACTAGAAGAAGCTAATAAATCAAAAGATGATTTCCTAGCAAATATGAGTCATGAACTAAAAACTCCATTAAACTCTATTAATGTAGTCTCTTCAGTAATGCAAAGAAACAAAGAGAATAATTTAAATGAAAAACAAATAAAAAATCTTAGTATTATAAATAAATGTGGAAATGAACTTTTATATTTAATTAATGACGTTTTGGACCTTTCAAAACTTGAAGCTAATGAAATAGTTTTAAGCAAGGAAGAGATAAATGTAAATAAATTCATTACAAATGTATATGAAACAATATTGCCACAAGTGAAAGAAAAAGGCTTAGAACTTGTATTAGATATTGATCCAAGAATCACTACAATAATTTCAGATGAAAAGAAAATTTATCAAATAATCAAAAACTTTTTAAGCAATGCACTTAAGTTTACTAAAGATGGGAAAATAAGCATAATAGTAAAAGATTTAGAGAAGAATATATCTATAAGTGTTAGTGATGAAGGTATTGGTATTCCAAAAGAAAAATTAGCACATATTTTTGATCGTTTTAAACAAGTTGATGCAAGTACATCAAGAAACTATGGTGGAACTGGCTTAGGATTAGCTATTTCACAAGAGTTAGCATCCCTTCTAAAAGGAGGAATCAGTATTCAAAGTACAGAAAATGTTGGGACTAGCTTTGAATTAAGCCTTCCAAAAGATATAAAACATACAAATACTAATAAAGAAGTAAAAAAAGAGCCTGTTAAAAAAGAAATTGAAGAAAATATACCTGCTAAAACTGTAAGTGTAAAAAAAGAAAATATTTTAATATTTAATAGTGACCCAATATTTTTCTTTAATATTACAATGAAACTAGGTAAAAAATATAAAGTATTTCAATCAAACAATGCAGAAGAGTTTTTAATCATACAAAAAGAAAATGACATTTCAAAAACAGTAATAGATTTTTCTTCTATTTTAGATGATGTATTAAAGAAAATTAAAATAGAAGAAAAAGAGAATATAATCGCAATTTTTGATGATAAAAGTAAAGATAAATATTCTACTTATAAAGTAAATATCCTAAAAGAAATTGGAAGAGATAACATAATCAATGAATTAAAAAATATCTAAAATATTTTTTAATTCATAAAATATAACTCAATTTATAAATCTTAGTAAAACTCACTATTATCGAATAAATATCCTGTTTTAGAAATATTCTTTATAATAGATTGAAAGCTTTTATCTCTAATTTTATTTACAATATTTCTCATACTATATATTGAACATTTTTTATCACCCCAAACTAATGATTCTATTTCTTCGTAAGTAAGAATTGTATTCTTATTTAATACTAACACTTTTAGAAGCTCAGATTCATATTTAGTTAGTTTTATTTCTTGTAACTTATAAAATAATTTAGAATTATCTAAATCATAAGTATGATGATCTTCTAAGTGCATCTTTTTTTTATCATTTAATGCTAATGTAATATATAAATAAATTTGTTCTAATTGAACATCATCTATTAATACATTTTTAACAGAACTATTTTTTGTTACTTGCATAATATCTTGACTTAAACTTGATGTTATACAAATAATTGGAATATTTATTCCATTTTTATTATATATTATATTTAATTCATCAAGATTTAAATAATTTAAATCTACAATTATTAAATCATATAATACTATTTCTTCCACACTCATAACTTGATTATTAAAATCTATCTCTTTAATCTTATTTTCCAATAGATTACTTAACTTTAATAACCTACTATTGGTACTAGTAAGAACTAAAATTTTTTTATAATCAAGAAACTTTATTTTATTATTTTTATTAGACATTTTAAACTCCTTAAGAAATTATAACGAATCATAGTATCATAAAAATATTATATTTTGATAAAAATAATACTATTTTAATATTATTATGTGTTAAACTTGTTTTTATAATTTAGGAAAAAGGGTCTTTAATGAAAAACTTAGGATATTACGAAACACTAGATGAGTTTATAAAACATACTTCTGGAAACATTAATGAGTTTTTCTTATTTGTTGCTGAAAGAACAGAATTTTCAATAAGTAAACTACAGAACTCAAATATAAAATTTTGTGGTGCAATTTTCCCTCAAGTAATTCTTAATGAAGAAACTTATGAATCAGGAATAGTATCTGTAGAATTAGACAAAGAAACTGAATCTTTTTTAATAAAAGATATAGAAAACTTCGAATTAACTAAGAATGATTTTAATAAAGATGTTGATTCTATTTCTATTGTTATAGATGGATTAAGTTCAAAAATCACTCCTTTTTTAGAATCCTTATTTATATCATTACCTTTAGATACAGAAATAATTGGTGGAGGTGCAGGGAAATTAACACTAAAACAAGAACCAGTTATATTTACAAATGAAGGTATTTTTCAAGATGCTGCAATAATTTTAGCACTTACATCAAATCTTTATGTTGGTGTTGAAAATGGATGGGAGTATTTAGAAGGACCTTTTATAGCAACTTCAACTAATAAAAATATAGTACATTCACTTAATTTTGAAAAATCTTTTGATATTTATAAAAAAATTGTAGAAAAAGATAGTGGAATAAAATTTACTGACGATAATTTTTTTGAACTTGCAAAATCATATCCTTTAGGAATTATCAAGTTTGATAAAGAAATAGTAGTTCGAGATCCAATAGCAAAAGATGAAGATGGAAACATTATTTTAGTAGGTGACTTAGAACAAAATTCTACTGTTAATATATTAAAAGGAAATAAAGAAAATCTAATATCTTCGTCTGGAACAGCAGCTTTAAAGGCAGTTGAGAAAAAAGCTAGTGCTTGTCGTTCTTCTTGCGCTTTAGAAGGTGTTGTGTTATTTGATTGTATTAGTAGAAGTATCTTTCTTGAAGATAGATTTAAAGACGAACTAAAAGAAGTTAAAAAACATGTTCCTGTACAAGATGTATTTGGTGCTTTAACTTTAGGAGAAATCGCTAATAATGGAAATGAATATATCAACTTCTATAATAAAACTTGTGTACTAGGTATCTTATGTTAGTTGAAAATTTAGCAGTTACATACAAATGTTATTCATCTATTGGAAATTCTCTAAATTTAAAAGAAATGATGCATGAAGTTTTAAGAACTTTTGTAAGTGAGACATATGCAGTATATGGACGATATTGTATTAAAGAAGATGGAAAATATAAAGTATTAACAAGCTTTGGAAAGATTAAAGAGTTTGATATAAATAATTATGATGAATATAATAAAAATATAAATTCTCTTGTAGAAGATGATAAAAGAATTGTAATAATTAGATTAGAATATGGATGTATTACTCTTATAAGCCAAAACCTTACTGCTGATTGTTCTTTTTTTATTTCAATGTTTGAAAGCTTTATTAAAAAATTAAATATAAGCATAATGTCTTGTTTAAATGTACAAAAAGTAAAAGAAGCAAACCTTTTACTTAAAGAGCAAAAAAAAGAATTAGTAGAGGCTAATAAAGCAAAAGATGATTTTTTAGCAAATATGAGTCATGAGTTAAAAACACCATTAAACTCTATAAATATAATTTCAAGTGTAATGCAAAAAAACAAAGATAATAATTTAAGTCAAAAACAGCTAAAAAATCTAGAGATTATAAATAAATGTGGAAGTGAACTTTTATATTTAGTAAATGACGTTTTAGATATTTCAAAACTTGAAGCGCATGAAATAAGCTTAGTTAATGAAAATATAAATATTCGTGATTTTATAACAAGAATTTATGAAACAATATTACCACAAGCAAAAGCAAAAAAACTAAATTTACAAATAGATATTGATTCTAAAATAACTACAATTTATTCAGATGAGAAAAGGATTAACCAAATAATTAAAAACCTTTTAAGTAATGCTTTAAAATTTACAAAAAAAGGAAGAATAAGATTACAAGTAAAAGATAATAATAACAATATTATTATAATAGTAAGTGATGAAGGGATAGGTATTCCTAAAGAAAAACTAGCTCATATTTTTGATCGTTTTAAACAAGTTGATTCAACTACATCAAGACAATATGGTGGAACTGGATTAGGTCTTGCTATTTCAAAAGAGCTTGCATTGTTGTTAAATGGAGATATAAGTATTAAAAGTGAAGAAAATGTTGGTACTAGCTTTGAGTTAACTATTCCAAAAAAGTTTAACGATAAGTATGATAATAATAACAGTAAAACTAAAACAATAAATATGCAAAATGAAATTGAAAAAATAAAACTTAATAAAAATCAAAATAAAGAAAAAGAAAATATTTTAATATTTAATAGTGACCCATTATTTTTCTTCAATCTTACTGTTAAGTTAGGAAAAAAATACAAAGTACATCAAGTAGATAACTTTAATGAATTTTCTACTATTTACCAAGAAAATAGTATATTAAAAACGATTATAGATTTTTCTACTATTTCACAAGAAGTATTAGAAAACATAAATATTAAAGAAAAAGAAAACATAATAGCAATTTTTGATAATGAAATTTTACTTGAAAATTTTGCAAATGATGATATTATTTTATTAAAAATAAAAAAAACTGATATAAACAATAAACTAAATGATATATAAGGAAAGAAGATATGGAAAACAAATTCTCAATACTAATTTTAGATGATGTTCAAGAAAATATCTATTCACTAGAACTTTTAATTAACGACGCTTTTGATGTAAATATTTTTACATCAGATAATGCAAATAGTGCATTTGAATGTCTTATGAATAATGATGTAGATTTAATTCTAAGTGATATTCAAATGCCAGAAGTAGATGGTTTTGAATTTGCAAAATATTTAAAATCTGTAGAAAAAACAAAAGATATTCCAATTATATTTATTACAGGAATATATGATAAAGATAAATATCAAAAAAAAGGTTATGAACTTGGAGCCGTAGAATATATAAGTAAACCAATTGATGATGTTCTTTTAGTATCAAAACTAAAAGTTTATATGAAAATGTTTAATGAAAATAAAGAAACCAAAGAGTCTTTAAATAAAGCAAATCAAATCATTACACACAATACAAAAATGGCAAGCTTAGGAGAGATGATAGGTCTTATATCTCACCAATTAAAACAGCCTTTAAATATCTTATCTCTTTGCTGTGATGATATTAAATTTTCATATAAGTATAATGAACTTGATGATAAGCAAATAGAAGAGTTTTCACAAAATACAAAAAAGCAAATACACTATATGTCTGATACTATTGATGACTTTTTAGGTTTTTTCAATCCAAATAAAAGTAAAGAAGAGTTTCTAATAGTAGATGCACTTGAAAACTGTTTATCATTAATCAACACACAAACTAGTAATAACAAGGTAAATATAAATAAAAATATTGAAAACAATTTTAGCCTACTTGGTGTAAAAATGGAAATGACACAAGTTATTGTAAATATTATTACAAACTCTGTTCAAGCATTTAATCATAGAAATATAGAAAATAGAAATATAAATATAGACTGCTATAGTAAAGATGAAAAAAACTATATAACTATAGAAGATAATGCAGGAGGAATAAAAGAAGATGATTTAGAAAAGATCTTTGATCCTTACTTTACAACAAAATCAGAAGGAACAGGTATTGGTTTATATATGGTAAAACTTGTAGTTATGAACAGTTTTGCTGGTAAATTAAGCCTAGAAAATTCTAATACGGGAGTAAAATTCATTTTAGAATTCAATTAATTTACTTTTTAAACTACTAAAAAAAGTTTTTGCTTAAAAATAAACCATTACTTTTTATAGTATTTTATGAAAAGTTTATCTTTTATTCATAAGATTTAGTAAATTATTTGCAATTCTTATGAATTTAAGGTTTACTTAAAGGTAAGTTGAGATAAAATACTGGTTCAAGTTTTTAATCTAGAAGTATACATCTTTAAATTTATATAATTTTGCCATGTTTGACAGTTTCGCTGACACAATTTTGACAGAGTTAATATGCATTTTTGATTTGATCTTAGATTATTTAGCATATTAAACACAAAAGGAATTGCAATGGCAGATTTAGTAAACGGAA
>MDTG01143484.1_pt1 | contig 32014 bp, 28 predicted proteins | sample 811421 | NCBI WGS metagenome assembly MDTG01 (sample SAMN05326645, study PRJNA326480) | marine metagenome | isolation source: seawater | place: Pacific Ocean: South East | collected 2011
AGTTCGAGTCTTGCCGTAGTCGTTTGCCTTTGTGGCTCAATGGATAGAGCATCGGACTTCTAATCCGGGGGTTGTGGGTTCGAGTCCCATCAGAGGTACTTTTTTTGGGGAATTAGCTCAGTTGGTAGAGCGCCCGCTTTGCATGCGGGAGGTCATGGATTCGATTTCCATATTCTCCACTTATACTTTCTTCCTTATGTATTTAAAACAAATATTTATAATATAAGTATTTTTTAATGGATGAATTTACTAGTGATTATGTTATTTTATCTTCTACATATAGCCAAAAAATAATACAATGGGATGTTAAGACTGGTGGTATTTATATGGAAAAAAGAGTTAATAATGAAGAAAACGAATTAGTTGATAATATAAAATCTGCGAATTATTGTTCTAATGGTGAATTAATTGCAGTTCTTAGTGAAAAATGTATACATATATTGGATACAAATAGTGGAATAGAATTATACAAAATAGAAACAAATTATGAATCTTTGAATGAAGAAGATAATTTACCAATAACTGTTTTTGCTTCGCATATATTTACTTGTGAACAAGAACCTTTTATTGCAGTTGGAATGGAAAAAGAATATATTGATCCAAATGTTAACGATCATAATTTGAATTCAGAAGTTCATATTTATAACATTAAAACTGGACAAAAAATTAATGAAATTGAATGTAGTGATCCTGAAATAGATGCATTAAGAATAAGCAACAATGGAAGATTTGTTGTTGTTTTACTTGGTCAAGGTACTGAATTTCATGATTTAGAAACTAATGAAAATAATATACAATTTGTTGAATTAGATGTACATCAAAGATGGGTAACATGTGCTAATTTTTCTAAAAATAGTAAATTATTGATATGTGGATTTCATGATGGTAATATTGAATTATATGACACAACTATAAAAATGGTCGGTGATTCTCCAGCATTAACTGTATTATATAATTTTAATGATTTTTTTGATAGATCAATAACTGATTGTAGATTTTTAAGTAGTTCATTTGAAAGTATTAATAAAAATAATCCAGATATTAGTTTGAACGATACTTCAAATCCAGATTTAATATTAATTTGTTCTGGTAATGGATTAATAAAATTATTACATACAAATGGAGAAATAATTCTAAATATTGATATTCAAGAAAAGTTAGAAAAAAATGAAAAGTTACAAAGGACACATCATAATGTAGTTGAGGACGGAAACAATTGGGTAGGTAGAGATATAATAGTATCTAAATATGAAGGATATAATTCATGCGATCAGTGTATTATGTGCGAGGATGAATCTATGATAGTTGTTAGTGTACATAATCATTCGATGGAAGATAATTCAATAATATGTGTTTTTGATTTATACGGCAATTTATTGAAAGTATTAGAAGAATTTCCACAACCAACTCATATTTTTTCATTGTATTCAAAACCTATAAACTATAGTTTGAAACGTGAAAGATCACAATCTGTATTAAGATCTATCGCTATTGATGAAACAAGTTCTGTAGTTGAAACAATAGATGCAATGATTAAAAATGTTGAAAACGATGATAATCTTGAAATACTTGAAAATGCTAAAAAAAGTTTGTTAGATGCTCAAAACAAACGGAGTAATACACGTTCTAGACCAAGTACTCCAGTCGAAACTGTATTTGGAGATTTACATAAGAGACAAGAATTAATAGATTATATTATTCCTAAGCCGAAACGTCCTAAACATAAAGGTGGAACACGCCTTGTTTGGATACAAAACAATTAATGTTTTCACATAAAAAAAAATGATTTGTTATACTTGTTAGTGTTATAAATTTCAGATATAACGGAAAAAATCTATATTAATAGATTATAAATACAAAACAAATGATTCGAAATAAATCTAATCTAAAAGATTTGTTAAAGAAATCAGAAGAGTATTCGAAAAAAACTGAAATTAGTAAGAATGAATATATGAAAAATCTTGAAAAACATAAAAAATATTCTGAAAAATTTAAGAAAAACCTTGAACTTTATATTTGTAATTTAGTTGATTTTGAACATAATTATATTTGGTCTGATGATACAATTAAGGATATAATTATTAAACACTTTTGGCTGAGTTCATATTATGCCCCAGATATTATCAACAGCAAAACTTATATTTTGAATACTCTACAAGAATTATCTTACAAAGGAAAAATCAATTTAATTTGTTTTCAAAACGATAATATTTGGGGCAATACCGAATCTAAACTTTATTTTCTGTCAAAAAAAACCAATATTATCAATCCTTCCGAAAATCTTCCAAAGCAATGGAAAGCGCAAGTAGGGATTAATAAAGGAAAGTTTCCTTCAGCTATTGATTTGATGCATTTAACTCGTATCTAAATAATAGACTATATATGAATTTCTTTGTAATAAAAGATGGATAAATATTTGTATTCAAAAAACTGTGACTAAATTAAAAAAATCAATAAAAATACACAAAAACATGTGTTTTTTTTATATTTTATATTATTTTACATATAAATAGAAATTATTAGAATAAAATTAAATGGATTGTATAGAGTTGATTAGTAGCGACAATAATAATTCTATTAATGAAATAGAATTGTTAAAACGAAAACTTAGGAATCAAACAAATGAAACAATAAAACTTGCGAATGAGCTTCAAGTTATAAAACTAAATAATGAAATAAAAATAAAACGTTTAGAACATATTCGTAAGAATTATACTTTTAACTTAGATAACAAAAAAACAAGAATTTCAGTATTAATAGAAAATGATAATAATACAGAAAATCAAAATAAAATTTTTTTCCAAGAAAAAAGTAAAGATTTTGAGGGATTAATGAACCTTGAAAAAGCTATATTAAATGGAGAAGTAATTGCTCCTCGTAGGAATATTTTACATTTTTTTAATGAAGGTGAATTTTCTTCAGATTTATTGAATCTACAAAAACTGGATATAAATTTACGTTCACCAAATACTTTGTTTTTATTGAAATGTGCCATTGATAATAATCCATATGCTTCTTACAGTCGAATTACACATGACGGACAAAATAGGACACTAATTAGAAATCTAACATGGAAAAAGTATAATTATGCTCAATATTTTGAGACTATATTTCAAAATCCAAAACAGTTATTGAATAACGCAATATCAATAGATCCTGGTAGAGTGGCTTTTTTGTTTTTTAAAAGAGTTATAAATCTTTTAAATCAAACAAATGTGTATGTATCTAATTTTGAAGGTCACGAAGCGGATTATTTAATGAATGAATTATATAATGAATTTTTAGCATATAATAGATTAAAACCGCTTAACTGGAATAATTATGAATATAGATGGATTGATGAAGAAATTGTTGAAAAAGTACTACAAACTGATTGGTATGAGCCTTTAATATTATTAGAAAAATGTTTTGAATATTTTATAGATTCTTGTGAAAGATATAGTTGGATTATTAGAAAGAAAAAAAATGGAGAAAAAATGTTAAAAAGAACAAAAAACAGAAAATATTTAAGTGCTGCTGCGAAGGATATATATTTTGCGGCTAAAATTTTAGAAATTATGGAATATAGTAATCCATTATAAAAATGATTATTAATAATTAATAATTAATAAAAATAAGTCAATTAGTGAAATAATCATGAAAGTTGATAATCAAACAACTATTAACACAAATAGTCAAATATATAATGAAGAAAACATTCCAGAAGAATTTCGCTGTCCAATTTCATTAGATTTAATGAAAGAGCCTGTAATTGCTGCGGATGGTCATTCTTATGATAAAACTCAAATCAATAGATGGTTTCAAACTAACAACACAAGTCCAAAAACTCGTGATGCTTTATTATGTAAAAATCTATTTCCAAATTTAGAACTTAGAAATAGAATTAATGATTGGTTAGTAGAAAATGGTAAAGATCCTTTATTACCATATGATCCAAATCCAAGTAATAATATTCAAAGAACTAATATTTCTATCGAAAATATGCGAAATAATGTGAATGATATTATTAACAGAACTATTGATGTACTTGAAGAAAATGATATAGATTATGCTATCAATCAAATTGATGATGAAAGATTAGACTCTACTAATGATTATTTACAAATTGTTCGCGCATATTGGAGAAATCTAAATATGCGCCAAGATGGGCCAGTATGGCGAGAAAATACAAATGATAGAGAGGATTTAAGAAGATACGGATTAAGACAAGATTCTGGGGCTGAAAATGGAAACATTCATATTCCAAGAATCAATCATATAAATGAAAGATTGACAAGATCGCAACCATCTATTGAGCAACAGCTATCTTCGGAAGTAAGGGCAGAAATAAGGATCTTAATGGAGCTATATGTAAGAGATCCCACTATTGGAGAAGCAATCCGACAGTATATGAGTGATCCAGCAAATAGTATTGATGTGCGAGATTCTTTAAGTGAACTAATAGTAAATCAAAATACAAATAATGTTGAAAATGTGAATGATTCTGAAGAAACAAGACAGCAAAACATGGATTATCCAGAATTGACTGAAGAGGAACGTTTTAACAATCAGTTTGATGAATGGTGGAGAAGTCAGCGTTTTGAAAGGGGGTGGACAAGTCCTAGAATATTATGTAATTCTTGTGGTCGACTAAATCTTTTGCGATTTGGTTGTAGATTTTGTAATGCGCCATTAAGATTATCTAATAGAGAACGGACTGCAAATAATATTCAACATTTGTATAGTAGTTTAATGCAACTTGGCGTTCAAATTGGTAATGATGTGCAACCAGGAGATTCTAATAGCTCTCAAATTATGAATGTTCAAAATGAAATAAGAGTCTTGAATGAAGAAATTCGTAATATTAATTCGGAATTAGAAGCGGCAAGAGAACTTGCGTCATTGAGGTCTTCATCAACATAAAAAATCAAAAAAATAATTGGATAAATATTCTTTTTATACATTAAGAATGAGTTAAATAGTATAAAAAATATGGTATACGAAATAAAATTAAAGGGAGGATTATGTAACAAATTGTTTTGTCTTTTTAGTGGTGTTGAAATAGCAATAAAAGAAAAAGAAAAATTGTTAGAACCAAATTTTGGATTGACAAATGAAATATTGTTTTCAGATATTTATGACATAGATTTTTTTAATAAAAATATGAGAAAATATACTGGATTAAAAGAGTTTATGGTACCAAAAAAAATTTATAATAGTTCAAATATTTTAATTGTAAAAAAAGTTCTTAATGGGAATAAGTTATGGAATATTTCTGAGAAAAATCTGAAGAAACAACGAAACGAAAATATGATGAAAATGAATTGTATGAATGTAATAGTATTAAATTCTCTTAGGCTAAATAGTGAAAATTTGAAATTAGTAAATATTATAAATAATATAGAAAATAAGAATGCGGTTCATATTCGGATTGAAAATGATTGGGTTCAATATTCTAAAACCAAAAAAGTTATTAAAAATGAAACATTATTAATAAAGTTGGAAACTTTGATAAATATTTACAAAGAAAAATGGAATAATAGTGAATTGTTTTTCACAACAGGAGAAAATCATGATATTATATTAGAAAAATTAAAAGAAAATAATATTGGGTCTAAATATTTTTTTTTGAAAAACAAAAACTATGAAATTAATGCTGCTATAAATTTTGAGTTATGTTTAAGATCAAAAAATTTTGTAGGACTATCAAGAAGTACATTTTCTAACTTAGTTACATTAAAAAGATGTTTAAATGACAAAAAAAGTAATTATATATATAACTATAATGAGCAAATATTATTAAGAATAGATATGGGATTGCATCCGAATCCCAAAAAATCTATTAATAATAAAGTAATATTAGAAAATAACAAACAATGTGAATACGATTTTGTACTTAACAATGGTAACAAATTTCCAGCAATAGGATTGGGAATAGGAAATATGCAAAAAGAGCGTATACCAGATGTTGTAAAAAATGCGACTTTGCTACATGGAATAAAGTTGGTTGATACGAATCAACGTGCGGCCATTACTTGTAATACAGACATTGTTTTACAAGATAATCCAGGATTACAAGTAGTCACAAAGGTGCGTTATACACATCTTGGTTATGAAAGGACTATTCTTGCGGTAGAAGACATGTTAAAAGGTTTAAATGGGTGTTGTGAAGTAACAATGTTAATACATTGGCCGCGATGTAGAGATAGTTGGAAGGAACGTTGTAAAAAGGAAGAGGAAAATCTACCTCAAAGAATAAGAGATGCGGGACCTCCTCCAATAGAAGACTATTTTGCGTGGAAAGGTTCTTGGAAAGCACTTGAAGAATTTTATATACATGGAAAACTAAAAAATATTGGAATAAGTAATTTTGATATAAATGACTTAAATGAATTGTTATCTTTTTGTAAAGTTGTTCCACAATTATATCAGGGAAATGCTTGGCAACTTTGGTTTCGGCCAAAGGTAATAGATTTATTAAAAAAAGAAAAAATATTGTTTCAAGCATACAACGTTGTAGACGGTATAGTAAATAGGCAAAGCGCTGCACCAAATGCTTATAAAGCACTTACAAATATAGCAAAATCTAAAAATGCTGATTTATGTACAATAGTTTTGGCTGTTCTAAAAAAAATGGAAATAGCAACTATTCCTCGTGCTTCGTCTCCAAATCATATAAAAGCAAATGCGCCACAAACAGTATGTTCATTAAATATAAGTGATAATGAGGCAAAAACACTTGACTATGTGATGAAGGCGTTGATGTGTGGAAAAGATCTAGATCGTGAACTGCGTGTATTTGTTACTTTTTCATGTTCTAATGAATCAGATATAAAAATATATTGGAAGAATGCTGAAACAGGAAAGGAAGTTTTACAAGGAACTATAAATAATAACAAATGCTTAAGAGTCAGTACAAATAAAGGACATATTTTTAATGCTTATAATGAAAAAAATCTATTAAATAGCTTTGTTGTGAGTGAAAATGTTGGACAAAAGGAGGAGTTTTTTATTTAAAAAAATTTATAATTCAAGATATTGAATATTTAAATATGAATTTGTATGTACTATGATTTAAAACTAAAAATAAAATTCAATTATTTTGATTTATGCTATGATGATTATATAAGTTTAATAAATATTTTTAATGAAAAAATAAATAAAATAATTAAAAAGCATTGTAGTTTTCATACTGCTTCTTGTTTTTCGAATAAATATTGTATAGAAAAAACATGCTATGTTAGAGTTCCAAAAAAACATTTAGTATTTTTTGTTAGAGAATTTGAAGATCCAATACAAATAACAATGACAAAACGAGTACTAAAATATGATATTTATGATTATTGTATATGTAGTTGCTTCAAAGACAAAATGGCTTTAAAAAAATGGGAAACAATTAATAAAAAATATGAAATATTTGTAAATTTAATGAAAGCTTAATAAGAATGGTTTTACTTAGTTTTTCTTTTGGTTACAACAGTTGATTTGTTTTTTTGCTTTCTTCTTGTTTTTTTAATGGTAGTACCTTTAGTATCAGTATTTTCTTTTTTATTAAGATTTTTGTTTTTTGATTGAATACCGAAATCATATGCTTCTGTATATGAAAAAAACCATTTTTGTTGTTCTTTATCAGTAATTTTATCAAGATAACGAAATAACATTTCACATTCTACTAATAAATCTATTGCTTTAATAGTATTATTTTTAGCATAAAATTGTCCTTGTTTTAGTTGTAAATTTTCATCATATACATATCTAGGATAATTCATGAGTTTAAATTTTTTTGAATTTTTAGTTGTTTCAATTTGTATAATATCATTAATCAATTCAAAAAGCTTTTCTTTTTGTTGTGCTAAAACTTTCCAACCAGATGGTTTTTTGCCTGGTTTTCGGCCATCCATAATGTAAAAAGATGCTTTATCATTAATATAATCTAAATATCCGAAGAAATTTCTTCTTGGTGTTTTTAAATTTTTAGGTAATTCAGACTGTTTTAAAATATTGTTAGAATCATTTTTGTCTAAAATATTATATTGAGTATTTATAGCATTAATATTTATAAATCCTTGTTGATAAGATGAAGTATATCTATTTAAAGCTTTGAGAAGTTGTTTATTTTTTAGTGTATTTTTATTGAAAAATAGATATTTTCTATTTTCTGGATCAAGTTTATCTATTAAAACTTCAGCGATTAATTCATTCCTCATTTCTGGAATTTTAGACCAAAAATCGTTTCCACTAAATATTAACTTTTGAATAAGGTTATCATAATCTTTTACTAATGATAAATCAATATCTTTTTGAAGAAGTTTTTCTTCTGTTTCAGGTCTATTTGGCCATGGAATTATATTTAATGGTACATATTGATTTGATATTGATAAGGGTATTCCAGAAGTAATGCCAGTGTATTCTGTATGTTGTGGTACAAAAACATAATAATTATCAATTTGATGAATAGTACCTTGAACATTGAATTGATTTTCAAAATTAGAGACTATATCTGGTGAATTAATAATAATATCAAGAGCAAAATAAATAGATTCTTCATCAATTTGATTATTCCATTCTTGTACATTAGTAACAATATCATTAAGAGAATATTTATCACTAATTTCGAACAATTGTTGTATTTTTTTCATAGATTCGAATACATGCCATTTACTATGTATATTTGGATTATATGTATCTGAATCAGTATTTTTTTCATTTAAAACATTTTGACATATTAAACATTTATTATTGTAACCTTCATCAATAATCATTTCATTAGTGAATTTAAATTTTTTTCCTTTACTATCGATAATAAATTTACCAAAATATTGGTTATAGTCAAAAATATTAACTCCTTTAAAAAATTCACAAGTAATACTATATTCTTGTATAAGTTTTCTGACTTGAATAGTTGCACTACGTTTTTTCATAGCAATTCTATACAAATGCATATCAATAGTTTCGTAATTTATTCCGACTGGGTATTGTGTGGCATGATAAAATATTGTACAATTTTGCTTTTCTTTTGGTAATTCTTTATGAGATTTATTACGAATAGCTCTTCCAACGGCTTGTTCAATTTGACTAAGATGAAAATGAGGTTCCATAATATGTACTTGACGAATCCATTTCAAATCGAGACCTTCACCTCCGGCGCCAGAAGCAATAATAACTCTTATTTTATTTCCAGTTTCATTTCCTTTAGAACGAGCAATATTAATATATTCTTTCATTCTCGTAGTTGCTAATATTTTATTGGATGTAACAACTATATAGTTCCCCCTATCAGGTAAATCTTTTCTTGGAATTTTTAGATGATTAAATTTAGAATTAGAGCCATATCCACCATATTTTGAAAATCCTTTTGATTCAAGAGCTAACATTATTGGAATAACACCGGAAGATACAAACTGAGAAAATACAAAAGCAATGCCATTATCTTTCATTTCTAAAATGTGATTGACAATGGTGTTTGCTTTTGGAGACCAATCATTTAAATTATTTAATACTTTGTCATTCAAAGGTGTAAATATACCTGATTTTGTAATTTTAAAATGATTTTCTAAACCAGATAGGGCATTAATGTCGTCATCATCATCTTTATTTTTAGAAGCTTTTTTGTACCATCTAACATTATGAAGTTGCATCATTTGCATATGAAAATGATCAGTTTGTCCACTATTATTTGAATTTTCTTTCTTTTCCTTAATAACATCAAAATGTTCTTTTGACATTCTAGACAAAGTAAGTATACTTGAATTTGAAGAGTCATTAAAATATTCAGGATCTATTGGTTTTCCTAGAAAATTTGTTTTAATATTTTTTGTATTAGAACCTTTTGGGTCTGGTAGTCTTAAAGGAAATGATTCCGGATCACCTCCTCTCAAAAAACTTATTTTTCCTTTAATTGCTCGAATAAATTTTTCTTTTCCTTCTTTTTTGAAAGAATATCCTTTGTCTTCATTAAAAATTTCTTTTGGATTTAGCTCTTCTATATTGTCATTATTAACTCTAATAAGAACATTAATCATCCATATAATTTCAACTGGATTATCATACATAGGAGTTGCTGTTAAAAATACAATTTTAACATTAGTGGCATGTTTACTAATCATATCTATTGCATCATGACTTTGTTTTTCTCCTTTTTCTTTTAAAGATTGAGAATCAAATTTTCCTCTTAAATGTTGTGCTTCATCTATTATAATTAATGAATCTGAATATTGTTCACGTATTTTAGCTGGATTTTTTTGTGTTTTTTTTTCAACTTCTCTACCAAATTTACCATGTGTTAAAAATGTATAATATTCATCAATTTTTTTATTCAAATTTTCTTGAGTCATTTCAGAAGATTCAATCATTTTGTTATATGTATTTCCGGTACATTTGAATGAAGTTCCAGGATTAGAAATAGTTCTATAAAATTCGTCTCTAATGTTATCGCTACACAAAATAACAATTTTTTTTCCATTTTGTATAAGTTCATCTTTAAAATTCTCAGCTATAGAAATGGCAGTACAAGTTTTCCCAGTACCCGTTTCATGATATACAAGCATTCCTTTGAATGGTGTTTTTGGATTAATATAATTTGATATCCATTGTTGATGTGGTAATAATTGAGATTTTTGTGTTCTATTTTTTGAAGGTTGCCAAACATATTTTTTGAATTCTTTTTTTGAGCATGTATTTTTTTCAAAATCATCATCATTAATTGAACTATAAAATTTTACCATATTAATATGTATTACTTATTTCTTATAAAAAAATATAGGTATTCAGCATGATTACTGATATTATTCGTCTACTATTATTTGCATTGATAATTATTGCTTTTATTTGTTTTTATGAGAGTGATTATATTATTAAAGAGAGTATGCAAGTAAAAGAGACTATGATTAAAGATACAAAAGATAATGACAATTCTATTGAACAAGTCGATCAAGGTGATAGTCTTAAAAATTGGTTAAAAGAAGAAGGAAAGGATTTATATAATATAAGTTCTACATCTACAAAAATAACAGACTTAATTAATGTAAATTAAGCACCTGTAGAGCCATATCCTCCAATATTTCTTTCTGTTGTATTCAAAACATCTGAAATACTAATACTAATTGGTGACAAATCATATGAGCAAAGTTGAAAAAGACGAGTGCCTTTACATGCTTGAAAATCAATATCTGAAATATTATCAACACAGGCAGTAATTTCTCCTCTATATTCATAATCAATAATTCCAGTTCCATTTGATAATCTGAGAGGTGTTTTAGAACCAGTAGAACTTCTCGGATAAAGTGTATATCCGCGTGGAATATTATCTATAAATGTGGGCATTGCCGCAATTCCTAGTGGAATTTTAAATCCAATCGCATTTTTTGGTACAACAATATCTTCTGGAAGCGGTAAATCAAAACCAGAATCAGTAGTTTTCCCATGTGACTCAATTTTTGCTTCTAAATATTCTTTGATAAAAGATTGATTATTATCTATTTTTTGAACTGGTTTAATTGTTAGATGCATCATAATTATTAATAATATGTTGATTTAGTCTTATATAAATTTGTAAAGATTATATGGTTTAAACACACAAAAATATAAATAGATTATGGAAATGTTTAAAGTTAATAAAAAAGACTTGGAATATAACAAAGTTTCAAGAGAAAATGCTTTAACAAAAACTTCTCTTTTAATGTGTCCAAGATATGATGAGCCTCCTGGAGATGATATTGATGAATCAGATTTTCCATTGGGTTGGAAAGAACTATCTTATTTAGAGAAAAAAGATATTCTTGATTATGAAATGGATTTATATTGGAATCAAATAATTAAACCAATTAACTGGTGGACTATTTCCACTTTTGTACTTGCTTTTAGTAATTTAGTGTTATTGTGTTATATTTAGATTATGTACATGTTAATTGAAGTTTTGGTTTTGGAATTTGATCAGATTCTAACAACTCTGTCAAACTAATTTTACCGTCTTGATTAGTATCATATTTAGAGAAAAAGTTATGAACTCTGTCTAATATTTGTTGTTCTGTCATACATTGATTTTCATCTAATCCGAATCCTTCAAGGGGAGTACCTTCTAAATCAATATTAGATCCTGTTGCAACAGCTTGTCTATAAAATTCTGCCAAGTCATCTCTTGTTATATATCCAGTATTAACATTATCAAAATTATTTTCAAACCATGTTCTAAGAAGAATATATGGTTCCCATGCTGATAATAAAGCATTTACAGCACCTTCTGTATTTCCACCATCTCCATATATAGCAATTTTGCGATGATCATCATTAAATGGAGGATTCTCGCTATTTTTCAATTCTAATGCAAGTTTTGCGAAAAGCATAGAAAGTTCCATCTTATTTGGATAATCTCCGCTATCTCCAGTAAAAATGAAAAATGCTATAGCATTTTCTAAATTATTAATAGCTTTATTTCTTTGATTAATATAATCTTCAGAAGCACCATCTGGTGATAAGTCACTATCATAACAATATTTTACATCAGAGTTAGAAAGCACATTGACAGCTCTAGTTCTAAGTTCTGGTACTTTACATTTTAATTTTATTACCATTTGTGCAATATTTTTGAAAAATTGTTTTTCTTCTGGTAATCCAGATAAATCTTTTACTGCCCATGAGTCTCTACCTCTAAATATGTACCCAATTCTATGATTTGAAGAACTATCTTTTTGAAAATGTCCTTCACTAATATTATATCTTCTACAACTACCATCTCCTAATTCCCATGCGTTACATGTAGGATCATTAGTACATATTGAACTACATCCAACGGGTGTAGTAGTACTTGAATCAGTAGAATGACCTAAATCTGTACCCCCATCTATTCTACCAAAAGTTTCTTCATCATTACCTTGAGGTAGATTAGGATTCATACCATAAGGACGTTTTACAAGAAGAGAAAATTCGGCAAAATGTAAAAATGCATATCTTGATTCTTTGTATTTAGCAAGAGTAACTAATTTATCTGAAGACTCAGGTAATTTTTCTGTATCAATATTCGTTTTTACATTATCTATATTAGAAGAACCAGTATCAATTTTAATTCTTATAAAATAACTAGCAAGACAAAATAGTATTATGACTGCAACTATTGTCAACCACATTACTTAAAAAAAGATTTTTTTTTATTTTTTTATTTTATTTGTCTTTTAAATATACATATTTTTGAATACTTCAATAGAATATACAGGTACACCAAGACTAACCGCTTTCTTAGATTTACCACTTAATTTTGAAGGATCTTTGCTAATTAGTGCAAATGTTTTACTACTTATAGAATTAGATATTTCTCCTCCATTTTCAACTATAAATTTCATCAAATTTTCATCTTTTCCTCCAGTAAATACAATTGATTTTCCATATAGCTTACCATCCTTTTTATGTACAGGATCATTTAATGAACTATTAACTCTATTTTCATATTTAAGACCAATATTATTGGCAAATTGTTTAAATTTCTCTAATCCTTCTACAAATTGAGTTGCAGTTTTTGTAGAAAATCCTTGTACAGATTTAACAGATTCAATTAATTCAGTTTCATTATCATCATTTATCAAAATATCTGGATATTTTTTGAATACTTCTTTAATCTTTTTCTCACCTAATCCACGACCAAATGTACCTGATAATCCCATTAATTTTTCAATAGGTACTTTCTCAAAATTGTTTTTCTTAATATCTTGAATACCTTCGAAAATTTTTCTAGATGATTTTTCCTGAAATCCATCAATATTGCGAATATTTTCAATTTTCATTGAAAATATATCAGGAATTGTCTTATAACCAGCATTATTAAATTTTTTCAAATTACCACTACCAAGTCCATCAACTCCAATACCACTGAAGAAAGCTAATGCCAGTTTTTCACGAGACTCGTCGTCTTTTGGAACCACTATATCAACCTTAGTTGCAGTCCATTCATATTCTCCTTCTGGCATTAATGCCTTTTTTGCAGGTTTAATTATTCTTTCAATATAAGGTATTACATCCCCTCTACGTACCACTTCAATTATTGCACCTTTTCCAATCATATTTGATTCAATAAAACGTCCATTTTGTCCTGATATATTCGATACAGTTACACCGCCAATATTAATAGGTTCAATCTGAACAACAGGTTTTTTCAAACCATGTTTACTTGTAGTCCATGTTACACCAATTACTTTCGATTCTTTTGTTTGATCTGATAAAACCATTTTGAAAGCAACCGAATGTTTTGGATTACTATTTTGTCTTTCAAATATACCATCCTGACTAATAATAATACCATCAATAGAATAATCATCATTTTTTCTCCATTCTTTTAGAGTATTGCTTGATTTTTCAACATTCATAACCTTATTTTTTTCATTATGAACAACTTCAAAACCATTTTTCAAAGCAAATTCCATTTGGGCTGAAGGAATTAATGAAGGTTCAATGACTTCATATATCACAAAATGTGTATACTTTAAATGTTCTTTATTCACTGTTTTTCGTGTTACTAAACCACTCACCATATTACGAGCATTCGCTTTTTCAGATGAAAATTTTTTCTCAAAATCAGAATCTTTAATTATTAATTCTCCACGAACAACATAATCAATATTTTTGTGATCTTTCAAATCAGGAATTGATGAAATATGTGGAATTAAATGACTAATATCCTGACCAACACTACCGTTTCCACGAGTATACAATTTTTGTTCATTTTGAGACTTTACAAGTAATGCGCTAACACCATCCAGTTTCGCACTTACAACATAAGGACCCTTATATTTTGTTAACCATTTGTCAAGTGACTCAGGTTTTACCTTATCCATTGACGGCATAAAGAATGGTAAACTAACTTTTTTACGTGATTTTACTGGAGCACCAATTTCCTTTAAAACAGGATGATCTGGTGCAATTTCTTCAACATAATCTCGCAAAATATCAAATTCAGTATCAGTCATTATAGGAGTAGAATTATAATATGCATCACTTGCACGACGAATCAATTTTACCAAATCTCCCAAATCCATATTCTTGTAATTATTGTTAAATTGATTACCAGTATATTTCATTTTAATATAATGACTTTTATTTTTATTTAATTGAAATTAGAATCATTTTTATATAAAAATGAACTTGCTTTTCATATATATTTAAAATACAAAACAATCATAAAAATTTGAAACAAAAAAATATGGCCAATCAAAAAGTATGGAATTCAGATTTTGTAAATGCTTTAGATCAACTTGAAATGATTTCAAAAAATAGGGGAAATATTTGGGGTTCAAGAGCATATAAATCAGCATCAGATGCTATTTTAACATTACAAGAAAATATTTATGATATAAATCAATTAAAAAATACACCAAAAATAGGAAAATCTATATTAGAAAAATTGAATAATCTTGTAGAAAATGGAAAAATTGAAGAAATTGAAAAAGAGAAAACGAACCCTTTACATCAATTCAATAAAATATATGGGGTTGGTCCCAAAAAAGCATTAGCTCTTAGTAAAGAAGTTAAATCAATTGATGAATTGAGGAACAATCAAAATTTATTGAATAATAAGCAAAAAATTGGATTAAAATATTTTGAAGATATTCAAAAAAGGATACCTAGAAAAGAAATTGACGAATATAATAAAATTATTCAAAAGATTGTAAAAGACCTTAAAAAATTTGATAAATCTATTGATGCACAAATTGTAGGAAGTTATCGTAGAGGAGCTTTATCTTCTGGTGATATTGATGTCATAATTACAAGTGATGATAAAAAATATTTTGATAAATTTATCAAACTAATAGAGGAAAAAAATATGATTTTAGAATATTTAGCTAAAGGCGAAAAAAAAAGTCTTGTAATTGGAACATTAGCGAATGAAGATAGTATTCCAAGAAGACTTGATTTCTTATATAGTCCGCCAAAAGAATATGCTTTTGCAATATTATATTTTACCGGATCAAAAGCATTTAATATTGTAATGAGAAGACATGCATTAAAGCTTGGATATTCATTGAATGAACACGGATTTACTCCAACAGTTTCACAAAATTTTGAAAAAGAAAAAGATATATTTGATTTTCTTGAGTTGAAATATAAAACTCCGATTCAAAGAAAAAGTGGATTAGATGTAATATGTAATTCATCTTAAATAGGTAATTTTACACCATAACGATGAACAGCACCATGACAATTTGAACATAAAACTACAAAATTATTCAATGTATTATTTGTTCTATTGTGATCAATATGATGTAATTCATGTGGAATCATATTATTGAATTCTTTTTTACACATTAAACATTTATTGTTTTGAATTTTCAACATTATTCTTTTTCCCTTTCTTTTATCCATAGTGTTTGATAATAATCCTTTTATATCAACAAAAAGTATATACAAAAGCATTATACGCATTTACTTAATAATTAAAAGTATTTTTTGAATAATTTAAGGCGGTGCATTTTTTTTAATATTATCTAATTCAATATTTTTTTGCTTTGCTTTCATTATTTTTAGACTAATATCTATTGCACCTTTTGGATCATTACCATTCAATGTTGAAGAATAATTAGGAATCAAGTTTTTCTTTGCCTTTTCGAGAAGTTCATTACACGTTAACATATAAACATATGTATATTTTTTACATTACTTCTAAATTAAAATACAAATTAATTAATAAAATACTTCCAATTAAAGCATTATCGTATTCTCCACCAAACAATTCTGCTAATCCAATTAATATTGATAATATAATAGATTTTCTTAACGCATAAACACTAAAAAAAATCATCAAACTACCTTGAACTGTTTTTTGATTCCAAATAAATATTTTTTTTGAAAAATCTGTTGTTCTTCCAACCATTGCTCCTGCTGGATCTGATATAAAAAAAGGTAATGCTTTTATATATAATTCATTAGAATTATTAATATTTTGAATAGACCATATAAACAAAAACATAAGCCAACATTTTATACCAGTATCTTGTATCAAACTTTTGTTATATTTTTCTATACCTAAACTCATTTTTGGCAATAAATTTTTCGAAACAATAACAAAACATGGTACTATATGAGCTATTAATAATGGTTCTAATGATAAAGCTAAACATCCTACTCCCATGTGAACTATTTTTCTACAAAATATTTTCCATATTTTAGGACTATTTGGATTAATTGAATAATTTTTAATACATATTATATATAGAATTATTGAAACACCAATTAAAGCATCGATTAGACTAACTTTTTCATTCTTATTTAATAAAATAATCCAAGTTAAATAAAAATATAATATTCCACACGCAAATTCACGATTTTCAAATATATCAATACGATGTAAAGCATACGAACTAATAATACTTATCAAACCCACTTGAATGGGAAACATATTTAATGGTACAACTCTAAAAGCCATTCCGATAATCCAAAACAATGCTACAAATATCTTTAGATAATTTCTTATTGTTGTTTTATCAAATAAAATTGGTAATGTTATTATATTGTTTGACTTATCTTCTTCGATATCATTTATATCAAGTAATATTTCTCTTATAAGATTCAATAATGAAAATGGAATACTAATTACTAATGCGTTAGTATAATTTGAATGATTTTTAACAAAAACATATACTGGAATAAAACACATATATGCAATTGTACATATATTCTTTATAAAGACAATTGGTTTTAGAATTGGCGTATAAGCAGTAACAAGACAATATATCAAAAACGCACCTAATGGATAATCAAGAGTTTTACTTACCAAGTTTAATAATATATTCAAAAAAATATATATTGTTCCAAAAAATATTGTACAAATCAATAGCTCTTTTTTATTCAAACCAATTTTTTTAGGATTATGTTTATAATCATTTTCAAAATCAAAATAATTATTAATTAGCATACCATAAACAAACCCAACCCACGATAAATTCAAAAACACTATATCTTCGTAATCTAATTGATTCCAATAATTATAACATAATGGTAAAAAAATTACAAATATAAAAGGGATTCCATCAATTCTACTCGATACTACAAATTGATTCACCTTTTTCTTAAATTTATTATTCATTATTCTTAATTAAATAGTCATATGTTTACGTATTGTTAATCTATTAAATGTTTTATATTATAAAAATGATATAATTTTGTGGTTTACAAAGTGATTTTATTACAATAAAATGACTTTAGAAACAATAAAATTGCCAAAAGATGTAATAGGTGAAATCAGACAATTTATTGTTCCACATCCATTAGCATTTGTGTTAAAAGACGGATTATCTTGGATAATTAATATGAAAACTATAAAATATGAATTAACTTATAATGAATTTTTATCAATACAATGGGGCAGTTCTTGTGATTATTATTATCTTCGTTCTCCGATTAAAAATGTTATAAATAAAAAAGAACACAAAGATTTAAAGTTATTTTATATTTTGAATAAAGTTTTAGAAAATAGCAAACTTTGACCATAGCATACATATAATCATATAAAATGAACGAAAGGGTATCAAACAAGTTCTGATGTTTCAAATAGTATAGCTGACTGTTACGAAAATTCAACCATCTCCGGGAACACTTTAGAATTAACCAAAAAGTCGTCGGGGACAAAATGAACAGCAATAATAGCTATAACAAAAAAAACAGCAACTCCAATTCCTATATTGGCCTTAAGACTGTATCCTCTATAATTTTCTTTTATCTGGAAAGAGTGAGGGCAAAAGAAAAAAAACATAACTAAAATTGTGACTAAAAATCCCAATAATCTATTTTGATACATATTATTTATAAGAATTTATTATATTTTTGAACACAAACAGTTGGTTTATTTGTTTTTGCTTTAAATGCTGAAGGATCCCATTCTCGATCATGTTCTGAATTTGGTGCAGCTGGTCCAGTATAATTTCTATAATTATAGTTCCAAATTCTTTGACTACCTAATTTAAATGGAGGATGACTTGACGCTTTATACCAAAAGACTTGATCTTCTATACGATTACTTTTTGCATTATTGTTAATAACAAGACATTCATAATCTTCAGTACATTGATCCATTACAGCACAAAAAACTTCAAAACAAGGAAACATACCCGCATAACAATCATAAAGACGCTTTCTGTTTTGAACAATATTTTCTCTTAATATAAATACGTAATCAATATTTGTTCTTAAATTTGGAGGAATACCAAGAGCATATTGCATTGTAATAATAAAAAACATCTTGAAATGTCTACCATTCATAAATAAAGAACGAACATATTTAGATTTTGTCCAAGAATTATCATAAAGACAATCATCCAATATAAGAAATGCACTTGGATTAATATTATGTCCCCCTATTTGCTTTTTTTTATGTAATAATTTTTCTTGTCTCATTAGAATACGTTGTATTATATCTTCACTATATTCGTTATGAATAAATATTGGAGGTACCATATCACCATAAAAACAATTAGCAGCTTCGGTTGCAGATATTACAGTTCCAACGGGAATTTTTTGGTGATGCCATAAAAGATCTTTACATAGAAATGATTTGCCTGTATCTCTTTTTCCAATCATAACAACAACCTTATCAGCTGCAATTGAAGACATATCAAACTTCTTCAATTGTAGTCGCATGACTTTCTATTGATATTGTATTTTTTTTAAAAATTGAATATTGAACGAAATATTTTGTATAAAAATGATAATATAATAACTATAAATTATTATTTAACTAACAAAGGAAAATATGAATGGTGATTTATTGAGAAAAAATTCAATTAACATTCTTTCTGAAATTATTAACGATGAATATATTACTCGAAATTTAGAACGCGGAATTTTTAATTATACAATTTGGCGTTCAAAGAAAAGACACCAGCCATGTATTTGGGATAATAAACTATTTGCAGATACATATAGAAATAAGCTAAAGCAAGTATGTGCAAATCTAATACCAAATTCATATGTTGGTAATGTGTCTTTGATTAAAAGATTGAAAACGGGAGAGTTTAAACCACATGAAATAGCTTTTGCAAATCCATGTGTATTATATCCTGAAAGATGGGAAAAAATCATTGAAGAAAAGAAAAAACGTGATGCCGCAGTTTCAGAAATTGATAGCTCTATTGCTACAGAGCAATTTAAATGTGCTAAATGTGGTGGAAACAAAACTACATATTATACAATGCAAACCAGATCCAGCGATGAATCCGAAACAATTTTCATAACATGTCTTGGATGTGGTCGGAAGTGGCGTAAATAGATAATACTAACTATTATGAATTCCGATAATAGTATAAAAAGTGTAGTAAAAGATTTGATTCAAGAATATATAAAACCAAAATATCCAATTTATAGAGTTAAATATATACATTCATATGTTGTAGATTCTTCTGAAGAAGATTATTCAGATAATCCACAACCTCCGTATAAAATACGATCAAGAGTTATGTGTCGATTAATGGAATGTAAAATGTGTACAATATTAGACACATGCCCACATGGTTTCAAAAATATGTGTATACATAATCGTAGTCATTGTATTTTTCCACATACTATAACTGAGTTTTTTCAGAATGGTTATGTTGCTGATCATAATGATGAAGTAGATCATGTTACAATTATTGATATAAAAAGAGTCGCCTAAGCATAGCATTCATTATTGCAAAGATATATTCCAGAATAACCAATCATTTTCCATGGAAATAATTTCTTTTTACATAAATAACATCTAAAATCGGCATATTCACAAATATTTAATATTAATTCTTCTGGTAACTTTATTTCTGTTAACAAATCATTTATATTTCTCTCTAAATCCCTTTGTTTTTCAATATTGCTAAATTTTGGAATATCTGGACTTATGTTGCCATTTGCACGAATGCGCAATGCTCTTATAAAAAAACGTTGACGTTTTACATAATACAAAGTACTATCTAAATAAGTTTCACTATGTAATGTTTTTTTTTGAGAATATTTTTGACTATTATTAAATCTTAATCCATATAGTTTTGCTGATTCAAAAGAACAACATGCTATTCGGTCATTTAATCCACCATTCTTTGCCCATGGAGGTGTAAAAACAATACCCGCTTTTTTAATGTTGTTATGTATTGGGAATTGTTCACAAGTCTTTATTACTTCTATATCTAATTTGTCAACATATAGTAAATCTGGTCTAAGAAATAGATATGCATCATCTTGTCTTTTTATCGCAATTTCGCTTATAATTCTTAAACTATTTAATTGACATAATAAATTTTTTAAACTTTTATATTTTACATTTTCATTAGTGTGACCCCATGGGTCACCATGACTTATATAATCTTCAATTTTTATTGAATTCAAAAAATCTTCTTGCCTTGTTACTTTTATTGTAATTTTTGTTGCTTTGGTAACCGATTGTATTAATTTTAAATCGCTATTATGATCTAATTTTACTTTATTTTCACCAGAACGTTCATTGCTTAATTCTTTTAAATCATAAGTATGGATATATATTTGAAATGGTATATTTTGATCACTTAAAGGTTTAAATATATTTTTTTTCAAAGATTTTATGGTTTTCTTTAAACTTCTTGTTAATCCATAAAAAATTATTGTTACTGGCATAAAATATTTATATGAAAAAATAATCAAAAAAATGATTCAAAAACTTTAATAATTTTGATTTACCCCCAAAGAATCATATTAAAAAGTAATAAATGGCTCTTGTAATTGATTGTGAAACAACCGGTTTACCTGTTATCGGTGGTGGTGGCCATTTTCTTCCACCGAATGAAACCAAATATTATGAATGCTCACGTATAATAGAGCTAGGATATGGTATAATATCAAAAAAAAATAATACTTTAAATATTAAAAATCAAAAATCGATGCTAATATTTCCAGACAATTTTGTTATCAAAAACTCAAATATACATGGCATTGAACAAAATATGGCTATTGAAAAAGGAAAACCAATTAATGAAATTTTTGATATATTCATTAAAGACTTAGATAAAGTTCATACTGTTTTGGCTTATAATGCTGATTTTGATGTAAATGTTTTACTTTCTGAAGCGTATCGTTACAAACGTTTTGACTTTATCAAAAAATTTAAACAAAAAAAATTTATTTGTGTATTGAAACTTGCAAGGAAAAAACTTAAGCTTAACAGTTATAAATTAATTAATGTATACAATAATCTATATAATAAAGATGTAGAACAAAAACATAGAACAGAAGATGATGTTAAATTATGTTCAGAAGTATTCTTTAAAATTAAAGAATCTAATTAGATTCTAATTCTATTTCACAAGCATTTATATCAGTTTTACTATCTGATTCATTATTTGTCTTTTTTTTATAACAATAATATCCCAATCTACGTTTTCGTAATCCCATTAAATATGGCATTGTTGTTATATCACGAATCAAACCATATACCATTACCCATGCTATTATTTCCCCACAATATTCTGTATTTTCAAAAGATAATGCAGCTATAGCAAGAGCCAACCCAGGACTTCTACGAGTACTTACAAGGACATTTGCGTCCTTCTTTTTCTCCTCAATATTACAAATTGGTATATAAGCCAAAGATAATTGACCAAATATTTTTAATAATATTGCTCCATAAAAAGTAAGCGGATTACTCGATGTAATTGATTCAATATATGATAAACTTGCCAAATAAGATATTAACGCTATTATCATTAAAAAAATTGCAGTTCGTTGAAAGTATAATCCAAATTTTTCAACCTTTTCAATATCAAATTTCTGACGAACTTTGTAACCAATTCCTACTAATAAAAGAACGTAACACATCAAACCAAACATACGTTCAAATGGTAGAATAATATTATTATTACCTACTGTATTTGTAATCAAATTATACAATTTTACCAAAGCTGTGAATATTAATGGTGTAAAAATAATACTCTGAACTAATGATGCCATTGATAATGCTATCGCAAGAGAAACATCTCCATTAACAGTATAAGTTGTTACACTTGCTGTTCCTGTTGCAGGGGTTACAGCTACTACAAACATACCATAAACTTGCGATATAGGAGGTTTAAGACATATTGTTATCAATAATGCAATTATTGGATCAACTATATATTGATGACAAAAAACGTTTAAAAATAGTTTTGGATGTTTTATGTCTATTTCTTCATATTTTATTGTAGTACCCATTTTTATTAAAATAGTTGTTAAAGCTCCTATTAAACTAATTGTAAATATTAACAAAAAATTAACCATTTTCTCCCCCTTATATATCTAATTTATCAGCCTATCCTTATTTTGAATTTATAGAATCAGATTTTCTGTAATTTTTATATATGTATCAGGAAAAAAAACATATTTTACCAGTATTAAAAATTTTGAAAACATACGTAGAACTAAAAGCTATTAGAACAAACATATTTTTACTTTTGAATATTGTTTTATACGCCAAAAATTTTTCTAAAGATTCTATGTTTAATAGCCATTTAATTAATAAAAAATCATATGACTCTGAATTAGATTTAAAATCTTATTTTATATATGAATACATTAAAAATCAAAACAATATAGATACATTTTGTGAATACAAACTTGATATTCACAAAAAAAACTTATTAGATAAATATTGTACTTCTTTACAAATTTATCATAATATATTTCTTATTTTTGAAAATTTTTTTGAAAATAATAGGTTAGTTGTTAAAAACAATTTGGATAAAAAGCTTTATAACAATAATGACTATAATGATTACAATATAGTTGGTATAAATAATTCTAATGATTTTATTGATATATCTACTTTGAATGGAATCAAATTAGAATATATTCTAAAAAAATACAAAAAAAAATATGTTGGACAAAATTCAACAGTTAGTATTCACAATATTTCAAAAAAACAAAAAAAAATTATAGAAGAATCTATAAAATATAATATTTGTAATCACCTAATTGTTAAAAAAATCATTAATAAAACAATTATTGATAACAAGAACTATAATCATTATAAAGAGGTAAAAGTCTTAAAAACTTTATATAAAAAAGCACATTTCCCGATAATACTTTCAACAAATAATAATTCACTTATAATGTCATATTGTGGAACAAAAATTAATAACTATAATATACCATCTGATTGGAAAATACAAATTGATGAAATAATCAAATCTCTTAAATCAGCAAATATTATTAAAAATAATATGTGGAAGAACAACTTTTTGGTTTACAATTCTATTATATATATTATCAATTTCAACAATAGTTCGGATAAAATTAAATTTCCTTATCAAAATATTAGTGAATCTGATATTGAATATTTTGATAACTTTTTACAATTATTGGGCAATGTTTATAGACGTTCTATTGAATTATAAATATTTTGACGCATCTCCATCTTTTAATGGAGATTCTGTTATTTTGATTCCACAATATGGTTTTGGTGAATTTTGATAATCAACTGGTTTGTATAGTTTCCATTCTATTGCATGAGCTAATATAAATCTAAAATTTTCCCAAAACTCTTTTTTATGACCTATTGAAATAGTCATAATATGCGCCATTTCATGTAATGCTACAAATGTTATTGTATTTACATCACCTAATTTCTCTTTTTCTCCTTTTCCTCTAATACAAAGTACAATACGTTCTCCTTTATTAATACTATAACTTGTCGAATTTGCGGCAGGTAAAGCTTCACGAATTTCATGTTTTCTAAATCTTTTTACTAATAAATTTACTCTTTCATCAGATTCGCCATATTTTTTTTTAAATTTTTCTACAACACTATTTAAACGCTTACTTACTTTTGCCAAAAGATCTGCAGCATCTTCTTTATTATCTAAGTTTCTTACTACATATATTTTGTTATCTAATTTTGATCGCACGTATACCAATTTAGGATTATACCATGCATGAAACATATATGCCACTATTGACACAATTGCTATTGTATATAACAGTTCGTACATGAATTATACATATATAATTTGTTAAATCTAAATTTGTAATACTATTTTTTTGTTACACAATAATTTGTCTTTGTATTGTACATACATTTATCTGAATTCTCTGATTTAAGAACTGTTTTTACACATCTACTTTTAGTTGGCTTTTCACGTTTTAAAAATTTACAAAATTTATTATTATCTTGTTTCAAATCCTTTTTCATTACACATCTATTATTACTATTTAATTCACATTTATCAGATTGTTTTGATGGATCATCCGTAACTTGACATTTTTGACGAGCTTTAGATGGTTCCCAAGCACAATATTTTATTTTAGACTTGGGTTGTTTTTTTGATTTATCATGTGCTGGTGCTGGAGATGATGCTTGTGCTGGTGCTGGAGCTGGTGCTGGTGCTGGAGATGGTGCTGGTGCTGGAGATGGTGCTGGAGATGGTGCTGGAGATGGTGCTGGTGCTGGAGATGGAGCTGGTGCTGGTGCTGGAGATGGAGATGAAGGTGGAGATGGAGATGAAGGTGGAGATGGAGATGAAGGTGGAGATGGATCATTTTTTGCTATCTTTGGAGATATTCCAATTGTTTTAAAAAATTCAGTAGATAAATCTTCATCACTTATATTGAATACAATATTAGAAGATTTTGTCAAAAATATTGGATAATGATCCTGATTTACTTCACAAAATAATAAATTATATTGAAAATCTTTATTTGTAGAACGAATGGTCGCATTACCATTTATATTTAATATTATTACACGACAATTTGTATCATTACCAATTTGTATCCAATTTTTAGTATCATGAAGTTTTTTCAATTTTTCTTCTGTAGAAATATGAGATATTTTTGATATATAATTATACTTATCTTTATGCGAAACATATCTAAAATCTCTATGTAATTTTAATTGCCAAGTTTTTGAAAGTCTAATTCCAGTATCACTTAAAGAATAGTTATTTGTATCCATTAAAACATCTAAATTATCTGGATTGTAATATGGAATATATTTTTCATAAATACTTTGTCTTTTTTGATTCATTATGTAGAAATTCTTGCTTTCATTGTCACTAAAAGTTTTAGTATCTGGTATTTTTTTGTTATTTTCTAAAGTTGCAAGAAATATAGGTGTTTTACCAGTTTTAATGTCTTTTCTTCGAATATAATTATAATCATATTCTTTCAATAATATATTTAAAAAATCATCACTATTATCTACATTTTTGGAAGCATTTTTGATAATTTCTTTAATTTCATCAAGATTTTTATTAGTAAGATCAATTTTATCCTTTTTAATATTTTTGGAAACATTCATACAAAATTTATCATATTTTACCCAATAATCATTGAACTGTTTAATGTATTCTTTCCTGTTATCTTTAGTATTTATTGAATTATTGTCACATTCATAAATAGGACGTTTACTTAATGTCAATTTGAATTTATTAGTATTGGGTTCTGACAACTTAATTGGTATTAATGTATCAGTTTCTAATATAATTCCATTAATTTTATTTGATTGTAAATCAATTGTATATTGTAAAGGTTTTGTATTCATTTTGTTTTTACTTAGCATTTCATAAAATGAATATGTTTCATTTAGGTTTGCAAGATTATCACAAGGTATTTTATCGTATATTTTCAAATCAATTATTATCGATCTTGGATATATTGGTACTAAAAATGTTTTATTTTGATACTTTGTTAATAATCCAACAATTTGATACTTTGAATTCATTATTTGTCCATAAGGTTCAATTTTCATCTTTTTTAAAATATTTTTGACGCTTAATTGTTGAATGCCTTGTATACTCTTATTAGTTAGATTAAGACTATATGGTAATGAATTAAGTTTATAATTATTCTTTCTTAAATAATTAACATATTTATCTTGCAATGAAGTTCCGCAATGTTGTCTAAGAGGTGCTACACTATTCCATGCTGAACTTGATATACCATTTGAATCTGTGTTTGATTTATTTGGTAAAGAATCAAACAATAGTGTTTGTTCTTTTATTTTTTGAGAAATATTAATTTTAACACAAGGTTCATAATAAAATCGGCCATCGTCCATTGTATAAAAAATCAAAAAAGCTGTTTTATTGTTAATATTTTCTTCATCATAATGATAATAAAATGATTCTCCATTAGGAGGACAAACATAATTTGCTTCATTACCAGTTTTTTTATCAGTTTTAAATAAATATAGATTTAATCCATTTTCCCACAATACTCCTGGATAACACATTATAGGCCACATTATATTATGGTCATGTTCAAGTGATATATCCTTGATAAAATCACAAAAATTAGAATAAGAAATATATATTTGTTTCATGTATTTTTCATCTATAGAATCTTTTATTGATTGTGATTGGTACCATTTTTGATAGTGTTGTTCATTAATATTTCTTTTTGCTGAAAATAATCTTACTAAATAACCTTCACAAGTTTTCAAAAATTGCTTTGCATTAAATAAACTATCTATCATTCTTTCTAAAACAATATTCACATTTGTTCCATATAAAACACTAATTGCTTTAATAAATGGATTTTCTAAAGATTTTTCATAAATACCATATCTTAAAACAAATGAATTTTTGCTTTTTGGCATACTTCCCGATTTTATATCAATAGAATTACCAAAAAATTTATGCATAACATCTGGTAAATCACTAAAACGTCCTTTTTCTAAATTAAAACGATCTTTACCTAATATATATAGAGATGAATCTGAAGTCTTGCGTGAAACATTAGATATTTTCTCTTTTTTTCTTTTACATGGCCATACTTTCAAATCATTTTTCACTGGAGTCAGATTAATCTTTTTTCCTGTTTGGTTTGAGTCATTTCTTATAGTATAATCGTTAGTCTTACATTTTGGACATCTATCTTGTTTATCTAACTCATTAAGTCGAAGAGGCAACATACATCCAACACATATACATTCACATGACAAATACCAAACATTTCTGTATTCTAAAGAATCTGATATACGTGGATTATCCTTTTCTTCTGGATTATTAATTGTCCATTCTTTTAATATTTCTAATAGTTTTTCCCATTCAGCATGATTAAAAGCTATTGGATGAGAAGTGGTTGGTGAACAAGATGTGCTAAACTCTATTCTTCCACCTTTTCTGGAATCTGGTTTACCAGATTCGCTAAATTTTGCATTAAACAATTCTGGATCATAATATTTTAGTCTTTCAGACCGATAACTTCTAATATTTGCAGCCTTAGTCTTAGCAGTATTCCAACCTGCTGGAGGAAGACCAAAACGAATTAAAGTTGTATCTTTTTTAGGTATTTTTGGTCTGTCTTTACTATATAAACTATACCACGATTTGTCAGTCTTTTGAATGTTTGAATCGTCTTCTTCATCAGAATCATCAGATACATCATCTATATCATCTATGTTATTAGTAGACTTATTATCTGAATCCGAATCTGAATCAGAATCATCAGAATCATCAGAATCATTGTTTAATACAATATCATCATCAACATTAGCTATTAAAGCATCTAAATCCGAATCTGAGTCTGAATCAGAATCATCAGAATCATTGTTAGCAGTTTTTATTGTTTGTTTGTTTTTTGACTTATCATTTCTATGTAACCAAAAAATTTTTCTCATAATATTTATTGCGAACTCTATTTCTTCCAAATTATTGCCATTATGAATAATTTTAATATACTCAGAATCATATCTAAACTTAATACTATATCCTAAATTTTGGATATTTTCATCATAATTTGGTGAACTTTGCCCTGATACAGGTTTTCTTGAATATCTTAATGTTTTATCGTTTTTTAAGTTTTCTATTTCGTCATTTGCATCTTTTTCTGATATCATAAATAATATTCCAAGTCTTTCAATAGTCTTTTCAATATTTTTATCTTTTCCATAAAATGAATATATTTCATTTGTAATATCTACTCTATTTTTTAGATAATCACTAATTTTTATGAAATTTATCTTACCTTCATTTGATTTATCAGAATTTGATACAGAAAAGTATGGTATATATTTGCTAAAAATATTGTTAATATCTGAATTTATATTTACATTTTTTTTAAGAATTGTTCGTGATTTTATTATTCTATAATTAATTTTTTCATAAGATAAATGCTTGAATTGCTTATTACATATGTTTTTTATTGGTTTGACAATCCAATCAATAATATTTTTATATATTGATTTCCAATTTTCACGAGTTATATTCCCTGAACACCTAACTGAAATACCAGAATTTTTATATATTGTTACTTGAATCGTATTTTCTTCACTCATAAATTTAAACTGGAGATTCTGCTCTTTATCATCTTCTTGTTGCCATTTTTTCCAAAATTTATTTTCCATATCTTTTTTTAAAGCCGGTTTATATATTTTTGTTTTTGATTTTCCTTTTGTTCCTATCTTTAAAAGAGGTATATTATTATTTAAAGGAAAACGTTGAAATATTCTTTCAATATCTAAATTTAATCCTTTGTTTTGATTCGATAAAGCAATATCCGCAAAAATCATTGTATGAACAAGTCTTTTTATTGGTAACACTTTTTCTGAAATATTTATACTTTCTATTTTCCCAACAATAGATGCATTTTCTTTTATATTTTTTATTTGTGACTTATTTTTGATTATTTTACTTGAATTTAAGTTATTTTTCTCTATATATTCACTTACCCAATTCGCCAACTCTTTTTTCTTTTCTAATCTAATTTTTAGCTCAAATATTGTTGTAAATTTTAATTCTTTATCTTTTTCAGTAAATTTGTATAACAAATCATCATCATTTTTTGTATCCGAAAAAGAATCCTTCTTTCCATTTTTTATAAAGGGACTACAATCATCATCAACCCATAAATATAAATCATTCAAAGAAATTGATTTTTTTAAAACATCTTCTCCAACATATACACATAGTTTCTTTTTTAATTGAGATACTGTGTCAAACTTACTTATTATATTTTTTTCACTAAACAATGAATTAATTAATTTACCATTATTTTTCCAGTCATAGTAAGTTACATTAAAGTATACCATCCTATGTGTTAATATAAGATTTTATTTAGTTTCAAATAAAAAAATCATGTATTAAAATCTGTTGGTAATAAATTATCTTCATTATTATTTGTATTCACTGTTTCTTCATTTTCAATACCAAATCCATATAATTGTTTCCAATAAATTTTTGGAGGTATTAATAATTCTAAAAATTTTCGCCATTCAATTAGTTCAATTTTTCCTATATATACATTGTTACCGTTATTCTCATGTAGAAATGTCATTAGATTTCTTGCAAAGTATTTATAATTAATATTTGGCAATAATCCAGAATCTATTACCATATTTGTAAGATTTACAATAAAACATCCATTTATACTTTCTAAGCTATTACAATGCTTTTTAAGTAAAACTTTTAAATATTCCCAACGAATAGCACATAATTTTGAAATAATAAAACAATTTTCACCAACTATTAAAAATATAAAATTTTGATTTATTACTGGAAAAATTAATTTCAAATTTTCATTTACAAAAATTGTTGTTTCTATACCATTCATTAGATTAAAAACATGTATGTTATATTTGTTAATAAATTTTTTTAGTTTTTCTAAAATTTTCATTTTATATAATATGTTTTATAGTATACTTTTTCCTTTAAACAAAATATAAATAAAAACTATAGAATGCCACATGAACATGATCTTGAAGATTCTTTTGCAAAATCTTCATTACGTTATTGGGAATGGGGGTATAATTTTCATCAGGACCAAATAGATTTTTTTAAAAATCTTATCAACAATAATTCTTTCTCTCCTAGGGTTTTCAAAGGATATTATCTTGCTCAACAACTAACCAGTGAAGCAATTCCTAATTGGAATGAACCTTCCTTTACAGCAAAAATACATGGTGTTCTTATTAATCCAGAGATTAATATTAAAAATAACAATCTTACTGCTCTTGAAAATCAAGTTAATTTTTTTAAAGAAAATTTATCACAACAATTTAGAAACTATTACATAGCTTTTGATTACAAAGCAGACTTTTTTGATGCAATACCTGGTATAGAAGCACCAGAGCCTGAACCTGAACCACAACCTGAACCGGCTCCACAACCTGAACCGGAACCCGAACCTGCTCCAGAACCTGAACCATCTCCTGAACCACAACCCGAACCGGCTCCTGAATCTGAACCTGAACCTGAACCACAACCTGAACCGGCTCCACAACCTGAACCTGAACCTGCTCCTGAACCACAACCCGAGCCACAACCTGAACCTGAACCGGCTCCTGAACCACAACCCGAACCGGCTCCTGAACCACAACCTGAGCCAGAACCAGAACCTGAACCTGAACCAGCTCCTGAACCGGAACCTGCTCCTGAACCACAACCTGAACCTGCTCCTGAACCTGAACCTGAACCGGCTCCAGAACCTGAACCTGAACCAGCTCCTGAACCACAACCCGAACCAGCTCCGGAACCACAACCCGAACCGGCTCCTGAACCACAACCTGAGCCAGAACCAGAACCTGAGCCAGAACCAGAACCTGAGCCAGAACCAGAGCCGGAACATGTTCCTGTTTGGGTACATACTGCAACTATTGATAGACCAAGTGATACAGCTAGTCATAGCTTTGCGCATAAAACATCATTAAATGAAGACGGTTCTATAGTTGCTATATCTGATTTATATTATAATACTACTAACAGACCTTTTAGTTATTTTTTAGTGAAATCATTAAATATACATTCATTAAATTTACGCGAAGTACAAGTATGGGTAGATATAAGCGGGAATAGTGTAAATGTAGCATCAGTATCAAATGGTGCATCTCCAGCAGAATTTAGAGGAGGAGTCTCAGGAATTGATGCCTTTTCTACTCAACAAGAAGCAGCATGGGATGGTGGAGTTGGTGAATATTATTGGGCACACTATACAAATAATGATAGTTTGACAACTCCTAATTCATATTTTGGTTGTCATAGTGAAGGACCATGGAATGTACCTTATGTTGGTTTATTTATAGATTTGAAAAATACTTATAATTTTTCTGATTTACAGGCTATTGTTGTTTATAATAGAGATACGGGAATTGATG
>MDTG01448719.1_pt1 | contig 32013 bp, 26 predicted proteins | sample 811421 | NCBI WGS metagenome assembly MDTG01 (sample SAMN05326645, study PRJNA326480) | marine metagenome | isolation source: seawater | place: Pacific Ocean: South East | collected 2011
CGATCGCGATGCCGCGACGGGTGGAATCCAGCCGGATCGGTGGGGGGATGCTCATTCGAGGATCTCCGGAGCCACGTCGTTCCCGATCATCGGCACCGGATCGAGCAGGGCCACGATCCGCATTCTGTCCGGCGCGGGACCATCCTCCATCGGGACCTGGGCCGGGGGAGCGCCATCCAGGTCGCCGAACTCGCTGAACCCCTCGAATTCCCCGACTTCGAGCCCGTCGAAATCGTCACCACCGCTCTCCTCGGGAAGTGGCATCCAGTCCGGATGGCGACCATCGGTCCAGGCATCGAACCAGAGTCTCGCCTCCACCGCGACGGGAAGGCCGTCCCTTCCACTGTCCCAGGCATCGCGCCAATCCGATCCATCGTGGTAGCGAAACCGGATCGCGAAGAGATCGGGGACGATCCGCGAAGATTCGAATCCTTCCTCTCCCATCTCGAGACCGTCTCCTCGCAGCTCGATCCGGATCGATGATCGATCGACCAGGGGCGAAATATCGGAGTCCCCCGCCAGACGACGGACCGACACACCGCTTCCGGTGATCCGGATCGAAGTGGAGTCCCCGACGATCCCTGGTGCTCCGGCGGCGTCGGAGACGGTTGCGACCGTCAGGTGGGAGGACATGGTGTCCAACAGAACGGTCGCCCCTTCGACCACCCGCATCCTTCGCTCGGTCCGGCGACGCGAATCCGAGACATCGCGGAGCAGCGATGTGGAGACGAGCAGCAACCCCCCGAGAATCGAGATGCAGACCAGGGTCTCGAGCAGCGTGAGTCCACGATGATGGCGGAGCCTACGCATCAGCGAACGCCCCCCGGTCGCGGATCCTCATCGACCAGGGCGACGAGTCTCGCGATCTCGCCGACATCGCTTCCACCGTCGTCTTCCTCGCGGACCACCACTTCGACACGAAGCAGGCCCTCGAATGCGGAAGTCGTTGTCTCGACCGAGACCACGAATCGCCATCGCGGGGCGTCCGGATCGTCACGATCCCGCTCCGGATCCATGTCCTCGAGATCCCCGAGGGCATCGATGTCGATCAGTCCCGCCTCGATCTCCGCGATGCGACTCGCCGCGATCTCGACCGCGGCGGCCCGGCGATCCGATCGCTCCGTGGCGTTCACCGCATCTCGTGCGACCCCCAGCGCGAAGACCCCCACCATCACCAGCAGGGCGAGGGCGAGAAGGGTCTCGAGCAGGAGCCCGCCCCGGCGACCACCGACGGGTGAATCGATCGGTCGGAGGATCATTCCTCGACTCCCGGCTCGGGAATCGTCGGGAAGTCGGAGCCGGTGATCGGTCCGGATTCAGGATCCGGCGGCTCTCGATCTCCTCCGTCATCCGCGGTGCTCAGGTCATTTCCCGGCGAACCCACCGAATCGAAGATCGAAAGTGCGGTCCACGAATCGATGCGACATCGCCGCCATCCCCGACCGGAACGGATCCCGAACTCCTCGACCACGATCACCGTCCCATCGGGAATCATCAGGAGGATACGGGTCGATTCCGGCCATGGATCGATCACCGGCTCCGTCTCGATCCGGGTTCGTTCACCGAATTCCAGGCTGAAATCGTCCTCGAGCCGCAGGTCCTCGTCCTCGGGAGCGGGCTCGATCGCCAATCCCCCGGGAAGCTCCACCACCGCCCAGGAGGCGGACAGCCGCCGATCGGGATCTCGGTCCTCCTCGAAGCCGCCTTTTCCGACCTCGAACGAGCCGGGATCTCGAGGGTCGATGCGATACGCGGAGATGATCCGGCCCGAAGCGTCGCAACGGACTTCGATGGGCACGCCACTCGACCTCGACTCCGCCCGGGCGAATCGAACCAGGAGACCGAGGCGATCGGTCGCCTCGGTCTCGGTCCGTCTTTCGAATTGTCCCAGGGTGAACGGCAGCGAGATCGCCCCGATCACGAGCACAACACCGATCACGATCAGCAGTTCGATGATCGTGAAACCGGGACGGCTGCCGCCTGCTTCAACCACCGGAGGGGGCGAAGTCGCTGAAGTCGTCCAGCATCTCACCGTCGGCGTCCATGCGGCCATCGTTGCTGGTCAGGTCGTCCTCGGTTCCCTCTTCCTTGTCGGGACCGACCGAAACGATGTCGTAGGCCATGCCCTCGATCTCGGAGGGATTTCGATAGACCCACTCGTTGCCCCACATGTCCTTGGTGACCGGCTGTGACAGATAGGGGCCCTGCCACTTCTCCAGCTCGACCTCGTCGTCCACGAGTTCCTTGTTCCAAAGGACCGCGATCCCCTCCTCTTCGGTGGGATACCGCTTCATATCCACCTTGAAGTCGTCGAACGCGCGGGTCAGATTCTGGATCTGGATCCGGGTCGTCCCGCTATCCGCTCGTTCCTGCTGGCCGAGCAGATTGACTGCGACCAGCCCTCCGATGGCGAGGATGATCCCGATGACGATGAGTAGCTCGAGGAGGCTGAAGCCTCTTCGGGAGATCATTGCTCGGCGTGTGGGTCGCGGGACGTGCATGTCGGATCCTTCCTAGAACGCGTGCCTCGGTTTGAAATGCCTGGCCCGGCCCACGTCGATCGGACCTGCCGGCGTCCCCAGCGTACCGACTCCCCGAGGATGGGTTGCCTGCTCCTCCATGGTTCCGGAGGAGTCGGTGAGGATTTCGAAGTCCGGGCGGGGTTCAGACCTGCGAGCCGAGCTGCATCATCGGAAGAACCAGGGCCAGGAAGATGAAGACGACGGCACCGGCCAGGACCAGCAGGAGCGCGGGCTCCAGAAGCTTGAGCAGGGTCTCCAGAATCCGATCCGCACGCTTCTCCGCCTTCCGGGCGACCCCGACCAGCACGCTCGGCAGTGCGTTCGCGCTCTCGCCCACCGAGATCATCTCGATCACGTCATCCTCGAAGAGCCCACTCGCCTCCAGAGGCCCGGCCAGGGTCTCGCCGCTCCCGACCGCCTCGGCGGCCGACTCGATGGCATCCTCCAGGAGTGGATTGCCGGCGGCATCCCGACTGATCCTCATCGCCGTCAGCATGGGGATGCCGTTGCCCAGCAGGGTTCCGAGCATCCGGGTGAACCTCGCGACCGCCAGGGATCCGGCGAGATCCCCCGCGATGGGCATCCGCCTCTGGGTGCTCGCGACTCTTCGTCGGAAATCGGGACGATCACGAACGAACCACAACCCGCCTCCGACTCCGATGGCCAGAAGGAGGAGATACGGCCAGCCATGGATCACCACGCTCGACATCCCGAGCAGGAGCCTCGTGGCGGGGGGAAGTTCCGCTCCGTCGAAGAGGGTCTTGAACTGCGGCACGAAGAAGACCAGGGCCGCGACCACGATGCCCAGGCCGACCAGCACCAGGATCGCGGGATAGATCAGGTTCCCCGTGACCGTGGCCCTTCTCTCGGCTTGATGCTCCAGGAAATCCCCGAGCTCGGACAGGACCTCGTGGAGAAAACCACCACGTTCGCCCGCTTCCACCATCGCGAGATGGACGTCGGGAAATCCCCCGACCTCGCGCATCGCTGCCGCCAGCCGTTCACCATCGGCGACGCGTTCCGCGACCGAGTTCATGGTGGGCCCGACGCCCTTCTTGGACTTGCCCTTCCCGAGCAGCCGGAGGCTCCGAAGCAGCGGAACCCCGGCCCGGAGGAGGTCGGACAGCTGGGTGTACGCGACCGCCAGCCTTCGATCGGGAAGCCGGGTCGAAGCGGCCGCACCGCCGGCGGAGGCCTCCCGCACCTGGATCGGGGCGAGACCCCGCGACTGGAGCTCGACGATGATGGCCGTGCGACTCGGTCCCTCGAGGGAGCCGACGACGCGACGCCCTCCGGTGTCTCGGGCTCGATATGCGAAGACCGCCATGGCTCCACTGTAACCAGCGAGGTCTTCGATTCGAAAGGGTGAAGCGACCTGGAAGGCGGGCAAGCGGATTCAGGCCGTCCAGACCGCCACCAGCAGTCCGAGATCCTCTGCATTCACGAGACCATCGCCGTTCATGTCCGCGGGACACCCTTCACACACGCCCCAGGCCGTGAAGAGCATTCCGAGATCCGCAGCGTCCACCATCCCGTCCGCATTCAGATCCCCGGCCGCGATGGGTTCGTCCTCGAGACCGATCGACACCGTCACCCATTCCCCGGTGGGCGCGATCTCATTGAGCCGCAGCTGAAGGTTCGAGAGGTCCGCCCGGCCGGAGAACTCGCTGACGTCGCCGGATTCCGCATCGACGTCGTCATCGTCACCATCCGATCCGGCGTCCGGCCATCCGCCGAACGTCATGGTGAGGCTCCCGTGCTCTCCAAGGGAGACCCACAGGGCGGAGGCGTCGTTCGAACCGTAGTCGAAGTCCACCGAGGCGACCTCCACCGCGAGCTCTTCCGAAGTCGTTTCGGCGTAGAGGATGTTGCTCCCCGAGTAGGAATACGTCACGTCCACCTCGTCCGGAAGGCCGGCCACCGAAAAAAGGTCGACGTCGGCTCCGGGATTCGCACCGTAGAGATTCCCTCCGGGATCGGATATCCGGATCCATGCGATCGACGTTCCGGGGTGAAGCTCGACCAGCCGGGAAAGATCGACCGTGGCCACGGACTTCTCGATGGGATCCCCTTCGATGTCGTGACCCATGAGGTCGGCGTGATCGCCGACGTATTCATAGGGAGTGGTCTCGAACCCGAAGAGGAACGACCCCAGGTCGACCTCGATCACCTCGCTGGATGCGGCAGGAACGCCGGCGAGCCCGCACGCCGCGACGAAGATGGCCCATGTCGATCTCATGTCTTTGGTTCTCCCTCGTCGACCGGCGGGCATGCTCCGGGCACGCGCTTCGCCGGCCGGGCCAAGCATGATCCGGAGCCCGACGAAGGCCAGAAGAGCCTTCCTCGATCCCGGGTTGCGCCTCGGGTCATGACGCTGGTGAGGGTCGTACCACCGACGATGCCCCCGATGACCGGCCGGTAACGATCCGGCCGTGAACTCATGCCCGCCCGTACCATTGGGGAATGCGAGTGGTCAGCCTCCTACCCTCCGCGACCGAACTGCTCTGCGCCATCGGTGGGGAATCCCTTCTCGTCGGCCGCAGCCATGAGTGCGATCACCCTCGCTCCGTCTCGAACCGCCCGGTGCTGACCGCCGCCCGGACCATGGCGACCACCAGCGCGGAGATCGATGCCGAAGTCCGGGAAGCGATGGAATCGCAGGATGTCCGAAGCCTCTACCACCTCGATGCCAAGACCCTCGCCTCGCTCGCACCGGATGTAATCCTGACCCAGGATCTCTGCGAAGTCTGTTCGATCGATCTGGAGACCGTGCGGGGATTCGCGTCGACCATGAATCCATCTCCGAAGATCGTGAGCCTCGATCCCAAGACGGTCTGGGACGTCCTCGACGATCTTCTGAGGGTCGGCAACGCGGTGGGACTCGAACGCGAGGCGGAAGCGGCGATGGTCGCCTCCCGGGAGGCCTACTGGTCGGCGGTCGACTTCGTGAACCCCTACGTCCCGGGCCCGGAGGTGCTCTTCCTCGAGTGGATGGATCCTCCGTTCGTCGGCGGACACTGGACCCCCGCGTTGATCGAACATGCGGGTGGGGTGCATTCCCTGAACAGGCCCGGGGAGAAGAGTCGCCAGGTGACGCAGGAGGACATCGTGGCGAGCCAGCCGGATCGCGTGGTGATCTGCCCGTGTGGCTACGACCTCGATGCGATTCGACGCGAACTTCCCGAGTTGAAGCGACAGGACTGGTGGAACGCGCTCCCCGCGGTCGCCGATGGCGACCCCTCCTCCGTGATGCTGGTCGATGGGAACCAGATGTTCAATCGTCCCGGACCTCGCCTCGTGGATGCCTTCCGTTGGCTGGTGGCCTGGATCAACGATCGTCCCGAAGTCGCTCCACAGGAATTCCCGGCCATCCCCGCCGACTCTGCCTGAGCGACTCCGACATCGGATGCGAGACTGCCCTAACGGCAGTCCAAAGCGGCCTGGATCCCCTTTGAAGGCCCTTTGGAGGGCGATGCACGGGCATGCCGATTGCACTTTCCTGATGGCGTTGCCGCGGCTTCCCGCCGCCGCCGCCGGGAGACCCATGAACATGCAGATGGACCGATTCACAACCCTTGCCCAGGAAGTGCTTGCTGCCGCCCAGTCCGCGGCGACGGGCCGATCCCATGCCGAACTCACGCCGCTTCATGTCCTGGCGGCGATGCTCGAGGACCGACAGGGAATCGTCGGATCGATCCTCGCCAAATCCGGCATCCAACCCGAACGCGTTCGTGACGTCGCGGAAGCCGAGCTCTCGCGCCGGCCCAGTGTTTCGGGCGCCCAACCACGGACCTCCCCCGCGACCATGGAGGTCCTTCAGAAGGCGGAGGCCGAGACCAAGCGGCGTGGCGACTCCTACGTCTCGACCGAGCATCTCCTGACCGCCCTCTTCGACGTGCCCTGCGATGCGCGCGAAGCCCTGGAGTCCTGCGGCGCCGAACGACGATCGGTCGTCTCCGCGATCGACGGGATCCGATCCGCTTCGGGGGTGACCCAGATCAACGACCCCGGTGCCGAAAGCAACTACGAGGCACTGAAGAAGTACGCCATCGATCTAAACGAGCGGGCTGCGGCCGGCAAGATCGACCCGGTCATCGGCCGTGACGAGGAGATCCGACGCTGCATGCAGGTCCTGAGCCGTCGCACGAAGAACAACCCCGTCCTGATCGGGGAGCCTGGAGTGGGCAAGACCGCGATCGCGGAAGGTCTCGCGATCCGGATCGTCAATCACGACTGTCCGGACGGCATGCGCCAGTCCAGACTGATGGCCCTCGACGTGGGGCAGCTGCTGGCCGGGGCCAAGTTCCGCGGTGAATTCGAGGAGAGGCTGAAGGCCGTTCTCCGCGAGGTGGCGGCGAGTGAAGGGGCCATCATCCTCTTCATCGACGAACTCCACACCATCGTGGGAGCCGGACAGGCCGATGGAGCCGTCAGTGCCGGAAATCTGCTCAAGCCCGCACTCGCCCGCGGCGAGTTGAGATGCATCGGAGCCACCACCCTCGACGAGTACCGCCAGCACATCGAGAAGGATGCCGCCTTCGAGCGGCGATTCCAGCCGGTGCTGGTCGGCGAACCGGGGGTCGAGGATACGATCGCCATCCTTCGCGGTCTCAAGCCTAGATACGAGGCCCACCACGGCATCCGCATCCAGGACGGAGCCCTGGTCACCGCGGCCAGCCTCTCCGATCGGTACATCAGCGATCGCTTCCTCCCCGACAAGGCGATCGATCTTCTGGACGAGGCGAGCTCCAAGCTGCGAATCGAGAACGATTCCATGCCGACCGAACTGGACGAGCTGCGGCGAAGGATCATGCAGCTGGAGATCGAACGTGAAGCACTCAAGCTCGAGAGCGAGAAGGACACCGGCGCCCGCAAGAGGCTCGACGCGATCGAGGAGGAACTCGCTTCGATCGACGAACGCAACCAGGCCCTGACCGCTCAATGGGAGATCGAGAAGGGGGACCTGGATCGAATCAAGGACGTCAAGGCCGAGATCGATCGAAAGCAGACCGAGCTGGAACAGGCCAAGCGCCTGGGGGACTTCGAAGCCGCCAGTCGCATCCAGTACGGGGATCTCGGACAGCTCGACGAACAGCTGGCGAACGCCGAAAAGGCCCTGGATGAACGCCAGGCTTCGGGAGACGCCCTGGTCAAGGAGGAGGTCGACAGCGAACAGATCGCGGAGGTGGTGGCCCGTTGGACCGGCATTCCGATCGACAAGCTGGTCGAAGGTGAACGTGAGAAGCTCCTCCGCATGGAGGAGGTCCTGGAAGAACGGGTCGTCGGGCAGCATGAAGCGGTCCGTGCGGTCAGTGAAGCGGTTCGCAGGAACCGAGCCGGCCTCGGCGAGGCGCAGCGGCCCATCGGATCGTTCCTGTTCCTCGGACCCACCGGCGTCGGAAAGACGGAGTTGTGCAAGACGCTCGCCGAATTCCTCTTCGACACCGAGGAGGCGATGGTTCGGATCGACATGAGCGAGTACATGGAACAACACGCCGTCGCCCGGCTGATCGGCGCCCCTCCGGGATACGTCGGATACGAGGAGGGCGGACGCCTCACGGAGGCGGTACGCCGCCGCCCGTACACGGTGATCCTTTTCGACGAGATGGAGAAGGCCCATCCCGACGTCTCCAACGTGCTGCTCCAGGTCCTCGACGACGGAAGGCTCACCGACGGCCAGGGGCGCACGGTCGACTTCTCCAACGCGATCATCGTCATGACCAGCAACATCGGATCCCACCGCATCCTGGAGATGACGGAGCAGGGTGCGATCGACGAGGAGATCGAGGCGGCGGTGAAGGAGCTGCTCAAGCAACACCTCCGACCCGAACTCATCAACCGCATCGACGACACGGTGATCTTCCACCAGCTCGGCCGGGAACAGCTTGCCGGCATCGTGGACATCCAACTGGAACTGGTCCGACGTCGTCTCGCCGAACGGGAACTCGGGATCGAGATCTCGGACGAGGCGCTGAAGGCCCTCGCCGCGGAGGGATTCGACCCTCAGTTCGGAGCACGCCCGCTCAAGCGGGTCATCCAGCAGCGTGTCGAGAATCCCATCGCGACCCGGATACTGTCCGGAGCATACGAAGAGGGCGACACGATCCTGGTCACCGTGACCGGGGAACAATTCATCTTCGATCGCAGGCCGTCGTCCTCCTCCGGGGATTGATCGGAATCAGACCGGAGCCAGGCCGGTCTCGAGGATCGTCGCGTATCGGCAGCGCAATGGCCGTTCTCGAGTGAAGGTCCGCTCCCCACTCTCCGCGCCCGGCCCCTCGAACGCCTTCCGGCCGAACGGGTTCATGGCGAGGAGGCCGTAGTTCCGCGCGTGCCAGTGGGACGGCGACCACGGGTTCGAGTCGGAGTCCTCGACGACCACCCGCACGAGCCTTCCGTCGATCGGGCCCTCCGCCAGGATCGAGGACGAACGTCTACCCCAGCAATCCCCGTCCCGAAGGCCCTCCGCGTTCTCCAGTCGACCACGGGCCATTCCCCCGTCGACCCTGAGCGTCGGGGCGAGTCGCATGGCGAAGCAACCTTCCTTGGTGTCGCCGAAGCGCACCACCTCACCCTCAGGGATCAGCTCGATCTCGGTGTCGATGCGATTCCAACGGGCCCCCGCGGAGAATCGCAGGGTCCTGATCTCCGTCGCGACGATTCCCCCGGGGGACAACCAGTCCGCCTGGAAGCGGACGGTGTCGTCATCGATGATCTCATGCTCTCGGACCCGGATCCGGCAGCCGGGATCGTGCCAGAAGTCGTGGCCGTCGACATCGCCGTGGGCGAACCACATCCCTCGATGGTGAGGATGGTCCGTGGATTCGCCATTCCGTCGCTCCAAGGGGAATCCTCTCAGCACGAGCCGCTCGCCCGGGGCATGGAGGGGATGGATGCAGGGCGTGCGATCGCGGGGGGCGAGGCGCACGGTCCCGAATCGTTCATCGCCGGCCCTCACGTCGAGGAGGTTCGAAGCATTCCTGCGCGGTGCGATCGAGATTCGAGAATCACGACGCGGTGGACGCGGACTGCGAAGCACGTCGAACAGCGCCCGCTGGTTCGCAAGGGCCGAAACCCGATGCGTGGGAGGGGCGGTATGCGCCTCCAGAAGCACGATTCCCCGATACCCGTCGGCCGCCACCAGTTCGAGCAGGTCGCCGACGGGGTAGTCGAAGACGTCCAGTTCCCTGAGGTGCAGGGTCCCACCGAAACGTGGACGGAGCAGGTCGTAGTTTCGACGAAAGCCCGCGCCCCGGAGATCGCTGGGGTTCCCGTTCCAACAGACCCGGACCGCCGGGTGGTCGGCGATGGAGATGATCGCGTCGATGATCCGAGGGTCTGCGCAGCCGCCATGAACCTCCAGCCGGATCTCCTGTCCCAGGTCCGCCGCGAAGGATCCCAGTTCACGAAGCGACCCGCCGATCTGCTCCACGGTGACCCTCCGATCGACTCCGGGATGGAAGTTGTCCGGCTTGACCTTGACCCCGCTTCCGCCGACCGCGGCGGAGCAGCGGAGGAATCGACGCGTCGCCGTCATCGCCGCGGCGAGACGAACCGGGTCCGGTGAATCGAACCGCTCGTCGGAACCCAGTCCGACCAGCTCGACTCCGGAATCCTGGAATCGGGCACGGACTTCCGCGCAGGCCGCGGTGGAGATCCCAGGCTCCACGCCGTGAGCGTGCGTGGTGCGAAGTTCCACCCCCTCGAGGCCCGCGGCCTCGCACACCGTGATCAGCTCGGGGAGGACCAGATCACGGCCCCAGAGGTAGGTCACCATTCCGAAACGAAGCGGCGGACCATCCTGGCCGGAGACTCTCCCCAGCGCATCGGCCCACCCTCCGCTGGCCGCGGCCGCGGAAGCGGTCGCGATCATGAAACCTCGCCGATCAAGCATCGTGGTCGCCTCCCTCAGAAATCGAACGGCGGTCTCGCTACCCGGGCCAGCATCGCCGTCGCCTCCGCATCATCCACCACCCCGGCCCCGTTTGGTTCGACCCTCAGAGACCGGCCCAGTGTGACCGGCGTCCTGGAAAGATCCACCTCGTTCGCAACCAGATGATCCCGCATCCGACCCCAGGCCTCGGCGGCGACCGGGTCGCTTCGCATCGCGGCGTCCACCACCCTGCGTGATTGCGGACCACCGAGTCGGTGGGACAGAATTCCGAGATGACAGAAAGCCGATGAAAGGTGACCATCTTCGATCGATGCATTGAGCATGGCGGGATCTCCGGCCCGGACCGCCCGTACGAAGTTGTCGAAATGGTCCCCCCCGCCCTTCCACTCACGGATCTTGTTGCCGTCGTTGTCGATGAAGTCCGCCCAGGAATAGGAGTTGGAGATGCGGACGATTCCGTTCTCGCCGTGGATCACGTTTCCGATCGACTGTCCCTCGAAGACGTCCATCTGCCACTGGTCGGACTGGTCCGCCTTGCTCCGGGGGAGGCCGCGAACCTCGAAGACCAGAGGCGTGCCCCGACAGTCGAACCAGGCGACCTGGGTGTTCGGTGTGTCACCGTCGTCGTCGTATCCGAGACGCCCGCCGACCGAGAGGACACGGTCCGGCATCGAATCGAACCCCAGCGCCCAGCGTGCGATGTCCATCTGGTGGATGCCCTGGTTCCCGAGGTCTCCATTGCCGGTGTGAAGATCCCAGTGCCAGTCGTAGTGCAGTCGGGGCCTGGCCAGCGCCCGGTACTCGACGGGACCGAGCCAGCGGTCGTAGTCCACGGTCGCGGGAACGAACCGGGGCCCTTCGGAGCTGCCGATCGGACGCCGGGGCTTGTAGCAGAGCCCGCGTGAACATTGGACGTCACCAAGCCCTCCCGATTGGATGAATTCGATCGCGCCCCGAACGCTGCTTGCCGAACGTCCCTGGGTCCCCGTGGCGCAGATCTTCCCGCTTCGGCGGGCGGCGGTGACGATCCGGGCCCCCTCCTCGACCACGTGGGAGACCGGCTTCTCGACGTAGACGTGCTTGCCGGCGTCCAGAGCCCAGCACGCCAGCATCGCATGGGTGTGATTGGGAGTCGCGATCGCAATCGCGTCGATGTCGTCACGATCGAGAAGCGTGCGCATGTCGCCGGTGGTCTCGACCTCGAAGGCGGGGCGATTCTCGTCGCCGTTCACGCATTCGCGGGCCCGACGGGCCAGGACCTCGGAGTCGACGTCGCAGAGAGCGACCACATCGCACCCGGGCTGGCTCTGGAGACCGACCACGTGATTCCATCCCCGTCCTCGCAGTCCGACCACCGCGACCCGGATCCCATCCGAGGATCGACGGGGTCTCGTATTTCGGTCCTCAGGAACCTCGGGGCCGGAATTCCGGTCGGATGCATCCTGGGCGGCGGCGGACCCGCCGATCACACCGGCCGCGGCGCCGGAGGCGGAGATCGCGAGGAAATCGCGACGACTGGTCTTCGGGGTTCGAGTCATGTCCCGACGGTATCCGCATCCGGACCGTCGACCACCCCCGAACCTTCGCCCGGATCAGATCGCCCCGGGGGTCGGGGTGTCGGCGGGGGCGTCGTCCTTCGGCGCTCCGCCCCCGATGCGTTCCCGGGTGAACTCGAAGATCACGTAGAGGACCGGAACGATGAGCAGACTCAGGAACGTGGAGGCGATCATCCCGCCCAGGACCGTGGTTCCGATCGAGTGACGGGCGTTGGCTCCCGGACCGGTGGCGAACACCAGGGGAAGGACACCCAGGATGAATGCGAACGCCGTCATCAGGATGGGTCGGAGTCGGAGCCGCGCGGATTCCATCGCCGCCTCGATGATGCCTCGCCCCTGCTCGCGAAGACTCTTGGCGAACTCCACGATCAGGATCGCGTTCTTCGCCGCCAGTCCCACCAGCATCAGGAGTCCGATCTGTCCGTAGACGTCGAGGGGTATCCCGCGAATCTGAAGCGCGACCACCGCACCGAGCACCGCCAGCGGCACGGAGAGAATGATGATGAACGGCATCATCCAGCTTTCGTAGAGCGCGGCGAGGACCAGGAAGACGATGATCAGCGAGAATCCGAAGATCGCGATCGATGCGGAGCCGGCCTTCAACTGCTGGTAGACGGTTCCGGTCCACTCGCCGCCCCAGCCCTTCTCGATGAGCTCGGTCTCCGCCACTTCCATCAACGCCTTGACCGCCTGCCCGCCCGAGTAGCCCTTGGCGGGTCCGCCGAGGACCTGGGCCGAGTCGTAGAGGTTGTAGTGCTGGATGTTCACCGGTCCCGAGACCTCGTGGAGCTCCACGAACTGGCTCAGGGGGATAGATCCCCCGAAACGACTGGTCACCCGCAGGGCGAGCACGTCGTCCAGGGACATGCGATCTGCGCCCTCCGCCTGCAGATTCACCTGATAGACCTGCCCGTACTTGTTCCAGTTGTTCACGTAGAAGCCGGCGAGGTGCACCTGGAGCGTCTGGAAGACATCCCCCATGGAGGCGCCGAGTCGCTGGGCCTCGATCCGATCGATGTCGAGCTCGATCTGCGGATAGTCGGTGCGGAGATCGCACAGGAGCCTGTCGATCTCGGGACGTTCCTCGCATTTCTCGATGAAGTTCAGGGTCGCGGCGAGAAGTTCGTCGACGCCCTTCCCGAGCAGGTCCTGCACTTCGTATTCGAATCCCCCGGTGGAGCCCAGACCCGGGATCGGGGGCGGGTTGATGGGAATCACCACCGCCTCCTCCAACCCTGCAAAGGTCTTCTTGCAGACCTCGAGGAGTTCGGGGATCTGCTGCTCGGGATGGGCCGCACGTTCGTCCCAGTCGTCGAGGATCGCGAACACCACCCCGGTGGACATGTCCCCGTACCCGTCGATGAAGTCGTAGCCCGAGATCGCATCCACGCTCTCGACACCGGGCATCACCATGAGCTTGGTGGCGATCTCCTCGCACACCTGCTCGGTCCGTTCCAGACTCGAGCCGCTGGGAAGGGCCACGAAAGTGAAGAACCAGCCCTGGTCCTCGGAAGGCACGAAGGCGGTCGGGGTCGCCTTGACCCGGTCATAGGTGGTCAGGAGAAGGGCCCCGAAGATCACCAGCACCACCGGCCAGAGACGTCGCGACATGAATCCGATCATCCGGCCGAATCCGGAGGAAGTGGCATCGAACGCATCGTTGAACAGGCGGAACGGCTTGATCCGGTCCTCGCGGGACTTGTGTTTCAGGAAGACGCCGCAGAGGGCGGGGCTGAGACTCAGGCTGTTGATCGCGCTCAACCCCACCGAGAAGGCGATGGTCAGAGCGAACTGGTTGTAGAGCTGGCCGGCGATGCCCGGGGTGAAGGCCGTCGGAACGAACACCGCCATCAGCACCGCGGTGGTGGCCACGATCGGAGGCGTGACCTCCTTCATCGCGGCGATCGCCGCCTCGCGGCGGGACAATCCGTTCTCGAGCTGGCGCTCCACGTTCTCGACCACCACGATCGCGTCGTCGACCACCAGGCCGACCGCCAGCACCAGGCCGAGGAGGGTCAGGGTGTTGATCGAGAAGCCGAACGCCGCGAGGATCGCGAAGGTCGCGACCAGGGACACCGGGATCGCGATGATCGGGATGATCGTCGTGCGCCAGCTCTGCAGGAAGATGAAGACCACCATCACCACCAGGGCGATGGCCTCGAGCAGGGTGACACCCAGCTCGTTCATGCTGTTCTTGACGAAGATCGTGCTGTCGTACGCGACCACCGCTTCGGTGCCGTCGGGGAACCGGTTGGCGTCCTTCATCTTCTGCAGGTACGCACGAACCCCCGTGGCGACCTGGAGTGCATTGGCCTCGGGCCGCTGAAAGATCCCCAGCAGCGCGACGGGGCGGTTCTGATAGGTGGCGGAGGACGTGTAGTTGCTCGCCCCGAGCTCCACCCGACCGATGTCCTTCACCTGGACCATCGAACCGTCGTCACCGACCTTGATCACGATGTCGGCGAACTCCTCGACGCTCGTGAGCTGGCCGGTGGTCTTCAACTGGTAGGTATAGGGCACCGACTCCGGCACCGGGGGGGCCCCGATCATTCCCGCCGCGATGTCGACGTTCTGGTTCTCGACCGCATTGACCACGTCGTTGGGCGTGATCCCCATCTCCGCCATCCGGTCCGGATCCAGCCAGATGCGGACGGAATAGTCCTGGAGACCGAAGTTGGTGACCTGGCCCACGCCCGGAATCCGGGCGAGGTCGTTGACCATGTTGATCTCGGCCCAGTTCCCGAGGAAGGCGCCGTCGTATCCCGACCCCTCCCCGCTCAGCGTGACGAACATCGTGATGTCCGTCTGCGCCTTCTTGATCGCCACCCCCGACCTCTGGGTCACCTCGGGCAGCTGACCGAGGGCGGTCTGGACCATGTTCTGGATGTCGACCGCGCCGATGTCGATGTCGTAGCCGACATCGAAGGTCACGGTGATGTCCGATGCGCCGTTGGCGGTCGAGTTGCTGGACATGTAGATCATGCCCTCGACCCCGTTGATCTGCTGCTCGAGAGGGGTCGTGATGACCTTGCTCACGACCTCCGCGCTGGATCCGGGATATCCCGCGGTCACCTGCACGGTGGGCGGCACGATCTGGGGGAAGAGCGCGATCGGAAGACTGAACATCGAAAGTCCGCCGACCACCACCATCAGGATGGCGAGGGCACTGGCGAAGATCGGTCGTGCGATGAAGAATCGACTCACGCCGACACCTCCGTGCGCGAGGCTCGAAGATGATTCATGAACCACCTCCGGAGTGACGAGTCGCGGAGCCCGGGTCATGGACGCTGGCCCTCGCCGCCGGAGACTGCGCCGGGTGATGCGAGCCCGGCTTCGTGGCCGCAGCGCCGCCCGCGGAAGTCCCGGCGGCGGCCTTGGCTTCGGATTCCTTCAGGAACTGATCCATCGTCTTGCTGGATGCCTTCACCTTCGAACCGGTACGAAGACCCAGGGGGCTTCCGGCGACCAGCACGTCGGTGCCGGAGTCGAGGCCCTCCACCACCCGCATCCCATTCCACTGGGCTCCGGTGGTCACGTCCTGCCGAAGCAGCTTGTCGTCCTTGACCACCCAGACGAAGGCCTGTTGCGGTCCCTGGTAGATGGACGCCTCGGGAACCACCACCTGATCCTTCAACTCTCCCAGATGAACCACCAGGTCGGTGACCATGCCGGGGAGGATCCGACCGGTCGCGTTCGGGAAACTCGCCCGCGCGAGGAAGGTTGAAGTGGAGGAGTTGGCGACGTTGTCGACCAGGTCGAGGGTTCCGTCGATGACCTTGCCCGCGTTCTCGCCGGGAATGGTCACCGATACCTTCACCGATGTCGACGGCCAGAGGGCCAGGAAGTCGGAGACCTCGCGTCCCGGCGGCTCGAACACCACCTTCATCGGATCCAGCTGGACCACCGTGGCGAGCTGGCCGGGATTCCCGACGCCTCCCACTAGATTGCCGACGTCGACCATCCTCTGTCCCACTCGTCCCGCGAAGGGCGACCGCACCTCGGTGTAGCCCAGACGGATCTCCGCCTCGACCCGGGCGGCCTGGGCGGTCTCCATCCGGCCTTCGGCGGTGGCGAGATTGGCGGCGAAGCCATCGAGATCCTGGCTCGAGATCGCACCGGACTCGACCAGGGGCGCGTTTCGTTCGAAGTCCGCCCGGGCGAGTCGAAGATTCGCGGCGGCTTCCATCGCCGCACCCTCGGCCTTGACCAGCTCCGCCTCGTAGGGCGCCTGCTCGATGACGAACAGAACGTCGCCCTCGCTTACCATCGAACCCTCGTCGAAGAGGCGCTCATCGAGGTAACCCTCGACCCGCGCCATGAGTTCCACCTGCATCACCGCCTGAGTGGTGCCGGGATATCGACGCTGGTTCGGAATGTCGCGGGTCTCGGAAGCGACCACCGTGACCGGCAGCGGTGGAGGATCCGCCTTGGTCGGCGCGGCGGCCCCCCCGCACCCCGTGAGAAGGAAGGCCATCCCGCCGGCGGCGGCCAGCGCCGACGCCCCGGTCATGGATACCAGTCCGTTTCGAAAATGATTCATCCTTGCGTCTCCACCCTGTCGTCTTTGGTTTCATCGTTGGTGGTACGTCCCGGAAGATCACCGATCTCCCACGCCCCGCCCATCGCCTTGTAGATGCCGACCACGTTGGAGGCGACCTGCCCATCCACCATCGCCAGCTGCTGTCGAGCCTCGAGGACTCCTCGCTCCGCGGTCAGGAGAGCCTGCAGATCGTCGACCCCGGCCTCGTAACGCTGCATGGCGAGTCGGATCGTGGTCTCGTACGAGGAGACCGTCAGGTCCAGGCGTCTTCGGGTCTCCATGGATGTCGCATAGGCGACCAATGCGGTCTCGACCTCCGCGACCGCCTCCAGCACCGTCAGTTCATAGTCGAGCAACGCCTGCTCAGACTGTTCGGATCGGATCTCGACCTGGCTTCGAAGTCTCCCCGCGGTGAAGATCGGCCAGTTGAGCTCGATGCCGAGAACCCCTCCCAGCTGGTCCCGCGTGAACCAGGTGTCGAATTCCGTGCTCGAGAACCCACCACTTCCGGTGATCCGGAGGGAGGGAAGCAACGCCGCTTCCGCAACCCCGATCTGAGCGGCCGCGGCCATCACCTCTCGACCGGCCGCACGGACGTCCGGTCGATGCCGGATCGCATCCGCGGGAATGCCGACCGCGATCGAACGCCGGGCCTGAGGCACCGGACGCAACGGATCGAAGGTGGCGGTCATTCGTGCCTGCAACGGCCCCGCGGACTCGCCGATCAGGACCGAGAGACGGTTCACCGCAGCCGTCACCGCCGACTCCAGCGCCGGAAGCTGGGACCCCGTGATCTCCGCCTGGGCGCGGGCCTGGGCCACTTCCATCTCGGTGACGGTGCCCATTCGGAAACGGGATTCCGCGAGTTCCAGCGTCTCGAGTCTGGTCTGGAGATCGCCCTTCAGGGATTGAGCCTGTCCCTGGTAGGAACGGGCTTCGAGGTAACTGCGTGCAACCTCCGCCCGGATGGAGACCAAGGCGTCGCGACGGTTCTCGATCGCGACCCCCACCTCGTTCTCGGCCGCCTGCATCCCCCGGCGGACGCGTCCCCAGAGATCCGGTTCCCAGGCGAGATCCATGGTCGCCGTGTAGTACCGGTCGGGGGACCCCAGGGAGTCGCTCGACGTGCGACTTCCATCCGCTCGGTACCCATCCGCCTCGGTCGTGACGGTGGGATAGAGATCGGCCGCCGCGATCCCGTAGATCGCTCTCGCTTCACGAATCCTGCTCTCCGCGATCCGCAGGTCGAGATTCCTCGCCTCCGCGATGGCGATCAATTCGGAAAGCACGGGATCGTCGAAGGACGCCCACCACGCTTCCGGACCACCGGTGCCTCTCTCCAGGCCCTCCACCAGTTCGGCATGCCAGGCATCCGGAACCAGAAGGGTGGGAGGCGTAGGGTCTGGACCGACCATGCAGCCGGTGGCAAGACCCGTTGCCAGCGTTCCCGCCAGCAAGGGACGAAGGGTTCTCGTCGGGATCGACATCCACGAATCCTACCTTGGTCACCACCCCCGCAGGATGCGCCCCGCAGAACAGGGTCCGGGGTAGCGTCGAAGCGTCGTCCGATCCGGGTTGCCCGACCGTGGGGGATCCAAAGGTCCACGATCATGAAGAACCGCGGCCCCCCCCTCTCCCGGAGGTCGAGCGGAAGATCATTCGCCTGCACGGCCCTCCCCGGGCTGGGATGCCGTGGTTCTGGAACCAGTTCGGATGGAAGTTCCCAACGGGCCTCGATCCGCACCCGAGGTCGTCGAGAAGGGGATTTTCCCTCATCCGCGGTGGACATCCCGGGTGAGAACGAAGTCGATTCATCCCCTCGCCTTTCGAAAGACAGCGGGGAGGTCGACAAGAATCCGGTGACGGTCAGGCTCGTCCGGTTGAACGGCGATCATCTCACGGTACATATCACCCCGAACCCCTGAGGGCGGGATACGTTCGTGAACTCCATCTCGATCGACTTCGGGACGAGGATGGGTAACCACTCCTGCATCCGCGTGCGTACTACACCTTGATCGAGCTCCCGGTCGATGAATGACGTGTCCCCATCCCAACCTCGCAGGAAGACCATGAGCGCATCAGACCCCGACGATCTCCGATTCATGAGGCGGGCCATCCAACTCGGACGGGAGGTGGCGCTGGAGCGCGGCGAAGCGGGTCCGTTCGGATGTGTGATCGTGAAGGACGGCGAGATCATCGCCGAAGGAGTCAACCGGGTGCTGGTCGACGGCGATCCGACCGCCCATGGCGAGATGGTCGCCCTCCGTGCCGCATGCCGGGCCCTGGGGACCCATCAGCTTCACGGGTGCACGGTGTACTCGAGCAGCGAACCCTGCCCGATGTGCTACGCCGCCTGCTGGTGGGCGAGGGTCGATTCCATCCGCTGCGCCGGGACGATCGAGGATGCCGAGAAATTCGGCGGTTTCGACGACCGACCCATTCTCGACGCCCTTCACCTCCCCCCGGGCGAAAGACCGATCCCCGTGGAGGGAATCTGCCGGGCCGAGATGCTTGAAGTCTGGATGGAGTTCCAGCAGCGACCCGGTCGACCTCACTACTGATGATCAACCGCCGCGCCATCGAATTCACCGTGCTCTTCGTCATCCTTCCGGTCGCGATCGCGGTCGCCCCGGCCAGATACGCCTCCCCGATACCGATCCTCTGGGTCGGAGCGATCGCGGCCCTCCTCTTCCTGCGCCAGGAGCAGAATCTGGACCGGTCCACACTCTGGGGTCTGGGAGGGGTGCTCCCGGGACTGCCGGGCGTGCTGCTTCGATTCGCGTGTCTTGGTCCGCTTCTCCTCGGATTCGCCTGGCTGATGGAACCGGAACATCTGTTCTCGCTTCCCCGCGACGAACCGAGGATCTGGATCACGATCCTGATCGCCTATCCCCTGCTGTCGGTGATCCCCCAGGGGATCGTCTACCGCACCTTCTTCTGCCACCGGTACCGCGATCTCTTCGGCAACGGTGTCTCCATGACGCTGGTCGCCGCGGCGTGCTTCGCCTTCGCCCACGTCGTCATGCACCGCTGGGAACCGGTCCTGATCACCCTCGTCGGTGGGATCATCTTCACCAGCACCCTGCTGCGTCGTCGCAGTGGCCTGCTCGCCGACGTCGAACACGCGCTGTACGGCGATCTTGCGTTCACCCTGGGACTCGGGGTCTGGATCTATACCGACGCCGCTCGCCAGGGTCTCTAGGCTCCGGAGATCCCGGCTGCGATCGAGCCCCCGCGGAAGGTCTACCGGGCCACGACCTCCGGCGCCCGGACGATCATCCAGATCAATCCACGGATCCCTGCCGCACCTCCCCACCTGGGTCCGGCGGCCCTGAGTCGGGTTTCGACCCGAGAAGCCGGGCAGTTCGAAGGCCATCGCGGCGGGATCGAGGCTCAGCGCCACCGGGCGATCGCGATTCGAGCGCCCACCAGACAGGCCACCGTGGTCGTGACGATGAGGCCCATCGAGGGCGCGATCCGCCCCAGCATCGCCGCCAGAGTGTCTGCGGGCGTGGTGTACCAGAGCACCTGTTGCAGGGCGGAGATCGACCTCGCGTTGAATGCCCATTCCCCCAGTACCTGCAGGGACGATGGCATCATGAATGCTGGAACCATGCTTCCCCCCACCGCACTGAGGACCAGCACGGTGATGGTCCCGATCGTGGTCTGCTGTCGACGGGTCCGGGCGAGGCCCGTGATCAGCATGCCCAGGCCCGCGGCACCCGCCGCCACCACCGGAACCAGGATCGCCAGCGAGACCAGCTGCCGGAGCGAGAAGAATCGAACGTCGAAGACCGCCGCGGCCCAGGCCAGCATCACGATGATCTGCACCACTCCGACGATGATCGAGAAGAGAAATCGATTGAGGACCAGGGACCAGGGCCCGATCCCTGACGCGCGAAGTCGATCGAGGATCCCGCGCTCGTGTTCCTCGAGAAGCCAGCCGGTGGAGGAAAGGGCGCTGAAGAGCATGAACATCACTCCGATCGCCGCCGTGTAGTACGTCACCAGGGACGGTGCCCCCTGACCGACCTGCACCGGAGTCGAGTCGATCGGGATCCGGGCCGAAGCGGCGATGCGGGCGATCGCTGCGGAGACCTCGGTGCGTCCCTGCCCGGTCTTCTCCCGGTCGGAGGAGCCGAGGGTCCGGGCGAGCTCCTGCTGCCGGGAGGTCAGCGGGCCGGCGACCATCGCCAGGACCTCGATCTCCCTGCCCAGAAGTTCGCTGGCCAACCCCTCCCACGACGCGGTGGCCATGACCCCGCGGGCGAGCTGAGGGGCGATGGGGTTGGCGGGATCGAAGCGCACTTCGAGTGGTGCGATCCGGTTCGCGGGATTCTCGAGTGAAGCCCCGAATCCTTGCGGAATCACGATCCCCGCCGGAAATGTCCCGCCGGAGATCACGTCATCGATGGCGGAGACCCGATCCCCGTCGATGGGCACCAGCCGGATCCGACTGGCCTTCCCCGCCGCTTCGGAGAGTCGCCGGGCGGCGGGACTTCGATCCAGATCGAGCAGCGCGACCTTCACGATGTTCTCGCCATCGGCGTCGAATCCCTTGAACACCGAGGCGAATATCGACAGGAACACGATCGGGACGATCGCATACAGACCGAGACCCAGTCGATCCCGGTGCAGCGTGATCCATGCCATGCGAAACAGGGCCAGTCGTTTCATGCCGCGGTCGCGGTTCAAGGTTTCTTCCGCCCCGATGCCTCTTCCGGGCTCGTCGCGGATCTCGCCCGTCGGATGGCCGAGCGGTCGAGCGACGTTCCCATCGCGAACCGGATGACCGTTTCAGGAATCTCGACCTCCACCCGGGCCTGCTCGAAACGGGGTCGGGTGATGAAGATCGAGATGTCGTTCGAGAACCCCCACGGTTCGAGCGGCAGGCCGATGATGTTCCGAGTGAGGGTCTCGTCCCGCTTGATGTCGATGAACCCCGAGACCGCGGTGGGAATCGCGGGAAGATCCTCGAATACCACCGTGGTCAGCGGACTGGTGACCGGCACGGTCACGCCCGCCGCCCACTGGTCCACCTCCAGGAACGACTCCGCGGACTGGAACACCCCGAGATAGAGCATCTCGCCATCCCATTGTTCGGTCTCGACTTCGACCACGATGGTGGTCAAAGCCGGATCGGATTCCGAAAGGACCTCGGGGACGCGGTTCGTCGCGCAGCCGACGCCGCTGGCCACGATCAGCGATGCGGCTGCGAATCGGACGACGTCGTTCAGGACCTTCAGGCGAACGGAAGTCTCAGGCATCGGGGGACTCCGCACGGAACTCGCCGAGAAGGCCGCCTGCCGGTCGGTGTTCGAGTTCCCGGAATCCGGCTGATTCCAGGCTCTCGACGACCACCGGAGGTGGATCGGTCAAGGATACCGAGTCCCAGAAATGCCGCATCGGGTCGCATCCTGCGATCCTTCCGCCGGCCAGCCCCTGGGACAGGATGGACGGAAGAAGGTGCCGGTTGTCGCTTCCCGCGGTTGCGAGGTCGTTCAACCGGTCGCATCGATGCCCGGAGCGGACACGGAGATCCATGACGTCGCCGTCGACGCCGGGCTTGGAATCCAGGACCCCGTCGCTCTGCACGCTGGCGATCATTCGCGAAGGTCCCGCCCCGTCATCCGGAGGAAGACCTCCTCGAGACTGGCCTCGTGGAGCCGGACTCCCTCCACTCCTCCCGGAAGCGACTCCAGGATCGTGATCGCCGCGTGCAGCTCCTCCCCGAGGCCGGAAAGGGGGACTCGAATGGCACGCCCGTCCCAGGTGCCGATCGGCGGCGAGAAGTTCCCTGCGATCGATCCGGCCGGTCGAGCCACCAATTCGTAGCGAGCGATCCCCTGGGCGTCCGCCAGTAATCCGGTCTCCCCTCGTGCGACGATCCGTCCGTGATCGATGATCGCCACGGAATCGACGAGGGACTCCGCCTCCTCAATCAGATGCGTGGCATGGAGAATGGTCGCACCTTCACTTCGAAGATCGCCGATCATCCGCCAGATCGCCGCCCGCGCCTGGGGATCGACGCCTTCGGTTGGTTCGTCGAGCAGGAGAAGCCTGGGCCGGTGAACCACGCTGACCGCGAGGTTCAGTCGACGCTGCATGCCCCCGGAGTAGTGGCCGACGAGATCATCCGCTCGATCCTCGAGCTGGCTGAAGTCCAGGGCCCATGCGACGCGATCCCGACGATCGGCACGATCGACGCCGAGAAGATCGCAGTGGATTTCGAGATGTTCGCGAGCGGTCATCGCCTCGTGCAGCGCGATCTGCTGGGGCACGAAACCCAGCTCCGAGGCGTCGGGTCTTCCCCGACCGAAGGCCGAGACGATGCCCTCGTCCTCGCATAGAAGCCCCGCGACGCATCTCATCAACGTGGTCTTTCCCGCTCCGTTGGGACCGAGCAGGGCCGTCCATTCCCCCGGTGCGAGTTCAAGATCCACTCCATCCAGTGCCTGCAGGCGACCAAAGGCCCTGCGAACCCCGGACACCTCGAGGGCGGGTGGGTCGGAGGTCCCCTCGGACGGGGTCTTTCCGGAAGCGACTCGTTCGACGGCAGGCATCAGTCGAGGGGCCGCCCGTCCCACTGAACGAAGGCCTCGACGGCCTCGTACTCGGCGAAACCGAGCTGGTCCAGCGCGACCGCCGTCCCTCGATTCCGTTCCTCGGCTCTCTGCCAGAACTCTCGTTCATCGGGTCCCGGAAAGAGTGCCTTGTCCTTCTGGGACTGGTGCTTGAAGATCGCCGTGATCTTTCGCCTGAGTTCCTCCGGCGACAGGGGGACCGCCATGTCGAATCGTTCGATCGGCCACTCCTGCCAGGCTCCGCGGTAGAGCCACAGGACGCACTTCGAAGCCCAGTCGTCGTCGGCCACGCACGTCATCGCCCGGAACACGGCGTTCAGGCACGTTCGATGAGTGCCATGCGGATCGGAAAGATCGCCCGCCGCGTAGACCTGCTGGGGACGGATGCGGCGAAGGAGATCCGCCACGATCTCCACGTCACGATCACCCAGTGGCTTCTTGGTGACCCGACCCGTCTCGTAGAAGGGAAGGTCGAGGAAGTGGAGATTCTCTTCCGGGACCCCGCACGATCGGCCCGCGTCGGTCGCCTCGATTCGTCGGATCAACCCCTTGATCTTCTGGACCTCCGGGATGTCGACCTCGCCGGGAGCCTTCGTACGCAGGGCCTCGGCGATTCGATTCTCCATCTCCTTGGCTTCCACGGCCCCGAAACCGAACATGCCGTTGAAGTGGGAGACGAAGTCCGCGAACCGGATCGCCTCGCTGTCGAAGACCGCGATGTTGCCGGAGGTCTGGTACGCGACATGCACCTCGTGACCCTGGTCGACGAGGCGATTGAGGGTGCCGCCCATCGATATGACGTCGTCGTCCGGATGCGGACTGAAGACGACGATCCTCTTGGGAAAGACCTCGTCGACGGGACGTGAGATGTCTCCATCCCGCCTTCGGCCCGTGGGCTTGCCTCCCGGCCACCCGGTGATCGATCTCTGGACTCCGCGAAAGACCTCCAGGTTGATGTCGTAGGCGCTCCCTCGTTCCGCGAGCAGGTCCTGGAGACCGTGCTCGTTGTAATCCTCGGGATGGAGCTTGAGGATCGGCTTGCCGACCTTGCCCGCCAGCCAGATGGTGGCCTTGCGAACCATCCGATCCGTCCAATCGAAGGTGCCGGGGGTCGACAGGGTCCACGGCATCGCCCCGCGGGTGAGCACCGCCGCGGCACCTTCATCGAGGTACGCGGCGGCATTCGGGTGGCGTTGCAGGAAGGACGCCGCGATGAACTCGGTCACTTCGCCCTCGATGGCCTTCGCTGCCACTCCCGCCTTTCCTTCACCGAACGCCATCATCACGATGCGACGCGCGGTCAGGATCGTTCCCACCCCCATGGTGATGGCCCGATTGGGCACGTTCTCCTCGCCGAAGAAGTCGCTCGCGGCATCCTTTCGCGTCACCCGGTCCAGATGGATGAGTCGCGTTCGACTCTCGACCCCGGAACCAGGCTCGTTGAAGCCGATGTGCCCGGTGCGTCCGAGTCCCAGCAACTGGAGATCCAGGCCCCCGGCCTCGTGAATCGCCAGCTCGTACGCCTCGCAGAATGTCCGGACCTCCTCGGGCGCCAGGCTCCCATCGGGGACATGCGTGTTGGCAGGGTCAATGTCGACGTGCTTGAAGAGGTGCTCGTCCATGAACCGGCGGTAGGACTGGAGTGCCTGCGGCTCCATCGGCCAGTATTCATCGAGATTGAAAGTGACGACATTGGCGAAAGAGAGGCCTTCCTCGCGGTGCATTCGAACCAGTTCGCCATAGACCTGGGTGGGTGTCGATCCCGTGGCCAGGCCGAGGACGCATGTCTCCCCTGCCGCGGCCTTGTCCCGAACGAGCCGGGCGATCTCCTTCGCCACCGCAAAGCTGGCATCCGCCGCTCTTTCGAAGACGAAGGTCGGGATCTTCTCGCAGGGGAAATGCGGGGGTTTCTCCTCCAGGGTTCCTGCACCCACGAAGAGAGGGCGCCGGACCACGTCGCTGGCCAAGGCTGGGTCAATGGGATTCATGCGGGGCTCCTGCCCGGTGGAGAGTCCGGTTCCGACCCGTCGACACTATCGGAAGACCATCTTCGCCCGCAATGTCCGGCTCCACATGGACACGAAGTCCTCCAGTCGCTCGTATCCTTCGAGACATGCCCCCCGTCGATCTCCAATCACGTGTCCAGCAAGCCGCCAGGCTCTACGAAGCCGGCCGATCCCTTGAAGCCGAGGCGATCTGCCGGGAAGTGGTCAGGAAGGACCCAAAACACGTTGTCGGCCTCCGGATCCTCGCCCTCTCTTGCGCGCGATCGATGCGCTGGAATGATGCGATCCGATCGATCGAGAAGGCCCGCAAGCTGGCGCCGAAGGATCCCGGGGTCCTCCTGAACAGCTCGACCGTGCTGCTGGGGCTGGGACGCTTCGAGGAGGCACTCGACGCGGTTCGAAAGGCTCGCGAAGTGGCGCCGCGCAACCCCGGGATCGCCGGCATGTATGCGGAGAGCCTGGTCTACGCGAATCGACACCAGGAATGCGTGGACTTCCTGGCCGCGGCAGCGGCCAAGGGGCCTCTTCCCGCGAATGCGATCCTCAGCTACGTCGATGCATGCATCGAGACCGGCGATCTCGACGAGGCGATCTCCGCGGCGAGGAACTTCCTTGCCTCCGGGGCCGATCGTTCGCCGGCCAGCACCCGACCGGTCGGTGCCTCCCTCGGACGCGCCCTCGAGAAGGCCGGTCGTCCCGCCGAGGCCGCCGAGGCGTGGAGAACCATGAACGAGACGGTCGAAGGTCCGTTCGACGCAGCGCAGGCCGGGAAGCTGGTCGACGGATTGATCGACGCGTTTCCCGCGGGGCGCTTCTCGAATCGGGTCTCGACCAGGGCTTCGGAAAGCCGGCAGCCGGTGTTCATCCTCGGCCTCGCCCGAAGCGGCACCTCCCTGGTGGAACGCGTGGTGGGTGCGCATCCCGACGCCCACGGCGTCGGGGAGAGCACCCTCCTCGACGAGATCCTCGAGGCGAGACTCGGCGTGTCCGGGGCGGAAAGCGTCTTCAAGATCGTGGATGCCGATGACGACGCCCTGGAGCGGATCCGCAGCGACTACCTTCGAGGCCTCCAGTCGCTGGGCGGCCGCCGGGATCGAATCGCGAACAAGAGCCTCATGCTCCCCCGCGAGGCGGGCGTGCTGGGAGTGCTCTTTCCGAACGCCACCATCCTCTTCACGGATCGAAGCGGACCGGACACCGCGATGTCCATCTACGCGAACACCTTCGACCCCCTCCGCATGGCCTGGACCAGTCGGATGGAATCGATCGGGGTGATGAGCGTGCTGCACGAGCGGTTGGTCGCGCACTGGAAGGACGTGCTTCCCAATCCGATGCGGACGATCGAATACGAATCACTCACGAGAACGCCCGAGGCCGTGGTCCCCGGAATCCTCGAGGTCTGCGGACTGCCCATGAACGACATCTGTCTCGCTCCCGAGACCGCGGCCCGCGACGCGCGTGGCGGTCGATTCATACCCACCCTCTCCGAGCAGCAGGTCCGTAAACCGATCAACACCACCGCGATCGGACGGGCCGAGGCCTACGCCGATCTCGTCGCCGATTTCGAACGCGGCCGGGCTTCGATGATCTGAGTCGTCGTCCGGAGACGCATTGGATCGCGCCCGCAGCGCGGATCGAGAGGCCGTCTCGCCCACCGAAGGGGAAGACCCCTTCCTCCGGCCCGGAACCGCAACCCTGGCATGAATTCGACGGGTTTGGAAGTTCATTCTCGACTCCCGGATCCAAATTGATATCCTCGGTGTGTTCCCCGTCGACCGGAGTTCCCCCCTCGAATCGGTCGACACAGACTCCCCCAAGGAGACCGGCACGCCCGCAACCATCCGTTGCGGGCGTTCCGTTTCTGGAGTCACCGCCCGTCATCCCCGGGTCGGGACCGGGGCGAGGTTGCGACTAGGATTGCACCATGCCGATCTCGATGCCGATCGTTCTTCTTCTCCTTCTCCCCGTCGTGGCTGCCCCCGAACCGCCGCCGAAGACCGACGTCGACTTGGGGAAGGGCGTCATCGCGATCTTCGACGGCACCGGTCTCGAGAATTGGAAGGGCGACCCGCGGTTCTGGTCCGTGGAGGACGGTTGCATCGTCGGGCGTTCGACGGCGGAGAACCCCTGCACGACCACGACCTATCTTCACCACCAGGCGGTCCTGGACGACTTCGAGCTCACCTTCGACATCAAGCTCGAAGGTGAGGGCGCGAACTCCGGCATGCAGTACCGATCGACGCCACTGGGGCCGGAAGTGACCGACGGTCACGATCTCGTCGGCTACCAGGCGGACTTCGACCGGTCGCATCGATATTCGGGGATCCTGTACGAGACGCGGGGACGCGGCATCGCGGTGGGCCGGGGCCAGGCGATCCGTTTCAACGCGGATGGTTCGAAGCAGGAGATCGAGCCCGCTCGCCCCGATGCAGAGCTGAAGCAGGTGATCATCGCCGTGGATGCCGATCCGAAGGCCGAGGGCTGGCATTCCTACCGGGTCGTCGCCGACGGCCGTCGCCTCGAACACTGGATCGACGGGCGACGCGTGATGCTGGCCGAGGATCACGACCCTCGGTTCGCCGGGGAAGGCATCCTCGCCCTCCAGGTGCATCAGGGACCGCCGATGACGGTGCGGGTTCGGAACCTGATGGTTCGAGACCTGACTCCCAGCACCCCGATCCGCTGGACGAAGACCAGCAGTCCCTGATTCAGGGGACCGCGATGTCCGTTCGCCCGGCATCCACGTCGAAGGCGAGCGACTGGAACCACGGGAAGAGATCCTCGCCCACCGCATTACTCCAGACCGCCACGCAGTCGTCCATGGAATAGCCCTTGCGACCGGGTTCCAGCAGCGACCGCTTCGCCCGGAAGTACTTCGCCATCGCATCGGGACCGTGCAGCCTCTCCAGCTCCTCGAAGACGAAGTAGGACTTCCCCCAGATGAGATCCCGCTTGGCACCTTCCGACAACGGGTCGACCGCATCGAGTTGCGGATCGAGACGACGCGCCTTGTCGATCTGCCGCTCCAGGGTGGCGTCCGCTTCGGGAAAGCCCATTCGCTGACCGGTCTTGATGCCGATCCAAGTGGCGATCGGTTCGTTCCAAAGAGGTTCCGCATGCGGCAGCACCCAGGAGTGCACGGCCTCGTGGGCGACCAGTTCGACCATCGGATAGCGCCGTTCGGGGAAGTTCCCCCACCACGCGCCGATCGCGATCTTCACGCCGCTGGAGAAACCACCGCCTCCGGTCGGGAGGATCAGCATCGAGCGGATCATCCCCGGCGAGGGCTCGACCCCCATGAGTTCCCGGAGATGGGGCCGGACCTCGGTGTAGACCTCGTGGATGCCTTCGGCGAACTGCGCGGTGCCTTCGTGATACTCGACGGTCAACGGTCCCATCTCACGCGAGAGTTCGGCCCGGAACGGCCGCGGCGCACGAGAAGGGTCGATCGTCTTGTCGTCGGCCCGGTCGACCAGCATCGGAGTCACCCAGCCGGCATTGATCGGATCGCTCGCGTCGGGCTTGCGGCCGAAGAGACCGCGACTTCCGATGACGACGTGGCCATCGCCGAATCGACGGGTGGCGAGGACCGTCCGGTCGTCGCGATCCTCCATCAGCGGAGTCCAGTCGGCGGAAGTCCGGAGACGGGTGCCCCGGTGAAAGAAGACGTCGACGCCTTCCAGTTCGCCCGTTCCGGACAACGGCTTGATCGCCTTGTCGGTGGTGAAGGCGGCACCAAAGGCCTCCGCGACCACCTGGCCCGGCGGCATGGTCGCGGCCCCGTCACCCATCAGGAGCAGGGTGCCCCCATCCTTGACGAACTCGACCACGTGGGCCACGGATTCCGGTTGATAGGGAACCCGTGGGTTTCCCGCGACCAGGATCAGCAGGTTCGCGTTGGAGAGGTCCGCCTTGGAGAGCGTCCCCCAGTTCCGGGCGTCCCGGCCATGGTCCTTCAGGTACTGGCGGTGAAACCGGCCATCCATATAGAAGGTGAACTCCTGGCTGATGTCGGAGATCGAGTGGACGGTGGGCGGTGCTCCGAAGCTGGAGGTGGCGACCGTGACCGCTGCGAGTAGGGAAAGAAGCATCGGGACGAGGTGGTTCATGCCTCCACGGTAACGCGGGCGGGCCTGGTTCCACTGGCGGATCGCCCGAACCGCGGTCACCATGGACGCATGCTCACCATCACCACCCTTGCCCTGGCCCTCGCCGGCCCTCTCCCAACCACGCCCCCCTGCTCGTGTTCCGAGCTTCCGACGGGGATCGTCGTCGAACCAGTGCCGCCGACCCCCACCGGGGCCTACGTGGTGCGGAACATCCGCGGGTGGACGGTCCGGGTGAACCCCGATCTGCTCGCGAAGAAGACGCTCTACCTCGCCACGATGGAGGAACTCGATCACCAGCTCTACGCGATCACCCGGGTCGTGCCGCAGCCGGCTCTCGATCGAATCCGGCAGGTCGAGATCTGGGCCGAACTGAAGATGCACAAGACCGCGTGCATGTGCTACCACGTCTCCCGCGACTGGCTCGTTCCCAACGGCTACAACGGCGACAAGGAGGGCACGGTCGAGATCGGCAACGCCGAAGCCTTCCTCGAGTGGACGAGGGGCCAGCCCTGGATGGTTCTGCACGAACTCGCCCACGGGTACCACGACCAGGTGTTCGGCTACGACGACGAGGCGATCATCCAGGGGTTCGAACGATCCCGGGACGCCGGTGACTACGACGAGGTCGGGCACATCTCCGGGAATCCGCGTCGCCACTACGCCCTGACCAACCAGATGGAGTGGTTCGCCGAGGCGACCGAGGCGCTCTTCGGCACCAATGACTTCCATCCCTACGTGCGAAGCGAGCTCCGCGAGGTTGATCCCGAGGGCGCCGCCCTGGTCGAGCGGCTCTGGCGGCTGGATCCGATTCCGGATCGTTGAGGCGAATCGTCAATCCTTGAAAACTTCTTGAAAGGATGTCACGCCGATGGGTGTTGTTCCTACGGAGGAGTGAGAGTGATCGCTCGGCTCATGACACCCGCCGCACGACGGACGAGGACGTGGGACACGGACGAGCGAAAGGCGTCTCCTCGACGGGCCTGCCTTTTCTAGAAGGCGACGGAGTCTGTAAGCGCCTCCGAACCGGGACCGTCGTCGGCCCGCCTTCCCGAAGGATGATCCGGGTCCGTCATCATCGGGGGCATGCCTGGAGTGGTGGTCGGTCGAATCCGATCCGACCACCACTCCGGCCCATGCCATCCCTCCCTCCCGTGACGGGCCCGTCCCGATACGATCGACGCATGCCATCCACCGATGATCTGATCGCCCATCTCAAGTCCCTTCCCGACCGCGCCGCCCGTTACGCATGGCTCGACGGTCTCGACCGGACCGAGCGGAACGGCATCCTGAACCGGCTCGGCGATCAGGACCGCCAGCGATATCGCATGCATCAGGAGAGCCAGGTCCGATCCTCGCGGAAGGCGGTCGCGGTCGCGGACCACGCCGCCCGGCAGGCCGCGGCCCTGGCCGGCCGGGCGACCGAGATCCCGGACATGATCGAGGCGCTCTACACGGTCATGCCGAAGCTCACCGAGGCCCAGCGGGACTGGGTGGAGAAGATCGACCGGACCGCGGCCGCCAGTCGCCGCGACGGCTTCACCACCAGACAGGCGGGCGTCATCCGCGACCTCTATCGAAAGCAGTTCCAGAAGGGACCACGTTCATGACGATCCGAATCGTCGCCACCATCGCGGTCCTCTGCAGCCATCTCGCGATCGTGGCTCCCGCGCTCGCGCAGGGCCGGGGTGACGTCGCGGGGTTCGAACGGAAGGCATGGCGAATCCAGGAGGGGAAGCTCCGCATCGTCTGCGACATCGATCCGGACCAGAGGCGAACGACCTTCGATCGAACCCTCTGGCTTCTGAACACGATCGAACAGGTCTTCTCCGGCATGGCGACCCGCCGCCCGAGCGACGGACTCGAGGTCTGGTACGTGAAGGAAAGGCCGACGTACCTCGCCCTGATCGACGCCCGAGCCGGAGCGGACGGGACCAACACCGCCGGCATGGCGATCTACGGCGGGCGGCGGACCATGCTCTTCGTCCGCGGGCTCGAGTGGCCCACGATCCAGCACGAGGCATGGCACGCCTCCCGCAGCGTCTTCATCCCCAACATGCCGACGTGGCTCGATGAAGGCACCGCGGAAGTGTTCGAAAAAGGAGCCTTTCTCGACGAGCAGTTCGTCATCGGAGGCGTCGGAACCGACGACATCGCCCGCGTGAAGGCACTCTACGAGACCGAAAGCTGGATACCCCTCGCGCGATTCATCCAGGAGGACGACGACTGGAACCAGCGGGTGCGGGCGGGAACGGTCCGAGGCCGCGCCCAGTACGTGCAGGCCTGGGCGATCTGCCACTTCCTCCTCTTCGCGGACGATGGTCGGCACCGAAAACGACTCAACACGTTCCTGCGGGCCCTCAACCGGGGAGCGGACGAATGGAAGGCGTTCGACGCCGCGATCGGCGCCAACGACAAGAGCGTCGCCGCCCTGGATTCGGAGATTCGGTCCTTCTTCGAGAACGCACGCCCCGTCGACCTCGAGGACACCAGCCGTCAACTCCTCGCCTGGGCGGGGGACATGGTCCCCGACATCCCCCCGCGGGGAGTGATCGACCGCGACGCGTTCGAGGATTCCCTCGTCGCATGGATGAACCGGAAGGAGCTCGGCACCCGGGCTCGCGACCTGGCCGATTCGATCACCGTGAAGTCCGGGCGCAGCGGGCGTGGACCGGTGGTCCGTATCGACCCCTTCGAAGGCCTGGGATGGGAGGTGCGGTTCGAGCGGGCCCGGACGCGACGCGGGGAACGGGAGGACGCCCCCTCCTGGACCCCCACCGTCCGGTGGTCCTTGAACCAGTGACG
>MDTG01447112.1_pt1 | contig 32010 bp, 36 predicted proteins | sample 811421 | NCBI WGS metagenome assembly MDTG01 (sample SAMN05326645, study PRJNA326480) | marine metagenome | isolation source: seawater | place: Pacific Ocean: South East | collected 2011
CGTTAATGCAAATTGCTATTTTGTCTTTTTTTCACTATTTTACGCACATGTTTAAAAAAAGAGAGAGTATTTTTGAGATAGAAGAGGGAAAATTTCTTTCTCCAAAGTTTGACAAAAATGGTCTTATACCAGTTACAACAACTGACTTTAAATCAGGAGAAGTTTTAATGCACGGTTACATGAATGAAGAAGCCTTAAAATTTACCATTGAAAAGAAAGAAGCTTGCTATTGGAGTAGATCAAGAAAAGCTTTGTGGCATAAAGGTAAAACAAGTGGTTTTGTCCAAAAAGTCGTAGATATAAGAATTGATGATGATCAAGACGCTATATGGATGATAGTTGATATTGGTGATGGAGCAAGTTGTCATGTAGGTTACAAATCATGTTTTTATAGATCTATTCCTTTAGGTAAAATTAAAAACTCAGAAAAGATCGAATTGGAATTTAAAGAAAAAGAAAAAAAATTTGATCCAGAAAAAGTATATAAGGGTCAACCAAACCCAACTAAAATTTAATTTGTAGATAATATGAATAAAGAACTACAAAAAAATGTTTTCGGTGAACCTTTGGAGCCTTGTTCAAATGATCCATTAACTGGTTGGTTGAGGGATGGATGTTGTAATACAGATATTAATGATCGGGGTGTACACACAGTTTGTGCGAAAGTCACAAATGAATTCTTAGCTTGGTCAAAAAAAGTTGGAAATGATTTGATCACACCTCATCCAGAGTTTGGTTTTCCTGGACTTAAAGATGGAGATAATTGGTGTTTGTGTGCAACTTGGTATGCAAGAGCATTAAAGGAAAATGTTGCGTGTTCAATATATTTAAAAAAAACAAATATAAAAACGTTAGAATTGATACCGATTGAAAAATTAAAAAAATTCGCTTTAGATGTTTCTTAGTAAATTTTTGTTCCTCTTGTTTTAATTATAAGCTCTAAATCTTTAAATTCCTCACAATTACAATCTTTTAACACCTCTAATCTTTCTTTTGCTTTATCGATCCTATTTGTTTGAACGTAAAGTTCTCCTAGATATTCATTGATACCGTTGTGATCAGGTTTAATTTTTAGTCCTGTAAGATAAAACTTTTCAGCTTCATCGAAATTACCGATTTTTCGAGACGTATAACCCATATAATTTAAAATGTCTGGATTTTTTTTATCTGCAGAATGTGCTTTCTTTAATTTTTTAAATGCTTTTGAATAAATTTTTTTTGCTTTTTCTGTATTTTCATTTTTTTCAAGTTTACCGGCCTGCTTAATAAGCTTTTTTGCGTCCTGATAATAATTTGTTTTATATTCGACAGAACTACTATCACTGCCTGCGGCGTAAACAAATTGTGTTACTAAAGATATTAAAATGGTATAAAAAATTTTTTTCATCATTAAGTTAAAGAAGATCTTCCTCCATCTACACCTAAAATTTGACCAGTGATCCAAGAACTTTTATCACTTAGAAGAAAGTTTGCAACAGACGAAGAGTCGCTTCCTTCGCCTAATCTTTTAAGTGGGTGCATTTTAGCTATGCTGTCAGCCATTTTCTCGTTTTTTAAAATAAAATTTGAAATCTTTGATTTTGTTAAACTTGGTGCAATACAATTGACTCTTATGTTTGGTGCCAGTTCAGCTGCTAATGATACAGTTAACCCTTCCACTGCTCCCTTCGCAGATGCAACAATACTATGATTTGTAAAACCCCTTTTAACTGCAACAGTTGAGAACAATACAATTGATCCTTTGTTTTGTTTTAAATTATCACTTGATCGCCTGATTATCTCAACGGCAGATATTAAATTAAGGTTGAAAGATTGCATATAATCACTTTTTTTTGTCATTCTAATCGGCTTTAAATCAATCGAACCAACACAATAAGCTAAACCATTTATTGGAGTGTCCGCTAAATCATTAAAAATTCTATCTGAAAAGTTTTCTTCAAGAACATCACAAACTGTAAAAGTTGACCCTAATTCATTGGCTAAATCAGTTAAATTTGACTTATCTCTTCCAACTAAATGAACTTCTCCACCCTCGTCTACGATTTTTTTCGCCAATGAAGATCCAATTGAACCAGTTGCACCTAAAATGAGTTTTTTCATAGTAATTTTTAACATTATTATTGGAAATAAACAGGCAAATAATGACGCGTGTATTTCCCCTCAAAAATCTATAATTTATGTCTTATGAAGCTTTTTTTAATTTTAGGAAACCAACTGTTTCATACAAAATATTTATCTAAATTTAAAGATCATTTATTTTTTATGGCAGAAGATTTAGGATTATGTACATTTGAAAAACACCATAAATTAAAGATTCTTTTGTTTTTATCTTCAATGAGATCCTTCAGAGATGAATTAAAATCTAAAAATTTTAATATTTTGTATAAAGATTTAAGTAAAGATTTTGAACTTTCTTATGAAAAAAAACTTGAAAAAGTCATAAAAGAAAAGAAGGTAAAAGAAATTACTTTTTTTGAGATAGAAGATAAGTTTTTCGAAAAAAGAATACTTAATTTAGGGAAAAAGAACTCGCTCAAAATTAATCAAATCAAATCCCCTATGTTTTTAATGGAGAGGCAAGAATTTAAAAATTATCTCTCAAAGAATAAACGTCCTTTTATGGCTAATTTTTATAAGATTGTTAGAACTAAGATGAATTTGTTAATGAATAAAAACGGCACTCCAAAAGGTAATAAGTGGAGTTTTGATGAAGAAAACAGAAAAAAACTCCCTAATACTATTCGAATTCCAGTAATTTCAAAAATAAAAGAGACAAAAAATACAATTTTTTTAAAAAAATTTATAAATAATAATTTTAAAGATCACCCGGGAAACACTGCAAAATTTTGGTTTCCAACAACACGTAAAGATGCAAATAAATGGCTGGACGAATTTTTAAAAGAAAGAATAAAACTTTTTGGGGACTATGAAGACGCTGTAACCGATAAATCTAACACTGTTTTTCATAGTGCGCTTAGCCCATTAATTAATATAGGTTTAATTACGCCTGAAGAAATAATAGAAAAGTTGAGAAAGATTGAAAATAAAGTTCCAATTAATTCTTTGGAAGGATACATCAGGCAAATAATTGGTTGGAGAGAGTTTATGAGAGGTATTTACCAAAACTATGATCAAAGATTGGAAAGTACCAATTTTTTTAATCACAAAAGAAAAATGAAAAAAACCTGGTATGATGGTAATACTGGTTTAGACCCTTTAGATTATGCAATTATAAATGCAAAAGACTATGGTTGGTCACATCATATAGAAAGACTGATGATATTGGCAAATATTATGAACTTGTGTGAGATAAATCCAAAACAAGTATACAAGTGGTTTATGGAAATGTTTGTAGACTCATCCGATTGGGTTATGGCTCCAAATGTTTATGGAATGGGTTTATATAGTGACGGGGGAATTTTTGCAACTAAGCCATATATTTGTGGATCAAGTTATTTCCAAAAAATGATGCATTTTAAAAAAGGGGCATGGTGTGATGTGATGGATGGTTTATATTGGAAATTTATAGACAGGCATAAAAAATTCTTTTTAAAAAATCCTAGATTAGCAATGATGGTAAGAATTTCTGAAAAAATGAATAAAGAGAGAAAGTCAAGAATTTTAAAAGCTGCAAATAATTTTATAAAGGAAAATACAAATGGTTAAGATTTTTTATAATGACTCATGTAATATTTGCAGTAAAGAAATTAATCATTACAAAAAATATAGCGATAATAATGTTGAATGGATAGATGTAACTAATAATGAGGAAGCTCAAAAAATTACCTCAAAATCTTACGAAGAACTTTTACGAAGAATGCATGTTATACAAGATGGTAAAGTAATTGACGGCGCAGAGTCGTTTTTGGTAATTTGGAAAAATGTCCCTAAATATTATTTTTTATACAAGATTTTTAAAATCAAACCTTTATTTTTCTTGTTGAACATTTTTTATGAAGTTGCAGCTTATTTTCTTTTTATAAAGAATAAACATCTCTTAAATGATAAAAAAGAATAATTTACCAAAAAAAACTTGTCTAATTTGTAGTAAACCTTTTACATGGAGAAAAAAATGGAGATTGAACTGGGAAAAGGTAAAATATTGCTCTAAGAAATGTGCCTCTAAATAGATTATTGCAAATTAAAATTTGTTAAAATTTTGGGAATATTATTTTTAAAATTAAAATATCCTTTGTTTGAATATTGCCAACAAAATTTGTCCTCGTCTCTCAAGATAAAATTTAACTTTAAATTATGTTTCTTTCTTAAATTTTTTAAATAAGAGAAATTTTCTCCAATGGAAGGATGTATAACGTCGAAAAATTGTATTTTCTCCAGTAAAGTTTGGAATTTAATTTCATCTAGTACTTGAATTTGATTAAATCTCTCTTTTTGATTATCGATTACTTGCGACTTATATTCTAATACTTTTTGATCGAGCTTTAGCTTTCTAATTTCATTGCTAAGTAAAACTAAATAAATATTGTTATAAGGTTTCAATTTTAGATTTTCTAAATTTAATTCATTCTCAAAAACAAGCAAATTTTCACAGGAATCGTATTGATGGTTAAAATTAAGTGGATTTAACTTGTAATCTCTTTTGTCTATTATTGGTAATGCATTTTCATTTAATTTAATATTTTTATATTTGTTATTTGTAAATTTACTTATATTCCAAGATCTAGCTAAATAATTTTTACCTTTTGTTTGTATACCTGCAACCCATCTCCAACTTAAAGTATTCGAAGCTGCATCCCCATCATACAAATGTTTCATAAAAAATTCTGCTCCCTTCTGCCATGGTAATCCTAATGTGAATATCCAAATACTCGCAAACAACATTCTAGTGTGATTGTGAAGATAATTAAATTTTTTTAATTCATTTACCCAATCGTTAAAACACTCAATTTCTGTTTGGCCTTTAATTGCTTTTATATAATTTTCGTCTTCTTTAATTATTTTTAGATCTTCAACAAAATCAGTCCAAACTTTTGGTCTTAGTTCAAGCCAACCCTTCCAATAAACCCTCCAAAATATTTCTTGGATAAATTTATCTACTCTTTGAAAAGGATATTTTTTTAAGACTAGTTTTGCAGTTTCATACTCAGTAATTAATCTATGTGTCAAATAAGGAGATAGACAAGAAACATTACTTCTATTGGCTACACCAAAATCAAAATTTCTTTTAGTGTTATAATTTGAGATATCTTTTTCTATAAATTTTTTGAGTTTTTCTAAAGCTTCTGATCTGGAGGTTACAAACTGCATTAATCTTCGTCATCTCTCCAATCATCAATATATAATTTCCAACATGCAAAAGTTACGCAAATTATTCCTACAGAAAAACCTAGAAGAACACCATTTTCTCTACCTAAGTATATAGAACCATAGTGGGAACTTAAAATTGGTGGAAATACTAGGATACATCCTACAATTAAATATCGATAAATAAAAGGAGGTCGTTTCAAATTGTATTTCCTTGGTCTACTGGTTGAGAAACTGCGGATGTAAACCAACAATTTTTGCAATTATCACTACTACCTTTTTGAACATGCCATTCATAAAAAAATAATTTTTTATTATCTGTTAAAACCTCAATTCTATAAACATAAGTATTAGGGCTGTTAGTCACTAATTTTATTTTATGAGATGAATGATTGAGTAAAAATTTATATTGTTGTCCATATATCATAATCCGAAATCTCTCATAAGGACCTGTCACACTTTTATTATTTGGGTGTGCAAATATCCAAGTTTGTTTTATGCCTCTATCTAATTCATCATTGTTTTTTAAAGCCTCTAGCTGGATTTTTACAACATCGTAGGGATCTAATTTTTCATTTGGTTTTACAAAATCTGCTTTAATTGGACTCGTAAAAAAAATTAATACGAAAAAAACTATGACATTTTTTAATTCCATATTTTATTAAGTATCTCCTCTCTTTGACATGCTTTTTTATATGCAAGATATCTTATAAAATTTTTTTGGTAATAATCTTGATGATACTCTTCAGCTTTATAAAATTTATCAAATTTCCAAACAAGAGTAACAATTTCAGCATCAAATCTTTTTTCAATTTTTTGAATTGAGTCCCTAATAACTCTCTTTTCTTTGCTGTCTTTAAAAAACACTACAGATCTATAACTTTTGCCTTTATCGCAAAATTGACCATATTTATCAAAAGGATCAATATTTTTCCAAAAAATATCCAACAAATTTTGAAAAGATGTTTTTTTTGGGTCGTATGTAACCTCTAATGTTTCAACATGGCCAGTATCTTTATAGACCACATCTTTATAAGTTGGATTTTTTAAATGCCCACCTGAATACCCAGAAACTGAATTAATTACACCATTAACATTATCAAATGACTCTTCCATGCACCAAAAGCATCCACCAGCAAAATATGCCTTTTCATATTTTGAGTTCTCAGCGAAAACTACAAACGGGACGCTCACCGATGTGAAGACGATAAAAATAATGCTAAAAAAAATGATTCTCATTACCAAATTGTAAGATAGATTTAATTTTTTAAAAGGTGTATCTTGTCCTATATGGACGAATTTTTAGACAATACATGTGAAGAATGTAATCAAGATGATGAGACTGTTAAGCAAAATTTAATCTTAATTGGATACAAAATTTGCGATAGTTGTAAAATATCAAAAACAATATATCCTGTCTAAATTCCTTTGAATAAAATTAAAACTAGGAGTAGAAAAAATGCTTGAAATAGCCACGAAACAATTACAACACCTAAAGATTTCCATAAACTTTCATAATTAAGAGCTGATTTCACAGCTACAACCATACAAGCTAACATCCAGAAAGCCGAACCAATAAAAGTTACTGTCATTAAATCTGGTGTCACACCAAAAACTCTTATTAATCCTGGAGCACTCGAAAATCCTATAGTTCTTAACAGTTCTCCATGATTGCTTTTGGTTTTTGACCCTCCAAATAATTTTACTCCTACAAAATAAATAACATAGGCCCAAACATACCAACTTAATAAGGATAAAACTGGCGCTAACAGGAAGTTGGTAGCGCCCATTTGTAATGCTCCTACTCCTGCCGCTAAGCTTGAAAGTACAACAACTATTCCAGCTTGAATAGTTGCTGATTTATCTTTTTCTACTTCTTCGTAAAGTTCGATATCAATTTTAATTGCTCGAATGACTCTGTTGAAAAATAAATTAATCATTTTATATTTAGTTGTTTAATTACTTTTAATAGTTTTTTATGAAGTTTTCTATTAGATGATGCAATAATATTACCACCTTTTTCTGCTGAACCATTTTTCCAATTAGATATACAGCCACCAGCATTCTCAATAATAGGAATTAACGGGATGATATCGTAGGACTTTAGATTTGTTTCTATCACTGCATCAATTTTGCCCTGAGCTAATAAGCAGTAACTTAACGCATCAAAACTGGCTGATCTGAATGAAGACCCAAATTTTTTTATCATTTTAATATTATTTATTTTATTATTGTTATTAAAATTACCAATTATTTTTATCTTTTTTAAAGTAGTCTTTTTAGAACACTTATTTACATACTTTTTTTTATCTTTAAATAAATATGAAAATTTATCATCGCTGATATAAAATTTATTTAATTCCGGAAAATTTGCTAAACCGTACGTAGACTTTCCTTTAAACATTAAGCCAATCAGATTTGACCATGTTGGAACTCCAATTACAAAAGCTTTTGTTCCATCAATTGGATCAATTGACCATTGATAACTATTTGTGGTTTTTTTTGTTTTAAATTCCTCACCTAGAATTCCATGATCGGGAAATGATTTAAGTAATAAAGATCTAATAAATTTTTCGAAAGATTTATCTAAGTTAGTAACAGGATTAAACTCATTCTTTTTAAAAGATTTATTTCTTACAATAAGAGTACGTTTGGATTGATTAATATAAAATTCATTAAGCTTTTTCGGCAAAGCTTTAAGAAAAATAAATGGTTTTTTTATTCTCATAACTGTATATAACTCAACTTAAGACAAAACACATATGAAATTACAAAAAAAATATGAAGCTATAGTTTCAGGTATTTCAGCAGCAATTGTTATCACTGTTCTTGCTTTTTTGACGCTAGAGACTTCGTCTGGTATTTGGCTCATGTTTTCTTTTGGAGCCACTGTCTTTTTAGTTTTCGTACTTTACGATTTAGACACGGCTCAGCCAAAAAATATATTCTTTGGTCATTTGATATCTATGATAGTAGGAATTGTATTCAATGAATTTTTAGGCTTGTCCTTTTATGCTTTAGGTTTATCTGTAGGTGTGGCAGTGATCTTAATGATTTACTTAAAAGCAATGCACCCTCCAGCTGCATCAAATCCGATTGTAGCTTTATTAACAGATCTATCTTTTGATTACATATTGTTTCCAGTTATAGCTGGATCAATAATTATAATTATTTCAGCTATCTTTATTAATAGGTTTATTTTGAGAAGAAATTACCCTAAGAAATTTTTTTAATTCAATAAAAAAATCGATATATTAAGTATAAAAGCATAACTTGTCCAAATTAGATAAGGTACCATTAAATATAAACTAGTCACACTTATCTTGTAGTAAATTTTCATAAGTAAAATTATAAAAAATAAGATAATAATTAAATCTACTAAAGCTAATCCTATGTTATGAAATCCAAAAAAAATCACACTCCAAATAGCATTGAAAAAGAGATGTAAAAAATAGATAATTAAAAGTAGTTTATCTTTTGTCTTATTCCATGCTTTCCAAATGGCAATTGACATTAAAATATAAAGAGCGCTCCAAACTGGCCCAAACACCCAACTTGGTGGATTATAACTTGGCAGTGTAATCCCGGAATACCAAGGCTCTTTATAAGCTGAAGTAGTAAAACCCCCAATAGCTGAAGCTGCAAAAGTTATTATTAGAAACAATATTAAAGATAAATATTTATTCTTAGTCATTAAATAATATATAACTAATTAATGTCAAAAAAACAGAAAAAAATTTGGATTACTGGGGCGAGCAGTGGAATAGGAAAAGCTGTTGCAGAAAAGTTCGCTAGGGAAGGATGGAAAGTTGCTGTCTCTGCAAGAAGAAAAGAAATATTAGACAATATGGCTCAAAATCAAAATATCAGTTCTTTTCAATTAGATGTAACTAATCGAGACCAAATTAATAACGTTTTTAAAAATATTTTAGATGAATTTGGTGATTTGGATTTATGTTTATTCTCGAGTGGAACATATGAACCAAGAGATGAGCAAAATATTGATCCTGATAAGATCAAAAATGTAATGAATGTTAATTTTTTAGGTGTAATTGATTGCGTGAAAACAGTTGAAGAATATTTTAAAAACAAAAAAGGAGGGCACATTTCAATTGTCTCGTCGATAGCGGGGTACCGAGGGTTACCAAATTCTAGTGGTTATGGTCCATCAAAAGCTGCTTTAACAAATTTTAGTGAGAGTATTTATTTCGATTTTAAAAAATTTGGAGTAAGGGTATCGGTTGTGTCACCTGGTTTTATTAAAACTCCCTTAACTGACAAAAATGAATTTCCTATGCCTTTTTTAAAAACACCTGATTATGCCGCTGAAAAAATTTATAATGGTTTAATCAAAAGTAGTTCTTTCGAAATTCACTTTCCTAAAGGATTAACTCTAACTTTGAAATTTTTGAGGATTTTGCCCTACAAATTGTACCTCTTTTTAGTTGATAAATTAGTCAAACGATAAACTTGGGACAAATAGTCTTAAATTATTGATTTGAAATTTTGTATTATAATTTATGAAAAAAAAAATTTATAAAAACTTACTCGTGGGAGGATTTTACTTTTTTTTGATTAAGGGCTTATTATGGATTGTTTTAATTGTTGCAGCTGCTTTTGGAATAGGTAATTTTTTTTAATATGTATATTGCTATGAATAGATTTAAAATAGTGCTTGGTAAAGAAAAATCTTTCGAAGATGTCTGGAAAAATAGAGAAACACATTTAGAAAATGTTCCAGGGTTCAAAAAATTTAATTTAATTAAAGGAGATACAAAAGATGATCACACTCTTTATGCCTCGCATAGTGTTTGGAACTCAAAAGAGGATTTTGTCAACTGGACAAAATCCGAGGCTTTTAGACTTGCACACAAAAATGCTGGGCAACATCAAGATTTGTATATAGGTCACCCTAATTTTGAGGGGTTTGAAAAGGTAATTTAAAATGAAAAATGAAAACTTAAATAAAGAATTTAAAGTTTTAGGCTTAACAATTGAAAAGCTTTCACTTAATTATGGATTATTTTTAATTGCTTGGGGGGTTATAGTAAGTTTTATCAGCGGAAGTTCTTCTGTAACTTCATATATTCCATCATTTCTAGGTTTGCCTCTAATTATTTTTTCGTATTTAGCTGATAAATTTTCATCAAAAAAAAAATTATTTATGCATATTGTTGTAATTTTTGGACTTATTATTTTTCTAGGTGGACTAGATATTGTTAGGACTTTTGTAAGTGGCTACGCATTTGAAAATTTTTGGGCAGATACTTCTAAAGTTATGATGTTATTAACTGGTCTCTATTTTTTAATACAATGTGTTAGATCATTCATTTTTGCAAGAAAAATGAGGGATCTATAAAATATTTGAATACTATAAATTCGACTCTACAAATTCCCAATTTATTAATTTATCGAAAAAGTTTTCTAGATAAGTAGGTCTTTTATTTTTGTAGTCTAAATAATAAGAGTGTTCCCAAACATCACATCCTAATATTGGTTTCATGCCATGAATTAAAGGATTCTCTGCGTTAGGAGTTTTAGTTACAACTAATTTATCATTTTTAATTGACAACCAACACCACCCAGAGCCAAATTGTGTGGTGCCAGCTTTTATAAACTCTTCTCTAAACTTTTCAAAATTTCCAAAATCAGCTTTAATCTTATCATCGAGTTTTGATGGAATTTTACCACCACCATTTGGTTTCATGCATTTCCAAAAAAGATTATGATTCCAATGTTGGCTAGCATTATTAAATATTCCAGCTTTATTTTCTTTAGAAGATTTAGTTATTATTTCTTCTAATGATAATTTTTCATATTCAGAGTCCTTAACAAAATTATTTAAATTTGTGATATAAGTCTGATGATGCTTTCCATGATGTAAATCTAGAGTTTGCTCTGACATTATTGGAGAAAGAGCTGAATTAGCATAGTCTAATTTTGGTAATTCAAACATATTTAATCTACGAACTCCATAATTCTCTCAAGTGTGGTTTTTTTTGGCCCATCGTATTTAATAGAATAAGAGTTAGTTTTAGTAAGCACTTCAACTCCTTTAGTAAAAATAAATATAAAAAACACAAGAAAAAATAGCACAAATATTTTAGCTGGATTGTAATTCCCAGTTTCAAAAACACTTCTTTGTTCTTTTTTCGCTTTATGAAAAAATTTGAACGTTATGTATACTGCAATAATAAGTCCAATGTGAGCCATAACAACTCCTGCCCAACCCCATATGAAAGTTGTTAAACTAAATACATATAAACTAAAAACAGTAGACCATATAAAAGATAGAACAATCAGAATTTGTAATCTGACCGTTTTAGGTAGGCTTCTTAAGTCCGACTTAGAATCGTCAAACATAATATTTGCACTTTCAACCATCCAATTTTTTATTTTATGAATCATAATTTATTCTTTATTGAACATTACAGTTAACTCACCCACTTTAAAACCAAATTTTTTCATTACAGCCCTATTAATTGCTACATTATCATCTTGTTTGAATATCCAATCGTCAAACTTAACTTTTATTTCTCTCCCTTTTACTGGCACCAATAAGACATACTCAAATTTAAAAGCTGGTCCGTAAGAGTAGCCTTTAGCAGTACCAACAACGTCTGCAGCCACTCCCTCATAGTTATGTTCATCTTTTTTGTCTATTTTCCATTTTCTAGTTTGAATTTCACCGTCAGACCAAATAAATTTTTCATCTAAGATTAATTGTTTTCCATCCCAAGTCCCGTTTAAATCTGCAGAAAATTGTCTGATAACTTTTCCGGATCTATTTTGCAGAATTCCCCATGCTTTTACTTTGCCTGACAAAAAATCCTCTATGATAAGTTTCGGTTTTTGATCTTTAAAATCTGTAGGTTTCATATTATTTGCACATCCTGTTATAAAAAAAATTAAAAGCAAACTTAAAAATGTTCTCATGGCGATTGTCTATTAGACAAAGAAAATTGAATCAAGTCTATATTTTTAGACTTAAACCCCGCCTCGCAATAAGATAAGTAAAACTCCCACATTCTTTTAAAATATTCGTCAAATCCAAGAGGTGAGATATTGTCCCAGGCTCTTAAGAAGTTATTACGCCATATGAAAAGTGTTTTAGCGTAATCCTCTGAATAAGAATTAATTTTTTCCAATGTAAGTTTATTTTCAACGGTTATCTGTTTTATTATTTTTAAAGAGGGTAAAAAGCCACCTGGGAAAATAAATTTTTGAATAAAGTCCTCATTATTTTTGTATCGGTCGAATAATGCATCTTTAATGATAATACCTTGAATTGCTGCTACTCCATCTTTTTTTAGAGAATTCTTAATCTTTTTAAAATAGTTGTTAAGATATTTATTTCCTACCGCCTCAATCATTTCTATTGAAGCAACTTTGTCATACTTATCTCTTATATCTCTATAGTCTAAAAATTTAACATTAACTTTGTTATTTAGACCGCTTTCAAACATTCTTCTCTTTGTATAATCAAATTGTTTTTTTGAAATTGTTATACAATCAATATAAACTTCATAATTTTTGCCAAGATACTCTGAAAAACCTCCCCAGCCGCACCCTATTTCTAAAACTTTTTCTCCACTCTTAATTTTGAGTAAATCTATTAGTTTTTGATATTTATTTTTTTGAGCATTTTCCAAATTGCTATCTTCCTTTTCAAAAATAGCACTAGAATAAGTCAAAGTTTTGTCGAGCCATGTTGAAAAAAAATCATTTCCTAAATCATAATGTTTCGAAATATTTGCTACACTATTAGCTTTTGTGTTTGAAGCGAAAAATCTTTTAAAAAAGTTTTTCATATTTTGTAGTTTTAAGCTTCCGGAAAATTGATAAATTAAATTAATATTTCTTGCAGATAGCTCTATTAATTTTGTCAAATTTGTCGTGTAATAATCTTTGTTAATATGAGCTTCTCCTAAACTTGAGCTGCCGCCTAAAATTATGTTCAAAAAAAATTTTGGATTATTTATCTTAATGTCTGCGCAAAGATCACATTCAAAATCTCCAAAATGATATACCTTTCCATCGTAATTTATCAATTTTAGATTACCATTTTTAATTAATTTCAATTTTTTAATTACAAACTTCTCAGATATTTTTGCAAGACTCATAGGTTTTTCTCGAAACTTAAGTTATTTTTAATTTTTTTATCTCTAGATCTGTATATTGCTCCTTTTTTCCATAATAAAAATGCTTCAAAGTGTATCGCAGTTATTATCTTTATTGTCATTAGTGGATACCTGAAAAAATTTGTTAACAGCTGTTTGAAATTGAATTTTTTTTTTTCACCAGTTTGAACTGCTGTAAGTATGATGCCGTCATCATCTGTTTGTTTAATAGATACAAATAGTTTTTCTCCTGGATTAAGTAGTTTAAAATCGTAGTAAGTGTTCATATCCATAAATGGTGAAACATAAAATTTCTTCTTACAACTTTGTTCTATCTTCTCAGAATTATTAGTCTCAAAGACATAAGTATGTTGTTCATTAAAAGTATTTTTAACTTCGTAAAAAATTACTTTCAGAGAATTGTTCTCGTAACAATAAAAAATACTCAAAGGATTAAATACATACCCAAAAATTCTTGGATAACAAAGCAATTTTATTTTATTTATATTTGAATTTACCTTTAATTTTTTAAGCTTGTCTAACACCCAATTTTTCAAGGATTTACCATCTCTATCCCCATGATCTTTGTTATAAAAACTAAATATATTGAATTTGTTGAAAGAAAAAATAATATTTTTTTGATCTAATTCTTTTATCTCATCTAAATCAATTAAAAGAGAAAATGTATTATATTTTAAAAAATGTTTAATTGGCTTAAATCTCGTATGTGTAACAATGCCGTTATAAATGCATGAGTTCATAATTTATTAAAATTTTGTATAATATTAATAGCAGATTTTAATCCATCTTCATGAAAACCATAACCAAAATAACTCCCACAAAACCAAGTTCTTTTCTTGCCTTGAATTAAATTCAAATTTTTTTGAACTTTAGTATTCTCAGAATTAAGATAAGGATGCGTGAAATTTACTTTTTTAATAATCAAATTATCATTTATCTTTTTTATAGGATTTAAAGTTAAGAAGTAATTTTTTTTAGTTTCTAAATTCTGCAGTTTATTCAACCAATACGTGATACATGTTTTTTTTCCATCAGAAATAGAGTTCCAGCTAGACCAGGCTTTTTTTCTTTTAGGCATTAAGTCTTCATCTATATGTAGAAATGCTTCATTTAATACGTAATTAAATTTACTCAATAAATTTCTTTCTTGTTCTGTTGGAGTGTCTAATAGATTTAAACTTTGGTCAGCATGAGATGCCAGTATTACTTGGTCGTAGTCTAAATATTCGTTTCCAATTACCACCCTAACATTATCTTCACTTCTTATGAGTTTGTCGACTTTATAATTTTTAAATATTTCTCCGCTAATTTTACCTAAAATTTTTTTCACATATGTTCTGCTTCTGTTAGTAACTGTGTACCATTGGGGTCTATTTCTAAGTTTAAATAAACCATGATTAGAGAAAAAATTTAAAAAAAAGTTTAATGGCATTTGTTTTGCATTTTCAACAGGCATTGACCAGATTGCAGCTACCATGGGTATCAAATGATATTCAACGAAATAAGTTGATAATTTTTTTTTTAATAAAAAATTTCCTAAAGTTTCCGAGCTATATTCTTTGTTTAATAGTGTTGGTGCAATTTTATAAAAAGAAATAATCTCTCTAATCATATTTAAAAATTTTAGATTAAAAAAATTAATTTTATTTGCAAAAATTCCATCAAGCCCACTACCGCTATATTCAATATTAGTATTTTTAATTGAAACAGAAAAAGACATGTTGCTTTTTTCAAAAGGCACCTCTAATTCTTGAAAAAAATTAATTAAGTTGGGATAAGTTAGCTCATTAAAAACTATAAAACCTAAATCAACTGGAACAATTTTGTCACCATCTTTTATCTCATATGTAAAAGAATGTCCTCCGAAATGATCCTCTTTTTCAAATAAATCTACTTTAAATTTTTTTGATAAAAAATATGCTGACGATAATCCTGAAATTCCTGAACCAATAACTGCAATTTTCATTTAAAAATTTTTATGCAGCTTCATCTTTGTATTCATCCATAGATGGGCAAGAGCATACAAGATTTCTATCACCATAAACATTATCAACTCTTGCAACCGGTGCCCAAAATTTATTATTTTTCACGTACTCGTTAGGGAAAGCAGCTTCCTCCCTTGTGTAAGTATGTTTCCACTCATTGGAGGCTAATTCTATATAAGTATGAGGAGCATTTTTTAATGGATTGTCTACTTTGTCAAATTTTGAAGACACAACTTTATTTATCTCTTTTTTAATTTGAATAAATGCATTACAAAACTTATCTATCTCCTCTAAATTTTCACTTTCTGTTGGTTCAATCATAATAGTGCCTGCAACCGGCCATGACATGGTTGGAGCATGGTAACCAAAATCAATTAATCTTTTCGCCAGATCTTCTTCAGAAATTCCTGAACTATTTTTTATTGGTCTGATATCAATTATACATTCATGTGCAACATTTCCATTTTTGCCTGTATATAATACTTTGTAATCTTTAGATAATTTCTTTGAAATATAATTGGCGTTCAAAATTGAAATTTGGGACGCCTTTTTTAATCCCTCAGCACCCATCATTTTAATATACATCCAAGATATCGGCAAAATACTTGAGCTACCCCATGGGGCGGCAGATACTGCGCCCATTCCATTTTTTGGTCCAGATTCTTTTATTACTTCGTGCGTTGGCAAATAATCAGCTAGATGTTTAGCACATGCTATTGGACCCATTCCTGGTCCTCCTCCACCATGTGGTATACAGAATGTTTTGTGCAAGTTTATGTGACAAACATCTGGTCCAAATTTACCTGGTTTAGCAATCCCAACTAACGCATTTAAATTAGCTCCATCCATGTAAACTTGTCCGCCGTGTTTATGAACAACTTCACAAATTTCAATTATTTTTTCCTCAAAAACTCCATGTGTTGATGGGTAAGTAACCATTAAAGCTGCTAAATCTTTGGAATATTTTTCAGCCTTATTTTTAAGATCACTTATATCAACATTTCCATCTTCATCACAATTGACTACAACAACCTTCATTCCGCACATTTGAGCACTAGCAGGATTGGTTCCGTGAGCTGAATTTGGTATTAAACATATATTCCGATTTTCTTGTTTGTTGCTTTTATGAAATTTTCTAATAGTCATCAATCCAGCATATTCACCCTGGGCTCCAGAATTTGGTTGTAGTGAAACTGCATCAAAACCTGTAATTTCTTTTAAATCATTTATCAAATCGTTAAAAAGAATTTTGTAACCCTCCATTTGTTTTGTGGGCACAAAAGGGTGAGGTAGTGAAAATTCTTTCCAAGTTATAGGCATTAGCTCTGCGGTTGCATTAAGTTTCATTGTACAAGATCCTAATGCAATCATTGATCTATTTAGAGCAATATCGCAATCCTCAAGTTTTTTCAAATATCTTAGCATTTCTGTTTCTGAGTGATATTTATTAAAAACTGGATGAGTCAAATACTTCGAAGTTCTTAAAAGATTTTTTGGAAGATTATTCAATTCAACTTTTACATCCTGTTTAATTGTTTTAGAAATCCCAAAAATCTTCAATAATAAATTTACGTCATTTAGCTTTTTCGCTTCATCGAATGCAACTGATATATTTTTTTCATCAACTTTTCTTAAATTAATTTCTTCATTTAATGCTGCTTGATAAATAGAGTTTGTTTTTTCATTTGTTTTAATTGTTACAGTATCAAAAAAATTATCGGACAAAATTTGGTATCCTCCATTTTTAATTTCATCCGCAAATAATTTTGCTAATTTAGAAGTTCTATCAGCTATTTTAAGTATTCCTTCGGGTCCATGATAAATTGCAAAAGCAGCAGAAATTATTGCTAATAATGCTTGAGCAGTACAAATATTACTTGTCGCTTTGTCTCTTCTAATATGTTGTTCTCTGGTTTGTAAAGATAATCTGTAAGCTTTTTTCCCATGTCTATCTTTTGAAACACCTATAATTCTTCCAGGCATTGATCTTTTAAATTCTTCCTTGGTTGCAAAAAAAGCTGCATGAGGACCTCCATATCCCATTGGAATTCCAAATCTTTGGGCGCTTCCAACTGCAATGTCAGCACCTAGCTCTGCAGGTGTTTTTAGTTTAGCCAATGCTAGAAGATCGCACACTAAGATCACTTTCCCATTCTTTTTGTGAATTTGACTTATGCTTTCGCTTGGATCAATAATTTCACCTAAAGTTCCAGGGTAAGATAAGACCCCGCAAATAAGATCATCATTTATTTTTGAAAGAATTTTACCTTCATCTCCGATTATTAATTCTAAACCAAATGGACTCGTTCTAGTTTTAATAAGATCTATTGTCTGTGGGTTGCAATTACTTGATATAAATATTTTTTTTGAATTTGTTTTGTCTAATCTTTGAGACAGACCAACTGCTTCGGCTGTTGCTGTCGCTTCGTCTAGTAATGAGGCGTTTGCGATATCCATTCCTGTTAAATCTATAATTGATTGTTGAAAATTTAAAAGCATTTCAAGACGTCCTTGGGCTACCTCAGGTTGGTAAGGCGTATAAGAGGTATACCATCCTGGATTTTCTAAAATGTTTCTCAAAATAACATTAGGAGTTATGGAGTTATAATATCCCATACCAATGAAATTTCTAAATATCTTATTTTTTTTTGAAATTAATTTTAATTTTTTCAATGCATCGTTTTCTGATAATGACTCGTCAATTTTGAGTTCATCTTTTAATAAAATTTTATCTGGCACTGTATTTTTTATTAAATCGCTGAGAGTGTTATATCCCACATACTTCAACATTTTCGATTGGTCATCTGCTGATGGGCCTATATGTCTTTTAATAAATTCTTTTGAATTATCATCAATCATTTAATTTGGATTCTCCTTACAAAACTTATCGTATTCGTCTTTAGACATTAAAGAGTTAAACTCCTCTTTATCTTTGATCTTTAGTTTAAAAAACCAACTCGCTCCCTCAGGATCTGTATTTATACTGCTTGGATCGTCTACTATCGCTTTGTTTCCCTCAGTAATCTCGCCAGAAACTGGTGAATAAACATCACTAGCTGCTTTAGTAGACTCAACAACTGCTGCTTGACCTTCTTTTTCTACAGACCTACCTGCGTCTGGGACCTCAGCAAAAACTATATCTCCAAGTAATTCAGTAGCGTGTTTAGTTATACCAACAGTAGCTAAGTCACCTTCAAGAGAAACCCATTCGTGTTTTTTTGAAAATTTTTTTTCACTCATTTTTACCTCATTCTTTATTTAACATAACTTTTTTTATAAAAAGGAAGCTCCGAAACTTTACCTTCATACTTTTTTCCTCTTACCTCAAGTCTAATCGATGTTCCAACTTTAGCAAATTCTGATTTTACATATCCCATAGCAACGGGTGCATTAACGCTTGGACCAAAAGTTCCACTTGTAACTAAACCAATTTCTTTATCGTTTATTGAGAAGATTTTAGTATTTTCTCTAGCTATAATTTTACCTTCTGGTTTAATCCCTATTCTAATTTTTTCACTTCCATTAATTAGTAAACTTTTGATCTTATCCCATCCGTTAAATCCTCCATCATCTTTTCTTTTTTTCGCAATAGCCCATTTTAAATTTGCTTCAACAGGATTAATTTTTTCATTTAATTCGTGTCCATACAAACAAAGACCTGCTTCCAATCTTAAAGTATCTCTAGCACCCAAACCTATTGGCTTGACCTCATTTGATATTAAAAAATCAATAAGTTTTTCCACTTTTTTATTGGAAATAGATATTTCAAAACCATCTTCTCCTGTATAACCTGATCTCGTAATGTATAAATTTTGACTATCAAATATAAAATTATTACCTGTCATAAATTTTAGATTTGAAACACCAGGTATAAGTTTTTCTAATATCTCAACTGACTTAGGTCCTTGTAATGCTATCAAAGATAAATCATTATTTAGAGCATATTTGTGATTATTTCCCAAAAATTTTGAAATTTGTTTGATGTCGTTTTCTTTACAAGCAGCATTTAAAATTATACTAAATCCTTTTTTTGTTTTTGTTACAATCAAATCATCAATTATTCCTCCATTGTCGTTTAATAGGAAAGAATATTTTGAATGGTTAATCTTTAATGATTTTAAATCAGCAGGAATAATCTTTTCTAAAGCCCCTATTAATGTGTCATCACCCTCTAAAAAAAATTGTCCCATATGAGAAACATCAAAAAAACCAGCATATGTTCTTGTAGAAATATGCTCCTTAACAATTCCGTCTTTGTATTGAATTGGCATCTCATAACCTGCGAAAGGAACAAATTTTGCCCCGAGGTTTTTATGAGTATTGTATAAAGCCGTTTTTTGTATTTGCATAATAACTCTAATCTCTCCCTATCTGTCCATGTACCTGAGAGATTTAATCCTTCGGTGAGGCTTACGCCTGCTTTCCAGAGTTATTAAAATAACGGTCCTTTTGCCTGAGAGTTTCTAGGGTAGTTGCTCCTTCGGCGTCACTAAAACGTGATCTCTCCCGTTACAAATAGACTTTCCTCTAAAAGACTCAAAAAGTCAAATATTTTTAAGCTGAAATTTGCTTTGTTTTATCTAAACTTTTTATAATTATCGCGAAAATAATTATTGAACCGCCAATAAAAACACTCATTGGTGGAATCTCATTTAAAAATAGCCACACCCACAGGGGTGCAAAAATTGTCTCTGTTAGCATCAATAGTCCAATAGTCACTGACTTTGTTGTTCTGGATCCGATAGTAATACAAACAAACCCAAATGTAAGTTGAGGCACACCTAACAAAAAACCCATTAAAATATCATTATTTGTAAAACTTAAATCGTTAGCCATTAAAAATGAAATTAATGTGCTGGAAATTGATGCGTACCAAATAGCTGGAATTAAATCTAAATTAGCATTTTTTCTTATGATCATTACTAGTATTGAAAAACTAATTGGAATAGTTAGAGCTACTAAATTGCCAAAAAGAGTTCCTCCAGCAATTGAGTCGCCTATCATAACTGAAATTCCCATCATAGCGAGTATTATCGAAAGAAGACCTATTATTGAAACTTTTTCTCTCAAATAAAAATAACCAAATATTGCTAAGAACATTGTTTGGGTGCTAATAATGAAAACAACGTTCGCTACTGATGTATTCATCATTGCAAAAACAAAAGCTATGAAGCTAAAAGACATCACAAAGCCTCCTAACAAACCAGCCAAGCCAGCTTTTATTACAGTTTTGAAAGCATCTTTTTTATACATTAGTAATAAAAAAACTGAGACACCTAAAAAGAAAAAAAATGATCTTAGCAATAATATTTTCCAAGCATCATTGGTTTCAAACGACCTCACAATAAAGCCTCCCCAGCTAAGGCAAAAGCCACCAAAAATAAGTAATAAATAACCAGGTATTTTATAAATAAATTTCATTTAAAATTTTTTTAAAATTTTGTAAAAAAAATATCTTAAGGTAATTGATCTGAGCAGCATAAATAATAATAATGAAAACCATAAACCATGGTTACCAAAATATTTTGTTAAATAAATTGATAAAACTACGAAAGTTGCAACAGATAACAGCATTCCATTTCTTAGCTCTTTGGTCTGTGATGCACCAACAAATATTCCGTCTAATTGATAGCAAAATGCCGCAACGGGAGGTATCAAGATTATCCATATTGAATGTTTATAAGACAAAAACCTCAATAACTCTATATCAGTAATAATATTGATAATTTCTTTAAAAAAAATCATATAAATTATTGAAATCATTAAAGCAGTAATAAAACTTAATTCCATAGAATTTCTAACTATTTGCAAAAATGATTTTTGATTTCTTTTGCCAATACTATAACCAACTACACCTTCTGTTGTAAAAGCATAGGCATCGAGAAAAAATGATGAAAGTAAAATAAATTGCATTAATATAGCGTTGATTGCTAAATAATCTTCTCCTAGTCTTGATCCAAGATAAGAAATCCATAAAAATGAAAAAGTTAGAAATACAGATCTAATAAAAATATCAAAATTAATAGTTACTAATTTAAATATTTTAGAAAATATTAGTAACCTTTGAAAAGATGGTGTTATGTTAAATCTTTTGACAATATATTTATAAGTAAATATTGAAAATAAAACTGCTGTTATATAACTTGCTGTTAACGTTCCTAAAGCGACTCCAAATACATTTAAGTCATAAGTTAAAACAAATAAAGAACTAAAAAAAATATTTAGGACAGATAAAGCAATAATAAATAAACTGGATATATTTGTTTTTTGAATACCTAAAAAGAAACCTATCAATATATAAATAGTGAGTTCTGCTGGCATTGAAATTAACCTTACTGATATATATGTTTCCATTAACTCCTGTGTCTCAATTGAAGTCAGAAAATATTTGTTAGTTAGTTCTAATATTAAGGGTTTGATTAAGATTACAATTATAGAAATAAGAATTGCTAATAAAAAATTTCGTATTAAAGTTTTGCATATTTCTCTGTAATCACTCCTTGCATATAATTGCGAAACTATTCCAACGGTTCCCATCCTTAAAAAACTAAAGCTCCAAATAATCATGGTCATTATTGAAGTTGCTAAACTGGTGGCAGCTAAAAATTTAGTTTGTCCTAAATTTCCCATCAAACCTGTATCAACAATCCCAACAAATGGTATAGCCAAATTTGAAAAAAAAACCGGAATGGATAATAAAAGTATTTGTTTTCTTGTAATATTTGATTGATAGCTTTTATTAATCATTTTTATTCTTTAATATTAGTAATTTAAAATATATACATGAAACAAAATAATGTTAGAACAAATAATTATTTCAGTCCAAATCGTACTAATCGATATAGTAATGGCTGCGGACAATGCAATTATTATAGGATTAATCGCAGCTAATTTTGCTCCAGATAACAGAAAAAAAATTATTGCTTGGGGAGTTGGGGCAGCATTTTTATTTAGGATTTTGTTTGCTTTTGCTGCTGATTTTATGTTCCAATTTGGCTGGTTAAAAATATTAGGTGGTATTTTACTTTTATGGGTAATTAATAATTTAAGACAAGATTTTTTTGGTAAAAACAAAGTTAGATCGCCACAAACTAAATCACATGAAACTCAATCTTTTTCAAATGGTGTATATAAAGTTTTAGTAGCTGATATAGCAATTAGTTTTGATAACGTGATAGGAGTTGTGGGAGCTGCCAAAGGAAATTATTACCTAATGGTCGTTGGCTTGCTTTTGTCAGTATTTTTAATAGCGACTTTAGCAAGTTATTTTGCAGATTATATAAAAAAACACCAATGGTTGGGTTATGTTGGTTTAATAGCGATTTTAGTAATAGCAATTCAACTAATTATTGGTGGTTTTGTAAATCTTGAAGTCTTGTCTATAAATGAAAATTATAAGTTTTTATTCAGTATTTAATTAAAAAATAGTATTTTTTTTCATTCTTCTTTTATTTATTTTCCTCAAAATTTCCACATTGAGACTTTGTAAACCACTATTATTTAATTTTCTTAAGTTTTGAACTTGTTTTAAAAATCTTTTTGATTCTTTTTCTGAAATTATCCCGTCGGTCAAAGTTTTAAATTTTTCAATATAATGTTGTCTTTCAAAAGGTCTCTTACCCGCTGGATGAGCATCTGCAACATTGATCTCCTCTGAAATCGTTGATCCGTTTTTCATTTTAATAATAACTTTTCCACCAAAACATTTCTTTTTTGGATCTTTGTCATGATATTTTTTAGTCCATTTTTTTTTTTCACGGGTAACAATTTTTTTCCAAAGTCCTACTGTGCTTTTACGTCTAGCCCTTTTAGGTGTGTATGATTTTATGTGATGCCAAGCACCATCTTCTAATGCTACTGCAAAAATATACATTATTGAATGATCTAATGTTTCCCGACTTGCGTATGGATCCATTTTTTGAGGGTCATTCGCCCCAGTGCCAATTACATAATGAGTGTGGTGACTTGTCTCTATAATAATTTTTTTTATATTAGAAATATTTTTTACTTTTCTGTTCAAACTTCTAGCTAAGTCAATCAAAGCTTGTGATTGATATTCTGCTGAGTGTTCTTTTGTATAAGTCTCTAAAATTGCTTTTTTCGGTTCATTTATCCTCGGTAATGGTACTATATATTTTTTTTTTGGTCCTGATAAAATGTAAGCGATAACACTATCCTCTCCTTCATAAATTGGACTAGGGGCGCCCTCTCCTCTCATGCATCTATCAACTGCTTCAATAGCAAGTTTACCAGCATGAGCTGGAGCGAAAGCTTTCCAACTAGAGATTTCTCCTTTTCGAGACTGTCTTGTTGAAATAGTAGTGTGTAAAGCTTGTTGAACAGACTGGTATATTGTTTCAGTGTTAAGTTTTAATAAACTACCTAATCCTGCAGCTACACTAGGACCTAAATGTGCTATATGATCAACTTTATGTTCATGTAAACAAATTCCTTTCACAAGGTTAACTTGGACTTCATATCCTGTTAAAATTCCTTTGATTAAATCCATGCCATTACATCCTTTTTGCTGCGCTACTGCTAAAATTGCAGGAATATTATCTCCTGGATGACTATAATCAGCAGCTAAAAAAGTATCATGGAAATCAAGTTCTCTCACTGCAGTACCATTTGCCCATGCAGCCCACTCGCAATCTACTTTAATTCTTGAATTTAAACCAAAAATGCTAGCTCCATTTTTTCTTGGATGTGCTAAAGCCATCTCTCTAGCAGAAACTACTGGTCTTCTGTTGTATGAGGCTATTGCGACTGATGCATTATCAATAATTCTGTTAATTACCATTTCTATAGCATCTTTGTTTATTTTTGCTTTATCTGATGCAATTTCAGCTATTTTCCAAGCAAGTTGATCTTTTTTTTTTAAATTAGCTTTCGATGGGTGAGTTTTGACTATTATGTTTCTCATTAATTAAGCATATTTCTTAGAACGTACTGAAGAATTCCTCCGTTTTTATAATACTCAATCTCATTTTCAGTATCTATTCTGCTTAGTACTTGAATTTTTTTAATGGTACCATCTTTGTATTTTATCTCACATCCTATTTCCGCTCTAGGCTTAATTCCTTTTTCAATGTTAATTACCGTAAATAGTTCAGATCCCGTAATGTTTAGTTTTTTTCGATCAAAACCATCTTTAAATTGAAGCGGTAATACTCCCATTCCAACTAAATTTGATCTATGAATTCTCTCAAAACTTTCAGCTAATACTGCTTTTATCCCTAATAATTTCGTTCCCTTTGCGGCCCAGTCTCTCGAAGAACCTGTTCCATATTCTTTCCCTGCAATCACAACTAAATCATTATTTCTTTTTTTATATTCCATAGCGGCGTCGTACACACTCATTACTTTTCCATCTGGTTGCAGAGTAGTAAATCCACCCTCAGTTCCTGGAGCCATTTCATTTCTAATCTTAATATTTCCAAATGTCCCCCTCATCATCACTTCGTGATTACCCCTTCTTGCGCCATATGAGTTAAAATCTTTTTGTTGAATTTGATGCTCCATAAAATAATCACCAGTAGGACTATCTTTTTTTATACTTCCAGCTGGTGAAATATGGTCTGTAGTAACAGTATCTCCTAATAAAAGAAGAACTCTCGCATCATTGATTGCTTTGAAGCCCTCTGGCTTGTCTGGAAGATTATCAAAAAATGGTGGTCTTTTTACATATGTAGAATTTTGTTCCCAATTATAAATATCACTATCAACTGTATTAATTTCTCTCCATTCTTTAGGTCCTTGTGATACATTTGAATACCTTTTCTTAAACATATCGGCATTTAATGAAGTTAGCATTATACTTTCTATTTCTTTATTGCTAGGCCAAATATCTCTTAAGAATATATCTTTTCCATCTTTATCTTTTCCTAGTGGTGATTTATATAAATCAAAATTCATGTTTCCAGCTAAAGCGTAAGCAACAACCAATGGGGGAGATGCTAGATAATTTGCTTTCACATCAGGGTTGATTCTTCCTTCAAAATTTCTATTTCCTGACAAAACTGATACAGCGTATAGATCTTTGTCATTAATTGCGTTTGAAATATTTTTATTTAGAGGTCCAGAATTTCCGATACAAGTTGTACAACCGTATCCAACAAGATTGAAACCTAATTCATCCAAGTATTTATTCAGTCCTGCTTTTTCTAAATAATCAGTTACAACTTGTGAGCCTGGAGCTAAAGATGTTTTGACCCATGGTTTGACGGAAAGTCCCTTTTCGTATGCTTTTTTTGCTAAAAGACCCGCACCAATCAGTACACTTGGATTAGAGGTGTTTGTACAAGATGTAATTGCCGCTATTACAATGTCACCATCTTTTATTTTAAAATTTGCTTTTTCAACTTCAGCTTCTGCAGCTTTGGATCTTTTTGTATTTTCTTTGTAAACTTTTGCAAAAGCATTTGATGCTTCTGTAAGTAATACTTTATCCTGTGGTCTTTTTGGACCGGAAATGCTTGTAACCACTGTTCCGACATCTAATAAAAGTGTATCAGAAAAATTAACATCATCGCTTGCCCAAAGACCTTGTTCTTTAGAGTATTTTTCAACAAGTGAAATTATATCTTCATCTCGTCCAGATAATCTTAAATATTTTAATGTTTCTTCATCTACCGGAAAAAAACCACACGTTGCTCCATACTCTGGAGCCATGTTAGCAATTGTTGCTCTATCCGCTAATGTTAAATTTTTAAGTCCATCTCCATAAAACTCAACAAATTTTCCTACTACTCCTTTTTTTCTTAACATTTCAACAATAGTTAAAACTAAATCAGTTGCAGTAGTACCTTCTTTAAGTTTTCCTTTTAATTCCACACCTACTACCTCAGGTATCAACATTGAAATTGGTTGTCCTAGCATAGCTGCCTCTGCCTCTATTCCACCCACTCCCCAACCTAAAACGGATAAACCATTTACCATAGTTGTATGACTATCGGTCCCGACTAGAGTGTCAGGGTATGCGTAAAGTTCATTGTTGCTCTCAGAGGACCAAACTACCTTAGATAAGTATTCTAAATTAACTTGATGACATATTCCTGTGCCTGGGGGAACAACTCTGAAATTGTCGAAAGCTTTTTGTCCCCATTTTAAAAAAGAATAACGTTCTTCATTTCTTGAAAATTCCTTTTCAACGTTTTTCGTAAAGGACTTTCCAGTTGCATATTCGTCAACCATTACCGAGTGATCAATTACTAAATCCACAGTTGATAATGGATTTATCTTTTCAGGATCTTTATTTTTATTTTTAACAGCATCTCTCATGGCTGCTAAATCGGCTACTGCAGGAATTCCTGTATAATCTTGCATCAAAACTCTAGTAGGCCTATAAGCTATCTCCATATTAGACTTTCTTTTTTTTAGCCAATCTTTAATTGCTAAAACTTGATCTTTATTTACTGTTAAATCATCTTCATATCTTAGCAGGTTTTCTAATAGAACTTTAAGTGACTTTGGAAGTTTTGAAATTCCATCCAAACCATTTTGTTCTGCCTTTTTTAAACTAAAAATTTTATATTCCTTTCCTGATGAGGAGATGGTGTCTAATGAGTTAAAGGAATTTTTACTATTAAATTTCATGCGCTATACATAAAACATAATAACACAAACTATAAGTAAAAAAGACATCGTATAGTTAAAATTTTGAATAAATTGTTCACTTGTGGCAAATTTTCTCAAATATTTTCCCATTAAACACCACACAGCCTGGCTTATTACAGCCATGATAAAAAATATTATGATAAGTACCATCGAATCTTCTAAAAAATTTCTTTGAGAGTCTACAAACATTGAGATAGCGGTTAGCGCAATTATGATACTTTTTGGATTGACGAATTGAAAAAAGAAAGTATTTAAAAATGTTACTGGTTTTGGTGAGATCTTTTTATCTTTAGATTTAATAAATGAGATTTTATAAGCAATAAATAATAGATATACAGAACCAAGTAACTTTATAATGAGTTGTAATTTTTCAAATTTTTGAAAAGCAATTGACGATCCTATAATTAAAATCACCACAAGTAATGTCCATCCAATAATTACACCTAACATTGTTGGAATAGTTTTTTTCAGACCAAAATTAAAAGCAGTGTAGGAGGTCATTATATTATTGGGGCCGGGAGATAACGAGGCGACCGTACTAAAAAGCACCAAAGAAATTAGTTGTGAAGACATCTAAGCTATATCCAAACCGTTCTCTGTTTTTTGAGAAGGATGGAGTAAAACAACTTTACCATCTTTTTCTATTGCGCCTAAAATAAGAACTTCAGATTCTACACCAGCTATGTTTTTTTTTGGAAAATTACAAACTCCTATAACCTGTTTTCCAACTAAATTTTCTGAATTGTAATAGTGTGTTATTTGAGCTGAAGATTGTTTAATCCCTATTTCTTTTCCAAAGTCCACTTTTAAAACTAAAGATGGTTTCCTTGCTTTTTCGTTCCTTTTTACTTCTAAGATTGTGCCAATCTTTAAATTAATTTTTTTAAAATCGTCATATGAAATTTCCATTTAGTTTCCTCCTTACATTTAAATAACTCTAAAATTTTCTATATATTTTACTCAAAGACTTTTTTTGAATTTCATAAAATTTATTTTTTTTAAGATCATTGATAACAGCAGCATTCGTTCCACCAGGAGTTTGAGAGTCTTTTACAAGTTTTTTTAAAGTGACGTTTTTTTTATTCAAACTATCAGCGGATAGAGCATAAAAAAGCTCTCTTGAGTATTTCTCTGCTTCTTTTTTTTTTATACCTTTTGATTGTAACCAATTGCTAGTAACAAAAATTAAATTATAAAAAGATGCCATAAAAGACGAGGTTGCCCAAAAACCTTTTGAAAGATTTTCATTTTTGATTTCTACTACAGTTCCCAAATGACTAAAAAAATTCTTTAGTCTTTTGTCTGCAGGTGAGATTATTATTGGTCCTGTTTTCATTCCTATGAATGGCAGAGGTATAACCCGTGTTATATTTTTGTTTCTTGTGATTAATCTTAATTCATTTAATTTGATGGTTGAAATAAAACTGATTATTTTTTTATTTTTCCTGAATTTAAGTCTTTTTAAAATTTGTTTTCCAACTTGAGGGGTTATTGCTAAGAAAATCCAGTGAGATTTATCTATCAACTGTTGATTATTAATTGAAATTGAAATTTTTTTAAATCTTTTGCTTAGTTTTTTTGCTATCAATTTATTACGATGTGAAATATAAATTTTCTTAAATTTTAACTTTGATTTAAATATACCCTCGATGACTGAAGAAGTAATGTGCCCAGTTCCTAAAAAACCAATATTCATAAATAATGCACAATAACCAAGCTATACCGTTTAATAAAGAAAATTTTAAATTAATATTTTCTAAAGAGTTTGCTTTAGTAATAACTCTATCTATTCCTAGTGCTTTAATTGCTGAATTTTTTGATATTCCTCTTGCATGGTTTTTAGGCCCAATGCTGATAACTTCATTAGGTTCATTAATGGGTTTAAAAACAAAAATGCCAAAATTAGTACTTTCATCTGTGCTAATTTTATTAGGCATTTACATAGGCAACTATATTGATGAAAGTTTATTTGCTCAAATGCATCAGTGGGCATGGACTTCTCTTATTATGCTGGTCTATATAATTTTAAGCGTAATTATTGTCTCAAAGTATCTTCATGTCTTTTCGAAATATGATAGAAAAACATCAATATTTTCTGCTGCACCAGGAGCTTTGGGACCTTTGATGATTTTGGCTGAGGATGAAAAATCAGACTTAAGTCAAGTTGCTACTTCACATTTAATAAGATTAATAATTATTATTACAGTTTTTCCATTTATAGTTAATAGTTTTTATGATTTTGAGACAGTAAAAATTACCAATGAAATAATTAAAGATCAAAATATTTTACATTTATTTTTACTTATAATTTTTTCAATATTATTCATATTCATCTTTAACAAATTTAAAATACCTGCTGCTTTATTATCTGGAACATTGTTTGCTTGTGGTTTCTTGCAAATTACCAAAACTGCCTCATATCAACTTTCTCCAGGCATAATTGATTTTTGTTTATTAATTTTAGGTGCGTCTGTAGGTTGTAGATTTGCTAATAAAACTTTTAGCGAAATCGCCCGAAATGCTTTCCATAGCTTTGTTGCGACTTTTTTATTAGTTATTTTAGGTTTGGTGTCAGCTTTTATAGCAAGTCTATTTATTGATAAAAATTTTTTTACACTTCTTCTGTCTTATTGCCCGGGAGGGATTTATGAGGTCGCTGTTATAGCCATTTTTTTCGACCTTGATCCTGAGTTTGTGTCTTTTCATCATATAATTAGATTATTAATGATATTGTTTATTGTGCCCCTAATTTTGAGATTTGTTGAAAAAAAAACCTAAATTAATCAATAATTTTTTGACTCCTAAAATTCTTTAGGTTTTAATTAAGAATGTTTAATTTTTTTGATCTAATCGGCAGGGTCTTTTTATCGTCAGTTTTTTTATTTTCCGGATATAACAAAATCATTAATTTTAGTGAAACAGTGTCTTGGATGGAAGGTTTTGGAATTCCTGGTTTCTTATTATGGCCGACAATAGTTTTAGAAATTATTTTACCAGTATTAATAATCATCGGTTATCGAACTAGAATGTCAGCAATAATTTTAGCTGCTTTTTGTATAATTACTGGACTGATTTTTCACCTAGATTTTGGAAATCAAATGCAAACAGTAGCTTTGTTAAAAAATTTAGGTCTCGCTGGAGGATTTATATTTTTAGTAATAAATGGCCCTAAAGATTGGGCGTTAGATAAAAAGAAAAAATACGTAAGGCTTTGATTTAAACAAAAAAAAACCCATCATAAATTGATGGGTTTTTTTAATTAATTAAGTATTTTTGATATTAGAAGCTGTAAGACATTCTAAACGTTAGTGCATCGATATCTGCAGCAACGCTATTAGAATTTCCTCCAGAGGCAGTAATTGTGAAATCTTCAAAATCAGTGTAATACAATTCGTATTTCACTGGTCCACCTTTATAACCTAAACCTACTGAATATCCGTCAATATCTTTGTTTCCGTAACTTGAAGCATTTAAAGACTCAGATGTTACTACAGAAGCTTGGTTGTAAGCTAATAAACCGTAAAGACCATCAGCACCGAAAGGTACATTTGTATAAATACCTATCATGTCTTCAACTGTTGCACTTGCAGTTCTAGTTCCAGAGTCTCCCTCAGAGTTTGAGTCAGTTCTTGAACCATCACCAACATCTTTATCAATTGGAATGTATTGTAATCCAACTGTATATCCACCAAAGTCATATTCAGCGAAAAGGTCTACTCCAGCAAATGCTTCTTCAAAACTAGCTGATCTAGTTGAAGTATCTGCTGCTGTACCCTCAGTCTCTGTACCATCTGAATCAACTTGTCCAATAATTAGTCCAACTCCGTAACTCATTTCGGCTTTGGATGGTGTTGCCCAAATTAAAAGCAAAGCGCTTAAAATTATACGTATATAGTTTTTCATAAATTTTATTCTTGTTAATATTAATATTAGCTACTTTTTAGAGAAAAAATTGTGAAAAAGCGAGTAAATAAAATTGTTTTACAACCTTGAGGTTAAAAAGTGTACTAAATACTTGAGTTTTGGTGTTGAAAAAATACAACACTTGTCATTTTTTTATTAAGCTCTGGTAGCCTTGCCAACCCAAAATCAGGACAATAACTAACATTATGCAAAGTGTTAACGGCCTGTCCCACAAGAATGCCCATGAGCCGTCACTTATTAAAAGAGATCTTCTTAGATTTTCTTCCATAAGACCTCCTAAAACGAAAGCAAGAATCAATGGAGGCATTGGAAAGTCGTATAATCTCAAAATAGTAGCAACCACAGCTATTCCTATCATTAGAAAAATATCAAAATTATTAAATGACATTAGATAAATACCTGTGACTGAGAAAAAAAGAATCATTGGAATTAAAAAAGTTCTTGGCACAGCCAAAATTCTTGCAATATAAGGAATCAACGGAAGGTTAAGAATTAGTAAAACTACCATACCAATATACATTGACATAATTACAGACCAAAAAATTTCAGGGTTAGTTTCATACAATCTTGGACCAGGTTGAATACCAAAACCTAATAATGCTCCGAGCATTACCGCTGTTGTTCCGCTTCCTGGAATACCTAAAGTTAGTAACGGCACGAATGACCCAGAGCATGCTGCGTTATTTGCAGTTTCTGGTGCTGATAAACCTTGAACACTTCCTTTTCCAAATTTATCTTTTTCCTCTTTTTTAACAAAGTTTCTTTCCATTCCGTAAGCTAAAAAAGATGCAATAGTTGCTCCTGCCCCTGGCAGAACACCAACAATAAATCCTAAAATTGAAGATCGAGGAATAGTGACTGCCATTTGTTTGGTCTCTTCTTTATTTACTCTAATTGATCCTAAATCAGTTAAGGATATTTGTTTTGCAGCTTTTGATGGATCGTTTCCTTTTATAATAATCGTCAATGCCTCGCTCATTGCAAATGTTGCCATTACAACTAAGACAAAGCTAATTCCATCCGACAAGTTCATTGTATTAAATGTAAATCTTGGAATATCAGATAAAGTATCTTGACCA
>MDTG01324104.1_pt1 | contig 32004 bp, 25 predicted proteins | sample 811421 | NCBI WGS metagenome assembly MDTG01 (sample SAMN05326645, study PRJNA326480) | marine metagenome | isolation source: seawater | place: Pacific Ocean: South East | collected 2011
CTCTGGCAATCATCCAGGGCAGTATTCTAACACCTTCTTCTTCTTGAATGTCCTTGTAATAATCTTCATCAGCAATTAACGCATTTTTGATTTCTTCTTCTTCTATACTGTTCAATCCCATTCCAACAGGGTCAAGCACAACTCGAACATCGAATCTCTCATTCATTCTTGAAAGAACATCGTCAAAATCTCGGTTATATCCACCAGTTCTTCTGACGTAATCAACATCACGTTCTGCTTCTTCTATTGCTTCTTTGGTGGATTGGATTTTTTCTTCAAGCTCGACAAGTCGTTGCTTGTCTTTTTCAATTAGTTCGACCTTCGAATCTATTCCTCTCTGAACCTGTTGCCTATCTCCGCTACCAGACCATCTTCTCCATTGACCCATTGTTCTTCTTGGTTTGGCTCTCCAAACTTTGATTGGTGCTCCCCTTCTCCTGGTGCTTGGTTGTGTAAATCCTGTATCGTCAATCAAAGAATCAGTTCTCATTCTTGTGATGTAATTGGCAACAACCCTTCTTTCTTCGTAATCTTCTATTGTTCCGTTCGCAATCATCGGATCTATGACTTCATTCCAAATATCATCACTTGTAAACTGGATTTTGGTGTGAAGCCAATCTCGAACCGCCTGTTCAACAGTTCCTCCAGCCGCCCAATCTGGGTCATTCCTGTCTGCGGCCTCTTGTGCGAGTTCTGCGGCATCCAAACCCTCTTGAATTGCTGGGTCTGCATTGGGATCTCTTCTAAACACCATTTCTAACCCTCAATTTTACCCAAATATCACCCTCAACCCCTACACTCGGAGCGTCATGTTTTTTGTGGTTTTTTCAACCTCCAGGTTTCTTGCTTAGATTTTGGGTCGAAGCCAGCCTTCTCGAATGTTTTCACGTCTTTTCCAAGAATGTTGCTAACTTGTGATGTTGATGCACCCCATGATGTGTTCTCATTTATGTGCTGAACTACCTGTCCTGTTGATGGTGGCTCATTTCCTTGAACATATACCTCATCCCAAATGAAACGTGCAACTCTATTTCTCAAATTAGAACCTCTGCCCGTCTTAGGTCTGGTGTATGCGGTTCTAACTTCTGTTGAATCCATTGAACTCGAAGTATTCCTACTTCGAACAGGCAATTTCCTGAAATGTCCTGAAACCCATGTGTAACCTGGTGGGCGATCAGTTGGGTTTTCATTTTCTCTGGCGACAAAAACAGGTCTGCCCGTTCTGCTCTCATTGAGAGTTGTAACATTACCAGGGTTTACCTCTGGCCTGTTAAAGCCAAGAGTTTCCAATACCTCTCTAATGTTGTTGGCCTTGATTGTAATTTCCTCCATATCAATTGTTCCAGCAACATCGTTGATTATCTCAATCGCTTCTTGTTCTGAAGGCATGACTTCGTTTTGTTCAACAACTGGTAAATCTATCATTGCTGGTATCTCGGTTGGATACAACCTTTCACTCATAGCCAATACTGCCGCATCATAACCATCCCATTGTTCGTAATTTTGCATTCTATCTTGTAAAGTTTCAATTCGTTTTTCACGATCTTCAGTAACTATTCCAGCATATACAAGATGTTCACTTACTCCGAGTTCTCTGAAACCATATACAATCTGTTCTTTGTATTCGTTTTTGATTTTGTTTTTACAACCCTCGCTGATACGGTCATAGAAATCATCACTATATGTTCTTAGAAGAACACCGTCTTCGCTGAAAAGTTGATACATATTTCCTATCCTGGTAACACTGTATTCTTGTTCAACAGGATATTTCGTAATGTCCTTAATGTCTGGGTCTTGTATCCAGGCGTATTCACCTAACGTTCTTTCAACCATCCTTCTTTCGGCAACATCACTATTCCATGCTTCTCCCGAATACACCTTGTTTAGCAATACGTTCCATTGTTCATCATTCAAATTGGATTCGAATAAATCCTGGTCGCCCATTGATATTGCGACTTCGTTTAGTTCAGCTTGGAATGATATTTCATCAAGGTCTTCATTGATACTTCCTTCAATTGATTCAATCTGTTGTAATTCCATGAGGATTTCTTTGGCTTGATTTTTAACAAGTTCAGGGTATTTTTCCCAGATGTCTTTATCCCTTTGGGTGGGTTCAAACGTTCTCCCTCCCCGACGATTCATTACACCCTCAAATGCAGTTGGAAATGTAGCGATTCTAACTGGATCTGTTTCTGGTATTGGTGCATTGTATTTTCTCGGTTTGATGTAAATTGATGAACTATTTTTGTTCTTCACCAACCTTGCATTGTAGCCGATTCGCCTTGCTCTTTTGGCTAAGTTCTGAAGAACCGCATTGTTATCGGCATTGAATGTTGATACCAGGCGGTGAAAATTATGTCCTTCAAATCGCCTTACTTGTGAAGGCATACGCACAACCCTGTGCATTTCATTTACCCCGCTTCCTACCTTTTGCCTCACGTTTTGATACTATTTTTGGCTTCTTTGGCTTCTTCTTCTTTGGAACTCTAAACAAGATTCTTGATGATGATGGGTATTCCTCATTGTCTTTAGAAACCCTAATTGATTGGATTGTATTATCAACAATGCTTTCAGTCACATCGAGAGTATTGTTCACTCCTTGTTTAAGACCTATTCCGCCCCAATTTCCACGAATCGCTTTAGCACCAATCCATCCGACTGCTCCCGCAATTGGTATTGTCGGCCATGCCGCAAGTGCAGTTCCCCCTGCAAGTGCCGAACCTGCAACCAGTCCAGTTGATGTTGTTGCGATCTCTAAAGAATTGTATTGTGCGATTGTTGAAAGTGGAACATCTTCTTCGTATTTATCAACGGCCTCATAATACTCGGCCACAATCTCATCGTTCTTTGCTTTTCGAAGTTTCTTTTCAAGTGCTTTCTGTTTTTCTTCAAGCACATCATTCCTTTCTTTTCTCTCACGAAGTATTTGTGCACCTTTTCGTGCGGCTATTACCGCCTCATCCCTGGTTTTTCCAGACCTTTGGGCCTCATCTCTCAATCGAATAAAATCCTCAACTTCTTGATCGTCAAGTTCTTGTGAACGGGTTCTTTGAATAATCGGGTCAATTGCTACGGGTGTTTTTGATTTTCGGCCAAATAGACGTTGCCAGAAGTTCCTCTTTTTTGGTGCGTTAGGCAGAATGTCTTGAGTTCGAACTTCTGCTCTCGATGAACCGCCCTCAATTTTAGCGGCTCTTTCAAGCAAACTCAATCCACCTTCATGACCTGCGGTATGGTAATTGTATCTTCTGCCCCGCTTATCTTTTCCCCCAACGAATATCGAATAAGATCCATCGTTGTTTGAAATTACTCTTGCTTTCATTCCGAATGCAGTTCTGTATTGTTCTGCTTGAGCTGATAAATCAGATTTCTTGGTTGAACGTGCAATTTCTTCAAACTTAGGCTCTCCTTTGATTATGGTTCTGCGTCTTGGTCGTAATCTATTCATGTATTTTCTTCGCTCGGTTGGGTTCAAACTCATCAAGTATTCTTTTGTTGAATCAGAAACTATGATTTCCATGTTCGGTCCATCTCTCCATTCTCTCGCCCATTCTGGAGGCAAAGTTCTCTGCCTTGATGATGATTGCATCCTCTTTGGTGTCTTTGAGTATGAGCCTGAACGGTTGCCGCCAGAACGTCTTTGGCCTCTTTTTTGTTGCCTACTTTTCGACTTTTGGGGCTTGCGACCTCTTGACCTGCGCTTCGCCATATTGAATGGTTGTATTCGTTGTCGTTATGAACATTCACCACAAATAATACCTATATGCACGTTTCATAAGCCCCAAACCAATTTACTATATGCGGCTCTTTGCTTTGAATCCATATTTCTTGGAACTTTGAACTGTGGGTTTTCAATATCCACGTTTTCATTCCATACTCCTAATTCACTACCATCTCTATCACCCTCAATTCTTTGCATTATGACTCTTTCAGAATCATCAACATTTTGAGTATTGTATTCCAAAAGTGTGTAAAGATCACCAGGGTCAAGGTCCATGTAAAGTTCCTCTATTTCCTCTCGAACTAAATCTGGATAATCTTTCTGTAGCATCCACATTATTATTTCTGGATCTATGTAGCCTTGTTGTTCGAATACTGCATTCTCATTTACTGTTAGGAAACCCTCATCCTTGAAAGGCAATGAATCAATCGAAGTTATAGTGTCTGGCAAATCTTCGTAAACGTCTTCAAGTGTAACGTCTTCATTGAAAATCTTAAAATCAATGTCTGTGGATTTTCCAACCGATTCTCTAAGATTGGTCAAAGATTCTGTATCCCACATTATGCTTGAATTGTCTGTTCTGGTCCTTCTCAAAAGCAATTGATTAAGCCTCTTTTTCTGGGTTGCACGTAATGGTAATGCCTCGTTTATTGTATCTGAACCACGAAGAAAATCAACCATATCTCCAGCCATAGGATATACGCCCAGATTATACAGTATTTCAGCCGCCTCCAATGCAGTTACAAAGCCGTATGAAACATCTTCTCCTGAAGTGTCTTTGATAATGAGTAATTTCTTTTTTCGCCAGTCAAATCCTATGCTTTCAATCAATGATTTTAACTCATTTTCTTCGTCTGCATTTAGTGGCCTTAGATCGCCAAACTCCAATGCATCTTCTGAACCCATCCCCAGCCTAAACCTTGATTCAAGATTTTCTCTGCGATCTTCTAATGTTCGGTTGTAAACTGGTATCACTTTTATCCCCCAATTACGGTTTACCTTTTCAGGTAAAAGGTTGGGTATTTTTTCATTATCGAAACTGATTTTTCGGCCATAATTTATTCTTTTCAATTCCTCTCGGATTGCCATTCCTCCAGTTCCACTGTATTGATTTTTTGCACTTGGCCTGATGTAAACACCTGCCGCCATTCCTCCATTCCACTTTACAACTCTTGCATTGAAACCTCTTTTCCTCAAATAATCCGCCATTATTTCTGCGGAATTAACTGAACCATGTGCAGTTGTTAATCGGTATCCCATTCGTTTTCTTGCTGAAGTTTTATCGAAGTATCGAGTTTTTTTGACTGAATTAAGATGGTCCTGTTTTTCGAATGGTAAATCTGTTAAAAGGTGTGTTCCTATTATGTTTTTTACTTCTTTTTTGTTGTAGTATTTGCCTAATGATGTTTCACCCAGTATATGCCAGGATTGTATTTTGGGTGAGTTTGGTGGTATTGTGGGCCTCGACATTATGTTCACCTTTTCCTGTTTCCAACATAAACCCTCCAACCATTACGTGAAGGAATGACCCTTGCATTTCTCCCCATCATTCTGATTCTATTTGCAGTTAAAATGGCCGCATTCTTAGGCTGGGAATCTTTGAATCCCCTGAAGTTTTGATTACCGATCCTTCTTTCATATATTTTCAGTTTGGTGAAACCTTTTGGTTGGCCTCCGAGCAATCCGCCTCGACCTTGAACTGCGGCTCTTAATTTTCTGAAATAGTATGAGTCCTTCCATTGACCAGCCCTGAACTCTTCTCTTCTTCTCTCCACATTCTCCATTCCAGTCATTTCATATTCATTTGGCTCATCACCTGTAACCCAATTATACGACAAAAATGAGGGTGCATTATCGCTACCAGAAGAATCTCCAACACCATCCCATGCAGGGGCATCAACCGAACTGTAAATTACCTGGTCATTTTTCATTCCTGTTTTCAAGTATAGAGTATCTTTGTGGTTCATCAAATAAGGCCATTTACGATATGTTTCGAACATATCTTCAGCATCAATTTCTGATGTTGTTATTTCTGCATCTCCATTAGTCAAATTGATGTTTACAATTGGATACGCCTTCAGATATTCGGTGATCGCATTTTGCCTTGATTCCTCTGAATCGTATATTCCAATAATATCTTCTTCAAGGAATCCCTTGTTGTTCTCAATTATTTGAGCAACATAACCAACTTTCTTTTCAATCACATCTCCAGCTCGTTCATCCAATCCTATGAATCCTTCATTGCGCCAATTTACATATCCTTCTTTTTCTATTATTTCTTCAAGTCGCTTCACATCTATTGGTTTTGCATTCAATGTGAAGTAACCATCTTCATCCTCAAATATCCGCCAATTTCCACCTGGACCGCTTATCTGTTGGTATCTATCTCCTTCTTTCAATTCTCTCTGAATCATTGTATCGTTTGGGTTGTTTTGTGCGAGCATAGAACCTCTCAATCCAGCCTGTAAATCAGCGATTTCATCATCCGACATTCCAGTGTTCCATAATCCGAATCTCCAATCTCTGTATGCTTTGCCGTAGTATTGCTCTGGATCAACTTCAAATCTCATTGATTCATCATAGAATGGATTGGTGATTTGAGTTCCTTCGAACATAAATCCTTCAGTGGCTAATCGAATTGAATCCCACCTTAGCATGTTAAGAAAAAGTGGGTTTCCATTTCCTTGTTCATCACTTCCACTATCCATGCTCCAACGCATCAATGAAAAGGGCAAATCATCGAAGCCTCTCTGATTTTCTTCATCCCACATAGCCATGAAACCTTGTTTTGGAACTCCTGGTGAATCACCAAATGTTTGTTCCAGTAACCTTTCAAAATCCTCTCTGCTATGATTTTGTAACCATTGGGTGTAATCGTTTACTTCATCTCTGGCAGTATGTCCTGGCTCATGCCTTGAAAATGTTCTTGGAAATCTCTTTTTCTTTCGAATGAGGGGATCATGTTCGTGCTCATGACCAGGCAAACTTTGCCATTCTTCATCCTTATCAAAATGAGAATGAACATGGTTGTGCTTTAGCCAATCCTTGCCCAAATGACCTTTGATATGTCTGTTGTATCTCCTTTCAAGGCTACCTTTTTTCTTTGGTATTGGTTTGCCCGTTGTCTTATCAAATCGGTGTAATCTTGCAGTCGTCATTGCTTCAGTAATTGCTTCTTCAATTTCTGTATCCGATCTAAAGTCCTCTGGAGAATCATTGATTGATTCTTTACGAAGATAGACGTTTGGATTGTCTTCTTCAAGGAATCTGTTTTGTGCGTGAATCATTTCGTGAACAACTACGTCTTCAGTGACTCCATCTGCTCTTGTAACGGTTTCTGGGTCAAGAATTACTTCTCTCCCTATGTTTTGACCAGCAATATCTGGTGGTAACTTCGCTATTCTAATTTTGACTCCTTTTCGATTAAAACGCCTCTTTTCTTCAGCAGTAAAAAACTCATCAATAATAGATTGGATAACTGACCTGCCAGCCTCTAATGATTCGTTATTCATCCCTGTATCGTCTGTAATATCAACCACAAAATCATCTCCATGCAACGTAGTTTCTCCATACAGGTCTGCCGTTAATTGAACCCTTAATCACTCGAACATTCACAAACGGTTTCCCTGTTTGTCTGTTGATTTTTGAACGTAATTTAGATGCTACATTATTTGCCTCACTTTTGCTTGTGAAACCATCTCCAAAGTTTGTGTATTGTTTTCCGTTGTAGTTTCTTGATAATAGCGGTGGTAAAGCCATCGTATCCATCTCTCTTGATGCTATTCTCCATTTACCGTCGGATATTCTTCGGTTGAATCGCTTAACATCAAGCCAATTCAAACCTCCTTCTTTGTTCATATCAAACTCCTTAATCACCTTGTCTGAATCAATGGTGAAAACGGGATCTGATTCAGAACGTAATGAATCAAGTGATTTTGCATCTGCGAGCTGATATTCCAATACTGCATTATCCAGGTATTGATTATCCAAAGATAAACCATAATAACGATCTAATCCTCTTTCGTTATCTTCTTGTCTGGCCGCTAACGATCTAAATGATTCTGGCTCCCATCCAGTCAAAATGTATGGCCTGTTGTTATCGGTGTTGATAACCTCCGTTGGAACATTTTTGATTCCGTATAGTTCCTTCAATTCCCAAGCCAAAAGTGCTTGTTCATCCTTGAATAATTCTTCAAATCTCATGGATAATGATTTAGTTTTGAAGGTTTTTTCAGAATCATCATATTCCCAATTATCACCCTCATCTGATATATCGCGTATCATCTTTCTGTTTTCTTCAGCCCAATCCTGAACATATTTCTGGCGACTATCGCTGGTTGTATCCCTCCAATCCTTTGACTGACGGAGCAAGCCAGCATTTACCAAGTTCTCAATTGATTTCCAATCAAGGACTGAAATTATTTCACTATCTCCTTGAGCACCAAATGACTCAATTCTCTGCTCACCATCATCTGTAATACCAGGGATAACATCGAAAGCCAATTGGTCAAAATAAGATGGCGAACGCATCCAGAAAGGAACACCTTTCGTAACCTCTTGGTCATATTCGATTATTCGGTCAATCAACCATTTCTTGTTCTTCATCGTCTTTGGGTCAATTGGTTTATTTGCCATTGGTCCTCGATTCGGATATGTGATTTGGTTCGGTATAACAATTTGTTCCATGATTTGCTTCTTGGTCAATTTTTCAAGATATTCTCTATTCTTTACAGGAACTATTTTGTTAAACGGTCTTCTTTGACGATCTCTAAGCAAACCTTCTCTCATCATTTTTGCTTTTTCGATTTGTTCTTCAGATACATCAATGAGTTTATCCACCGTTTCAATTGTATTTGCCCAATTCCTTTGCTTCTCAATGGGTGAATCCTTCAAGTCAATTCTTCTAACGTCCTTGACCCGAATTGCTGGTTTAACTGAACCTCTTAGCCTCAATTCAGGTGAATCAATTTTTGATTGCAGGTAGTATCTCAATGCATCAATATCAAAGTCGTTTTCTGCACCTGGTTTTATTCCAATGATAATTTCATTTCGATGCATTTCCATTCCTGGTGTATATCTGCGAACACTGCCTCCAATTCGACCAATCAATATGTCGCCATCCTTGATCCAATCGGGCAGATTTGTTGGTTCGACTCCTTTGGGCTTGTATCGCTTCAAGGACATTGGATTAGTTGATTCATAATCTGCACCAGAATAAGGGTCGCCAGTCCAAACATTAGCAACCTCTGAAAGCCTTCTATCATACAACCTGGGCGACTTTACTTCACCCTGAATAATTGCTTCAGCTATTTTTCTTGGTTTTTGTTTTCTTCGAAGCATTACCGATGCACCTTCAGCAACTTTTCTTTCGTATTTGTTTCCTTCAAGAAGTGCATCGTGCAGAACTTCTGCTAATTCTCCTTCTCCACCTTCACCTTCAGAGATCTTGCGAAGTGCTTGCATATCGAAGGTTGAACCTTCGGTTGCTCCATGTGGAGGGGTATGGCTTCCGTATTTTCTCATTCAAATCAGCCTCGAACAATCATCCAAAACAACAGGTGAATCGGTTTCTATCCAAAGCCTCGCACCACATGAAAGAGGTGAAAGTGGGCGATATATCAAACTGCTATTCCCCTCAATTTTCATCTGGGATGCCCTGATACTGCCTTTGCTTGTTTGGACTGTAATTGGTGGCTTTGCTAATGATTTTGGATTTTTCCTATTATGTGCTATCATGGCTTGATTCACATGGATCACTTTCTTGCCTCCTTTTCGATTTCCTATTGGTTGTAATTTACAAGTTCGATATACTGCGTATTTGTCTTGTGCATGCTTCACAACTCTTGCATTCATTCCCAAATCCCTGGTTCTTTGTGCAATGCGGTTTGCAGTTTGCCTGTCGAGCGAATGGTCTGAAAGTTTGTGGTTTCGTCCACTTAATTTTCTTGTTCTTGCTACCACCTGAAGTTATCCCCCCTCAATAGCCATCCATCACCATCTTGTTCAATCAAAGACCATCCCCAAGAAAGCCAAAATGTTGATAAAATCAGGCCAATCAAGTCAAGGCTTTGAAAAGTAATATCTGGTGTAAAACCATAAAGAAGGAATGATAAAACTGCATCAATTAACAGGCCAATTCCAAGAAGATATGCACTTTCTTTTTCTGGTCCGTAAATTGAAAGAAAGTAAAATCCAGCAATTGCTTTCAGGATTAGAAGTTCGAGAGCAACCGTAAACTCGTATGTGTTCAACCAGGGGTTGTCTAAGTCCAATTCAAATGCTATTCCAGAGCCGAATAGTGCAAAAAAATCATCCCCATCGGTATAATCGGTTACGGATGCTTCACCTATGAGAATATGCCATGCATGACTCAAAATTACAGTCCACAAAGAAATCCAAACTGCCCATTTAATCCACTCATCAAAACCCCATCTTCGAACCCTAATCAAAGGGAATAATACCACTATTGCTCCGAACCAATATATTTCTTGCTCGACCATTTGAATCACCTAAATATCAATGCGTATTCTCCATTATCATTTCTTTTGGCCGTTCCAAAAACCTCTGATTGAGCAATGTTAGTTGATCCGTCTGGATTCGTTGGTGCAACAATAATTGAAACATCTTCATATTCTGGAGAGAAACCACTTATTTCAGCACTTGCTTGTAGTGAACTTAGGGCCTCTAAAGCCGCACGATATGAAGGCATGAATGTCGTCAATTGGTCATTGTTGTAATTGCTTCTAATCATGAACTGATTTCCAAGTAATGCGTCAAGAACTTCTTGTGCACCACCGCCTTGTGACTTTGCTATTTCTGCGCGAGCTAATTGTGCATGACCTTCTGCTTGAGCGTAAGCCTCTCTCGCACCTTCTTCACCGACTAAGAACTCGAAACGTTGTCTATTTGCATCTCCAGCACCGACCTGTTGAACTCTTTGGGGCAGAATCCAACGGCTCAATTGTTCTGCTGGAACTTCGCCTCTCTCCATTTTCTGATTATTGATGAATAACATGAAATTGCCCACGTCTAATCGAAAATCTTCTTCGGTTAATTTTGGATCCCAACCAAGCCACTGGCCTTTATCGTCAATTGTTAATGTCGAATCAATTACTGCAATTCCAGGTGAAAGTTTGCCGTAATCCTGGTATGAATCCGTCCTGTATGGGTCAAACTGTGAAGTTTGTCTGGCTACAATAATTGCATTGTTCATTGCTTCAAACTCTGAAATTGAATCGCTTTCTCCTGGTTCTTTTGTATATGGGAAATTAGCAATCATAGAACCAAGTGAATCAACAACCATGAATACATCTCTGGTATCGGTTCGAAGTTCTCCAAAATCAACTGCACCTGCCGCACCTAATGGTTGAAAAGTCCAATATCCAGCAGGTGCGTTTGGATCAACGCTCGGTTGTGGCCTACCCAATGCTGGGTTCAAATCCATCATATTTGGTGGTCGAGTAATTGTTCTGCCTCCAAAATCAATTTCATCACCGAGTTCTGAATCATCTCCCCATACTGCATCAAGGAAAACATCTTCAATCATTGAGTTTAGTTCTCTGGAGGCAATAGTTCCAATTGCATTTCTATCGTCTTTTTCTTTGTTTGATAACAATTCAAGAGCAGTTGATGTTCCCTTCACTACCTTCTCCGTTTCATCAGCGTCTTTTCCATATTCTGCTAATTCTTGGTCGAACCAATCACCCAAAACTTCTCCAAAGTTATCATCCCATTCTGGTGATGTTCCATCATCGAGTCCGAGTAATTCAAAAATATCAATTTCTGATACTGGCTTCTGTTCACCTGTATCTGGGTCAATCAGCACATCAAAATCTAATCCAACTCCATACTCATCATCAAGCCTTTCATCACTTCTGACTAATGCCGTTTCAAGTTCGGCTCTTTCGAATGGATCTAAACTTTCTCCGAGAAGCAACTTTGCATCATTATTAGCAGACAATATGTTTTCTGGCCTAAAACCTTCTTCGATAGCATCAACCAATAAGAAATCAAGTTCCTTTGCTAACGCCTTGTTTGCTTCTGATTCAAGCATTTTATTTTGAACCGCAGTTCTTGGGTCTGTTAGTGTTTCAAGCGTAGCCATTGCATCAGGGCCACCAATTGCCTGAAGGTTTTGTTTCCAGTTTAGATTGGGGTTGTATCCTGGTTGGTTTCGAAGCCATTGATCCATAGCAACAACATCAACTCCAATCAATGAATCTGAAAAGTTCCGCCAGGGAACTCGAACATAATTGTATTTTCTTGGTATTTTTCTTGCGTTAGCGTAAATCCCATATCCGTTTGCTGATTTTAATGGAACAACTCTCGCATTAGCACCGTTCCGCCTTAGAAGAATTGCGAGTTGTTGTGCATTACGTCTGTTTTTTGAAAAACCAGTTATCCCGTATTGTTTCCCTTGAAACTTTCTGCGTCCAGAAATCCTATATGTTCTCAATTAAATCCCTCACAAAATCAACGTATTGATGTAAAGTGACCAGGCAAGTAATGACTTAGCAATCAATGAAAGCCAAATGTAAATCCTTTCTCCAGTCAAATATCCTCCAGCATAGAAGCCTTTCTGGAATTGTAGTGCGTGGTTTATTGCGAAGCAGTTGAAAAGTGCAAACTGTGAAAAAATGATGAACCAGACAAATCCTGGTATTGCACCCCAATCAATTCCAAACTGTGTTAAATTGACGTATATTGATACATACAATGCCGCCCATGCTCCCAAACCGACTATGCATCCAAATATGAATGGAGTCCAATTTGTTTTCGAGCGATCAGGTGGGTTGTCTATTTCACTAACCCATCCGAATAATATCATACCGATATTAGCAAAGCCAACTCCGATAAGTGCGGCCATATTGCTAATTCCAGATACAAGAAGGATAATCAAAATCATCAGAGTTGATGATAAACTGTATTCGACCCAACGATATGGGTTTCTCCCCTTTTCTAAATTATCAATGTAGTTTTCATAGAAACCAGGAATTATTGTAATGTAATGGAAAAACGCTGAAAGAAGCGAGAATGCCGCTACCGCATAAGCCAATGTTACACCGAAGTTGTTGATTACAAGTTGTTCACATTCTCCTGATTCAACACAACCAGGCGGTCCAGCCGCGAATGCTGATGTAATCTGCAAAACAAAATCGGTATTGGCGAACCAAACCATAAGCAATCCAGCCACCAGATGAACTGTTCCAACAATTCCGCTAAACACCCTCAACTTTCTGTATTCCTCATCCTTTTCAGCTTGGCTTGCTTTTGATGATGCAGAATAATCAATTTCTGCATCGAGCCATGCTTGTGATTCTGCCCTGTTGAAGATTCTCGGTTTGGGGCGATCAATTGTCTTCTTCATGTTCGAACTAATTTTTGATTTCGAAGGCAACCTATTTGGATTGGCATAGGCAACAATATCTCCATTCTTTGCAGTAATCAATCGGACTAAGTTTCCTTCTTCACGAACTGCATTTGCCCAAACTTGGGCTTTTCTGCTTTGGTTTGGATTAAATCTTGATACCTCTGCGAACGTTGATTTTTGCCCTCGAACATCAAGTGTGCGTCTGCCTACCACGATTCCACCAATACGTTTCAAACAATACCCATTAAAAGGGATAAGCCAAACAAATGTTCAATATGCACACTTTACAGGCTTCTGATTAGAATGATTGAGAAATTACCCTGCCGCCCTTCTCAACCGATAACCAGGACTCGTTGTATTTCTTTGCCCATTCAGAATCGGATAACTCTGCACGATCTATGAACTTCTCATTATCCATCAAACCATCAAATCTATCTCCATGTGGATCTCCATTTTTGATGTAATCCTGAACTTCTTTTCTGGTCATTGTTGCGATTTCGAAGTCATTATTATTCATCCATTCAACCAAGCCGTTGTAATCTATTGCGAAGTTAATTGCTCTTGGAGAGTTTTCTCCTTCACCATACATCATATCAAGTTCAAACTGTTCATAATCGTCTTCATCAAAATCTTCGCCTTTAGTGGTGGTATCTGCATAAAACTGTTTGAACAATCCTTTTCCAGTTCTGGGGGCTTCGAACACTTCTTGACCCCTGAACTGAATACTTGTTATTCCCCCTGTGGGCCACAATTCATTAGGGAATGCTTTGGCGGCAGGTTCAGGCAAATAATCCAAAGGTTCGCCATCATGGGGCAGGGTAAATACACCAATAATTTCTCCAAAATCAGGATCATCCCATTTGGCATTGATGAATGCTAAATCTGTTGATTCGTAAATGAAATCATCATAGTGTTCTTCAAATCTTTCTTCCATATCAATACGTTCCCCAGCCCTCAATAAAGAGTCCTCCATATATTCGTAAAACATATCTGTATTTTGTATTCCATAAGATCCAATTTTTGATGCAAAGTTTGCTTCTGTTGGGAAATTAACTGGTTCACCATCTTTGGCCTTAAACATATCAGCCCGAATTACATCTATGAAAGATGGGTGTGTAACCATAGCAATAATTTCGTTGCCGAATGGCTCATACATTCCTTTATGGGGGATTTGTTCATTGTTTACCTTCCATGTTCGAACGGGTATCATAACTACTTCTGATTCAATTTTATTCTTAGCTCGATTTACATATTTTTTCAAATCATCGAATCTATTACTTCCAGTATCCTGGTAAATATCTTCAAAATCTTCTCTCATTTTTTGCCTTTCAGATAATGACTTTTCGAGCAGTTTTTCAAACTCATCTATTGAAAGGTAATCTCCATAATCGGGCCGAAGTATTTTGTTGGCGGTGAAAAGATTCCATGCATCTGGTTCATATCCTGAACTTGTGGCCGATATAATCTGCATCATATCGTCTTCAGTCATTCCGTCTTCTGAAAATGTGTATGTGATTGCTGATTTCAATTCATCATCATCCATTTCCATAATTTCATCCCTTGAGAATCCCATAAAGTCCTCAATCTCATCAATGGCTCTATCATCGAGCAATTCTCTCGACCAATTTGGATCATTAACGTCATAGATTGATACTGGACTTTCTTCACCAACCTGTTTTGTGGCCGTCCGTAATGATGGTGAAATAAACGATTTCATTCCATAAGGAACTTTTTCTCCAAGAGCGTTAATTGATGAATCAACACTCCATGATTCCAAAAGTTTCTCTAAATCTGAAGGATCTCCAGATTCAAACATTTCATCCATGATTTCTTCGTGCTTTTCAATCATTTCTTCAATTTCATCATTCGTTTCAGGGAACTTCTTGGCGTATTTTTTCACTTTAATCGGTCTGTATTGAACTTTTCTTGGTGTTTTTTGAGGCTTGTATTTCTTGTTTCCAACATATACTCTCCACCCACCAGAACCAGGAATTACTCTGGCATTGTAACCTCTCATTCTGATTCTGTTTGCAGTTAAAATTGCGGTTCTTTTTGGGGCAGTATTCAACGAACCTTTGAACTTTTCATTACGAATAATTCTTCGGTATTTACTCATTGAAATCACATCAATCCATTATATCTTCAAGCCTACAACCGCATTGTTTCTGCATTGAAAAACACCTTGCACACCTGGCCGTTATTCGATTACTACCAGAACAATTAACGCACTCGCAACCCAAGCCCCCCGAAGGACATTGGACTTGTTCGACTGCCTCATCAAAATCTGACTTCAGGTTTCCAATTTCTTCTAAATCATCTATCTCTCTATCTTGGGATTCTTTGATAACATCTCTCAATGAAGGATTTGCTGGAGTTCCTTGCATAAATGGCCTATCTTCATCTTCATATTCTTCTTTGAATGATGGGTCATAATCTTGACCACCCGCCAGATTCAATCTTTGACGCCTAATCATTGATCCAACTTCGCCCTCCCTGGTGTCTGCCGCAAGATCGGCATTTTCAGGAACTACAGACAATTCTAATCGTTCAATTGGTATCTCAACAGGATAGGGATTATACACAAAAAATCCTTCCATGTTCAATGCTTCTTTTCCAGAAATGAACAGGTATCCCTTATCTTCAATATCATCCATCAGTCGTTTTTTGAACCTATCAGCTTGTTCTTGTGTAGCAAATGCATAAAGTGGTATTTCTCCCCAATCACCATTATCATCAGGGTTATTGAAAGATACAACAACATGATACCTTCTCCTTGAGGGGTTTAGATTTCCAAACCTCTGGCCTTCTTTTCTTTCTATTGTGCCTATTCCCCAACCAGGATTAGATGAACCACTATTCAATACGTTTTCTTGAAGCCAAAATGCATACTCTGAACCGATTGCCCTTTCGTTACCTACAACCGCCCCTCCGAACGATATTTGATTGGGTATTTCTGCCAAAGAAAAATCGAACGCTTTTTGTTCATCAAGTTCAGCAATAACGGCTTGAGGCATTCCTCTATCTGCTTTATCTCCAACGTCCAGACGTTCTCCGATTCTGAATCCCCATTTTTCTTCTGCTGGATCGTCACCAACATTCATTTTTTCAACACTAAACATACTACCCATACCGAGTCCTGAATTAAATACGGCATCTTCGAAACGTTTGTGGGCCAAAGAATCAAGCCAATCCCTTCTGGCTTCTGCTTTTGTCTTGAAGTATTTTCTTCTGCCGATGTAAAGTCCTGAACCGCCAACCCAATCAACAACTCTCGCATTGTAACCTCTTTGGCGTATTTTGTTAGCCAATTGACGTGCTTCTTCTCTGGTTTGTTCAGGGTTTCTTGTTTTACCTTTCTTATCTCGGTGTCTTGATACACCAATTAAGCGGTATGGATTCCCATTAAATCGTCTAACTCTCATGTTCATCCACCTATTCGCCCATCAATTTGGCGAACTCGGCTTCGAAGTCAAATCCGCCCTTATCATCGGTGACTTGAAAATTATCACTCCATGAAATCAGATCGCTCAAATCATCATTTGGATTATTTTGTTTGTTTGTAATAATTGATTTCCAATCCACAACTTGTTTCGCATTATCGCTCAAACCCTCCATCATCACATCGTCAATTTGCTCATTAGGTAAATCAATTTGTGATTGTTGTGCAGATTTTATTGTATCTCTCATCCGATCTAATTCAACCCAGGTGCTATAATCCCCATCTGTATCAACCGTAGTCATTGCTTGTTCTATTTCATCTAACCACAAATCATAACGGGCAGATTCGTAATCATAAGTTCTAACATCTCCACCTTTTCTTATTTTGAATGTGTATTGGCCTTCTAATCCTTTTTTTCCTTGAGTTGCAGAAACCAATTCATGCCCATATCTGCGAGCAAATAAAGGTATATCATGCCAGGATTCCCAATCAGTTGTAACCAGGGTAATGACTTCTCCTTCATCAGCCTCCTTCAATGCCTTTCTTGCATTTATGACTGGATAAGGACATTTCATGCCTCTGCAATCAACCATTTTGTTGAATACTCGAACAGGCAATTGTTTGACTTCATCATTTACTTCGTATGTTGGATAATTTCTATCATCCCTGTATAGTGGGTGTGTTTCATCTTCAGTCAAATTAACAAGTTCACTTCTCGGCCATCTTTTGTATGTCGAATAATCTGCTCTGCCAGCAAAGGTATCATTCCAAATGAAGTTGGTTACGGCATTTTTTTGCTTTTGTATATCAGAGCGATTTTTTTCATTTTTGAACATCGGATGAATAAATACTGCATATCTTTGTGCACCAATATCGGGGTCTTTTCTGGTTGGAACAACTCTCGCATAGAATCCTTGCTTTCTTGCTTGTTGTGCATAAGCGGCAACTGACTCTTTTCTCCATCCTATACCAGCCATGTAAAAAGGCAATTTACCATATTTAGTCGGATATTTCCTTACTCTCATTTACATTCCACCCATTGTTCCTGTTGGGCTAAATCTATCCCAACCCTTGAATGTTCCATCGTCTTTCTTTTTCGATTTACTACCTCTGTATGTTTTTCCTTCTTTTTCGAGTTCTTCAATACGTTTCTTGGACTTCTGAATCTGATCCTTCCATAATGTAGCAAGTTTACCGCTTGTTGGCGACCAATATGCTGGTTTGTTATCAACGTAAATCACAAACATCGGAATATCTTCTTCTGCTGAATAACCTCCAAACATTCTTGCATATTTTGTGGCCTCATCACGTTTTGATTTGCCCCATTCTACCTCGCCAGCTTGAGCCGCAGATTTGAACCAGGAACTAAACGCCTGTTTTCCTTGCTTGACTGTTATTGTTTCAAGCAATTGTTGTGCTTCTTTACCAGTCACGAACCTTAGATTCGTAACCTTTGATTTGTCTGTAATTGTAACTTTTGGCTCAAAGAATCCCATTCCGTCATTCATCAGAGAACCATTGCCATCGGCAATTGCTTTTTCCATTATCGGGAAAAAGGTTGCTTCGACTCTTTTCATTAGAGTATCAGATTGAGCAGAAGGTTTTGGTTTCTTCTTCTTCTCTCGGTCTTTGAAGGTCTTGAGATCCAATTCCTTTCTCCAATTGATTCCAATTGATTCTGGAAATCTATCGCCATCTGAAGGTGGTGGTCCTTCGAAGGTCTTTACAGGAACTAAACCACCTGCACCTGCACCACGCGCACCTGTGCTGACTTTAGGCATCTGAATCTTAGGTTGAGCAACGTAAATTGCAGTCCATCCAGAACCATTTACAATTCTCGCATTAAATCCTGAATCCCGAAGTATTTTTGCTCTAAATGCCGCTTCTTTTTGCCTTTGTTCGAAGGTCATTGTATCAGCAAGAGCACCCTGTCTGAAGGTTTCAGACAATATGAAATCACGATTGCTAAAACGCCTTTTTGCACCTGGACCTCGACCCATATTATTTCCTCCTTAGCATAGCGTATTCTCTCGGTGATTCGCCCCTCCATTTAGGTGGAGCAGTTACCATTCGGACTTCGTATTTACCAGAAGAAATGCGTTTGTTCAACTTGTTTCTTTCTGTAGTGTTCATGTGCGATATTGGCTTGGAATATGCTTGTTTGTATCCGCCTTTTCTCAATTTGGATAACTTTCTATCATAACGCCTCTGCATACCAGCAGTTTTCACTGGATCTATTTTCTGTTTTCCAGTTCGCTTAGGTTTGAAATCATGAGAAGCCACTAATTGAACTGGTTTCGTTCTTTTTCTTCGAAACCACCGCAATTCAAACGCCTCACTCTCCATCCATTCCAAGTGATGCAACTTCACCCCAAACACTGTCTTCATCAACGAAGTTGAAGGCCAATACCAGGTTTAGAACCGCCATACCTGTTGTGGCTATTGCGGCCAATAGTGCAACAATTGGAATTGCTGGAACAATCAAATCTGCAAAGAATGAATCTGCGACCCATTCCATCATATCATCTGAACCCATTAGGGAAATTGTATGAACAATAAACCAAGTGGCAAACAGACCATATACCAATGCATTAACTGTGTATGATGTTCTTTCGCTGAACATACCCATAACTGCAATTAGAACTCCGACCAGTATTCCAACGTGGGCAAGTGTTCCAATAATATCAGCAGTTGATGTTTCCAGTTCAACGTTGCTAACAAACAGAGCAAGAGTAACGCCAACGCCCAATACGCCAACGCCAACCGCCTGTTGTTTCATATCAATGAACCATAGAACAGCCGCACCGCCAAGAAGAAGAATTAGAACTCCCAACGCTAACAATGCATCTGTTAGGTAATCCCAGAATGAGTTTAGATCGTCACCCAAATCTGAACCACCGCTTGATGATGCACAATCTCCAGTTCCAGGTTGAGCTGGAACAGGTGAAGAACCGTCTTCGCACATTTCAACTGCACCAAATACCTCTGTTGCATGTCCTTGTGCCCAAACTAACTGTCCTGAAGTTGCAGTCACTTGATATGATGCAACGCAATCATACTTGTAATAGCCCTCTCCAAGATGGGGTTGCATGAAAATAATGTCGTTCAAGATACCATGACCAGAACCACTTAGATCTCCAGTTGAAGATGCTACGTGGCTCTCTCCATTTGCGGTTTGTGCCCATCCAGAATAATCTGATACTGAAGCCGCCATTGTTCCAGGAACAGATTTACCGTAATGCATCCAATTTCCTGTTGTTCCGTCACCTCCAGGGTGATTTACATTACCTCGGTTTTCTGATTCGAGTTCTGAATTAGGAATCCATACGCTCAAGTAACCTCTCATGTAAACGGACTGCATAGACAATCCATTTACTGTGCAAGTTAATTGTGAATCCATCCAATCGTCGTGAACCACTTGTTCAAGGAATGCCTGGTTTGTATCGCTTAGTGCTCCATGTGTTTCTTCGTATGAAGCATTGTAAATCATGTTGGTGTTACCTGATGCTTTTCCTGAATTGTTTTCAGCAATCAATCCAGAGCCGCCAGATTGCCATTTTCCTGAAGCATCCTGGTGATCGAGAATTATTTCCATACTACCTGTGAATTGTGAATCATACAACACATCAGTTCCATCGTATAGGCAATCATCCAACCAATCTTCATCAATCTCCCCATCTTGGTCATTATCATAACCGTCAATTGGGTCTTCGTCAATTCGGCCATCACCATCATTGTCTTCGTAAGCATATATTCCAGTATCGGGTTGATTTTGTGGGCAATCATTTTCATAATCGTGACCGTCACCACCATCACCAATTGGAATTGGGCAACCATCTGAATCAATCAGATAGTCCTGTGGATTCAATAACCAGTCGGCATGGTCTTGAGCAGTATAGGTTGATTTATCCGTTCTTGCACCATCCCCATTTAGCCTGTCGCACCTATCAAACATATCGAAAATGCCGTCATTATCAACGTCATTTGTTCCGCCTTTGCCGTTACAATCTGCATCGTCTAAATCGGTCCATCCATCACCATCATCATCAATTCCATTGTAGCAATTTGCTTCTTGTGCTGGTGGTGTGTTATTACAAGCGTTCAATGGATCATTTGGGCATGGGTCGTCTGTATCTGCAATACCGTCACCGTCTTGGTCTGGGCATCCGAATAAATTGACTTGAGTATTAGCGGCAGTGTTAGCGCAATCATCGTGACTGTTGGGAACGCCATCATTATCATCGTCTTGAGCGATATTGACTGGTGCGGTTTCTGCTTTGAGCTGAATAGATGCTCTATCGCTAAATGCAGTTTCGAATTGAAGTCCACACCAGAATGCTTTGTCTGGGTTCTGACCAGATTGTGTTGCGGCTGGCTCATCACTAACGCAAGATGTTTCAGAATCGAAAGTGCTCCAATCAACATCGTTTCGTGATAACACCGAACCCTCATCTAAACAGAAATCCCTATCATCTCTGGAAATATCATCAACTTCATCGGTTGTTGCTCCCCAATCTCCCCAGCAAACTTCACTTGATGGTCCGTTCTTGTTTCGAACATCAACCAGCATTGTGAATCCAACAGTTGTATCTGCTGAACTTGATAGCCAACCTGCATCAACGAGTTCGCTTGTTCCTCTTGTTGCCGCATAGGTCAATGGTGCATAGAAATCGTTTCCAATTTCGATGTTTAGGGTTGTTTCACCACTTGTTGAATCGTGCGACAATAGAATGTTGTTGTTTGGCTCAATAGCCACTCCTGAAGCATCGTTACGAGTTGAGCCAGTAGTTGAAATTGGATCGTAACAGAAATCAGTTGTGCTTGTTCCTAATCGAATTGTTTTCTGGTGGTATGCAGATAGTCCAGAGTTAGGTCCGAATGCTCCGCTTGCTCCGAGAGTTCCTGAACCAGCATCATACTCGCCTCTTGGTCCGTTAGGGAAATCTGATGAATCATACATGTTAATATCCCAGAAATCGTGAACTTGGTCGAAACTCGACTTGTGCGTTCCATCAATATATTCTTGGTTGCCCCATCCTGGTCGGTCATTTCCTGAACCAATACCTCCACCGTTTTCGAATACTTCATTAAACAATCTTGTTCCAAGACCTTCTGGATTTGTTGGTGAAGCATCGTGGTGATAGTGGAATGGATTGATAGCCATTTCTGCACCTTGTAATGTTCCTCCATAGGAATGACTGTATGGGTGCTTCCAGTAGTTTGAACCAGTTAGATCCATTTCGTGAAGATCTCCTGGTCCTCTTGTGTAACCATCATCATTGTAAGTAGTTCCTGGTGAATACCAATACTCATCATAACCGATCTCATTATCACCAGCAATATCCCACTCTTGGGAGTTAGGGTAACTCCAGGGGTCATTGAATCCGCTTGATGAAGTTGGGTTGTATGAGTATTGCCAGTATGCCGATTCATACCAGGAGAGCCAATCTCCTTCAGGCATAATGTAAATATCAACGTAGCCATTGAAACAGGTTTCGAACCAACCGTCAATGTTTCCTGTTGCAGAAGTGGTTCGGTGATAAGGAATTGCTTGTAGCCCTAATTCCAAGTGAATATCGTTCCAACCAGCACGTCCATTCTGAATGAACTCTCCTTTGTCTATCGCCATCTCGACAACCATTCCATCGAAATCTAATGTAGTGTCGAAAATTGGTAATCCAGCCATTGCATCATTTGGATTGTTTGAATCCCAATGGTCATTCGCAAAAGTTACTGGGGAGAATCTGCAAGCGGCATTTCCTTCATCCCAATTAACTGAATTATCTCCGCACCATCCGTCACCGATTTCATAATCATTGTATTGACTATCTTTGTTATTGAAATCGTAAAAGGTTGAGCCGTCACGATCCACTCCAATTCGCCAATTACCATCTGCACCGTTTCCAATATCAACTTCGTCTGCCGAAGTCCATGCAGTTGAACCTGCTGAACCCATATTATCATAGAAATGCAATGGTGGGTCAAAGTGTAGTAGTTTGTCGGTCATAGTATTGTTAGCCAGGTAATCTGCATCTAAACCAACTGAAATAATCAATGAATCTCCTTTTCGATATAGTGTTGTGGATTGTTCTGCATCCGTATCACACTTTGTTTGATTATAGTTCGCATCTTGATCGCCAACTTTTGCTGGATTTTCATTACAAACCTTGATGTGCGGTGTAAAACCGCCCACTGGATGATTCTTTGAAATGTTCTCGCCTCTTGGAATGATTCTCCATTCCATTCGATGTTCAATTGGTGTGTTCTCTAAATCTAATAAAGTCGAAAAATCATCTGAAGCTGAAGTTCTGTATTGAACTTCGAAATCCTCTAATGTGTATGTGGTCAAATCTGAAGAATAAGGATTGATATTGTAAACAAGGTGACTATCGGTGATGTTTGTTAGAACGCCCCAATTAACTCTGTTCAAAGAGTAAACACCGTTTCCAATATACAAGTTCGAGTTGTGGTCTGATGTTGAGCAATTGCTATCTGCACACATATTCAACATCAATTCCCAACCATTCGCCCCGCAATGGAATCCAGGAACATCTGTATAACCTGTAGTCAAACAAGAAGCAGTTGTTCCTGTTTCAAACGTATGAGTTGGAGTTGCAGTTGGACCCGAAGTTGGTGCAACCATTGGGTTATCGAATAGCCCAGGTATTTGGGTTGCTACGATTGCACCAGAATAATCTGTTGCACCAGCATTGTATGTGTATCCAGTATATGTGGATTGAATATCAACTACCCCGCCTCCACCAACTTTCACATCAATCAGAGAGTTTGCTGGATTTTCAGTAACGTAGTTTGAACCAGTTAGATCCCATGAATTATCAGCGATTTGCTGGGTTCGGACATTATCAACTATTTTTGTGAAATAGTGTTCACCAAATGCATACTGTGTAGTTACCATACCGTTTGCATCGGGTGTTGAAGTTTGACTGTAAACACCAGTATCGGCATATCCAGCGAATCCATTCGCTACATCACCCTGGTAATCAGTTGTGCTCATTTCGTTATCCGTTGTTTGTCTATCGTCATTTGCATAAGTTCCTGATGTTAAAGCAAGTGTTGTGCTTGCTACAAATAGGAAAATCATCAAAATTGCTGGTGTCTTATTCATCGAGAGCCGACTCATGCTCAATTGACCATCTTCTTCGACTTATGAAGCAATTGGCCTTAATATGATGATAAGCACACTTCAGAACCATAGGTCGAGCCTTTCACCTATCGGCAAATAGCCATAATATGCAAGGGTAAATCCAAGCAAACCAATGATTACGTCTGTTACCATATTTCCAAAAGAATCGCCTGTGTATCTTTTTTGTGTTTCAATAATTGGTAGCCATTGTAGCCACTTTATTTTGCCGATCCATCTGAACAAAGCAACTCCAAGTCCTGATGCTTCAAATAACTCAAACGCCAGGAGAAGTGCAAATGCTAAGTTTGCTGGGCAACCTATTTTCCACAACACAACTCCTGAAACAAAGTGAACTATGGTCCATCCATCGAATAGAACCTGATCCACACTGCCTGGTCCTCGCCTCCCTATTACGGGATTCCACCAAGACAAGGTGATTCACCACTTAGTTACCAGGTGATACTTCCTTCATACCTGCGATAATGCCGTTTACTGCGGCCGCAGAAAGAGCCAGAAGAACTGCCGTCCATACTGAAGCAACGAACTCATTCATTGGGAAAAGAGGCATCCATTCTGCCCATGTTCCACCTGTGAACTCTGCATTGTAAAACGAGCTGACTGTGATTGTTAGCCCAGAAGCGAATAAGATTGTGAATCCAATTGCGCTAACTGCCGCACCAACCCACTTAGGCAATGGTGCATCAGGAGCAAACATACCCGCAGATAGAACTGCGGCAGTGTAAGCAAGTCCTGTTAGAAGACCAACGAAGTTGGCGTAATCTGGTGCATTTTCACCCAGAATATCAACTAAGTTTCCTTCATCCATGTTTACTGCAAGCCACATTCCAAGTGTTCCAAGACCTGCAAAGAACAGGAATGAAGAAAATGTTCGAGCATCCCATAGGTAAAGTCCGAATGGCCCGTCTTGACCATTAGATCCTCCGCCTCTGCCAGCGACAAAGAAAGCCGCCAGGATAGAAACAACTCCACCGATGAATACAACCCAATCCATTGTTACAAACTCTGTGCCATCCATAATATCATCTCCTTGTAAACGGGCCTCCCGTTCACATACCCTCCCTGCGATATAATGAAACAGCACTCGCAGTCAAAAGAAGAATACCAAGAACTGCACCAATAGCAGAAATGGCTTCATAGATTGGGAATGCCCACATTGCTTCTTCAAGCAACTCGTTTTCAATTCCAAGAAGTCCTGTGATTGCAGAAGGAACTCCAACGATTGTGATGAATAATCCACCCAAACCATATCTGAAGTTTCTTTCGCTTTGTGAAGTTGTGCCTCCACCATACAAGTAAATCGAAGCCGCCATTACCAGGAAACCAAGTGTTCCAACAATCATTGCAGTATCATCTGATAGTGGTGCATCTCCCCATAGCCAGTTAGATCCACCGATGCTTTCAGAGAAGTGGTGGGATACCCACGCATGCAACCATCCAACACCGAATAATATCATAGCAGTTCTATCGTCAAACCAACCGCCCCATTTAGGTCCAGTTGCGAACATATAGAGTCCAAGTCCGATAATTGCGATTGCTAAACCAATGATGATTAAATCCCAGCCAGATAGATCGTCAATCCAACCTTCAGATTCTTCATCATCAACATCAGAGCCACCGCCAGAGCCAACGTATTCTCCGTCATAAGCCGCAGTAAACAATGTTTCATAGGTTACTGTGGTTGTAGTGAAGTTATTTGCTTGAACATCTGCTGACTTGTAAACCATAGTGCACTTTGCCTTGTATGTATCACCGTTGATGAAAACACCAGTGAAAGAAACAGAGTTACTTGCAGTGTTCACTTCATCGTTATCAACTGTAGCACCTGTGTTGCTGGATGATGTTGCACCCATAGTCCAAATCGAAGAATTGGTTGAAAGTGTTCCGTATTCCTTCCACGTTGTTTGTGGGCCGAATCCAGAACCGTTTTGACCTGCTCCTTCGTAAAGTGAAGTATCGGTGTTTGTGAATATCTCAATTTGAGAACTGACCATTGCCACACCTGCTCCAGCGAGTCCACATTCGATTGTCGAAAGTGGTGTGTTGTTTAGTTGAACAAATTGTGCCGCCTTTCGAACTTCATTACCAACTGTTTGAGTTCCCTGGTATCTCGGTCCAAAGTCATCGGCAGTTCCACCAGCAATTCCACTTGTGTTTCGACCTGCAACAACGTTGTCGCTTGGTGTGATTCCAGAGTAATACAAGACGTAAGGACTTGCATGAGCTGGATTTGTTTGATTTGTGCTATTTGTGCTTCGGTAAATGTTGATTGAAGCCTGGTCTGCAAGTGGATCGTATGCATTAGTGTGTTCCAAAGAGAACATAGCCATCTCTGGGTCGAACTTGATTAGATCAGTTGCATCAGCATGAGTTGATTCTTCAACTGCAATAACAACATAGAATGAGAATACTTCATCCATTATGTCGTAAAATCCTTGTTGGTGTTCGTAATACAATGAGTTTTGAGTCATTTGTGCAATGCGATCAATTTCGATTTTTGTTTCTGGTTGATAACTTGGTCCTGTGCAATAATCAACCGCAGAACTACCATAGGAAGTTGCCGAGTTGAAACCGTTTGCTGGCAATGCACTCATTGAATAGTAATCGCCACTGGTCAAGTAAGTTAGCCAGTTGTTCTTGCTGACTGAAGCATCGAATTGTGATTCTGTTAGAACGTATGTTCGAATATCTCCGTTAAAGCATGAATCAATGTTGTGAGTTAGAATCATTTCTGCCTTATCGAAACCGCCCCAACTTGCTAATCCGTAAACTGCCTCCATAGGAATGTTCACCTTCATCATCATGCCGTCAATACCGTCTGAAGCATTTCCATCAAGTGAAAGGTCTGAACAATCAGCCAAGAACCACTTGAAGTCGCACCATGTAGCACCGCCATCAGTGATTGAACCAATTCGAATACCAGGCTCATCCTGGACGAATCTAATTGCTGGGTCATAGAATACACCAGCAGTTGCACCACTCATGTTTGCTTCATCATCAATAACTCCATCATCATTTGAGTCGGCCAGTCCAAAAGTCAATTTGACGATTTTATTGGAGTAAACACCGATTCGAGAAGTTGTGTTGTAAACATCATCTGAATGGATCTTGTCTAATCCATTCGTGAAATCTGCACCTGTTCCATTGTATGCGCCAGGAACTCCAATTTCAATTACATCTTCAGTGCATGAATTAGTATTGCATCGAAGTTCAAGAGTATCTGTTGGATGAACCGCCTTAGATCCACCAACATCAACCTTTACTCCATTCACATATACATCATGTGTATAACTGGTTTCATAATCAATTCCAAAGAAATTGTTTCGAGAATCATTGCCACCCATAATTCCGTATGATAGTGTTCCATCAACTTGTGAAGATTTCAAAGCCAACATTGTCGGCAATTCTGGGGATATTCCGCCATCTGCATTTAGAATACAAGTCATTACACCATTACTTCCAGCAGGGTTAGCAACTACATTGTCGCAACCGTCTGTTTTTGCATTTTGAGCTGGCGTTGAACCAACTGTTGCTGGTGAAGAACGGTCAATAGTTCCATACCAATTCTTCAAAGTCATGGTAATTGCTTGACCGTTAGTTCCATCAACCTTGTTTGAAATTACGATTTCAGTGCTTTCAGTGTTAGAAACTGTGACGTTTGCTCTTGTAGTATCCATCCATCCTTGTGACTGGTCACCTGCAATAGTCCATGCATCTGTTATACTTGCATAATCCATCTTATCTGTTCCAGGTGTTGCAGTATTACCATTAGCAATCAACATATCCAACTTGCTATACCCTGTTACGGCATCAACAGTTTGTGTTGGTTTTGTAGTATCTTGTTCCTGTGGGTTTGGGTTACGATCTATTCCTGTCGTTCCATCTCCATCTGCAACTTCGGCAACTACACCTGCAAGCATTAGTGATGTTAGCATCAATGCAATTAGCGTAAAAGCCGTCCTTGATTTTCGGTCATTCTTCAATCCAGCAAAAGCGTTCATGTTTCGTTCGTGCTCGAATAACAGTATATGAAGTGTAAGCATGATGAAGCCAAAGATGCACACTTCTGAACTATCAGATAATTAGTTCGTTTGCTCAAAAAACAACGTTAAATTACCCATAAAGAATCCTAAAGACGCAATTTTTACTCTTTGTAATCCTTTGTGTTTTACCGAAGCATTCTTTATGGAGTAATTTGCTTAGGCATGGCTAATGGCGGAGAGCAAGAGTAAGGCAAACGCAGTTCATTTACCGCCAGAACTTGTAAAATTGATTGATGATTCAATGGAAAAATATGGTGGATATTCTTCGAGAGCAGAGTTTGTTAGAGAAGCAATTAGATCCAGATGTTTTGTTGTGTTGGGAATAGAAACCCAACAAACTGCCAGAAAGAAACGTGGACGGTGGCCTTGAATGGATGCACCTGTTCAGATTCAGGCGTATTACCAGGTTAGGAAACCAAAAGATAGAATCGCAAGGATGCTGGGTGTTCATGGCCCTCTATCAATTCACATGATTCTTGAAAGATACAATACCACCTGGTCTGGTAACGGAATTACAATGTCCGAATTAACAGGAATACTTTCGAGGGATAAGCGTTTCAAAAAAGATGGATGGTTGGAAATAATTGGTTTTTCAGGGCAGAAATGCAAATCAACGATATGGAAAAGGACGGAATGCTGAATGACTGATGATTCAATTGCTGATTTTCATATTGCTGGTTATCGAAAAGAAGCAGGTCTTCTTCGAAAAAAGGTTCGTGAGCTTGAAAGACAAAATGAAGAATTGCATTCAACTATCCATGAAATGAAAGTTAGAATAGAATCCAGATTCATTTCAGTGATGCTTGATAGGGAAATTGGATTAAGACGTGAGCACCTAATTTCATTACACAATACGTTAGAATACTGCCGAAGGTTTGGTCACTTAACACCTCATGAAGATTTCAAGACACTTGGTTTCAAGGATCACCGAACTTTACATCGTTCATGCAACAGATTTGTTGATGAAGGATTCCTGGTTAAAATTAGGGGAAACCCAACTTCTTTCGCATTAAATCCCGACATTATTGGCGATTAGAATGAGAATCATAAACCCCCCAAGATGCTCAAGTTGTGGCTCGATGAAAACTATCATTGTTGAAACCGATCCAAAGAAAACAAATTGGCATCGGGTTTTCTGCAAGAATTGTTCTTTTTCATATTGGTTTGAGAGGCAATAATTCGTATGTGAGAATCGCCTCATATACCTGCGTGATATTTTTGTCGGCAGGGTCAAATCGAGAAACTGCTCTGTAGTAGTAGTAGTAGTAGTAGTATGTATGATATGTTGTATGAGAGAGAGAGAGAGAGAGAGAGAGAGAGAGGTTCAGATGAATGACCTTATCGTGAAGTTATTTCGAACTTTTACATCTTTTTGCGAAGAGTTTTGGAAACATCGAGAAACCGTTGGAAATAACTCAACGATAGGATAATGATTATATCGCACTTGTTTGTGGCACGAAGTCGGAGAAGGTGAAATGGCGAAAAAAGGAGCGAAGGATTTGAGAATTAAGGTGACTTCAGGTGGTGCGGTGTCGTTGTATTTGCCTGGTCATGTGAAGCATTTGCATGACCTCGCAATGCAAGACCCGAACATCAAATGTTCAGAATTGTATTCAACTGCATTACAGGCGGCACTTGGGGATTCAGAATCGAAGCACCCACTTGAATTGATGATTACTGCACAAACATCTGAAGTTGAACAACTACAGGAAATGCTCGAAGCGGCTCAAGGACGACTCGAAAGCACAAAATCCAGGTTGCCGATGGAGTTGGCAAAAATGGAATGGATCACTAACGTTCTCGGTGAACAACAACTGGTCGAAATGAAATTGCTTAGATTGGCACTTTTCTTTGAGGCTAACATAACCTTCACATTCGGTAAATACACAATTAGCAAACCCAAAACTGCAACGGAGGGATTGAGCCGATACAGGGAGTTATTATCAAGGTATGAAGCGACAAAAAATGGCCCATTACCAGAACCATCAGCAATACCTCAAATTGAAAACCTTCACCCTGAAGGTGGCTACAATTCTTGTGGGAAACCCGTTTGTTGTGAATCAATTGGGTTATCAGAATCAGAATCAACGTGCGGCCATACCTATTATGGGAAAACAGGTCAAGTCAAGGAATTGCCAGATGGCAGAGTAATTGAAGTTCAAGGAAACGTATTCGAAAAGTCAAACGTTGGAACAGAACTTTGTGACGATCTAAAGTTCCGATGCCCTGATTGCTGGAATGCCAGGATGAAGCAACACCATGAAAGAAGGGATGGAAAAGACCCATTGAGATTGAAACCGCATTGGGAAATTGAAGAATTAACCCAAGAGCAGATTCAAGTTGTTCAAGAACTAAGGGAACAGGATAGATGGGGGCAGAAAGGAAAAGGAATGTTGGAAATAACCAACGAATCCATTCTAAGGTTAAGGCAGAAAGCAATAGTCAAGTTTGGAATTACTGAATGGGAAAATGAGAACCCTGAAGGTGCATCCATTCTCGAACAATTATCAATCACAAGAATTGGCGTGAACTCGCGTGACGATAAAGGAAACCCATCACCGAATTGGGAGGGTCTGCCAGAAAAGGGAGATCTTCGAAGGCGGCTTATTGCTAACATGACCATTGAACAAAGAAAAGCATTCAAGGAAAAGAACGATGAATACTATCGCCTTTCAAAAGAGCGAGCTGAATACATCAAATCAGTTCGATTGGAATACGACAATGATACATTGAAAGACGATTTGGCTTGGAAAAATAGTGGATACCAGGAGAAGTTCGACATTTCAATTTACAATAAGGGTTGGGATGAACATATTTCATCAAGTCCAGATGTTATTCACCCAGACCATATTCAACAGGTTCACTTGGAATTGGAACGCGATAGAATAAAAATACAATCTGTTGAAATGAACGGTGCGTAAAATCGTGCAGATCCATCAATGATTTGAGCAACAGTTATTTGCATTATTCAATTCGCCAACATTGCAGGGGCAACGGCCCATATTTCTCATGCAAATCACCTCCTTCCCGTTGTGGAAACCCTGCATCTTCATTTTTCACTAAGGCGAAGCGTTCATAATCGAGAAGTCAAATCGAACAACTTAATGGATAAACTGCCGCCCCTGCATATTGTAGTTGAAGATGCAGTTGCTATGGGATACGAAACAATTGTGTTGATAGTGGATCATGGGAACAAGAATATGATTTGGTGTGCAAACACTGGAGAATGGAATGAAGATATTGACTTGGCTTCTATTAGAAATAAAGCCTGGCGAGAAGCAATGGAGAAGATTCATGGCGGAGAAATTAGTTCAATGGAACAAATAGAAATCGAAGAAGCATTTTATTCTGGAGAATTAACTGAAGGAATATCTGATTGTTTGGAACGTTCACATGATACCTGGCACGATCCAAAGAATCCAGAAGCAGTTGTGGATGAAGACAGTGCATGTTATTGTGGTTGGCTTGGGATTGACCCACCAGAACCAGAGTTCGCACCTCCTGGTTGCAGTTGTGTTGAAAACATAGACCCGAATCATGGTCACGATATTGGTTGGATTACATTTCAGGAAAAGAAAATGGCTGATGAAGAAGGTGATATTTGATGGGTTTGTTTGATAATTTAGGTTCTTCAACACCAACGCTCGCAGTAATTGTGGTAATGATTGGTGTGGTTCTTGTTGGTGCTTCAACCTGGAGAAATGCGAAAGGCGAAGGTTGGGATTTGGTTGTTTACATGGTATGTTTGCTTCTCGGATTCAACCTATCAATCGAGTTTGTTGTTCTATTTGTTCAGGGCTTAGGCTCAACATTTACTGGTCTTGGAGATCTAATCGAATCGGCTTCTTTGACTTCTGAAGGATTTGGGCTAACTGCGATTATTGTTGTATTGATTTTCACTGTATGGGTTATGAAAACATACGATGGAAAAATGGTTCGAATTGCCGCACAAGGAACTCTCTATGGTGTCCTGGTTAGATTATTCCTTGATTTCATGTTTTTCTTACTCGAAACTGGAGCATTGGGGAATTGATATGGAGGATTTAACAATGGAAGAACTGAAGGATTTGTTGAATTATACAATACACTTAGCTCAAACAGAAAAAGACCCTGATTGGAAAAAATTGTATGAAATTGAAACCGTTGATATTGAACATGAGATCCAAAGAAGAAAGAAACTACGGGTCTTGGTAACTGGGGTGAAGGTTTGAAGAAAATGGCGATATTATTTCTGATACCTATTTTGTTAGCCCCAACAATACAGGCACA
>MDTG01072744.1_pt1 | contig 31999 bp, 24 predicted proteins | sample 811421 | NCBI WGS metagenome assembly MDTG01 (sample SAMN05326645, study PRJNA326480) | marine metagenome | isolation source: seawater | place: Pacific Ocean: South East | collected 2011
ATGCCGGTGTTCCGCAGCAGGTTGGCCACCCGGTTCTTGTGATCGAGCGACGAGGATTCGACCTCGTCGGCCAGAAGCCTGCGTTCCTCCTCGAGCTGGAGGTAGCGCAGCGCGAGCGGGGCGATGACGTCTTCCGATACGGCTTCGAGCGATGCGCATCCTTCGCGGTACACCATGCGGGCGGCCAGCGACTTGGACATGATCCATCGAAGGTAGGGGCGGGGCGTCTCCGACAGGAGCCGGTCTCCCGCGGTCTTCACGAGCGTCGGGGGCAGGTGGTCGATCACGACCTGCGTCAGTCGATCCCAGTCGTCGGAACCGAGGTCGTCGATGGACGATTCGATCGCATCGGCGGCCCGGATCATGACCTCGCTGACGCGAAGGCAGAGCGAGGTCATCGATTTGGTCTTCTGTCGCTGCCAGGTCCCCACGAGCAGTTCCGCCTCGAGGCGTGCGAGATGACGCAGCTTGGTCAGCACCTCCTCGACGAAGACGGGCTTGATCCGGAGGAATTCCTCGGTCGAGAGCAGCATGCTCGCGGCGATCTCGAAGCTGGAGCAGATCACGCCGCACTTGTTGGCGGAACTGTCCTTGAAGATCAGCGTGCCGGCCTCGCCCAGCGAGGTGCGGGCCTCCGGTGTGAGGAAGAGGTTCGCGCCCTCGACGATCAGTCGGCTGCTGGGGCGTTCGTCCTCGAGGAGGAACTCGCTCCAGTTTCCGGCGTGCATCGTGCTGGGCCTTCCGCCGCAGGGCAGGAATGCGTCCGCGACGATCCGGTTGTGCATCGTGTTGCGGGCCCGGATTCCATCGGCTTCCTCGACGCTGGAGACACTGCCGCCGGGGCCGAGGCGGGAAGGATCGAACTCGACGATGGGTCGACTTTCCTCCATCAATCTCAGCAGTTCGCCGTGCTCCAGGCCTTCGGTGCATTCCGCGCAGCCGCTTCCGTCGGCGATGCCGACGAACCGCACCCGATCTCCGTATTCCCGGATCAGGATCCTGATGGCGTTTCCGCCGACATCACCGTCGGGACCACCGGTCATCTTGACGCTGAAGGATTCCGTTGCGGGATCGATGCCGATGGCCTTCAGCCCGACGTCCATGAAGACGCAGACGCCTTCGCTGGTGACGCCGTATTCCTTGTGGTTGATGCCGGCGCCGGGCTTCGAACTCATCAGCGCCGTCGGCATTCGATAGCCGCGGTATTCGGCTCGATCCACGACCCAGTCGATCAGCTTCGGCGTGACGTTCTCGTCGGGTCCGAAGTACAGGAGCTCCTCGTGGCCGAGTCGGTCCACGATTCGATTCTGCGTCGCGGGGTCGGGTGTGATCAGATCGAGGATGGAGTCGATGAACGCCTTGGCGGAGCGATCCACGGTGGCCCGTGGATGCAGCAGCACGGCGGCCTTGGAGCCACCCTCCGGGATGTCCTTGTTCTTCAGCTGCTGGGCGAAGGCCAGTCCGTAGGCCTCGTCGTAGAGGCGTTCCGACTCGGTGTTGAACTGGGCCAGGCCACGCGTGACGACGACCCGGACGCCGCCTCGGGCGATGTCCCGGAACCGGACGTGGAATCCGTTGAAGCCGCGCCCGTGCACGAAGAACACGCCGAACGGCACGGCGGGGCGCTGGTCGTTGTGCATGAACTGCGGGTCGATCCGCATCGAGAGGGCGTAGCGGTCCTCGAGGTAGAGGTTGGTCTTGTAGGTGGCTGTGACCGCATCGAGCATGCAGTGGAGCACGGTGCGGGCATCCTCGAGATCGATCTGATCCTCGATCCGACGCTGGAGGCGGCGGACCGCGGTCCAGAAGTCGCTGTCGGGCATCGGGTCGGCGGGATCGAACCGATGCTTCATCAGATCGGTGATCGACGCCGCCACCTCGATGTTGGCCTCGACGAGACGTCGGATCCGGTCGACGGTGAACGCGTAGGGATTCTGCTTCACGAGAACCTGATGGGAAAGGCATCCCAGGGCGATGAGCAGTTCGGCGCAGGTGAGGTTCAGTTCCGGATGGCGACGATCCAGATCGATGGCGCTGGCGTCGACCCACTTGATGCGCATGAGATCGCGTCGGACCTGCTGCCACAGTTCCCCCTCGGGATCGATCGCATGTCCGCTTTCGGTCTGCACCACGAATCCGAGAATCGAGATCGAGCCGTTGTCTCCGTCGTCCACGGTGTCCAGATACGCGCGGTGGATGTTGATCGAAGCGCGACTGAGGAGTCGAGCGATCCGCTCGAGCATCGATCGACGGCTGGCGTTGCTCACCGCGACGACGATGCGGCTGAGGTTGACGTCGGCGGTCTCCTTCTCGATGGCGACGGCGGTGCCGTCGGTCCCGGTGACCTCCTGGAACAGTCGCCAGTGGCTGCACATCCGAAGCGGTGTGAGGGTCATCACGTAGTCGCCGCTGCAGCGATGGAAGTAGTCGCGAACTTCCTCCGCATCCCATTCGGGCAGGTGGGTGGCCGCATATTCGACCGTGCTGTTGAGCTGTTCCTGCTGCGACGCCACCTGGCTGTCGAATGCCGGCGTCTCGCCGAACTCGAAGGTGTCGATCACCAGCGAACCGTCGTTGGCGGTGTGGATCTTCGCGGCACGAAGTGGTTGGTCCTCAGGGAGTTCCGACACCAGTTCGGCGAGCACTCCGGGGTAGTCCAGTGGTCTCATGGAGGTCCATTCGGAGCCGTCCTCGCTTCGGAGGGTCAGTTCGATGGGCCTTCCCGAGGCACGGGCCGCGATAATGGCCCGCAGATGGACCAGTTGATCCTCGGGGTTCGTGTCCTGGAAGTACATGAGCGGCATCTGATCGATGAACCACGGAACCACGTCCTCGGTGGTTGCCCTGAGGCTCCCGGTGACCTGATCGATCACGTGGTTTGGGTCGGTCGGTCGCTGCGGCGTCGATGGTTCTGGAGTGCCCTGCATCGGGGTATCAGTACCGGCTGGAACGGAGAGGATCAAGCCAAAGATGGAAGGAACTTGGCGAGACGGCCAACAAACCGTATTTTCAGCCCCATGGAACGGTACTCAGCCATGACGATTGGAAATTTCGACGGCGTGCACCTCGGGCACCGCGCGTTGGTGGAAGCCGCCCGCGCGGCCACATCGGGGGAGGCGGTGGTGGCTCTGGCACTCGATCCGCATCCGGCGACGGTTCTGCGGCCCGGAGCCGAACCGCCACGATTGAGCACGCGGCGATCCCGGGAGACGGCGCTCCTGGAGGCGGGATGCGACGAGGTCCGGTTCATCGAACCCACGCCGGCGTTCCTCTCCCAGACACCTGATGAGTTCATCGACTGGATCGTCGGGGAGTTCCGGCCGCGTTGGATTCTCGAAGGCGCCGATTTCAGATTCGGTCGCGACCGCGAAGGCGATCTCGATCTGCTTCGTGATCGCGGCGCTGCGCACGGATTCGAAGTGATCGTGGTTCCCGAAGTCAATCTCCGGATCGGGGGCGTCGATGTCGCGATCCACAGCGGTGAGATCAGGCGACGGCTGCAGGCCGGTGACGTCTCCGCCGCGGCGAGCATGCTCGGCCGTCGGTACGTGTTGACGGGAACGGTGGTCTCCGGCGACCGTCGAGGACGCGAACTCGGGATTCCCACCGCCAACCTCGACCATGGCGAGCTGCTGCTGCCGGCCGACGGCATCTACGCCGGGACGGCGAACGATCCCGAAGGTCGAGTGCACCGGGCCGCCATCAGCGTCGGCACCAAGCCGACGTTCGAGGAGACGCCGCGTGTCTGCGAGGTCCATCTGGTCGACCACGCGGGCCCGGTCGACGAATACGGATGGTCGTTGGCGGTCGAGTTCCAGCATCGCCTCCGCGAGCAGATCGCCTACGACGGCATCGAGCCGCTCCTCGAACAGTTGAAGCATGATCTGGATGAAACCCGCCGACGCGTGGAACTCCCGAGCCGGGGGGAGTAGAGTCCCTCCCATGAACGAGTACACATCAACGTCCACGATGGCAGGTCTGGCCGAGCGAATCCGCGCGGCGTCGCACATCGTGGTGCTCACGCATCGAAAACCAGACGGCGACGCGATCGGATCGGCGCTGGCGATCTTCCGCGCTCTGACTCCGGCGAAGCAGGTCGACATCCATCTCGTCGGGCCGGTGGGACGTTCGCTGATGGAGCTCGCGGGCGGCACGCCCGTGACGATCTCCGATGAACCGCCGACCGGCGAACCGGATCTGGTGATGCTCGTCGACACCGGCTCGTGGGCGCAGGTCGGGCCGATGTCCACCTGGCTCAAGACGCAGCGGGCCGCGGGCCGTGTCATCGGTCTCGACCACCATCCGGTCGGCGACGAGATCGCCAACGAGCGCGTGATCGAGACCACCGCGGCATCCTGCACGCTCATGGTCCGCGAACTGCTCATGGAACTCGGACACGACATCGACGGGGGACGCGACGGAGTCGGCGAAGCCATCTTCGCGGGCCTCGCCACCGACACCGGTTGGTTCCAGCATTCAAATGCGGATGCCCGGTGCTACGCGGTGGCTTCGGACCTGCTGCAGCAGGGCGTCGATCGCATCCGTCTGCATCGCATCCTCGAACTCAATGCATCTCCGGGCAAACTCGTCCTGCTGGGCAGGGCGCTCGCCTCGATCCGCTGGGAGCTTGATGGACGATGCGCGATCATGCGTCTGACGGGTCGGGATTTCGATGATGCCGGCACCGGTCGCCAGCAGATGGAGGGTCTGGTCAACGAGCCGCTCCGGGTTGCAAGCGTCGAGGCCTCGATCCTGATGTACGAGGAGGAGTCCGGCGCGACCAAGATCAGCCTGAGATCCAAGCCGCCCCGGAGTTCCGGTGATCCGTTCTTCGACGTCAGCGCCGCGGGCCGGGTCATGGGCGGGGGTGGGCACGTGCACGCAAGCGGTGCCCGCTTCGAGGGCGACCTCGATGCCGCGCAGGAAGCCGTGCTCGCCGCACTGTGTTCCGTGATCGACGATGGGTGACGGGGTCGCGCCATCGCGGGCGTGGTACGTGCTCGCAGCGATCCTCGTGCTCGCGGCGGCGTCGGTCGCCGGCATCGCCACGATCTGGTCGATCAACTCGGTGCAGCTCAGGCGGGCCCAGCTTCCCGGATCCATGCAGTTCGATGTCGAACATTCGGCCGGAGACTGGGTGGTCTTCATCGAAGGGGACGGACCCGGCGTTCCGAAGAACCCCGGGCTCGACATCCAGTTCACGTCGCCTGACGGCACGCCCGTCGACCTCACGGCTTCGAGCATGGATCTGTTCTACATCATGGGATCGACCGCCGGCCAGAACATCGGCATGGTTCGGATCGATCGGTACGGCACCTGGACCATCTCGGGTCGTTGGCCGGATGGCGAATCGACGCAAAGCGGTCCGTTCCGCTACGCCTTCGGGCCGAATCCGGTCGAGACCGCCTTGATGCCGATCCTCATCGGCGGCTCCATCGCCGTCGCACTCTTCGCGTTGGGGCTGGGAACGTGGGGCCTCGTCCTGTGGATGCGTTTCAAGGCTCATCGGGCCGGCGAGACGCTGTCGACGGAGTCCGGGTGAGCCGGAACGGCCTTTTTCACATCGCATGCCTCGTCCTGGAATACACTGAAGGTGGTTCGGATCCCATTCGACACAAGGTGAATCGATGGATGCCATTGAACGATTGATTGCCGTGGCCCGCCGGAGAAGCCGTTGGAACGCCGCGATTCGACGGGGAGTCTCCATCGGCATCGTGCTGGCCTCGGTCGCATTGCTGCTGGTGGTCCTCGATCGTCTGCCGGCCGCTCCGATCTTCGACTGGTGGTGGCTCGCGCCAGCGTTCGTGGTCATCTTCCTGATCGACATCGCGATAGCGTGGTGGATGCACCGGGCCGGCGATCTTCCGATCGCCGCGGACATCGACGGGCGCCTCGGGCTCGACGACCGGATCTCGACCGCGCTGCACTGCAGTGGACGCGACGATCCGATCTCCAGGGCGGCGATGGCCGATGGCGTCGCGATCGCCAGCGATCCGCGGACCGGTGAACGACTGCGGCGAACCTGGCAGGTGCGGACTCCGGCGTCGTGGCTCGTGATTCCCGCCATCGTGCTGGTTGCGATCCTCGCCGGATTCATGGGACAGGCGGACGTCTTCGCGGGGGGCGACGACGAAGGCGTGCGTCCCTCCGGCGACGTGGCGATGGCCGACGATGGAATGGAGGAGGTGCTCGCTTCGATCGAGGATCAGCCTCTGTTGAAGGAGCAGCTTGCCGACGTACTCGACGAACTCGAAGCCGAACAGGCGTTCGATCCGGAACAGACCCGTCAGGAGCAGCAGTTGGAGGCGCTCAAGCGAATGACCGAACTGCAGCGTCATCTCGAGGAACTGACCTCGGGCGAAGTCGCGCAGTCGATGGATTCGCTGCGAAAGTCGCTCAAGGACATCGACGTTCCGCAGGAAGGCCCCGCGTCCGAGATGCTCGACGCGCTTTCCGAAGGCGACTTCGAGGCAGCCGCCGAGGCCCTGCAGTCGATCGAGGAGGAACTCGCTTCCGGAGCCCTCGATCCGCAGCAGCGAAAGGAACTGTCCGATGAACTGGACTCGCTCTCGCAGCAGCTGCAGCAGCAGGCCGACGATTCGACCGAAATGAAGGAGGCTCTCCGGCAGGCCGGACTCGAACCACAGCTTGCCGACGACGCCGAAGCGCTCGAACAGGCCATGGAGCAGGCCGACCAGCTTTCCGAGCAGCAGAAGCAGCAGCTCAAGGAACTGGTCGAGTCCAACGAGATGGCCGAGCAGGATCTTCGTGAACTGTCCGAGGCCGCCGGGGAGATGTCCAAGAACTGCGAGCAGGGGTCCGATTCGGATTCAGAATCCCAGTCCCAGTCCCAGTCGCAATCAGAATCATCGCAATCAGAATCCCAGTCCGCATCCAAGGCCCAATCCGAATCCGAAGCCAAGGATTCCGGTTCGGGCAGCAAGCTGTCCAAGCAGTTGTCGAAGATGGATCGCAAGAAGAAGATGCTCCAGCAGGCCAAGAAGGCGTCCGGAGAGTGTCGAAGCCAGTGCCAGTCGCTGGGCGAGTCGCTTGGAAACAAACCCGGCAGCCGAAGCAGGGGATCCGAACAGCAGCTCGTCGAGACCGAGACCGGGACCGAACTGGTCCAGGCCGTGACGAAGCGACAGGATGGTGCGGTGGTGTCCGAGCAGCCGGTGGATGGAGTCCTTCGCACCGGCGAGTCCGGAGCGACGTTCCAGGAAGTCATCTCCCGATCACGTCAGGGATTCGACGAGGCCTTCAACGACGATCGTCTTCCCCGCAAGTACCACGATCTGATCAAGTACTACTTCGGCGATGCCGGACAGGTCACCGAGGCGGTGGAGTTCGATGCGGAGAGAGCCGAATCATCGACTCCGGCCGACGAGGCTCCGCCGGAATCGAAGGACGCAGAGGAATCCGGGTCGGGGGAATGACGACGATTCTCGCATGCATACGACGTTCGCTGGTGGCAGCCGTGCTGATGGCGTCCATCGGCGGTTGTTCAGGCGACGAGTCCGTCGAGCGTCGCGTCGTCGTGTACGTGTCGGTGGACGAGCATGTCGCTCGTGCGGTGCTCGACGAGTTCGAGCATCGAACCGGCATCGACGTCCTGATCGTCGGTGATTCCGAGGCGAGCAAGACCACGGGTCTGGTGCAGCGTCTCCGCAGCGAACGCGATGCGCCGGTCGCCGACGTGTTCTGGTCCTCGGAAGCGATGCAGACGATCGCATTGGCCGACGAGGGCATCCTGTCGCCGCACGAGATCGAAGAGTGGCCGAAGCGGCTGCGGGACCCGGCGGGGCGGTGGTTCGCCTTCTCTCCTCGTCCGAGGGTGATCGTCTACGACCCGCGTCGGGTGAGCGAAGCGGATCGGCCTTCGACCTGGGAGGAGGCGGTCGACGGGCGGTTCGCCGGACGCATCGCCATGGCGGATCCCCGCTTCGGCACGACCGGAGGACATCTCGCGGCGATGGAATCCGTCTGGTGCTCCGATGGTCAGCCGCATCGATTCGATGCCTTCGTCGAAGGGCTGCGTTCGAACCGGGTGCGCATTCTTCCCGGAGGCAACGCCGCGGTCGTCGAAGCCGTGGTCGGAGGCGAGGCCGACATCGGGTTCACCGATGCCGATGATGTCCGCGCCGCCCGGGCCCGGGGCCTCGAGATCGAGATGCTGACGCCACGACACCATCGGGATGCCGGTGGCGGCACCTTCATGATGCCCAACACGGTCGCGATCGTCGAAGGCGGATCGAATTCCGCGGAAGCGGTTCGTCTGCTCGAGTTCCTCCTGTCGGCCGATGTCGCACGCATGCTCGCCCGTTCCGTCTCCGGAAACATGCCGTTGCAGCCCGAGGTTGCGTCGGAGTTTCCCGAACTGGTGATCGATGATCCGCTCGACGTCGATCTGGACGACGCGGCAAGCAGGCTGTCATCGGTACTCCGGCGCACGGTCGAGGCGGTTCGTCAACCCGGAGGATCGCCGTGATCCGTCTCCTGGTCTGGGCCTCGGGAATCCTGTTGTTCTGCGTCACGGCGGCATGGCCCGTCGTCGCCTTCCTGCTCGATCGAGACGAGTCGGCGGACCTGCTGGCCGCATCGATGCGGTCGCCCGGTCGGCTGTGGGCCACCAGCATCGCATGGTGCACCGCGATCGCACTGGTGTCGACGTTGGTCGGATGGGGGCCGGCCCGACTGCTCGCATCGCGCACGCGGTCCGGTCGCGGGGCGGTGCTGCTGGTGCTGATCCTGCTTCCAATCGTGCTTCCCGGGTACGCGGTCTTTTCGTCCTGGTGGCAGATGTGGCCGGCGGATTCGTCCTTCTATGGCTGGCTCGTATCGGTCGATGGACTGGCCACCGCCCGTTGGGCCACGTTGGCCCTCGCTCTGGTCGCCTGGTCGTGGCCGATCGCGTGCCTGTGCATCGTGCCGATGGCGTCGACCTGGTCGTCGCAGCGCACGGACCAGCTGGCCATCGACGGCGCTCCCGCGTTGAGCCGCCTCGCCCAGCGATTCCGTCACGACGCCGGTGGCCTGCTGCTGGCATTCCTTCTGGTCTGGATGCTCGTATTCGCGAACACGACCTGCTTCGATCTGGCCGGTATCTACACGGTCTCCAACGAACTGAGGGCGTTGGCGTCTCTGGGGGCCGGACCGTGGGATCTGATGCCGCTGGCCTGGCCGTCGTGGGCGCTGGCATTGATCGTCTCGGTCGCGCTCTGGTGGTGTCTGCGCATTCCCGAAACGGAGCTGCAGCGGACGCCCTCCCGGATCGGAGCAGCTGCGTGGGTGGCCTTCGGTCTCCTCTGGTGCCTGTCCTATCTGCTTCCGACCGTGCTGCAGTGGTCGCAGGCCGGTGAGATGGACTGGTCGGGCTATCTGCAACTCTATGGTCGCAGTCTGCTGATCGCCGTCTCGCAGTCGGCGCTGGTCGGCGTGGCGACACTGGTTCCGCTGTGGTTGCTGATCCGCATGTGGTCCGAGGAGGCGCGCTGGCTTCGCTGGACGGCGACGCTGCTCTCGATCGGATGGATCGCCTGCTCGTTCGTTCCGGGAACCGTACTCGGTCAGGCGGTCGAAGCGGCGTGGAATCGTCCGGATGCGCCGCTGCTTCGAAGCGGCGTGCATGCGTCGGGCCTGGGTCTGCTGTTCGCGTTGTCGGCACGGACCGCGATCGTGCCCGTCCTGCTGGCCCGATGGGTCGTTCGATCCGAACCGGAGATCCTCCGTGCGGCGAGGCGCCTCGAATCCGATCACGCCGGCTCGGTGTGGAGCGCGTTCAGGCCTCGACTGATCATCGCCTCCGTCGCCAGCGTGACGGTGTGCGGTGTGCTCGCTCTGGGCGATATTCCTCTGGCCGCGATGGTCGCTCCGCCATCGTCGGAGCCGCCACTGGCGGTCAGTCTGCTCAACGCCATGCACTACCAGCGTCCCGACACCGTGGTCATGACCCTCGTCGCGCTGCTGCTCGTCGGCTGCATCGGTGCGGGAATCACCGGGTGCGTCGTCGCTTTCTGGAATCGCCGTACCCGCGCGACGCTCATTCCACTGCTGCTGCTGTCGGTGCTGCTCGTGCCTCCGGGGTGCGGGGCAGCCGACGACGCCGGCGAACCCGTCCCGCTGGACGTGACGCGAAGTTTCGGACGTCCCGGAAGAGGCGCCGGCCAGTTCGTCTATCCACGTGCACTCGCGGTCGATCGCTCCCGCGGCATCGTCTACGTCATCGACAAGACCGCCCGCATCCAGTCGTTCGATCGGGACGGAACGTACCGGTCCTCATGGACGATGCCGGACTTCGAGAACGGCAAGCCGACCGGAATCGCGGTGGGTCCAGGAGGAAACGTGTTCGTCGCGGACACCCACGAGTTCCGGGTGATCGAGTTCACGCCCGAGGGCGAGGAGGTCGCCCGGTTCGGGACGTTCGGGCAGGAGCCCGGTGCGTTCACCTATCCCACCGACGTCGCGTTCGGCCCCGACGGGGCGATCTACGTCTCCGAGTACGGCGGCAACGACCGGATCCAGGTCTTCGAGCCGGACGGCCGACTGCGATCGGTGATCGGTCGTTTCGGGGAACTGCCCGGGGAGTTCAACCGGCCGCAGTCGATGGTGCTCAGTGTCGACGGGACAAGGCTCTATGTCGCGGATTCGTGCAACCACCGGATCCAGATTCTCACGCCGGATGGAAAGGTGACGGCGATCATCGGCGGTCCGGGCCGCGCGCCGGGCTCGCTGCACTATCCGTACGACCTCGCGCTGCTCGACGACGGCTCGCTGCTGGTCTGCGAGTTCGGATCATCCCGGATCCAGCGATTCGGAGCGGACGGGAAGTGGCTGGGAGCGTGGGGTTCGCATGGGCACGACCCGGATCAGTTGAACGCACCCTGGTCGATCGATCATGACGGAGGATCCGCCTACATCCTCGATTCGGGAAACGATCGGGTGCAGGTCATCAACGTGCCCTGAGGGCATGAGTATGATGACTCCAGAGACTCCTTCGCATGCCGATCCTCTTTGAACATCCCGGCTGGCTGCTGTTGATGCTGCTGGTCATTCCGATCTGGATCCTCTCCTGGTCGAGTCGCGGTGGGTTGTCCCCGATCCGCACCGCGATCGTCGTGCTGCTGCGGACGGTGCTCGTTCTGGTGCTCTCGATCACCCTGGCCCAGCCCGCCTGGGAGCAGGAGGGCGAGGGCGTCACCGTCGCGGTGGTGCTGGATCGCAGCCGCAGCATTCCGCCGCCTCTGCTCGAGGAGGCGGTCGAGTGGCTGCGTTCGGCTTCCGAGGGCCCCGGTCGCACGTCCGACGATCGCATCGCGGTGGTTCAGGTCGGACTCGATGCCGTTCCGACGGCCATGCCGGACACGGCCTCGATCATCGATCTCTCCGGGGAACCGGCCGATCTGTCCGAGACCAATCTCTTCCGCGGCATCGAACTCGCCAAGGGACTGCTGCCGCAGGAGACGGCCAATCGGATCCTGCTCGTCTCGGACGGCAACGAGACGCGGGGTTCCATCCTCGCCGCGGCCGACCTCGCCCGCCACAGCCGTGTTCCCATCGATGTGCTGCCCCTGGAGTACACGCATGCGAACGAGGTGCTCGTCGATCGTCTGCTGGCCCCGGCCCGCGCGCGTCAGGGGCAGGCCGTCGAACTCACGGTGGTCCTGCAGAGCCAGGGACGGGCCACCGGTCGTCTCTTCCTGCTTCGCAACGGGCAGCCGCTGGGCGTCGAGGGCGGAGCCGGTCTTCCCCTCACGCTGTCCGGCGGCACGCACGTCGAACGAATCACGGTCGATCTCCAGGGCAGGGGGCCGCAGCAGTTCGAGGCCGTCTTCGAAGCGGACGACCCGTCGATGGATTCGTTGTCACGGAACAACCGGGGCAGTGCTGTCACGTTCGTCGACGGTTCGGGTTCCGTGCTGATCATCGCCGACGATCCCGCCGAGGTGGCCGCCCTGCAGCAGGCCATGCAGTCGGTGGGAATCGAGACGGAGGTCCGCTCTCCATCGATGATGGGCTCGGGGCTCGTCCCGCTGCTCTCGTGGGATGCGATCGTGCTGGCCAACGTGCCTCGCTGGTCGTTCACCGGTCAGCAGGTGGAGTCGCTTCGTGCGTATGTCCACGACACCGGCGGAGGCCTGTTGATGACCGGGGGGCCCCGATCCTTCGGTGCCGGTGGCTGGATCGACTCGCCGTTGGCCGACGCACTTCCCGTGAAACTCGATCCGCCCGCGAATCGCCAGATTCTCCAGGGAGCGTTGGCGATGATCGTGCACAGCTGCGAGATGCCGCAGGGCAACTACTGGGGACAGAAGGTGGCCGAGTCGGCGATCGAAGCCCTCAGCTCGCTCGATCTCGTCGGCATCGTGGAGTTCGTCAATGGAACCGGAACGGTGTGGGCGCTGCCGATGCAGATCGCGGGCGACAAGGTGGCGGCCCTCACGGCCACCAGGCAGCTTCGCTACGGGGACATGCCCGAGTTCGCTCCGGCCATGCAGATGGCGCTGCAGGGACTGCAGGCCGCCGACGCGGGAAGCAAGCATGTCATCATCATCTCCGACGGCGATCCGCAGCCGCCGACCAAGTCGCTGCTGAACGCCTACGTCGAATCGAAGGTCACCTGCACCACCGTGCTGGTCGGTCCGCACGTCCCGACGGCCCGCGGCACCATGCTCACCGTCGCCAACGTCACCGGCGGAGAGTTCTACATGGTCGAGGACCCATCCAAGCTTCCCGAGATCTTCATCAAGGAGGCGCAGATGGTGGTCCGTTCCCTGATTCAGGAGGGCCGGTACCAGCCCGAACGGACCAACTCGCTGCCGGGTCCGGTGTCCGGCTTCGGCAAGGTCCCCTTGATCGGCGGGTACGACCTCACCGCGGCACGGGAGGGACTGGCCCAGACGACCTTCACGGTCACGACCGAACGTGGTACGGACCCGCTCTACGCATGGTGGAACTTCGGCCTCGGACGATCCATCGCCTTCACCAGCGACATCTCCGGTCGATGGGGATCCGAATGGGTGGAGTGGTCTTCGTTCGCCGCGTTCTGGGAGCAGAGTCTCCGATGGGCCATGCGGCCGGCGACACCGTCGGAGTTCATTCTCAACACGCGTGAGGAGGACGGCGACGTGGTCGTCGACCTGGAGGCGCTCGAGTCCGATGCCGGATTCCTCAACTTTCTCCAGACCCGTGCGTCGGTGATCCAGCCGACGGGCGAGGTCGATGCCCTCGATCTCCAGCAGATCGGTCCGGGGCGCTACCAGGCAAGGTTCCGTCCCGATGCGACCGGATCGCACGTGGTGAACGTGCACTTCGCCTCCCCGTCGGAGGACGGCACCGTCGTCGGCGGCAACATCCAGGCTGCAGTCGATCGTTCCTACTCCGACGAGTACCGGCGTCAGACGCACAACGCGGCGTTGCTGCGACGCGTGGCGGAGGTCACGGGAGGGCGGGTGCTCTCGCTCGACGATGCGATCCTTCCCGATCTCTTCGATCGGACGCAACTGGACGTTCCTCGCAGCGAACAGCCCGCCTGGGCGGTGCTCGTGATCATCGCCGCCGGAATCCTGATCCTCGACGTCGCGGTCCGTCGACTGGCCGTCGACGGCCAGTGGATGAGGTCGGTCGCGTCCGATGCGACGGCGCGCCGCGGCGCATCGACCGGTGCGGCCACCTCGCTCGCGGCATGGCGCCGTTCGAGAAGGAAGCAGACTCGCGACGCGACGCCCGGAGCCGTCGAGTCGGCTCCGCCGCCGCCATCGACCCGGCAGGAATCCGCCTCGACCGAGGACGTCGCCGACGAGTCCTCGATGGACATGACCAGTCGACTCAAGGCCGCACGCGAACGCTCGCGACGCAGACGCGACGAGGATGGTGGCGAATGAGCGACAGTCGGATGCCACGACTGCAGGAGGAGCTCGGCGACCTCGATTCCGTCCGGGAAGCCTGCGAACTGGTGCGGGGAACGTTCCGCATGCTTCAGAACGAGATCGCACGTGCCGTGGTCGGCCAGCGGAGGGTGGTGGACGAGACTCTGGTGGCCCTGTTCGCGGGTGGGCACGTCCTGCTCGAGGGGGTTCCCGGTCTCGGGAAGACGCTGCTCGTGCGTTCGCTCTCCGAAGCACTGCAGCTTGAGTTCTCGCGCATCCAGTTCACGCCCGATCTGATGCCGGCGGACATCACGGGCACGAACATCGTCGCCCGCGACGAGGCGACGGGCAATCGAGCCTTCTGCTTCAGGCCCGGACCGATCTTCAGCCAGCTGGTGCTCGCCGACGAGATCAACCGGGCCACGCCCAAGAGCCAGGCCGCGCTGCTGGAGGCCATGCAGGAGGGCACGGTCACCATCGGAGGCGAGACTCGTCCGTTGCCGTCGCCGTTCTTCGTGATGGCGACGCAGAATCCGATCGAACAGGAGGGAACCTATCCGCTGCCCGAGGCGCAGTTGGATCGGTTTCTGCTGAAGATCGTCGTTCCGTACGCATCCCGTCGCGAAGTGGGTGAGATCCTCGACCGGACCACCGGCTCCGTCGACTCGAGTCCCCGGCCGACCATGGACGCCGCGTTCATCCAGTCGGCGCAGCGTCTGGTCCGTCGTCTGGTGATCGCCCCGCACGTGCAGGACTACGTGGTTCGTCTCGTGCTGGCTTCGCATCCCGGCGGCGAGTTCCAGCCCGAATCGATCCGAGACATGATCTCGATCGGCGTGAGTCCGCGGGGAGCCCAGGGGCTGATCAACGCCGCGAAGGTGGTGGCTCTGATGCATGGTCGATACGGCGTTTCGATCGAGGATGTCCGCAGCATCGCCCACGTCACGCTTCGCCATCGCATCGTCCGCACGTTCGAGGCGGAGTCGGATCGCGTCGATGTCGACGAACTGATCACGGCGATCATCGAATCCCTGCCCCGCGACGATGAGGAGGCCCATCGGCCATGAGTCGCTTCGGTGCCAGCACGGACCCCGCGCCCACACGCATCGAGCAACTGCTCGGTGGGGGGCTGATGTCCAAGCTCGAACGTCTGGATCTCGTTTCACGGAAGGTCTTCAGCGGCAAGATCCACGGGGAACGGAGATCGAGGCGTCGAGGCACGAGCGTCGACTTCGCCGACTACCGACCCTACTCGCCGGGCGACGACCTGCGGTTCGTCGACTGGAACATCTACGCACGGCTTGATGCGCTGTTTCTCAAGCTGTTCCTCGAGGAGGAGGACCTGTCCCTGGGAATCGCGATCGACACCAGTGCGTCCATGGACTGGGGCAACCCCAACAAGCTCACCTACTGCCGCCGGCTCGCGATGGCTCTGGGCTACATCGGACTCGTCAACCACAATCGGGTCAGCCTGCACGGATTCGACGGTGGAGGCGTCTCCTCCCTCCGGACATTGCGGGGGAAGCGGCGGACCAGGGAGATGGGGTCGTGGCTGCTCGGTCTGGAGGCGGGAGACGGCGCAGCGGGCAGCGGGTTCACGGAGGCGATGAAGACGCTTGCGTTGTCACGCCGGGGTCGCGGCGTGCTGATCGTCCTTTCGGACTTCCTCGAGCCGTCCGGCGTCGACGAGGGCCTTCGGTTTCTCGGAGGACGCGGCGACGAGGTGATCTGTCTGCAGGTGCTTGCGCCCGAGGAGGTCGATCCGGCGTCCAACGGCCTGACCGGCGATCTGCGCCTTCGTGATGCCGAGGGGCACGGCGATGTGGAGATCACCGTGACGCCGGCGCTGCTTCGGGCCTACCGCCAGCGACTCGACGAACATTGCGCGACCCTTCGCAACGACTGCGTGCGCCGCGGCATGCGTCATCTTGCGGTGCACACCTCGACCGATCTGGAATCCGTCCTCGTGGAATCGATGCGGCAGGGAGGACTCGTCCGATGATGTGGTTGACGCCATGGACGGGTTTCATCCTCGCCGCGTGCACGGTGCCGCTGCTGCTGCTGCTCTACTTCCTGAAGCTCCGGCGTTCGACGCAGGTGGTCTCCAGCACGCTGCTGTGGCTCTCCTCGACGGAGGACCTCCGGGCCAATGCGCCGTTCCAGCGTCTTCGCCGCAACGTGCTGCTGCTGCTGCAGCTGCTGGCGCTGATCATGCTGGTGCTCGCCGTGATGCAGCCTCGCATCGAGGGGGCCGGAGGCCGGGGAGGGCGGACGATTCTGCTCGTCGACCGTTCCGCATCCATGCAGGCTCGCGACGTCGACGGAGGAACCCGCCTGGAGGCCGCGGTCGATGCGGCATCGGCGGAGATCGATCGACTCCACGCCGGTGGGCTCTTCGGCGGGGACGAAGAGGAGACGATGATCATCGCCTTCGCGGAGACCGCCGAGATCGTGCAGCCGTTCACCGGTTCGCGGCAGCAGCTGCAGGACGCGCTGGCCGAGATCGAACCTTCGCATGGCCGCAGCCGCATCGAGGATGCACTGAACCTCGCCCGTGTCTACAGCACCAATCCGAATCCGGATCTCGTGGATCGGCCCATCGCCGAGGCCGCTTCGCTCGTCCTCTTCTCGGACGGGCGCATCCAGGATCTCGATGGACTCGTTCTTCGCGGAGAATCGCTCGTCTTCCAGCGGGTGGGGACCGATCGGTTCGACAACGTGTCCGTCGCGCATGTGGCGGCGGAACGTCCCTACGACCGGCCGGCCTTCGTGGAGGTCTTCGCCGGTCTCGCCAACTGGAACACCTCCGAAGTGACCGTCGACGTGCAACTGTCGGTCGACGGCATCGGCAGGCGGGTCGAGGAGGTCGAGCTGGCTGCCGCGGTCCGGGACATCGCGTCCGGACGACTGGAGCCCGGACGCCGCAACCTCACCTTCACACCGTTCCAGCAGGATCGCGATGCGGTCATCGAGGTCGCGGTGCTGCGTGAGGATTCGCTGGCCGAAGACGATGCCGCGGCGATGGTGGTTCCTCCTCCCCGGCAACTTCGGGTGGGACTGATCACACCCGAACGGAGACTGGTGCGACGGATCATGGAGGGGCTTTCCCTGCAACGTCTGGAGGTCATGACGCCCGAGGTCTACGAGTCGCGAATCGATTCGGCCGAGCTGGGCGACCTGGACGTGCTCATCTTCGATGCAGTGGCGCCCGCGGCGATGCCGCCGGTACCGTCGATCTTTCTCGGTCGGACCCCTCCGACCGATCGCCTTCGGGCCTACGGCGAGGCCGAAGGTCAGGTCGTGCTCGGTGGCGGTGGTGATCACCCCGTCCTCCGGTACGTCGATGTCGATCCGATCTACGTGGACCGGGCCCGGCAGGTGCAGGGGGGTGGAGATTCGGAAGTGATTCTCGAGGGCAGTCGAGGGCCGCTCATGCTCACCTTCGTGCACGAAGGCCGTGAGCACGTCTTCGCGACCTTCGACCCGATCGCGGATTCGAACTGGCCGTACCAGCGCGGACTCGGCGTGTTCCTGTTCAATGCGGTCGAGTACCTCGGCCATCATGGCGACTCGTTGACCCGTTCGCAGTTGTCGCCGGGAGCGGCGCTGGTCGCCCATCTGCCCGCGGACGCGACCGAGCTGACCCTGACGACGCCCTCCGGAGAAGAGTTCGATCTGTCGGAGCAGAATCCCGCCCGGGTGAGCTGGGGACCGATCGAGCTCAGCGGGCTCCACGAGATCCGCTACACGCGATCCGGCACCGGCGAGCAGTACAGCTGGTACGAGTCCGTCCGGCTGCCTCAGGTGGAATCGGACGCCGCCGCGGCAAGCGAGGTCGTGCTCGGGATGCAGCGCATCGATTCGACCGACGCCGGTGCGGTGCGCTACCGGCCGCTGTGGCCCTGGGCCATCGGCATGTGCCTGCTCATTCTGCTGATCGAGTGGTGGATCTACAACCGGAAGATCGGCAGCTGGTGATCAGCCGCCGGTGAGGTCGGCGGGAACGCCGAGGAACTCGTGCATGTGCTGGTCGTAGGAAGCGGCGTCCTCGTCCCGAGAGAGGTCCAGTCGCAGTTCGTTGATCACCTTCGTGCCCTGGTCGATCCACTCCTGCCAGGTCTCGGCGGCGATGTTGGCCTGGATCCATTCTCCGATGGGCCCCTTGAACGGGGGATGTTCCAGTTGTGTCCCGTCCCGTCCGGTGCGGGTGCAGGTGAAGGTGCCCGAAGCGGCGCGCTGGGCGGCCTTCGCCTTGACCTCCTCCGCGAGTTCGGGAACGGGCCGGCCGATCTCCTCGAGCAGTTCGGCCATCGCCTTGCGGGGGAGTTGTTCGCCACGTCCGGCCGCGATGACGTACCCGCTGTTGAGCACTTCGACCGCCTTGTCCGACCAGCCGGCCTTGATCAGGGACTCTCCGGCAAGTTGATAGGCCTTGCTCATCTCGGGATTGAGTTCGACGCAGCGTTCGAAACTGACGGCCGCTTCGGCGAATCGCTCGGCCTGAAGGTAGGCGTTGCCAAGGCTGAAGTGGGCCATTTCGTTGTCCGGATCGGACGCGGCCATGTTCTCGAACTGTGCGATACGTTCATCTGCGGTATTCATAACCCGTCATTGTAGGGAGTCGTCGCCATCGACGCGTCGGCGGTATCATGTCGGTCATGGCGAACCCGCAATCGACCCTTGCCACATCCCTTGCCGGGGTGACGTTGACGGGGCCGATCATTTCGGCGGCCGGAACCGGCGGGACGGCCACGGAACTGGCCGATGTGCTGGATCTCGGCGATCTCGGAGCCGTCACGACCAAATCGATCACGCCCGAGCCCCGCAGCGGCAACGCCGCGATGCGGGTGACCGACGTTCCTGCGGGAATGATGAATGCGGTCGGATTGATGAACATGGGAATCGAGGCCTTTCTCGGGGACATCGTCCCCGGACTCGGCGATCGCGGCACGGTGTTCATCGGATCCGCGGCCGGCCACTGCGTGGAGGACTACGTGCAGGTCGCCGCGGCGTTCGACTCGATCGAGTCGCTTCCGCTGATCGAACTGAACCTCTCGTGTCCCAACTCGAGCACCGGGCGGCGTTTCACCGACGGACCGGCGGAACTGGCGGAGGTGGTGGCGGAAGTCCGGGCGGCCGTCACCGGCACCAGGCTGCTGGTGAAGCTTCCGCTGCTCTTCGAGACCGCGGTGCCCATGGCGGCGGCGGCCATCGAAGCCGGCGCGGACGGACTCACCATGATCAACACGGTTCCGGCTCTTTCGATCGACGTCCACAGCCGGTCCTCGCGACTGGGATTCGGCCACGGCGGACTCAGCGGTCCCGCCGTGCATCTGCCCGCCCTTTCGATGGTGCAGCGGGTGCATTCCGGAGTCGCCCGCGATGCGGGCGTTCCGATCATCGGACTGGGAGGCGTCCGCAGCTGGGAGCAGGCTGCCGCCTTCGTACTCGCCGGGGCGACCGCAGTCGGCATCGGGACCACGCTCTATCACGATCCCGCAGCGCCACGACGCATCAACCGCGGACTCGCCCGATGGGTTCGCGATCAGGGATGTGCGTCCATAGAGGAACTCGTCGGAACGGTCACGCTCGGCTGACCAGCGATCTGAAATGGTCGCCTCTGGCCTCGAAGTTCTCGTACTGATCCCAACTCGCGCATCCGGGACTCAGCAGGAGGACATCCCCGGCCTGCATCCGCATCTTCGCCCGCTCGACGGCCTCTTCGAGGGTGCCGCAGGCCTCATGTCCGGACATTTCGGCCAGAGCGTCTCCGGTCGCACCGACGGCATAGAGCCCGGCGAGGGTTCGGGATCGGTGCGCGATCGCGTCCAGGTCGACGCCCTTGTCGTACCCGCCGGCGATCAGGTGGATCCGGTCCGGGTCGTCCATGGCGTCGATTGCCAGCAGCGTGGCGCCCGGCGTGGTCGACTTCGAATCGTTGAAGTAGTGGAGCCCGTCCGAACTGGTGATTCGTTCCAGGCGATGGGGCAGACCGGTGAACCGCCGCAGGGAATCGGCGGCCACGGTGGCATCGATCCGCGCGATGCACGAGGCCGCCGCGATGGCGAGACGGGCGTTGGCCTGGTTGTGTCCGCCCGGTATGCACAGCGGGACGTCGGCACCTCCCGGATCACCCTGCAGATGGGGTTCCCCTTCATGCTGGTGACGGGACAGGCCCTGCTTGCAGCGACGGTAGTGATCCTCGCTTCCGTGCCAGTCGACGTGATTGGGTTCGATGTTCGTCGTCACCGCGACGGCCGGCGACCAGCCGGGGGCGCCGATGGGCGCATCGTCCGTCGCGCCGAGCCACCAGAGCATGGCGCTGGAAAGTTCCAGGACGACGGCATCCGCATCGCGCACCGTCGCCATCGAGCCAAGCAGCGAGCCGCCGATGTTGCCTCCGAGGACGCACCTCACGCCGCACGCGTCCAGAACGTGATGGGTCATGGTCGCCGTGGTCGACTTGCCCGCGGTGCCGGTGATGCCGACGATCCTGCTGCGATCGAGTTGAGACACGACGAGCCCGATCTCAGTGGTGACCGGGGTGCCGGAGTTCCAGGCCGCCTGCAGACACGGGTGATCCCATGGTCGGGGAACCGCCGGATTCGCCACCACCAGATCCGTCGAGGTGAAATCTTCCGTTCGGTGCGAACCCAGTCGCAGATCGAGCAGATCTGCTCTCGGATGCCGCTCGAGCCGGGCGATCGGGGTCGCGAGGGCATCGGATGCAGCCTGATCGGTCACCAGGACTCGGATTCCTTGGTCCAGCAGCCATTCCGTTGCACCGAGTCCTCCGCCGAATCGACCGAGGCCGAACACGGTCGCACGCTGGATCGATGGATCGAGGTGGGGTGAACTCATGAATCGAGTGTATCCCAACCCGGTTAGAATGCTGGGCACAGATGAACGAACAGCAATCCGATCCACCCGTCCCCGTCACGCCTCGTGCATCCTTCTCCGCTCTTGCGGTGGTTGCCGTGGTGCTGGCCTTCGTGCCGTTCTGCCCGCCGATCAATGCACTGGGGGCCGTCCTGGGCGTGATCGCCTGGAGGCGTATCCGCGAATCGATGGGGCGTCTCGCCGGCCGTCGAACCAGCCTCACCGCGATCTTCGGCGGGATCTTCATGAGCATCGTGACGCTGGTGGGATTCCAGCAGCTCGCCGAAATGATGGAAAAGCAGCAGAGCATGGAGATGGGCGTCGCCCTGGACGGATTCCTCGAGGCCATCGAGAACGAACGGTACGACGAGTCGTTGAAGTGGTGGTCCATCCGTGATCAGCAGATCGGTCATGAGGAACTCGTCGAGTTCGGAGCCGGCATGCGGGCGGAGTACGGCGAGCTGGAGTCGGTCCGGATCGGAAAGATGACGACCGTCTCGGGAGAATCGCTGTTCGCCCCGCAGGCGAACTGCTGGATCATCTGTCGATTCGATTCCGGCGTACGAAACGGATCGGCGCGATTCGTGCTGCAGACCTCGACGGGTTCCTGGACCCTCGTGCCGCTGCTGATCGAACTTCGCATCGACGGCGAGGACGGCGAGGAACTGGTTCTGCCGGCCGAAGTGACAGCGCCTGCGGATGCATCCGTCGGCACCCCTTCTTCAGGAGGTGAAGAATGACCGAAGCAATCGCACCTGTCGTCCGCCGAGGCGGCATCAGCGCCTGGGCCGTCGTGTCCCTCGTGGTCTCGCTCGGCTTCTGTCCGCTGGTGACGGTGTGCGCGATCCCCCTGGGAATACTCGGGCTCCGCGACGTGCGGGTCAACGGACGCAAGGGGAAGACCGCAGCCTGGATCGGAATCATCATCGCGTTGGTGGTCACGCCTCTGACGACCTGGTTCATGTTCTGGTGGAATGCCGAGGTGCGGATTCCACTCAGAGACGGTCCGATGGTCGCGATCCAGTCCGGCATGGCCGGTCTGATTCCGGAGTTCGAATCCGGGTTTCTCGGTCCGGTCGACGAATCGACCGGCATCGAAGCGGCTCGATTCATCGCGACGCTCCGCGATCGATGGGGGCCTCTCGAGAGCATTCGGCAGGATGATTCTCGCATGCCCGAGTTCTCCGACAACGGCTGGTCGGTTCGAATGGCCTACATCTTCAAGTTCCAGAAGGAGTCCGTGCCAGGAGAAGCCGAGTTCTGCGTGTTCTCCGAGACCGATTCGGGCATGGGCTTCGCCGCGAGATTCGGCTGGGTTATGATCGGCACGGACGATCCCGTGGCCTGGCCGCCTTCGGCGGCTTCCCAGGAACGCACCCGCCTTGAGTTGCGGGAATACGACGAGTCCGAGGAGCCCGCTGCAGATGGTGGATGAGCACGACGACATCATCAGGATCGAGGGCCTCGTCAAGAGGTTCGGGGATCAGACGGTGCTCGACGGCATCAATCTCACCGTGCATCCCGGAGAGACCATGGTCATCATGGGCGGCTCCGGATCGGGGAAGTCGACGCTGCTGAGGAGCATGATCGGCACCTTCATGCCGGAGGAGGGATCGGTCAGCCTGTTCGGCCAGGAACTTTCGTCTCTGGACGAGCGGGGCATGAACGACGTCCGCAAGCAGTTCGGCATCCTGTTCCAGTCCGGAGCCCTGTTCCAGTCCCTGACGGTCGCCGAGAACGTGGCGCTGCCGCTCGAGGAGCACACCGATCTCGATGCCAACATCATCGACTTCATGGTGAAGATCAAACTCGAACTCGTGGGGCTCCGCGAGGCCGCCGACAAGTATCCCGCCCAGATCAGCGGAGGCATGAAGAAGCGTGCGGGCCTCGCCCGCGCGCTCGCGCTTGATCCGAAGATCCTGTTCTACGACGAGCCCAGTGCCGGGCTCGACCCGGTGACGTCCGCCTCCATCGATCAGTTGATGATCGATCTCACCCACAAGCTCGGCGTCGCCAGCGTGGTGGTGACGCACGAGATGGATTCCGCCTTCACCATCGCCGATCGGATGGCCATGCTCAACAAGGGGCGCATGATCATGGTCGACAAGCGAGAGGCATACGAGGCCCTGCGTGATCACCCCATCGAGCGGATCGACGAACTGACCAAGGATCAGGAACTGATCCGTCAGTTCCTCCGAGGCGACCCGGAGGGGCCGATGAGCGAGTCGCACACGCAGAACAGCTACGAGGACGATCTCCTCGGCGCCGACCTGAGCAAGTTGACCGGCGGGCGTGCCATCCAGACGACCCGGCGGGTGAAGAAGAACAACTGAAGCATTGGTGGCGAAGGCCACGGAGACAGACCATGTCGAACGCAGCATCGCGAACCCAGAACAACGTCAAGGCGGGAATCTTCGTCACGCTGTCCATCCTGATCGGACTGTGCGTGATCTTCATTCTCGGCGACTTCGTCCGCTACTTCGGGCCGAGCGACTCGTCCTACACCGTGACCTACTCGGTCGCCGACGGAGTCGGGGGCCTCGGCTCGGGATCGTTCGTGAAGGTCGGCGGTCTGGTCGTCGGAGAGGTCGATTCCGTCGAGTTCGACGTGCAGGAAGGCGAGCCGCTGACGCGGATCAAGGTTGGTTTCAGCATCCCGGTGGAGATGCCGCTTCGAAGCGACGCGGAAGTCTCGGTCGGAGCGGGTCTCATCAGCAGCGACGCGTGGCTCGCATTCACCTCGCTCGGTTCCACCGGTTCGGTGATCGAGCCCGGGGGGACCTTCCAGGGCGTCTCGTTGAGCATGCTCGACGGATTGATCGGATCCGATTCCACCGACAACATCTCCAGTTCGATCGAATCGCTCGCCGTCATCACCAAGCGTCTGGAGCAGGACGGGGAACTGCTCAACTGGGTGCTTGGTCAGGATTCATCCCGGGACGTCACGGAGATGCTCGAGGGACTCAACGGCGCGGTCGTGAAGGCGGATGCCTTCCTCGTCACGCTCGACGCCGACTGGAAGGACTGGTCGGGTGAGATCGACGTCCTCATGGCGGAACTCGACGATTTCTCCAAGGCGGTCGGCACGCTGTCGGCCTGGATCAACAACAACGAGACGAAGTTCCAGGACGTCGCCGACAACCTCGACGACACCATGGCCCGAGCATCCTCGCTGGCGAAGACCATCGAGGAGCAGACCTGGCCGAAGGTGGAGCAGTTCATCGACGGCCTGCTGGTGACCGTGGCCGACACCCAGGCCGTGGTGTCCGACCTGCGGGCTCATTCCGGTGTCTGGGTCTCCGAAATCGACTCGACACTCGGCAATCTCACGCTCTCGTCCCAGCAGTTGATCCAACTGCTCTCGGAAGTCACGGCCAGCCCGTGGCGGCTGCTCTATCGACCCACCGACAAGCAGTTCAGTCAGGAGCTCATCTACGAGGCCTCCCGCAACTTCGTGTTCGGCGCGGCCGATCTCAAGTCCGCGGCGGAGTCGATGCAGCGATTCATGGATGTCCATGGTGCGACGTTGACCGACGACCAGCGTCAGTTCGAGGTCATGCGGAAGAACCTCATGGACAGCGCCCGGCGATACCAGCGTGCCCAGGACCAGCTGATGGATCTCCTTCGCGATGACGAGGGTGGAGCGAATCCAAGCCCGTGAACGGACCGCATCAGGTGATCGATCCAGGCGATCCGCGGGTCGAGGTCTTTCGGGACGTGCGCGACCGCGACCTTCGCGGGCGGGAAGGCCTGTTCATGGCGGAATCGGAGCTGGTGCTTCGACGGCTGCTCGCAACGCCGCATCGCCTGCATTCCCTGCTGCTTTCACAAGGGAAGTTCGACCAGCTCGAGCCCATGCTCTCGGCCCTGCCTGATTCCGTTCCGGTTCACGTCGCTTCGCTGGACCTGCTCGGACATGTGGCCGGATTCCATGTCCACCGCGGGGTCCTGGCGGCGGGCGTCCGCCCGGAGGCATCCGATCTCGAACTGGATGCTGCGCTCGGGCACCTGCGGAAGACCGAGCGGTGTACGCTGCTGCTTGCCGAAGGCATCACCAACGTGGACAACATGGGAAGTCTTTTTCGCAACGCCGCGGCGCTGGGCGTCGACGGCGTGGTGCTGGACCCGTCCTGCTGCGACCCGCTCTATCGGAAGTCCATCCGGGTCGCGATGGGTCACGTGTTCACGGTTCCGTGGGCGGAGATCTCCTCCGCGCCGGGAGCGTGGGAGGACGCGCTGCGTCGTCTGCGGAGCGAGTGGGGGTGCACGCTGTTCGCCGCGGAATGCGGCGAGGGGGCGATTCCCGCCTGGGACGTCCCGTGGCCCGGGCGGTGCGGACTGCTCGTGGGTTCGGAAGGCGACGGCGTGTCGAAGACCGCATTGGCGGCCTGCGACGCCATGATGGAGATTCCGATGCACGGCGACGTGCCTTCGGTGAACGTCGCGTCCGCGGCGGCCATCTGTCTCTACGAGCGGATGCGTTCGGATCAGGCCCGTGGGTGAGCGGCGGTGGCGGGGATCTGCACGCCGCCGAGCGGTCGGGTGGTGATCGACGGTGCGCCGCCGATCACTTCGCCGGTCTCGGCGTTGACGCGTTCGATCATCGCTCCGAGGCTGTTCAGCTGCTCTTCGAGCCTGACGTACCCGCGATCGACGTGGTAGACACGGCTGACGGTCGTCTCGCCCCGGGCGGCGAGGCCGGCGATGATCAGCGAGGCGGAACCACGGAGATCGCTGGCCATCACGGGGGCTCCGATCAGTTCCGGAACGCCCTGCACGACCACGGTCGCTCCCTGTCTGATCAGGCGTGCGCCCATGCGGCTGAGCTCCGGGACATGCATGAATCGATCGGGATAGATCTTCTCGGTGACGATGCTGTTGCCTTCCGCGATGCACAGGAGGGCCATCAACTGGGCCTGCAGATCGGTGGGGAACCCGGGGTAGGGTTGGGTCGTGAAGAGCACCGGTTTGAACGCGTCGGGTGCGGTGATGTGCACGGTGCATCGTTCACACGGTTCCGACATGTCGGTCCGCTCGATCTTGACGCCGATCTCCTGGAGACGGTCCGTCAGGGCGAGCAGGTGGTCCCACGGGAACTGTTCGAGATGGACGTCGCCGCGGGTGATCGCCGTGGCGATGGCGAGGGTGCCGGCGACGATCCGGTCGGGAAGGACGACGTGTTCGGCGCCGTGGAGTTCCTCGACCCCCTCGATGGTGATGCGGGGTGTTCCTGCGCCGAAGATGCGGGCGCCCATCGCGTTGAGCAGCTTGGCGAGATCGGCGATCTCTGGTTCGCATGCCGCCGATTCGATGACGGTGTGTCCTTCGGCCAGAGTGGCCGCGGACATCACGTTGGCGGTTCCGAGCACGGTCGATCCGAACGGACCTCCGAGGAAGATCGTGTTGCCCTTGAGGCGGTCGGCTCGGGCGATGATGTCGCCGCCTTCGAGAGTGATGTCGGCTCCGAGAGCCTCCATGCCGCGAAGGTGGAGGTCGACCGGGCGGTCTCCGATCGCGCAGCCGCCGGGCATCGAGATGCGGACCTCGCCGCGGCGTGCCAGCATCGGACCGAGGGTGCAGATGCTCGCCCGCATGGTCTTGACGATCTCGTAGCGTGCGTGGTACCGCTTCTCGTCCTGGGCCTGCACCTGCATGCTCCTGCCGCTTCGATCGACGCGGCAGCCGAGTTCGGCGAGGAGACGTTCCATGCTGCGCACGTCGGCGAGCGGAGGAATGCCATGGAGAACCACCGGCTCGCTGGTCAGCAGCGGGGCGGCCATCAGAGGCAAAGCGGCGTTCTTGGATCCATCGACGGTCAAGCGACCGTTCAATCGGGTTCCACCCTGAATTCGAAAGTCATCCATGTCCTGTCGGCATCCTGCACGGCGTGGAGCGTCCATTGCTCCCGCAAACTCTGATCTGATCCTACCGGGACCGGTGCTTCCGGTCGAGCGGTAGCGGGCGAGAAGGTGGGATTCGGCCGTTTGCCTCCGCCCCTCCGAGCCGATCGCCGGCTCTCTATATACTGATCGCCGTGACGGACACGAACGCTCCAGAACTTGCCGAAGTCGAGATGCACGTGGTTCGCCCCAAGGACCCGGTGGTGGGTCGTGTGGTCGCCTCGCAGCCCTGTCTCAACGGTCGATCGGCCAGCTTTGTTCGTCACGTCGCCATCGACGTCTCGGGCACCGATCTCGCGGGTTCCTTCAGGGTCGGCCAGGCCTTCGGCGTGATCCCCCCGGGAGAGGACCATCGGGGAAAGCCCCACAGCGTCCGCCTCTACTCGCTGGCCTGCCCCAGTCACGGGGAGGATGGTGAGGGAAATGTCCTTTCCACCACCGTCAAGCGCGTCATCGACGAATACACGCCTCAGGAGCACGACGAGGAACAGGACGCCCACCATCTCTTCGTGGGCGTCTGCAGCAACTACCTCTGCGACCTCAAGATCGGAGACGAGGTGCTCGTGTCGGGGCCGGCCGGAAAGCGGTTTCTGCTTCCCGCGGATCCGTCACGCCACGATTATCTGTTCATCTCGACGGGCACCGGGATCGCGCCGTACTACGGCATGATCCGCGAGCTGCTCCAGGGGCCCGAAGGCACCTGTTCGAGCCGGATCGAGCTGGTGGCCGGTGCCCCGTATACGACGGATCTCATCTACGACGACGTCTTCCAGGAACTGGCCGCGGCCCATGACAACTTCACCTATCACCCGGTGGTCAGTCGAAGCGACATCCGACGCGAATACGTCGATCGCTACATCGAACGCAACCTGGACGATTCGTTCCGGGATTTTCTCGAGGACCCCCGGACGCTGATCTACATGTGCGGACTCGAGGGGATGGAATCCGGTCTCTATCGGGTCCTCGCCCGCCACGGACTGTCCGATGGGTACATGGATGTCCGGGAGCCGCTGACGCTCGAAGGCCATGAGTCGTGGGAGACCGCGGACATGAAGCGAAACGTGAAGGCCGGCCCCCGTTGCCTGGTCGAGGTCTATTGATGACCGGAAAGCGATGTTGAGATGTTGAATGCGAAAGATGCCCAGCCACCCGAGGCCGAGCCCACCAACGTGTGGTATCGGTCCGACACGCTCGATGTCACCGTGGAGGGATGGTTCGACTCGCTGGCCGCCTGGGTGGAGACCTGGGGACTCGATGCGTCCGCCGCCGGATGGTTGGCCACCGCGATCTGCGCGGTGGGACTTGCGCTGGTCTGCTATCTGGGCAATCGGTTCACGAAGTTCCTGATCCGCTACTTCGTGCTGCGGCCGTATCGCAACAAGCCTGATCACCCGGTCAGTCTTCTGCTGAAGTACAAGGTCGTCACTCGTCTCTCGCATCTGGTTCCGCTGTTCCTGCTGGCGTACGGCCTTCCGCTGCTGAGCTATCTGTACGTCGACGTCTGGACGCAGCCGCTGATCGACGTCTACATCATCTGGATCGGGGTGATGATCATCCTCGGCCTGATCGACGTCCTGGAGGATGTCTACGAGTCCAAGGGGCTCGAGGAGCGCTTCGCCCTGCGCGGCGTCACCCAGGCGGGCAAGCTGGTCGTGGTGCTCGTGGGCATCCTGCTGCTGGTGAGCGTGCTGTTCGCGAAGTCGCCGATCTACTTCCTGTCGGGCATCGGTGCCGCGATGGCCATCATCCTGCTGATCTTCAAGGACACGATCCTCGGGCTGGTCGCCGGCATCCAGTTGAACGCCAACAAGATGATCCAGGTCGGAGACTGGGTCCAGATGGATTCACAGAACGCCAACGGCGAAGTGCTCGAGGTCACGCTGACCACGGTCCGCATCGAGAACTGGGATCGCACCATCAGTCTCGTCCCCGCCTACCAGATGATCTCCGAGTCGTTCATCAACTGGCAAGGAATGTCTGAAAGCGGCGGGCGCCGGATCAAGCGGTCCCTCATGATCGACATGAGTTCCATACGCTTCACGGACGCCGAGTTGCTCGCCCGACTGCAGCGTCTGCAGCTCGTCGGCGACTACATCGGTGATCGCAGCCGTGAGATCGACGAGTGGAACACCAAGAACGGAGTGCAGGCCGATCTGGAGGCCAACGGTCGCTGCCAGACCAACATCGGGATCTTCCGGGCCTACGTGAAGAACTACCTGAGCAACCATCCCATGATCCACACGGAGGGGTTCACCTTCCTCGTGCGTCAGCTGCAGCCGACCGAACTCGGGCTGCCCATCGAACTCTACGTCTTCACGAAGGACAATCGATGGGTCCAGTACGAGGAGATCCAGGCCGACATCTTCGACCATCTCCTGGCGGCGATTCCGGAGTTCGGACTGCGGATCTTCCAGTCGCCTTCGGGATCCGACTTCCAGAAGCTCGCGGTCTGATCACGCGGCCGGCGGTTCGTCGTCGTTGGGGGGAGTGGCGTAGCCCTGCTTCTCGAGGGCTCTCCACACCAGCCAGCCGATGGCCAGCATGCCGGAGGTCGAGATGAAGAGCCAGAACATGGTTCGAGTGTACTTCGGACCGCGTGACCGGGCCATCCCGCAGTCGGCTTCGGTTCATCGTTTCCGCGCGTAGATCAGCAGGGTCGAGGCGAGGGGGGGAGGCATCAGCCGATGGGCGATCGCCCCCAGCCGGTAGGCGATGCTCGAGAAGTGCATGTAGGCGGGCTCGGCCTCGTGCCGAACGACCGTCACGTCGAATCCGGCCTTCTCCATCATCCGGATCACGGTCCGCTTCGTGTTGCAGCGGTAGAACGTCGGAAAGACGTCCTCGTCCTTGCGGTCATGCTGCACGCGGGAAGTCAGTGCGCTGTGGAACCGGTTCGGAATCAGCGACGCGAGGATCGACACGTAGAAGTACTTGTTCGGCGTGCAGAGGCAGACGTGTCCGCCCGGTTTGATCACACGGCTGCATTCGGCGAAGAAGGCCTCGGGGTTCTCGACGTGCTCGAGTACGTAGTTGCTCGTGGCCAGGTCGATCGACGCATCCTCGATCGGCCAGTGCTGCTGGTCCTCGAGCAGCCTGAACTCGTCCATGTCGGGATTGCCGGCTCCGTCGGGATCGACGTCGAGTCCGATGACCCGGGCGCACCGACCCTTGAAGATCCGGAGGGAATTCCGCCAGGGGGACGATTCCTCGTCCATGAAGGCGCCTCGGCCGCATCCGATGTCGAGCACGGTCGAATCGCTTCGAAGCAGGGCGTTGACCCGGGAGTAGAAGGCGACCATTCCGTCGACGCGGGAATAGCCCCCGTATGCGATCTCGGGGTAGCAGCGGAGTGTGGTTCTGTTCGAGACGGTCATGCGACTGCTTCCGGTCATGGGTCGTGATCGAGCCTTCTTCTCTGTCGGCTGGGAACGACCGTGGACTTGCGTCAACCTGCCTTCGCGGTCCGGGAACGGCTTGCTGCGATCAGTACGACCGCGAGCCCCATCAGGATCCCCGTCCACAGCAGGGTCGACTGGAAATCTTCGCGTTGCGGAGTCGCGTCGGCGCTCCGGGACGATGCGAAGGCATCGATGGCGATTCCGAACAGCCAGACGACGCCGAAGGCGATGATCATCGCGACGAAGTTGACGAAGGCGATGGCGGATCCCTGTGCATCGGCGGGCGACAGTCTGGCCGCAAGGGGGTAGCCCAGCACGTAGGTGCTGGTGGCGATGCCCCAGACCAGCAGCAGCACGGCGACCGCGGTCGGAGGGATCGCCGGCAGCACGGCGATCGCGATCGTGATCGCGCAGATCGACAGCGACCCGAACAGCAGGATGGGGCGTGCTCCTCCGATCCTGCTGCTGAGCCAGCCGGAGATCGGGCAGCCCACGGCCACGCCGAGATAGAACCAGGCGAAGAGTCTGCTGCTGTCGAGGGTGTCCGCTCCGAACAGTTCGCCGATGGTGCGTGGTCCCCAGTTGGCGGCGAGGGGAAGCGGCAGGTACATCAGCGCGCATCCGAGGCTGATGCACCAGGTCGAAGGACGTGCGATCACTTCGAGCAGTCCTCGTACGGCCCGTCCCAGTGAACGCCCCTCGTCGAGTTGAGTCCGATCGAGGTACCAGGCCGGTCGGTGCGGGACCACGAAGAGCACGCCGATCGCCACCAGCATCCCGATGCCGGCGAGGACGAGCGAAGCGCTTCTCCAGGCCGGAGGAGATCCCAATGCGTCGGCGGCGAAGAGTTCGCCGACGATGCCGATTCCGAATCCAAGCCCCGCGGTCAGCCCGGTCAGCAGCGGAATCCTCTTCTCGGGAAACCAGACCATCGCGACGTAGAGTGCTCCGATGAAGGCGAACGATGATCCGAATCCGATCAGGAACCGGCTTCCGCTCAGTCCGAACGGCGTCGTCGACATCGAGAAGACCACGAGACCGATCACGCAGATGACGGCGGCTCCCGTCAGCAGGATCCTGGCGCCGAACCGATCGAGCAGCACGCCGACCGCCAACTGCATCGGCGCGTAGGCGAAGTAGTACATGCTGAGCGAGCCGCCCATGGCGGCTTCGTCGATTCCGAACTCCTGCTCGAGATCCTTCTCGATGATGCCCGGCATGATCCGGAGCAGGTACTCGTAGAGGAAGAAGAACGCGGGGACGGACCAGACGATCCAGGCCAGGGGATGACCCGGTCCGTGGTCGTTGATCCGAGTCAGTCCGGAAGCACGTGCCATGATCAGTGTCCGGTCACGTGGCTGACGAATCTCGAAAGCATCGGACGGGTGTCGTCCGAATCGACGCACATGCGGAGTACGAACTCGTCGTAGTCGAGCCCGGTGATCTCCTTGACGTACTTCGGGTACATGCGAAGGCGATCGAGCAGCAGATCGAGACTGAGTTCGGGGTGGAACTGGGTGCAGTAGATCCGCTTGTCGTGGAACTTCCAGGCCTGATTGGTCACCCGATCGGTGGAGGCGAGCAGGACGCCGCCCGGGGGCAGGGTCTCGACGAGATCCTGATGCCCCATCTGAGCCAGGAAACCGTCGCCCAGGGGACCGGTGATCGGATCGGTGCGGCCCTCCTCGGTCAGCTGCAGTCGATGCGTGCCGACTTCCGCCCGCTTCGTGTCGGTGACCACCGTGCCGCCGAGGGCGCGGGCCATGGCCTGGCATCCCCAGCAGGAGGCGAAGGTCGGCTTGTCGTGTTCGTGCAGCATCCGCATCGCATCGAGCGCAGCTTCGAGCCAGGTTCCGCCCGCGACGACGGAGTAGTCGCCGCTGCCTCCGATGAGCACGATGTCGACGGATTCCAGATCTTCCCGTCCGGGGCTGCCCGAAAGCAGGTCCCAGGTGCG
>MDTG01306221.1_pt1 | contig 31997 bp, 29 predicted proteins | sample 811421 | NCBI WGS metagenome assembly MDTG01 (sample SAMN05326645, study PRJNA326480) | marine metagenome | isolation source: seawater | place: Pacific Ocean: South East | collected 2011
CCCGCTTGCGTTCCGGATCCGCTCAGCGGGCAAAAGTCCTCGCGAGCCGAGACCTGTCAGAGGACGGTCCCTGGGGCTAGAATCCCGCCCCTCAGGAGGCAGACATGATCCGAGCCACCCACCACCCCCTCGTGCTCGTCCTGCTCGCGGCGACCGTCATCCTCGCGCCCGGTTGCGGTGTGATCTTCGGCTACGGCAGCCCGCAGGAGGTCAAGGTCGTCGCGCTCGGCCCCGATCGGGCGCCGATCGATGGGCTCAAGATCGCCGACCAGGGGCGGATCCTCGACCAGACCACGCCGGGGCCCGTGTTCCTCCACCCCAAGGAGAACCACTCCATCTCGATCGCCGACGAGCGCTACTACAGCGGTCAGCACACCGTCAAGAAGAGCGTCCGCGTCGACGTCGTGATCCTCGACGCCCTGACCCTCGGGATCGGGCTCCTCGTGGACTACCTCTCGGGCTCGCTCTACGCGCTCGAGCCGCAGGTCACGCTGAACATCAACACCAAGGAGGCCGTGGCCAAGGCGCGCGCCGAGGCGAGCAAGCCGACCCCGAGCGCCGTCGGCAAGCCCAAGGAGCCCACCAAGGAGGACGGGATCTGGGTCACCCACTTCGTCACCGGCGAGCGGGTGTTCATCCCCAAGGGCAGCAAGCCCTGCGACGTCTGCGGCGGCCTGCGCGGGGACATGACCCCCTGCCCGCACTGCGGCGTCAAGGAAGAGTAGCCCGCTCGAGCTCGAGCCAGCGGAGGCGAGAGGAGCTGTCGCCATGGCGACAGCTCCTTCGCGTTCCGGAGCTGCGCGCCGAGGCTGCGTCTAGACGCGCCCCAGGGTCTTCATCGCCAGCCCGACCGCGTAGCCAGCGGCGCCGATCACGTTGCGCGTCACGATCAGGGGCGGGTAGAGCAGCGCCGCCGGGTCCCGCCGCTCGCGCAGCAGGCGCAGGGCGTGCGGGATCTGGAGGGCGAGGGCCGCGCCGAGCAGCCCGGGGCCGATCGCGACCAGGGTCCAGCCGAGCGGTCCCGGCACGAGCAGGCCCAGCGGGGTGAGCACCGCGCAGCCCCCGGCGGCGGCCGCGGCCAGGGCCACGTGCAGGGCCAGGAAGCGATCGGCGGGGTAGAGGTCGAGGACCTCGTTGTGGACCCGGTAGCGGGCGTAGGCGTATTGGCGCCGCATGTAGCCGCGGAGGGTCGTCTTGTAGTGGTGGCGGACCCGGGCGCGGGCCTCGTAGACGAGCCGCTTGCCGGCCTGGCTCAGGCGCCCGTTGAACACCGAGTCGAGGCTGGCGTTGATCAGCCGCTCGTCGAAGGGCCCGGCCAGCTCGAAGGCTTCGCGCCGGTAGACCACGTTGGCCGAGGTCAGGTGCTTCGCTTCCCGCGGCTTGGTGCGGAACTTCCGCTCGATCTCGTAGCCCGCGAGGCGCGCGATCCAGGGGTCGTCGGGCGGGGTCTCGAGGTAGCCGCCCACCGCCCACACGGCCGGCTCGGCCTCCAGCGAGGCCAGGCAGCGCTCGAGCCAGTCGGGCTCCGGCTCGACGTCACCCTCCACGATCGCGATGAAGCGCCCGCGGGCGGCGCGGAAGCCGACGTTGAGGGCGCTCGCCTCCCCGCCGTTCTCTTTGCGCAGCACGGTCACGCGCGGGTCGTGGCGAGCGAAGTCCTCGGCGATCTCGGCTGAGCGATCCGGCGAGCCGTCGTCGACGATGATCAGCTCCCAGCTGCGCTCGGTTCGCTGGCCCGCGATGCAGCGCAAGGTCGCAGGGAGGGTCTCCTCGGCTGCGTAGACCGGGGTCACGAAGCTGACCTCGACCGGGGGCGCCGCGAGGGCGCCGCCAGGGCTGGGTGACTGACTCGAGGATGACGAGGCGCGGGACTCCACGGGGCACAGGATACGCAGGGTGACGACCTGGCGCCGCTGCGAAGGTTCACGGCACCCGCCGATGTTCCAGCCGAGGTGTGGATATGCCACACTCGCGCCCGATGGCGACGCTGAAACCAGCCCTGTTGGAGGAGCTCGAGGCGCTGCTCGGCGGTCGAGTGGACACGGGCGAGACGGCGCGTGAGGCCTACGCCCGCGACCTCTCGACCCTGGGCCACCTGGCCTTCGCGAGCGGCGAGCGCCCGGAGAGCTCCTGGTCCCCGCCCGATGCGGTGGTTCGTCCCCGCGACGTCGAGGAGGTCCAGGCGATCGCCCGCGCCTGCAGCGAGCACGCCGTGCCATTGATCCCTTGGGGCGCCGGCTCGGGGGTGTGCGGCGGAACGCTAGCGGTCCGCGGCGGCGTGATGCTCGACCTCAAGGGGCTCGATCGCGTGGTCGAGATCGACCGCCGCTCGCTCCTGCTCGACGTCGAAGCCGGCGTGAACCTCCAACGCCTCGAGGATCAGCTCGCTCGCCACGGCTTGACCCTCGCCCACCACCCCTCCTCGATCACCTGCGCCACCGTCGGCGGCGCGGTCGCCGCCCGCGGGGCCGGCCAGCTCTCCACGCGCTACGGCAAGATCGAGGACATGGTCGTGTCGCTCGACGTGGTCCTGGCCGACGGGACCCTGGTCACGACCGGCCCCCCCGCGCCGCGGGCCGCCACCGGGCCTGACTGGAACCAGCTCTTCACGGGCTGCGAGGGGACCCTGGGCGTGATCGTGCGCTGCCGCCTGCGCCTGCAGCTCTTGCCCGCGCTGCGCCTCTTTCGCTCCTGGTCCTTCCCCGACCTGAGCTCGGCCCTCGAGGCCGTGCGCAACGCGCTCCAGCGCGGCGCGCGCCCCGCGGCCGTCCGCCTCTATGACCCCCTCGACACGCTCCTGGTCGCGAGCGCGAAGGACGCGCCCGAGCTGCCCCCCGCCGGCGAGCCCAGCCAGCGCAGCCTGGGTGGTCCCTGGCCCCTGTCCCGCTTCAGCCTGGGCGGGCTCAGGAGCGCGCTGGGGCGCGCCCTGCCCGACGCGCGCCAGCTGGCGGAGCGGGCGATCCTCTCCCAGCCGGCCCTGGCGAATCGCCTGACCGGCACGATCCCGGGCGTGGGCTGCCTGCTGGTGGCGACCTGCGAGGGCGAGCCGACCTTGGCCCAGGCCGAGGCGGCGCTCCTCGCGAGCTGCAGCGAGGCGGCCGGCGGCGAAGACCAGGGGCCCGAGCCGGCCGAGCGCTGGTGGCGCAACCGGCTCGCGGTCAGCTTCAAGCAGAGCGGCGTCTACGCGATGGGCGGCTTCGTCGACACGATGGAGGTCGCCACCTCCTGGTCGCGCCTGCTGGAGCTGCACGAACGAGTCCGCGCGGCGATCTCGCCCCACGCCCTGGTGATGGCCCACTTCAGCCACGCCTACGCCGAGGGCTGCAGCATCTACTTCACCTTCGCCGCCCTCCAGGAGGGCCCCGAGGCCACGCTGGAGCGCTACCGCGCCGCCTGGCGAGATGGCCTCGCGGCGGCGGTAGCGGCGGGCGCGTGCGTGAGTCACCATCACGGCGTGGGATTGCTCAAGGGAGAGGCACTGCGCGAAGCGCAGGGGACGCTACATGAGCGGGTCTTCGCGCCGATCAAGCGCGCCCTCGACCCGCAGGACCTGCTCAACCCCGGCAAGCTGGGGCTGCGGTGAGCCTGGCTCGTCCGCAGCTCGGCCTGCTCCTGGGCAGCGCCTTGACCTTGGCTGCCTGCGGCGGCGGCCCTGAGCCCGCGCCCGCTCCCGCTCCTCGCCAACAGGATCCGGCCCCCCCCGGCCCCAGCGAGCCCAGCGATCCGCCGACCCCTGCGGTCAGCAACGGCGGCGGCAAACAGCCGGCCAAGAGCCCGACGATCACGCTCACCAGCCGCCGCTTCGGCTCGGAGATCCGTCGCTTCGAGGTCGGCGACGTGATCGAGGTGCTGCGCAGCGACGGCCGCTACGCCCGCGGGCGCGTCGAGAAGCTCTCGCCCCACGAGCTGGTCTTGTCCGACGACAGCGGCCGGAGCGAGGACCGCGCTCGCTTGCGCCCCTCACAGGTCACCAAGCTCGAGCTGCTCTACCGCCCGGTCCCGACCACCCCCAAGACCGGGGGCCCAGCGGCGCCGCTCAACCCCGAGGAGACCTGGCTCGAGCGCTACGCGCCAGACCAGATCCTGGGCCAGGAGCCGCACGTCCTCTGGAACTCGCGTTTCTTGCACAACGTGCCGCTCATCGTGGAGCGCACCTTCTCGCTGACCGCGCTGACCTACGTCGAGCGCTCCCGCGCGAGGACCTACTTCCGCCGGGGAGGAGTCCCGCAGAGCCTCTACCGCGGAGACGAGGTCAAGCTGGTCGGGAGCACGCTGGGCTATCACACCGCCCGCCGCGGCGAGCAGGAGCCCTGCCTCGGGTGGGTCTACCTCTACCTGGTCAAGCGCAGCTCGACGGTGTGGCCGCTCTACTCGCTGGATCGGATCCACCCCGGCGACCTCAGCAAGGAGTCGGTCCAGCGCTTCCTCTCGCACGAGCCGGTGACCCTCGTCGTGCGCCGCCCCGGCCAGCTCCACCCCCACAAGGTCTATCGCTTCAAGGCCGAGCGGGTGCGGATCTACCGCAAGCATCTCGAGGCGACCCCCGAGCCGGCCGCGATCCGGCGCATGCGGGCGCGGCGCCACGACAAGCTCCAGCACGCCGAGGAGCGGGTCCGCAACCTCTACAAGGCCTTCGGCCTGCGCGAAGAGGGCGACCTGCACCGCCGCCTGGAGGTCTCGTTCTACCTCCCAGCCGCCGTCGAGGGCGGGCTCCACCTGCTCCGCTACCGCCGCGTGATCGGTCTGGACTAGTCATTCTTGCCAGGTTCTCAAAGGACTTAAGCAAGAACTCGCTGGGACTGATCCCAACCCCCGCTCAGCCGCGCACATCTCCTCGGAGGTGGCGGCATGGACGTCCTCGAGGAGAGGCTTCGTCTTGAACCCCAGGGTCTCGCTTTGCGACCCTCGCCCGGGCGAGGGGCTACGCAAGCGACAGTGTCCGAGGGGTTTGCGACAACGTGCCACCAAGGCGCGAGGGATGCGGAGCCTGCAAAAATGAGCGGCGTGATCGCAACCCGGACCTTGCGCAAACCATTACGCGGCACCACTATGCGAGGAATGCGGAGCTTCACGCTAGCGCTGATCTTGGCCTGCCTCTGCAGCGTGGCCCGAGCCGACCAGCTCGAGCTGCGCGAGGGCAAGACCCTCGAGGGGCAGCTCCTCGCGGCGGGCCCGACCCGTCTCCTCTTCGAGGAGGCTTCGCGCCAGTTTCGCTTCGTCCAGCGCGCCGACGTCGTCGGCTTCCGCGATGGCGAGCGAGCCGTAGCGCTCCCCGAAGGCGATCGCGACCCCAGCGGCTGGGTCGTCCTGGCCAAGGGCGGCGCGCGGGCCCTGCGCGGCGGCCGCGAGGTCGAGCTCTCGGTCAGCGGCTCGTCGGACCAGCTGGTGCTCTTCGAGGAGGACGTCCTCAAGACCGGTCCTTACGGCAAGCTGCACTTCGAGCTCGCAGGCGGCGGCCTCGTCCACGCCTGGGGAGACGCCCGCCTCGTCCTGCGCCGCGGGATCCCGAGCCTCCAGACCGGCACGATGCGCCTCCACCAGCTCGACGGACGGGCGATGGCGCAGATCCCGGCGGGTCGGATCGAGGTGATCAAGGGCAAGCTCGAGGCCGTGCACCTGGGCGAACGCACCCGCCTGCGCTGCCTGGCGGGTCGAGGCCTCGTGCGCGGTCACGTCGGCTATCGGCTCGACCTCCCCCGCAACCACAGCGTGGACCTCTCGCCGGAGCAAGGCGACGCGCCCGCGACGCTCTCTTCGAGCAACACCAACGCCTGGGCCCTCCAGCTCCAGATCGGCCGCCGCCGCGTCGCGATCCAGCGCGGTGAGCGCGTGATCCTGCTCGGGGCCCCCAGCGCCGCGCCGGCGGAGCCGCAGACCCCCGAGCCGCGCGAAGAGCCGCTCCCGCCGCCCTCCGAGCTGGCGCGGATCGTGACCGCCGAGTCCAGCTTCGCCCTGACACGCTCGGGCGAGTCGCGCCGCGTCGAGCCGGCCGAGGCCCAGGGGATGGAGCTCCTCGCCGAGGACCGTCTCCAGAGCGATCAGGGCGCGGTCGAGCTCGCGTTCCCGCGGATGCGAGTCCGCCTGGCGAAGCAGAGTCAGGGTCGCGTGACGACGACCCGCGGGGTGCCCTTCGCCCTGCTGGCTGGCGAGGCCCAGGTCGAGACGCCAGCCAGCGCCAGCCTGGCGCTGCCCGGAGGCGAGCTGGGGCTCCTGCGCGGCACCGCGACGCTGGCCAAGCGCGCCGGCGAGCTTCGCCTCGGCGTCCAGAGCGGCACCGCGGGCGCTCGCCTGGGCGACCTCGTCCGCGCCGAGCTGCTCGCCCCCGCTGAGCTGCGAGTGAACGAGCTGGGGATCGGCGAAGTCGAGCTGAGCGTGCCCAAGGGGGCCCAGTCGGTGCCGGTGGTGCTCGGCGGCCTGGACGTGCGGCTCGAGGCCGGCCGGAGCGTGCGCTTCCGGGGGGGCAAGAACCTCGAGGTCACGGCCCTGACCTGGCACCCCGAGGGCGCCACCCGGCTCGAGATCTCCGGCGTGCGCGCGCGGATCGTGGCGGGCCCCAGCGAGGGCCACAAGATCCAGCTGCTGGGTGACGGCCGAGAGTTCACGCTGATCCCCGGGACCTTCCGCTTCTATCGCCAGGGCAAGCAGCTCCTGGTCGACCTCCCCAAGGCCGCCCAGCAGCCCGGCCCGACCCGCGAGCAGCCGCCGGTCGTCGCCAAGGGACCCGAGCCGGCGCCCACCAACCCTACCCCCCGGCCCAGCCGGGAGCCCGCGCAGCAGCCGCGCGCCCAGGTCCGCGCGCCGGCCCCGCCGCAGGCTCCCCAGGGCGTCGTCCAGAAGCGCTACCAGCTCTCCAACGGAGCCGTGGTCGTGACGCGTGACTGGGGCGAACTGGTGGTCCGGCCCCCCGTGCGCAGCGGCGACGGGCGGGTCCTGGTCGCGGTCGCTGGCCCCAAGGGCGACGTGACCCTGGAGCCCAACACCCGGATCCTGCTGACCCGCTTGCCGCGGGCGGCGAGGGTCGACCTCCCCGACGGGCGCTACCTGCTCCATGAGGCTGGCGCCAAGATGGGCTTCACGGCGCGCGTGCGGGAGGACGGCAGCATGCGGGTCGACCTGAGCGACGGCTCCCGCGCCGCCGAGGTCGAGCGCGGCGTCGAGTTCGACCTCTCGGTGCGCCGCGACGACTACGTGCTGACCTACGTGTTCGGCCAGGCGGTCTACCTCGAGCCGCGCCAGCAAATGCGCGTCACCCAGCGCGATGGCCTGCGCCTGCGCCTGGCGCGCGAGTCCTCCAGCGAGCCCCGCGCGGGCGGGTCCAGCGAGCGTTGAGGCGCTGGCGCGGAGCCCTCGTCCTGAGCGCTGGACTGCTGGCGCTGCTGGCGCTCTCACCCGCCGCCGGCGAGACCTTCGTGTTCAGCGACCCCGAGCGTCCGCAGCAGAGCGGGCGCGTCCTGGTCGAGTTCCCCGACAGCCTCTTCGTGGCCCTCGACGGCGAGCCCCCTCGCTTCCTCCGTCGAGCCGAGCTGGCGGCCGTCATCGACGAGAATGGGCGCCGCTACGAGGAGCCGCCCCTCGGCACCTTCGCCGCCGTCGGCAAGGGGATCCCCGCCGCCGCGGTGACCGACGTCAGCGGCGTGGCCTTCGCGCGCCGAGGCGCTGAGTCCAAGGAAGAGCCCCTCCCCGAGCTGAGCAAGGGCGCGCTCTTCTTCCCCTCCCAGGCGGGCTTGCGCACGGGCGACAACGGCACCTTGCGCGCGGTGTTCCCCAGCGGCGCTGCCTTCTGGCTCGGCGTAGACACCCAGGTCGAGCTGGCGCAGGGCCAGGAGGGCCTCCGCGTGGAGCGCGGAGAGGCGACCCTCGAGACGCGCCTGCGCGCGGTCCGGCTGGACCTGCCGCGGCCCCTCGCCGCCCAGGTCGACGAGGGCGCGCGGGTGGTCGTGATCGCGAGCGAGGAGGCGACTCGCCTCGAGCAGCACGCGGGCCAGAGTCAGCTCGCCTGGCCGAGCCTCTCGCTGGTCCTCTCCCACGGCCACAGCCTCGAGGTCCGCGAGCTGGGCCTGGGGCGCTGGCGCCTGCGCGCTGACGAGGCCAACTCCGACGACATTCCCCTGATCGCAAAGGGCAAGCCCGAGGTCCTCCCCCCCGGCGAGGAGTGGGAGCTCGACAGCGAGCTGCCGCCCGAGGGTGAGGTGTGGCGCGTGCTCAGCGTCCGCGGCGACCTCCTCCTCCGGCGCGGGCCCAACGGGACCTTCGTCAGCGTGCCTCCCCTGCACGGGGCCGAGGTGGTGGTCGGCTCGGGCGACGCCCTGCGGACCGCCGCGGCGGGCGAAGCGCTCCTCGGCCGCGTCGACGGCGCCCGCTTCACCCTGCGGCAGGCCGCGCACCTCGAGATCGACGATGCCCTCGGCCTCGTCCGCGGCGAGGGCATGCTCGAGCCCGGTGAGTCGCCCGTGCCGCTGCGGACGCCCGGGGGACGCGCCTCGATCAGCAACGCCGTGATCGGCCTCAGCCGCCAGGGTGAGGGCCTCGGCGCTCCCCTGGCCGTCGCCGCCCTGGCAGGCTCGCCTGAGCTCCCCTGCGGGGACGCAGCGGAGCTGGTCATCGCCCAGCGCTCCTCCAGCGTGATCTCCCGCGAGGCGCCGGCTCCTGACGCCGCTCCCAAGCGTGAGCCGCCTGCCGGGGAGCCGGTCGAGGAGCCGGTCGAGGAGCCGCCCGCGCGCGAGCCGAGCCCCACGATCGCCGTTCGCCAGACCCGCGGCACCGCGCTGCTCCGCTCCCGCGCGCTGCCCGAGCTGGGCGACGCCAAGTTCCGCGTCGCCCTCCGCGAGGGCGACAGGGTCCAGGCCCTCCCTCCGAGCGAGGCCGCCCCCCACGGCTCGCTGGCCTTGGCCGGTCGACGCCTGCTGCGCTTCGTCCAGCCCGGCACCGAGGTCGACGTGGCCGGCACGGACGGCCAGCTCCGCTTCGACGAGCGCGCCCCCGTCAACATGGCCGAGGGCCTGACCCTGACCCTGGCGCGAACGCGCCAGCTCCCGCTGCTCCGCTTCAAGAGCGGCGAAGAGCTGACCTTGCGCGCAGGCCTCCCGCTGACCGTCTACAACCCGACCGTCGAGCTGACGAAGGGGGACACGAAGGTCGAGCTGACCGGCGAGATCAAGACCATCCTCGAGCGCGCCGGCGAGCACGGCGTCGGCGCCTTCAGCACCCGCCAAGACGACCACCTCGAGGTCCGCGCCAAGGGCGACGCCCGCCTGAGCCAGACGGGCGAGCAGACCCGCATCGACTACGAAGACGGGCGATCGCTCTGGATCGAGCCCAAGGCCCCGCCGGTGGAGGCTCGCTTCGGCAACGCCCAGGGCGCGCTCTTCCTCTCGATGCCTGGCGCCCCCTCGCTGGGCCTGCCCTCGAACAGCAGCCTGACGGTCTTGGCCACCAACGACGGGGAGTTCGTGATCCTGGATCGCAACAGCCTCGACCCGCAGAACGTCGGCTCCGAGCTCCTGAGCGAAGATGAGTCCGCGGGGCCTGCGCTGCTCGACCCCGACGAGCTCGGGATCCTGCTCGATGTCCCCCAGCCCGACAGCCCGTCTGGACCCTGAGCTGGCGTGACGCGCCCCACCCCTCCCCTCCCGGTCCTCGTCTGCCTTTGCCTCTGCGCAGGCGTGGGCCTAGCCAGCGCCCAGCAGTCGAGCTTCGACGACTTCCGCAACCTCGGGCTGCTGGAGGACCGGCGCCGCGAGCCCAGCCCGCTGAGCATCGCTGGCCACACGCTCGATCCCGCCTTCAACCTCAAGCTGGGCGGGATCGCCACCCCGCACGCCTTCGCGGCCGCCTCGTCGGGCTACAACGACAACGTCCTGCGAGGGGACCACGAGGCCCCGGGCGTTCGCCTCCGGCGCGAGGCCTACGGACGCCTCGAGGCCGGCCTGCGCCTCGACACGGAGCTCTCCGACCACCGCCTCGAGCTCAGCTACAACGCCGCGGTCCTCGAATACGCGGACTCCGGAGACCTCGACAACCTCACCCAGAGCGCCAGAGCGCGCCTCGACCTCTACGCCGTCGACGTCGAGGGTCACGTCAACGCTGGCTGGCAGCGGACGATCTTCCCCCAGTCGATCCAGCTGACGGGCTTGGTCCGGCTCGACACCTATCAGGCCGCGGCCTACGTCGAGGGCCGCCTGGGCAAGGTCGGACTGCGCCTGGGGGGCTCCTTCGCTCGCTTGGAGTACCAAAACCGACAGCTGCAGACGCTGGACCAGCGCAACTACCGCGCTGACGTTCAGTTCTACGGGAGAATCACCCCTAAGCTTCGGGCCTTGGGTGAGTACAACGTATTCCTAGTGGTCTACGACGAAGGACGCTCAGGCAACCTCAACGACTACCTGGTCCATCAGGCGCGCATCGGGATCGACGGTCGCCTCTTCCCCAAGCTCTCGACCTCCCTCAAGGTCGGCGCGGCCTTCCAGGACGTGGACGTGACCTTTGGCCGGGACCGCCGCGAGTTCACCGGCTTCGTCGCCGAGGTCTCGGCGGGCTACAGCCCGGTCGAGGGGACCAACCTCACGGCCTCCTACGCGCGCACGCTCCAGCCGAGCAACCAGTCGAACTTCCTCATCAACGACGAGGTCCGCTTCGAGGTCGGCCAGTCCATCACCCCCAAGGTCAACGCCAGCGCCTTCGTTCGCTACAACCGCGGCGAGGTCAGCCGCCTGAACCGGATCAGGGCCCACATCAACCGCTACACGGCCGGCGCGTCGATCCAGTGGCGGATCAAGGGGTGGCTCAGCCTCCGCGCTGGCTACGAGTTCACCAACCTGATCTCGCCCTTCCTCAACTCGGACTACCGGATCCATATCGCCACGGCTTCCATCGCGGTGGGCCTGTGAGCCGGCCCCTGACCCAGCTCGGCGCCGCGGGCGCCATCCTGATCACTCTGGCCGCCTGCCAGAACACGGACGCGCCGCCCCTCGCCCGGGGCAACTACGAGCGCGGGGCGCCGATCGTGACCCGCACCGCGACCCTGCCCTACCCCCCGCCGCTGCCGCCGCTCCAGATATCGCGCGACCTGCCGCCGCCGCCTACCCGGGACGCGCGCCGACTGAGCGTCGGGTCGATCCTGGAGGTCGAGGTCGCGGGGGTGGAGGCGCTCAGCAGCAAGGAGGCGCGCGTCGGCGCCGACGGCTGCATGTTCATGCCCTTCCTGGGGCGAATTCGCGCCGCCGGCCGGACCCCCCTCGAGCTGGGCCGCGACCTCGAGCGCGCCTTGAACGAGCGCGGTTACCTCCGCGCCGCGCAGGTCAACGTGAACCTGATCAAGGAGGAGGGGCAGGTCTACGTCCTGGGGCAAGTGGGCCGCCCCGGCGTCTACGCGCTCGGCGTCGGCCGGGAGCTGCGCCTCAGCCAGGCGCTGGCCATGGCCGGCGGCATTCGCTCGACTCCGGGCCTGAAGCCGGACGCCACCGCGATCCGACTCGTGCGCGAAGTCGGCGGCAAGCGCCGCACCTATCGGATCTCCTTCCCCGAGATCGCCCTCCGCGGGCGCCTCGAGGCCGACGTCGAGCTCCAGTCCGGCGACGTGGTCTACGTCCCCTCTCAGCAAGAGCTCTTCGTGTTCGGCAGCGTCAATCAAGCCGGCGGTTTCTTCCTGGAGGAGGGCAGCCGCCTGGGCGTCGACGAGGTGCTCGCCCTGGCGGGCGGCTTCGGCGAGAAGGCGGACCAAGACGGGTTGCTGCTCGTTCGGCGCAACCAGACGGGGATCGCCACCTACCAGATCCCCTCCGAGCCGATCCAGCGCTCGGAGATCCTGCTCACCTCGGGGGACACCCTGATCGTGCCCGCGCGCGGCCTGCGGCGCGTGTTCGTGCTGGGGGCCGTGCGCTCCCAGGGCGGAATTCCCCTCGACGAGCCCGACCTGACCGTCAGCAAGGCCTTGGCCCTGGCCGGGGGCTTGAACCGGATCGCGGCCGGCAACTCGGTCCTCCTGATTCGCCGCGGCCCAGACGGCAAGAAGCACACCTACCCCGTGCGCGTGGCAGACGTCGTGCGCGGCGAGCCAGAGCTCGACCCGGTCCTCGAGCCCGGTGACATCATCTTCGTGCCCGAGGGCTTCTTCTAATGCAGGCGCCGCAGACAGGCCTGGAGTCGGACTTCGGTCGCTCGCCGACGATCAGCGATCCGCTCGACGCCGAGGACCTGCGCGAGACGCTGCTCGGCTTCAAGCGCCGCCTGCCCCTCGTGATCGGAGTCACCCTCTTCTTCGGCGTCGCAGCGGGCGTGCGCAGCTCGAACCTGCCCACGGTCTACGCCTCGACCGCCCGCCTCCAGCTGGCCAAGGAGGCGCCCGACCCGACCCGGGCCCGCTACGAGATGTACAGCTCGGACTACGTGGCGACCGAGTATCTCAACACGCAGATGCGGATCCTCGAGAGCCACAGCCTGGCGGTCGACGCCGTCAAGGCGAACCCCAAGATCGCGCGTGAGCTCGAGCTCGAGCTCGGGCGCGAGGCGACCCCCGAGGAGCTGGGCGGAATGTTCCAGCGCGGGGTCCGGGTCGAGGCCCTCGAGAGCACCTACCTGGTGGACGTCAGCTACGAGTCGACCGACCCCAAGCGCTGCGACCGCTACGCCAACGCGGTCGCGGAGGCCTACCGCGAGCAGCTCCAGACGCTGTGGGGCGAGAAGACGCAGATCGCCGAGAAGAAGGTCAGCGAGCAGGCCGACCTGCTCTACCAGAAGCTGACCAAGAGCGAACAGGACCTGCGCGACTTCCTCAACCAGTCGGCCGAGACGCCCCTCCTCGAAGAGCACGAGAAGCTGCTGGTCGAGCGAATTCGCATCAACAACAACGCCCTCTCCGACATCCAGCGCCAGCGGATCCAGCTCAACGCGCAGCTCGAGTCGATCCAGCGCGTCCTCGAGCAGGGGCGCCCGCTGGAGAGCGCGTCTCCGATCGCTACGAACCACATCGTGCTCAACCTGCGCAACCGCCTCAGCGAGGCCGAGCTCGACCTGGCCGGTCTGCGCCAGCGCTTCAGCGACGAGTGGCACGAAGTCCGGATCGCGCGCGCTCGCCGCGACCAGATCAAGCTCCAGCTCCAGAGCGAGATCGAGAAGATCCGCGAGCGCCTCCGCAGCGAGCGCGACGAGAAGGTCGCGGTCGAGCAGGGCCTGCTGGAGCGGGACCGCAACCTGCGCGAGGAGAGCCGGGTCTTCGCGCGCCGCTCGCGGCTCTACGAGAGCCTCAAGAACGAGGTCGACGCGAACCGCACCTTCTACGAGGAGTTCGCCTCGCGGCTGAAGGACCTCCTCCACGCGGCTCCCCTCGCGGTCGCCAACGCGCGGATCATCGACCGGGCCAAGGGCGCCTGGCGGGTGCGCCCGAGCCACTCCCGCAACGTGATCCTCGGGCTCCTCTTCGGCTTCGGCCTCGGCGCGGTGATCGCGCTGATCTTCGAGCGCCTCTCGGACCGGCTGCGGACGCTCAAGGATGCGGTCAACGCGCTCGGGATCCCCGTCCTCGGCGTGGTCCCGCACCAGCGGGAGGACGAGGTCGAGCTGCTGGCCCTGCGCGAGTCGCGTTCGGTCTACGCCGAGGCCTTCCGGCGAGCCCGCGTCCAGCTCAACGCGGTGGGTGCCTTCCCCAGCGAGGGCTGCGGCGTGCTGCTCTGCGTTAGCGGCATTCCCCGCGAGGGCAAGACCCTCTCGGCGCTCAACCTCGCCATCGCCTCGGCCCAGGCGGGCCGGCGCACACTCCTGATCGACGCCGACATGCGCAGCCCGCGGGTCCACCGCATCCTCGGCCAGCCCCTCGAACCCGGCCTGGCCGACGCCATCGAGGGCAAGGTCGAGGACCTCGGCGAGCGGCTGCGTCGCACCCAGGTGGAGAACCTGTGGGTCATGGGCGCCGGCCGCTGCGAAGCCAACCCGGGCGAGCTGCTCGCGCGCGACGACACCTTCCACCAGCTGGTGTGGCGCCTGCGGCGCCGCTTCGACCGGATCGTGATCGACAGCCCGCCGGTGGTCGCGGTCAGCGACGCGACCCTCATGGCCCAGGCCGCCGACGCCGTGATCCAGGTCGTCTCGGCGCGCACCTCGAGCCGCAGCGCCGCGACCCAAGCCAACACCGAGCTCTCACGCCTGGGCGCCGCCCCGGTCGGGCTGATCTTCAACCAGCAGCCCCAGGACGAAGCCGGCGCCTACTTCTACTACTACTCACGCTACGGCTACGGGGGCGAGCCCAAGGACGAAGAGTCCTAGCCAGAGGGACCTGGCCTGCCCAGCTGCCGAGGCCCAGCAAGGGGCAACCGAACCAAATGAAACGAGCCGCTCCAGGACGGAGCGGCTCGTGTAGGTAGCAGATACGGAGGGCAGTCCGAGGGTTACTCCTCGTCCCACTCCTGCGTCTCGGCCGGCTTCTCGGCCGGCGCCTGCTTCGCCTTCTTCTTCGGCTGGGTGTAGTCCGTGCCGAACTTGCGGCGGAAGCGCTCGATCCGGCCCGCGGCGTCGACGAAGCGCTGCTTACCCGTGTAGAAGGGGTGGCTAGCGCTGCTGATGTCGACGTTGTGGAGCGGATACTCGTTCCCGTCGGTCCAGGTGATCGTCTGCTTGGTCTTGATGGTCGAGCGGGTCAAGAAGGCGACCCCCGCGGACTTGTCCTGGAATACGACCGGACGGTACTCCTGCGAGTGAATATCCCACTTCATGACGACGCTTCCTGCTCAATGACCGTTGATCTGCTGAACGGACGGGGTTGGGGGCGCACTCTGGCGCGAGCGCAAGGTTCTACCCCGACCCCTGCTGCCTGGCAAGGCTCACGATGGGAGTGAGCTGAACCGAGGCTGGCGCGTCGAGGCGCCCGTGATATTCTCCTCGGCCATCCGCCGCGGCGAACCCGCCGCGCCACCCCCTTCGCCTCCACACGAGGAACGTCATGGCCAAGAAGAAGCAAGCGCGCGAATACGTCTGGCTGCGCTGCACCGAGACGGGCGACCTCAACTACCGCACCTCGGTCAAGACCCTGGGCGGCCTGCCCGAGCGTCTCAAGGAGGGGATCAAGAAGTACTCCCCTCGTCTGCGCAAGCACACCCTGCACAAGGTCAAGCGCAAGTAGGACGTCTCTCGACGCCCGGTCAGGCCCTTCCGGCCTGGCTGGTCCCGCTGAGAGAACCCGTGCTCGAACGAGCTTCGAGCGCGGGTTCGTCCATTCCGGAGCCTGCAGGCCCAGGAACCCCGGCAGCGTCACCCTCGTATAGCTAGGCTCTGAGGAGAGGACCGAGCTTGGACGAGGCGCACGAGGAAGGGGAGCCACAGGACGCCACGGCGCAGGCGCGCGCGGCGCCGACGGAGGTGGACGTCCCGATCCCTCCTCCGAGCGCCGCGGGCCCAGTCCCTGGGAGGCCAGTCCCTGGGAGGCCAGTCCCTGGGAGGCCAGTCCCTGGGCCCTCGACTCCGGCCCCGGACCCCTCTCCCGCTCCGCCCCCCCCGCGCCGCAGCCGGGCCGCGATCGCCGCAGCGCTCGCCCAGCGCGTGAGCCAGCAGCCCCGCGGGCGCTCCGCGAAAGCCTCCTGGGACCCCTGGGCGGCCCTCAAGCGATCTCCGGCCTACGGACTGGCCGGCTTCGTCCACCTCGCGCTCCTCGTCGCGCTCAGCTTCTGGACCATCGCCCTCAGCATGCGCCAGGAGGCCCTGCCCGTCTCCGTGCGCATCGCGCCGGCCAAGACGGTCCTCCCCAGCCAACGCGAGGACCAGCTCGAGGCTCGCCAGGCGGTCGAGCAGGCCCTCGCCGAGGCCCTCGCCGGGGCCCAGAGCGAGCAACCCTTCGCCGAGGCCGAGGGAGAGGTCGCGGGCGAGCTGACGGGGCAAGCGAGCAAGGTCCTCGGCCTGGCCGGCGGCGAGGGCGGGGGGCTGGGGCGCGGCGGGAGCGGCGGGGACAGCAAGGGCAGCCGGGCCGCGATCCACGCCGGCCTGGACTGGCTCGCCCGGCACCGGACCGAGCAGGGGGTGTGGCGCCCGCTCCCCGCCGGACACCGCGACCCCTCCACGATCCCCCCAGCTGGCGGCCAGCTCGGCCACACCGGCCTGGCGGTGATCTGCTTCCTGGCCGCCGGCCACGAGCCCGATCAGCCGGGGCCCTATCAAGAGCTGCTGCGCGAGGCGCGCACCTGGCTGGTCCGCACCTGCAAGGACGGCTCCTTCCCCCAGCGCCGCTACAACGGGCTGAGCAACCTCTACGAGGTCGCGATCGGGGTCCTGGCCCTCGCCGAGTGCCTGCAGCGCGAGGAGGTCGAGTCCGTCCGGCGGGCGGTCGCCCGCGGGGTGGCCTACCTGACGAAGTCCCGCCACCCCCGCTACGGCTGGCGCTACACGCCCCGTCAGGAGACCGACACCAGCGTCACGGGCTGGGTCCTGCTCGCGCTCAAGTCCGCGGCCCACGCCAAGGTCGAGGTCCCCGAGGAGAACTACGCCGGGGTCAAGCGCTGGCTGGCCCGCGTGACCGACCCCGGCACGGGGCGCACGGGCTACAAGGAGCGCGGCAAGGGCGACAACCCGGCCATGACCGCGACCGGGCTCTTCCTGAGGATCCTGCTGGGCGACGACTCGCGCTCGGTCGTGAACCGAATGGCAGCCCGCCAGGTCTCCCGCGTGCGCGTGCGCTTTCGCGGCGGCACCCTGCTCCGCAACCCCTACGAGGTTTACTACGCGGCGCTGGCCATGTATCAATACGGAGGGCGCGCCTGGCGCCGCTTCAACCCCAAGATCCGCGACGCCCTCGTCTCGGCCCAGGCGGGCGGGCGCGGCTGCTGGCGCGGGTCATGGCACCCGGGCTCGGCGTGGGTCGACGAGCGGACCCTCGCGACCTGCTTCGCGATCCTGACCCTCGAGACCTACTACCGCTACCTCCCTCAGCACGGCCGCAAGGCCTCCCCAGGCGAGCGCGCCCTCGAGGAGGCCCTCGGCGCCCTCGACCAGGCCCGCGAGGCCGGCGAGCTGCTCGCGCTCACGGCCGCCTTCGGGCGCGCCCTGGAGCTCTTGACCCAGGAGGGCGCCGACTGGGACCTGCGCGCCGAGGCCCAGGTCGGCCTGGCGCGCGCCCACGCCAAGAGCGGCGAATACGCGCAGGCCAAGGCCGCCCTCGACCTCGGGCTGCGGCTGGTCCCCCGCGGCGAGCAGGGCCCCGAGGGAGCCCAGGACCTCTACCGCCGCCTGCGCCTGCTCGAGGCCCTCTCGACCCTCAACGAGCGAGCCCAGGCGGCCCAGGCCCTGACCGCCAAGGAGTCCGCCAGCGCCGAGGAGCGCGAGGAGAGCGCCGGCGCCCTGCGCGTCAGCGTGACCCGCGTTCGCTTCGCGCTGGCGCGCACCCCGGGCTTGGACGAGCCCACCCGCCAGCAGGTCGAGCGGAGCCTCGCCAACGCCGAGGAGCTGGCGAGCGGGCTGCTCATGGGCGGAGACCGGGACCAGGCGATCGCGAGCGGCCTGGCGCGCCTGGCGACCCTGGAGCCCGGCCCTCACCTCGAGCCCTTCGAGCGCCGCCTGGTGGTGCTGCTGGTGCAGCGGGCCCACGAGCGCTTCCTGGCCGCCCGCGCCGGTCGCTCCTTCGCGCGCTACGAGGAGGGCGCCCGCGACCGCTCGGCCCTGCGGCGGCTGGATCCCCTCCGACGCGCCGAGGCCCACGAGCAGCCGCGCCTGCGAGCCGCCCTCTCCCAGCTCGACCTGAGCCAGATCGCCGCGCTGATCGCCCTCGACCAGCGCGCCGACGCGCTGAAGCGCCTGGCCGACCTGCCCCTGCGCTACCCCGACCAGCGGACCGCCCTGGTCCAGGGGCAGGCCCTCGAGCGGGCGCTCCTGCTCTCGGCCCCCCGCCGCGACCCCGAGCAGGCCCAGCGCCTGCGCGAGCTCTTGCTCCGCGCCCGTCGCCTGGGCGAGCCGCTGACGCCCGCCGAGCGGCTGACCCTGGCCCAGCTCGACCTCGAGGCCCGCCGGCCGGAGCTCGCGGAGCGGGGCCTGGAGGCGCTCCTGGCCGATCCGCGCGTCCCCCCGCCGCTGCAGCGGCGAGCCGAGCTGAGGCTCTCGGAGGTCTACCGCCGGCAAGGGCGCGCCGACGAGGCCTGGCGCCTGCTCGAGGGGATGCCCCTCGCCGAGCGGGCCCGGCTGGAGGTGATCCTCGAGCGCTGCCAGGTCCTGCGCGCGCGACGGCGCCCGCGAGAGGCCCTCGACGAGTACGTCGGCGTCCTGCGCGCGATCGAGCACGAGGACCCCGCCGCCTGGTGGGAGGTCGCCGAGGAGACGGCTCGCTGCTATCTGGAGGCGCGCGAGATCCGCGCCGCGCGGGACTTCATGGAGGGCTTGCGGCTCAAGGACCGCACCTTCGGAGGCGACCCCGAGCGCCGCGAGAGGCTGCTGGTGCTGATGCGGCGCGCCGACGACGCCCGCGTCCGCTCGCGCTCCGCAGCGCCCCCGGAGGGCGAGTAGATTGGGGGGAGGAGTCCAATAGTGCCCGCGGCCGATCCCCCCGCTCACCTGCTCTTGACCCTCCGCCAGGCCGACGAAGTCGTGGCCTGCCTGCGGCGCGGTGAGGTGCTGCGCTGCGGGCGCAAGCCGGGCAACGACCTCGTCCTCGACGACACGAAGGTCTCGCGCGAGCACTTTCGCATCGAGTGGCCGGCCGGCGCCGAGCGCCCCGTGCTCGTCGACCTCGGCAGCGCCAACGGGGTGCTCCTCGACGGAGCGCGGGTCGGCGAGCGGACGGAGCTCGCCGAGCACGGTCGAATCGAGGCCGGCGACAGCACGCTCAAGTTCGCGCTGACCAACGTCGCCGCCGAGCGCCTGGCGCGGGCCTACAACCTCCCCGACGACTCGGGTGAGTTCACCCTCGAGAGCCGGGACGACCTGCACGGCAGCTTCGAGGACCGCGACGACCTGCACGAGCTGCTGCGCGGGCTCGAGCGCAGCAAGCGCAGCGGCACGCTGCACCTCGAGGCGCCCGCCCCTTGCCTGCTGACCTTCGCCGCGGGTCGCGTCATGAGCGCCACCTGGGGGCCCCTGCGCGACCTGGCCGCCCTCGAGCGCGCGATCGAGCTCGAGCGCGGGGTCTTCCGCTTCAGCAACGTGCTCAAGCCCGCTGAGGCCAGCCTCGACCTCTCGATCTCCGACTTCCTCCAGCGAGGTTTCTAGTGAGCGACGCCGAGGCCAACGAGCGCGAGCTGGAGATCCTGCTCAAGGCGCGCTGTCCCTTGATCTGCGCGGTCTCGGTCGAGGAGGAGCGGGTGGAGCGCCTGCTGCTGCGCCTCGCCGACCGCCTCGGGCTGCGGCTGACCTTTTGGTCTGCGACCCAGGGCTTCACCGACCGCCAGGGCGAGGGGCTGCCGGGGGCGCCGACCGCCCGCGAACCCCAGGACGCCCTGCGCCTGCTGCTCGAGCGCGGCGCCGGCGAGGCCGAGGTCTACGTGCTGCGCGACCTGCTCGCCTGGCAGGCCGACCCGCGCCTCCAGCGTCAGCTGCGCGACCTGGCGCGCGAGTTCCGCGGCGCCAACAAGACGGCCCTCCTGATCGAGCCCGAGCCCGACCTGCCCCCCGGCCTGCGCGACGCCTGCGACCTGCTCCACTTCGCGCTCCCCACCCAGAAGGGGATCCGGCGCTTCCTGAACCGCTTCCTGCGCAACATGGAGCTCAGCTTCGAGGAGGACGAGCTCGGCAAGGCGGCCGCGGCCCTGGTCGGCCTGAGCGAGCTGCAGTGCGAGAGCCTGGTCGCGCGCTCGCTGGTGCGCTCGCGCGACCTCGACGAGGCCTTCTTTCTGGCCGAGCGGCACAAGCTCCTCAGCGCGGGTGACCCGGTCGAGGTCGCCGCGAAGGCGGCCCAGGCCGATCCTCGCCTGGCCGCGGCCCTGCGCCGCCTGAGCGAGGACCCGGCCAGCCTGGAGCGCTTGCGAAGCGCCCTCGACGCGACTGGTTAGGGCAGCGCGGATCCCCTAACCTCTCGGGCTCACGCGAGGAGACTCCCATGTCCGAGACCGTCACCACCGCCTCCGGCCTCCAGTACGAGGACCTGACCCCTGGCAGCGGCGCCACGCCCCAGGCCGGCCAGACCGTCGTCGTCCACTACACCGGCTGGCTGACCAACGGCACCAAGTTCGACAGCAGCCACGACCGCAACCAGCCCTTCACCTTCCCCCTCGGCCAGGGCCGGGTGATCAAGGGCTGGGACGAAGGCGTGGCCTCGATGCAGGTCGGCGGCAAGCGCAAGCTCACGATCCCGCCCGCGCTCGGCTACGGCGCGCAGGGCTTCCCCGGCGCGATCCCCCCCAACTCGACCCTCGTGTTCGAGGTCGAGCTCCTCGACGTCAAGTAAGTGAAGCGGGCGCGGCCCTCGGTCGTCGCCCAGCGCAGGAGGTATCCGTGAAGCCAGCGCCTCTGGCCCTCGCGGCCGGCCTGTTGCTCCTCTCGCTCGGCGCCCCCGCCGGCGCCAAGCCGAAGAAGCCGGTCTGGCCCGTCCCCAACCCGACCCTCAATCAGCCGGGCTTTCAGCCCAGCTCGAGCAACCGCCAGATCAGCGGGGTGTTCGGCCCCCGCCTCAAGTTCGGCAGCGCGCGCTACGACCACCACGAGGGGATCGACTTCTACGCCTTCTTCGACAAGGGGCTCCCCCGCGGCGACCACTCGGTGTTCAGCGTGCTGGACGGCGTGGTCACCGACGTGATCGCGCCGGGCAACCCCGAGCGGACCGAGACCGGCAACAAGGTCGTCGTCACCCACCCGATCCCCTGGAGCGCCCTGGGCGGCCCCAAGGAGTGGGGCAACGTGCGCACCGGCTACCTGCACCTCAGCCGGATCTCGGTCCAGAAGGGCCAGCAGGTCAAGGCGGGCGACGAGCTGGGTAAGGCGGGCGAGACCGGCTACACCTCCACGGTCCACCTGCACTTCAACGTCTACCGCGCCGGCGGCCGCGACGTGAACGTCAACCCGGCGCGGCTCTTCTCGCCCAAGCTCTTCAAGGGCGTGGTCCTGCCGGTGCACAAAAAGACCGTCCAGATCGAGTTCCTCGAGCGTGACAAGGGCGCGGGGACGGCGCTGGCCCGGGTCTACCTGGAGCGCAACGTCTACGGCCTCGACGGCTTCGCCTGGCAGGTCGACAAGGACAGCTCGCGCGTGATCAGCTTCGAGCACGTCACCGCGACCATGCGCGACAAGCGCGACACGGGCGACCAGGGGCTGATCCCTGGGCTGCGTCTCTTTCCGCTCCGCTACAACGGCGGCGAGGCGCTCGAGCGGCTGAACGCCAAGCGGATCCCCAGCAGCTGGCCCGTCAGCCGCTACCCGGTGCCCAACGGCAAGGGCGTGCGTCTGGGCTACGACGTGCTGGCGACCGGCATCCCCGAGGACGCCAAGAAGCTGACCTTCGTCGTGTTCAGCGTGTTCGGCAAGAAGGTCAAGGCCAGCCCCAAGCGCTTCCAGGTCGAGCGTTGAGCGAGCGCGCGCGCGTGCTGCGCGTGATCGACGTCAACCGCAACCGGACGCTCGAGGCCCTGCGCGTGGTCGAAGAGCACGCCCGCTTCGTGGCCGAGGACCGCGCCGCGGCGCGCGCGGCCAAGGCCCTGCGTCACCGCCTCCAGCAGGCCCTCGCGCTGCCGGAGCTGGGCGAGGCCCTCGCGGCCCGCGACGTCGCGGGCGACCTGGGCCATCCCAGCGTCGCGCCCGACACCCGCGCGCGGACCGACGCGGGGGAAGTGCTCGCGGCGAACCTCTCGCGCGCCAAGGAGGGCCTGCGCGCGCTCGAGGAATACGCCAAGGTCGCGGCCCCGGCCGCGAGCGTCCCCCTCAGCGAGTGCCGCTACGAGCTCTACGCCCTCGAGCAGCTGGCCCTGGCCGGCCCGCCCTCCCTGGCTGGCCGTGAGGTCTACGCCCTGCTCGGAGGCGGGCCCGGGCGCCCGCCGGTGAGCGAGCAGCTCGAGGCGCTCCTGGCCGGGGGCGTGCGCTTGTTCCAGCTGCGCGAGAAGACCCTCGCCGACCGCGCGCTGCTCGAGCTGGCCCAGGGGCTGGTCGCGCGCTGCGCCGAGTCCGACGCCTGGCTGATCGTCAACGACCGCCCCGACCTGGCCCAGCTAGCGGGAGCCGCGGGGGTCCACCTCGGCCGCGACGACCTCCCCGCCGCGGCGGCGCGCCGGATCGTCGGCCCGCGCCTGCACGTGGGCGCCTCGGCCCACGACCGCCCCGAGCTGGAGGCCGCCCTGAGCGAAGGCGCGAGCTACCTCGGCTACGGGACCCTCTTCGCCTCGCCGACCAAGCCCGAGCTGGGCGCGCAGGGCCTGACAGGGCTGACCGAGCTGGCGCGCGAGTGCCCGCTCCCGATCTACGGGATCGGCGGCGTGACGCGCGCCAACGCCGCCGAGGTGATCGCGGCCGGCGCTCACGGAGTGTGCGTGGGGAGCGAGCTCCTCGACGCGGCCGACCCCGAGGCCGCGGCCCGGGAGCTGGTCGATATCGTGCGCCAATCCAGAGGAGACTCATGAACGATCTGCGCGAAGGCCTGAAGGCCTGCGTTCACGAAGGACCCGTCACCCTCGCCTCGGGCAAGGTCAGCGACTTCTACGTCGACGGGCGGCTGCTGACCCTCGACGCCCAGGGCTCGCTCCTCGTCGGCCAGGCCGTCCTCGAGCGCGTCAAGGCGCTGGGCGCGACCGCCGTGGCGGGCCCGACCACGGGCGCCTGCCCGATCGTGAGCGCCGCGGGCGTCCTGGCCGCCCAGGAGGGGCTCCCGCTCCGGCTGGTCTACGTCCGCTCGCAGGCCAAGGGCCACGGGATGGAGAAGGCCGTCGAGGGTCCGCCGCTCACCGCCGAGGACAAGGTGCTCTTCGTGGAGGACGTGGTGACCTCGGGCGGCAGCCTGGCGCGCGCCGTCGAGCGCCTGCGGGCCGACACGCCGGCCACGGTGATCGGGGCGCTCTGCCTGCTCGATCGGCAGGCCGGCGGCGCCGCCGCCCTGGCCGAGATCGGCGTCGAGCTGCACGCGCTCGCGACCCGCAGCGACCTCGACCCCAGCTTCCAGCCCCCCAACTGACTCAAGTCCTTGCTCGCCCGCGCTGACGCGCGGCCCCTTCGGGGAGACGCGGGCAGGGGAGACATTCAAGGACCTCAGAGGACAGCGGAGGACGAGCGTGTTCAAGGACGACCTGCTCAAGGACAAGGTGATCGTGGTCACCGGCGGCGGCACGGGGCTGGGCAAGAGCATGGCCCTGCGCTGCGCCGAGCTCGGCGCCAAGCTGGTGCTGACCTCGCGCCGGCAAGAGGTGATCGACGAGGCCGCCAAGGAGGTCGCCGAGCGCGGCAGCGAGGCCCTCGCCCAGACCTGCGACATCCGCGACTACGCCTCGGTCGAGGGCATGGTCGCGGCCGCCGTCGCGCGCTTCGGGCGCGTGGATGGCCTGATCAACAACGCGGCCGGTAACTTCCTCTGCCCGAGCGAGGACCTCTCCCCAGGCGGCTTCCAGGCGATCGTCTCGATCGTGCTCAACGGGACCTTCCACGCCACCCACGCCGTCGGCAAGCAGCTGATCGAGCAGGGCGAGGGCGGCACGATCCTCTCGATCACGACGACCTACGCGACCCACGGCAGCGCCTACGTGCTCCCCTCGGCCTGCGCCAAGGCGGGGGTCAAGGTCCTGACCCACTCGCTGGCCGTGGAGTGGGCCAAGTACAAGATCCGCCTCAACGCGATCGCGCCGGGGCCCTTCCCGACCGAGGGCGCCTGGGCCAAGCTGATGCCGCCCGGCATGGAGGACGTCCTCAGCGCGGACAAGATCCCCGCCAAGCGCTTCGGCGAGCACCACGAGCTGGCCAACCTGGCCGCCTACCTGCTCGCCGACGGCTCGGCCTACGTCACGGGTCAGGAGATCACGATCGACGGCGGCGAGTCGCTGATGGCCGGCGAGTTCAACGGCCTGACCCTGCTCGACCCCGGCAACGTGGCGCAGGTGCTGGCCATGATGCGCCCGCCCAAGAAGGGTTGAGATGACGGCTCGCTGGGGACTGCTGCTGGTCAACCTGGGCACGCCCGACGCGCCCGAGACGGCCCCGGTCCGCAAATACCTGGACGAGTTCTTGAGCGACCCGCGCGTGATCGACATCGCGGCCTGGAAGCGCTGGCTGCTGCTGAACCTGATCATCCTGCGCACCCGCCCCAAGGAGTCAGCCGAGGCCTACCAGTCGGTGTGGACCGAGCGCGGCTCGCCCCTGCTCTTCCACGGGCAAGACCTGGCGGCGGGTGTCCAGGAGCTGCTCGGCGAGGAGGTCAAGGTGGTGCTCGCGATGCGCTACCAGACCCCCTCGATCGAAGCGGGGCTCGCCGAGCTGCGCGCGGCGGGGATCGACCACGTGGTCGCCCTCCCCCTCTATCCGCAGTACGCCTCGAGCTCGACGGGCTCGACGGTCGAGAAGCTCTACGCAGAGGCGGGCAAGCACGTCGACGTGTTCACCCTCAGCGTGGTCCCGGCCTTCTATGACCACCCGGCCTTCGTCGGCGCCTTCGCCGAGGTCGCGCGGCCCGTGTTGGCTGAAGCCAAGCCCGACAAGGTCCTGTTCAGCTTCCACGGGCTGCCCGAGCGCCACCTGCGCAGCGGCGAGGTGTGCGGGCGCGCCTGCTTCCAGCCCGGCTGCTGCGACTCGATCCGCAAGGAGAACCGGACCTGCTACAAGGCCCAGTCCTACGCCACGGCCCGCGCCCTGGCCGCGGCGCTCGAGCTCCCCGAGGACGGCTGGGAGGTGGCCTTTCAATCCCGCCTCGGCCGGGACCCCTGGATCACGCCTTACACGGACCACCGGATCAACGAGCTGCCCGAGGAGGGCGTCAAGAAGCTGGCCGTGCTGGTGCCGAGCTTCGTGGCGGACTGCCTGGAGACGATCGAGGAGATCGGGATCCGCGGGCGGGACGACTTCAAGGAGCACGGCGGCGAGGAGCTGACCCTGGTCCCGAGCCTCAACGCTCACCCGGCCTGGGTCGAGGCCGTGGCGAAGATCGCGCGTCAGTACGCCCCCAGCCCGGAGGCGTCGTGAAGAAGATCGCCCTGATCTCGACCGGCGGGACGATCGAGAAGACCTACGACGAGATGCGCGGGGTGATGCACAACGAGACCCGCGTCCTCGACGTGATGCTCGCCCAGCTCCAGCTCGAGGGCGTCGAGATGACCCGGGTGCCCCTGATGAACAAGGACAGCCTCGAAATGGACGAGGCCGACCACACCCTGATCGCGCGCACGGTCGGTGCTATGGCCGAGGCGCACGATGGCGTGATCGTCGTCCACGGGACCGACCGCCTGGCCGAGACCGGGGAGAAGATCGTCGAAGTGCTGGGGACGGGAGACCGCCTGGCGGGGACCACGGGCCGAATCGGCCCGCGGGTGCCCGTGGTGTTGACGGGGGCGATGCGCCCCTATCTGCTCCGCAGCACGGACGCGCTGCAGAACCTGACCGAGGCGCTGCTCGCCGTCCAGCTCTTGTCCCCTGGGGTCTACGTGGCGATGCACAACAAGGTGCTCGCGTTCCCCGGGGTGACCAAGGACCGCAACCGCGGGACCTTCGTCAAGGAAGAGTAGCTGGAGGGCCGCCCAGGCAGCCCTCCAGGGGAGAGCCTCGCCTAGCCGGCCTTGCGCTCGGTGAGCTTGAACTCGCGCAGCGCCTCATGGCCCACGCTCGCGAGGGCGACCTTCATGTGACCGCGGTCGGTCTGGCCGAGGGTCACCATGCCGCGCCGGGCGAGGGCCATGGCGAAGCCCTCGGCGACGTCGATGTCCAGCTGGAGATCGCGGCAGAGTCGAGGGACGGTGCGGTCGCCGTAGAGGCTGAGCTGGAGCAGGATCTCCGAGGCGGTCAGGCCTTGAGGATCGACCTCCTTCCAGCCGCGTCGCGCGACGCGCTCGAGCTCTTCGTCCCGCTCGCAGATCCGCGCGACGAGCTCCTGAATGTAGGGCAAGTCGTCGATGTGATCCGAGCAATAGGGCTTGCGCTCGCGAGTGGGTTCCAGGCAGCCGGGGTGCTCACAGGTCAGGGCTTCGGGGTACGTCATATCCACCTCCTACCGATCTGCCGAGAGTATGTCTAGGTTTCGCCCTGCCTGTCAACCTTTGAGTCAGCTTTAGCTCAAGTTCTGTTGGGAAGAGGTCTTGGGCTGCACGGCGCAACCGCCATCGCAGCGGCCGGTCAGGCGCAGGCGGTTACGAGCAAACACCCGATAGGAGACGTCGAGCAGCTGGGAGAGGCCTGGCAGGCGGGTGAGGCGCGTGAGACCCCCGAATCCGACGGCGGCGTAGAGCCTCCGAAAAACCTCGACACCCGTGATCACCTCCCCTGAGGGCAGCAGCGCGTGAATCTCGGCCATCAGATCGCGCCCATCCAGGCCGTGTTCACCTGCGTCGAAGGATGGGGCGGCGATGTCCGTGAAGCGGATCCGACCGCGCCCACGGTCCAAGCGGCGCAGCATTGCGATCTCCCGCACGCAGAGCGGACAATCGCCATCGAAGAAGACCTGGACGTCCCAGGGCTCCGTGTTCAGCTTCTCAGGGGCTGCCGAACGCAACGCTTGACCTTGGCTCATGGTTCCTCTCCTTGAAGTTCACCTTTTGTATAGGAAAGTCAGCCCAAACGTCTATACTCGGAGCCATGAGCACCGAGCGTGGCTACAAGATGCGCACCGTCTGCGAGCTGACGGGCCTCTCTCCTGCGCTCCTCCGCGCCTGGGAGCGTCGACACGGCCTCCTGCAGCCGGAGCGAACCGCGGGCGGACACAGGCTCTACACGGACGACGACCTCAAGGTCCTGCGCTCCGTGCAGGAGCACATGGAGCGCGGCCTGAGCATTGGTGAGATCGCGGTCATGGGCCGCCGCTCACTCTTGGCCGCCGTCAGACCCAGCCCCCCAGGCGTTCAGGACGCCGGCGGGCTGGCGCAGTGCCGCGCCCGCCTGGTTCAGGCCGCGATCGACATCGACGCGAGCCAGGTCGAGGAGGTGCTGGACCAGGCCTTCGGAATGGCCAGCCCGATCACCGCGATCGACGCGGTCCTGGCGCCCGCCCTCGACGAGATCGGGGAGCAATGGGCGAACGGGAGGCTGAGCGTCGCTGGCGAGCACCTGGTGAGCGCCAAGGTGATCACCCGGATCCGCCGGCTGCTCGAGGCCACCAACCAAGGCCCCGGCAGACCGGCGGTCGTGACCTGCCTCCCCGACGAGCTGCACGAGATCGGCGCGCTCCTGGCTGCCTACGCGCTCTGCCTGAGCGGCTTCCGCGTCAGCTACCTCGGCGCCGCGATGCCCCTCGAAGACCTCGAGCGGGCCTGCGTGCGGATCCGCCCCGCGGTGGTCTCGATCTCGAGCGTGCGCACCCCGATCCTGCAGACGCACCTCCCGCGTCTGGCCGAGCTCGTCGCCCGCCGCCAGGAGGTGCGCTTCCTCGTCGGCGGCCGCGGCGCGGTCCCGCTCGCCGACGAGCTGGGCGAGCACGGCCTCGAGTATTTCTCTACCGGCAGCTTCAAGGAGCTCGTGGACGGGCTCAGCGAGCTGGTCGGTTAAGTCGCCCGCGGGCGCAGGCAACAACGAGGAGACTCTCATGACAGCGCCGCCGGCGTCGAGAGCCGTCGTGGGCGACGAGGTCGCCCCCCAAACGGCCCGAAAGACCGTCGTGATCAGCGGCGCGAGCGGCCTGGTCGGCGGCCACCTGGCGCGCGCCCTGGCCGCGCGCGGCGACCGGCCCCAGGGCTACTCGCGCGACCCGAGCCGCCTGAGCGCGCCGATCGAGCAGGGCTTCAGCTGGGACCCCCAGCAGGGCCCGCCGCCGCCCGAGTCCTTCGAGGCGGCGGACGCGATCGTCCACCTCGCGGGCGAGACCGTGCAAGGTCGCTGGACCGCGGCCAAGAAGCAGCGGATCAAGGACAGCCGCGTGGTCGGCACGCGCAACCTGGTCGCCGGCCTTAAGGGGGCGAAGCGGCGCCCCAAGGTGCTGATCTGCGCGAGCGCCATCGGCTACTACGGCGACCGCGGCGAGCAGGCCCTGACCGAGCAGGACTCCCCCGGGGACGACTTCCTGGCCGAGGTCTGCCAAGCCTGGGAGCGCGAGGCGCAGGCTGCCGAGGCGCTCGGCGTGCGGGTCGTGCGCCTGCGCCTGGGCCTCGTGCTCGCGCGCGAGGGCGGCGCGCTGAAGGAGATGCTCCTGCCCGCCAAGCTCGGCGCAGGCGGCCCCCTGGGCGGCGGGAAGCAGTGGTGGAGCTGGATCCACCACCGGGACCTCAGCCGCCTGATCCTGTGGGCGCTCGACCAGGACGAGGTCAGCGGGCCCCTCAACGCGACCGCGCCCAACCCCGTCCGCCAGCGCGAGTTCGCCGACCAGCTCGGCGCGCTGCTGGGGCGCCCCTCCTTCCTCCCCGCGCCGCGCTTCGCGCTCGAGCTCACCCTGGGCGAGTTCTCGACCGAGCTGCTCTCGAGCAAGCGTGTGCTGCCCGCGGCCGCCCGCGCCGCCGGCTTCCGCTTCGAGTTCCCCGACCTGCGCGCCGCCCTGCGCGACCTGCTCTGAGAGGAGTATCCGTGAGCAAGCCCCTGACCTTGGACACCGAGCTCTTCCTCCCGCGCCCGCGCGAGGAGGTGTTCCCCTTCTTCGCCGACGCCTTCAACCTCGAGGCGATCACCCCGCCCTTCCTCCGCTTCAAGGTCACGACCGAGGCCCCGATCGAGATGCAGGTCGGCGCGTTGATCGACTACAAGCTGCGCCTGCACGGGATCCCGATCACGTGGCGGACCCGGATCGCCGCCTGGGAGCCGCCCTACCGCTTCGTGGACGAACAGCTCAAGGGCCCCTACTCGCTCTGGCGCCACGAGCACACCTTCGAGGAGGTCGAGGGCGGGACCCTGGTCCGGGACCACGTCGACTACTGGCCGATCTTCGGCGGGGCGCTGGTGGACAAGCTCTTCGTCCGCCGCGACCTGGAGTCGATCTTCGCCTACCGCACCCAGCGTCTGATCGAGCTCCTCGCGCCCGAGCTCGTCACGGACGAGGGCGAGCTAGCGCAGGCCAGCTAGACATGCGCCTCCCGCACCACTACCTGCTCGACGCCTCGGTCGTGTTCAGCTTCGACGCCTCGGGGTTTCGCCGCCACGCGCGGGCCTTCGACCCCGCGGACCTCGAGGTCGACCTGAGCGGGCGGGTGTGTCTGGTGACGGGGGCCAACTCAGGGATCGGCCGCGCCACGGCCAGGGAGCTGGCGCTGCGCAACGCGACGGTGCTCCTCCTGTGCCGCAATCCGGAGCGCGGCCAGCGCGCCGAGGACGAGCTGCGCGCCGAGACCGGGAGCGAGTCGATCCGCTTCCACCAGCTCGACCTCTCCGACCTGGTCGACGTCCGCCGCTACGCGGCCGAGACCGCGCCGGAGCGGATCGACGTCCTGATCCACAACGCGGGCCTGCTCCCCCTCGAGCGCCAGCTCAGCCCGCAGGGGCACGAGATCACCCTCGCGACCCACGTGCTCGGCCCGCTCCTGCTCAGCCAGCTCCTGCGCGAGCGCCTGGCGAGCGGAGCGCGCCGCGGCCGGATCGTGTGGGTCAGCTCCGGCGGGATGTACACCCAGGCGCTCAGCCTGCGCGACGTCCAGTGGGAGGAGCGCGACTACGACGGGGTGGTCGCCTACGCCCAGACCAAGCGAATGCAGGTCGTGCTGGCCGAGCTCCTGGCCGAGCGCTGGCCCGAGCTGGCGGTCAACAGCATGCACCCCGGCTGGGCCGACAGCCCCGGCGTCGAGCGCTCGCTGCCGACCTTCCACAAGCTGCTGGGCAAGCGGCTGCGCACGCCCGCCCAGGGCGCCGACACCGTGGTGTGGCTGGCCGTGGCCGACGCCGCCGAGGCCCGCAGCGGCGAGTTCTTCTTCGACCGCGAGGCGCGCAGCCCCTACCTCCTGGGCAAGCAGGAGTCGCCCGAGCGACGGCGCGAGCTCTGGGACGCCTGTCAGCGCTGGCTGGCCGAGTCCGCGCCGGCCAGCCCGCCCGAGCCCGCCTCGGCGCAGAGCGGAGCGGGCGCATGAGCCGGCGCGAACCCTGGACCCGGACCTGGCGCCGCCGCGCGCTCTCCCTGCCCCTGCTGGCGCTGACGGCGCTGGCGACGCTGGCCCTCCTGCCGACCCTGCCCCTCTGGGCGGCCTGCGACCTGCTCCTCGGCCGCCGGCTCGCCACGGCGCGCTTCCAGCTCACGCTGACCTGGCTGGCCTGGTGCGAGGTCGGCGGCCTGCTCGCGAGCCTGGTCCTCTGGCCGGCCCGCCTCGCGGGGCTCGCGCGCTGGCAGCGCTTGCACTACGAGCTCCAGGCCCTCTGGCTGCGCGCGCTCTGGGGCGGAACCCGTCGCATCTACGGGATCGCGCTCGAGGTCGAGGGCGAGCGCCCGCTCCCCGGCGAGGGCCCGCTGCTGGTCCTCGCGCGGCACGCCAGCGTGGCGGACTCGCTCCTGCCGGGCCTGCTCCTGCCGGGCTGGCGGCTGCGCTACGTGCTCAAGGACGAGCTGCGCTGGGACCCCTGCCTGGACGTGGTCGGGATGCGCCTGCCCAACGCCTTCGTGCGGCGCGGGAGCGGCCGCGAGGCCGTCGCAGCCGTCGAGGGCCTGGCGACGGACCTCAGCGCCGGCGAAGGCGTGCTGATCTTCCCGGAGGGCACCCGCTTCAGCCCCGCCAAGCGCGAGCGCGTGCTGCTGCGCCTGCGCGAGGAGGGCCGCGACGACCTGGCCCGCTTCGGAGCGGAGCTCTGCCACGTGCTCCCTCCCCGGGCCGGGGGCACGCTGGCGCTCCTCGAGGCCCAGCCCGCCGGCCAGGTGCTCTTGCTGGAGCACAGCGGCTTCGAGGGCGCGGTGACCCTCGACTCCCTCTGGCGAGGGGCCCTGATCGGCCGCCGGGTGCGGGTTCGTCTGCGCGCCTTCCCCCGCGCGGCGCTCCCCGCCGAGCGCGCGGCCCGGCGGGCCTGGCTCGAGGCGCGCTGGCGCGAGGTCGACGCCTGGGTGGCCAGCAGCGAGGCGGCTGAGGGGAGCTGCGCGCCGCCAGCTCGCGAGGCCGCATGACCCAGCGTCTGCTCTGCCTGGGCCTGGGCTACTGCGCCGGCTTCCTGGCCGTCCGCCTGGGCGCCCTCGGCTGGCAGACCGCCGGCAGCAGCCGCAGCGAGGCGGGCTTGGCCCCTCTGCGCGCCGCGGGTCACGAGGCCTACCGCTGGTCCCGCGAGCACCCGCTGCTCCCCGACGCCGCCTGGGAGGGGACGACCCACCTCCTCGTCTCGGCCCCCCCCGACGCGGAAGGCGACCCGGTCCTCGACCTGCTCTCGGACCGCCTGAGCGGCCTGAGCTGGATCGGCTACCTCTCCTCGACCGGGGTCTACGGCGACCACGAGGGCGCCTGGGTCGACGAAGAGACCCCCCTCCAGGCGCCGAGCAGCGAGCGCGCCCGCCGCCGGGCAGCCGCCGAGGCCCGCTGGCGCGCGCTGGCCGGCGAGCTCCCGCTCGAGGTGTTCCGTCTGGGCGGGATCTACGGACCTGGTCGGAGCCCCCTCGACCGCGTCAGGGCGGGGCGCGCCCGTCGCCTGGACGCGCCCGAGCACCTCTTCAGCCGGATCCACGTCGAGGACGTGGCCGGAGCCCTGCGGGCCGCGATCGAGCAGCCCCGGCCAGGCCGCGTGCTGAACCTCGTCGACGACGAGCCCGCCACCAGCGCGACCGTGACCGAGCGCGCCTGCGAGCTGCTCGGCGTCGAGCCGCCGCCCCTCGTCCCCTTCGACCTCGAGTCGCTCCCGCCCGCGGTCGCGAGCTTCTATCGCGACCGGCGCCGGGTTCGCAACGCGCGCCTGCGCGAGGAGCTGGGCTACGAGCTGCGCTATCCCACCTATCGAGAGGGCCTGGCGGCGCTGCTCCTGGACTGAGTCCGACGACTGAGTCCGACGACCGACGTCCGACGACCGACGACCGAGTCCGACGACCGACGACCGAGTCCGACGACCGACGACCG
>MDTG01040006.1_pt1 | contig 31994 bp, 26 predicted proteins | sample 811421 | NCBI WGS metagenome assembly MDTG01 (sample SAMN05326645, study PRJNA326480) | marine metagenome | isolation source: seawater | place: Pacific Ocean: South East | collected 2011
AAACTGCAACATCCTGATAAGCAAGTGATGCTGATTGCGGAAAAAGGCACAATGGGCGTTGGCTCCTCGCGTATGTCTGGAGTGAATAATGTGGCGTTATGGACAGGCAAACAAGCTAGCCCCTATATCCCGTTTGTCAATATCGCGCCAATCGTCGCTGGAACAAACGGCATTTCCCCTATTTTTCAGACCACGGTCGGGGTAACTGGCGGTATTGGTATCGATCTGAAAAACTGGGTTAAAAAGCTGGATGATAAGGGAGAGCCGATTTTTAATAATGATGGCAACCCAGTGTTGGAGCAGAAATATGAGGTCGACACAGGTACCGTGCTAACCATTGACACCAAAACAAAAAAGCTATTAAGCGATGATGAAGGGGAAGAGCTGGTTGATTTAAGCCCCTCTTTTACGCCGCAAAAGCTGGAATTTGTGAAGGCTGGCGGCTCTTACGCCATTGTGTTTGGAAAAAAGCTACAAACCTTTGCAGCAGAGGCGCTAGGGGTTATCCCAACACCCGTGTTTGCGCCATCCAAGATTGTCTCGCATGACAATCAAGGCCTGACCGCGGTGGAAAAAATCTTTAATGTAAATGCTCTGGGCGTAGAAGATGGCACCGTGATGCATGCCGGGTCTGATGCGCGGGTACGGGTGAATATTGTAGGCTCGCAAGATACCACAGGTCTGATGACTGCCCAAGAGCTAGAAGCGATGGCGGCCACGGTTATTTCTCCAACTATTGAGGGCGCCTATCAGTCTGGCTGTCATACCGCGTCTGTATGGGATTTCAAAGCACAGGAAAACACTCCGCGTCTAATGCAGTTTATGCATAAATTTGGGCTGATCACGGCACGCGACCCAAAAGACAAATATCATCCGATGACAGATGTCATTCACAAAGTTTTAAATGATATCACCGTGGATGATTGGTCGATTATTATCGGCGGGGATTCGCATACCCGCATGTCAAAGGGTGTTGCCTTCGGCGCAGATTCAGGCACAGTTGCGCTCGCTCTGGCTACCGGGGAGGCGACCATGCCTATCCCTGAGTCGGTAAAGGTTGTTTTTAAAGGTAGCATGGCGCCGCACATGGATTTCCGCGACGTGGTGCATGCGACGCAATCCCAGATGTTGGAGCAGTTTGGTGATAATATCTTTCAGGGGCGGGTGATTGAGGTGCATATTGGCACATTATTGGCTGACCAAGCCTTTACCTTTACCGACTGGACAGCAGAAATGAAGGCAAAGGCCTCCATCTGTATTTCTGAGGATGACACGCTGATTTCCTCGCTAGAGGTTGCGCGTGACCGTATTCAGGTGATGATAGATAAGGGCATGGATAATCAAACCGCCATGTTGCAAGGGCTGGTCGATATCGCTAATGCGCGTATCGCCCAGATAAAGTCTGGCGTGAAGCCGGCGCTTGCCCCAGATGCCACAGCTAAATATGTGGCCGAGGTATTGGTTGATCTAGACCAAATTGATGAGCCTATGGTCGCTGATCCTGATGTGAATAATGCCGATATCTCAAAGCGCTATACGCATGATACAATCCGGCCTATTTCATATTATAGGGGCGAGAAGAAGGTCGATTTGGGCTTTGTTGGCTCATGTATGGTTCATAAGGGGGATGTAAAAATCGTCGCACAAATGCTTCGCAACTTAGAGGCGGTAGACAGCAAGATAGAGTTCAAAGCCCCGCTAGTGGTGGCCGCACCAACTTATAACATCATTGATGAGCTTAAGTCAGAAGGTGACTGGGCGATATTACAGAAATATTCTGGCTTTGAGTTTGATGATGACGCTCCGAAAAAAGCCTCACGCACCGAGTATGAGAATATCTTATATCTGGAACGTCCGGGCTGTAATCTATGCATGGGCAATCAGGAAAAAGCTGCGAAGGGCGATACGGTGATGGCAACCTCCACTCGCCTATTCAAAGGCCGGGTGGTCGAAGACTCGGACGACAAAAAGGGTGAAAGCCTGCTCGCATCAACACCGGTGGTGGTCCTGTCAGCTATCCTGGGCAGAACGCCAACTGCAGAAGAATATAAGCGAGCTGTGGTGGGCATAGATTTAACGAAATTTTCCCCGCCTCTCTCCAAAGATATGGGCGGCAACTCTATGCATTTTTAGGCTAGTGGCTGAGCAAAAGTTAAAAAAAGCAAACTGACTAGCGCCATTATTAAGAGTAAGATAATTCGGCCGTTACCGCTTAGTCGTTAAGCGCAGGGCGCAAATTTGTTCGAAATTGTTTTAGGCAAGCGCTCATTGAGTTTTTAGGTGATAGCGTTTATGGCGGCATTTTAACGCTAATCTGTCTGTTTTCTTTGGGCAGACTTAGGCGCTAGCAAAGAAAACTAAAGAAAATCTAAAACTAAGGATTGTTGCAAAATTCATCAATGCGGGCCCTTTGCTTACTTCGTCCGTGACAGAGAGGGGTGGCTTTGCTACATCTGAAAGCCTAGGGGACTTGTTACTATTTTTTCTTACTGGCTGTTATACTGCTTATGTCTGTTTCCGACCCGCAATTGAAATTCGTGCTTGGACCCACTAACACTGGTAAGACCTTTTATGCAGTTGATCGGATGATGGGGCATCCGTCTGGTATGGTGGGTTTTCCCTTGCGGCTTTTGGCGCGCGAAAATTACGATAAGATGGTGGCCAAGCTTGGTGCCTCCCGGGTTGCGCTGATAACAGGGGAGGAAAAAATCATGCCCCCCAATGCCAGCTATTTTTGCTGTACGGTTGAGGCGATGCCGCTTACCCGTGATGTCGATTGCTTGATTGTCGATGAAATTCAGCTTTGCGGGGATAAAGAGCGCGGCCATGTTTTTACCGACCGGCTGCTTCATGCAAGGGGGAGGCACGAAACGCTGTTTTTGGGTGCGGATACCATGCGCCCTATTTTGCAACAGTTATTCCCCGATGGGGAGTTTGTCTACCGTGAACGGTTATCGCGCCTATCTTATGCTGGACATAAAAAGGCTAGCCGTCTGCCACGACGTTCTGCTCTTGTGGCATTTTCAGCCTCCGAGGTTTATCGCTTGGCTGAATTAGTGCGCCGCCAGCGCGGCGGCACGGCCGTGGTTATGGGGGCGTTATCCCCGCGCACCCGCAATGCCCAGGTGGAGCTGTTTCAGAACGGGGATGTGGATTTCATGATCGCCACCGACGCTATCGGGATGGGGCTGAATATGGATATTGGCCATGTAGCCTTGGCGGATGATATCAAATTTGACGGGCGGTCTATGCGCTACCTTAATCCGGCCGAAATTGCACAAATTGCGGGGCGGGCAGGGCGGCATACCATCGATGGCACTTTTGGCACGACCGAGGGGTGCCGCGCGTTTGAACAGGAATTGATCGATGCGGTGGAAGGACATCGCTTTACGCCTGTACGTGGCCTTTATTGGCGTAACCGCAAGTTGAATTTCAATAGCCTTGATGGGTTGTTAAACACCCTGGAAGCGCCGCCACCTAGCCCGATGATGATTAAAAAAGCGGACGCTGATGACCATCTAACACTAGTTGCGCTTGCAGAAAATGATGAGGTGCGCAACTTAGCCGATAATCCTTTACGATTACGGCTGTTGTGGGATGTGGTGCAAATTCCCGATTTTCGGCAATCTATGACAGACAGTCATGTGGTAATGTTAATGCGTATTTTCACCGAACTTGCAAGAGATGGGCGGCTAAAAAAAGACTGGGTGTCGAGTCAGCTACAACATCTGGATAGGCTGGACGGGGATATTGATACGCTAATGACGCGCATTGCCCATATCCGCACTTGGACCTATATTACCCATAAAGCTGGCTGGACGGATGACTCGGAAGGCTGGCCAGAACTTGCCAGAGCTATAGAAGATCGGCTATCAGATGAATTACATAACCGCTTAACACAAAAATTTGTGGATAGGCGTGCGGCACATTTGTCACGAAGATTAAAGGAATCTGCAACATTGTTGGCATCAGTAAGGTTGGACGGTAGCGTCCTTGTAGAGGGTGAAGAAGTCGGCTGCCTGCAGGGGTTTAGCTTTGTCCCGTCCATAGCAGAAAGTGAAGAGAAGGCAGTTATTTTGGCCGCCACACGCAAAGGCTTGCCAGATGAGATTGAGCGCAGGGTGGCCGCGCTAAGCATTTCTGCTGACCCCGCTTTTAAACTGGATTCTAAAGGTCAGCTTTTCTGGCGCGAGGCAGTTATAGCAAGGCTGGTGAAGTCTGAAGTGCTTTATGCCCCGCGTGTTGAAGTTGTAGATAGCGAACTGCTTTCTTATGAACAACGCGCGCGTATTCAAGACAGGCTGAACCAGTTTATTAATGACCATGTCTTTGAAGTATTGCAGCCCTTAATGTTGCTTGCCAAGCCGGAAAGCTTGCTGAACCCAGACGAGAAGCCAGAAATTACAAATATGCGCCCCTCTGCAGAAAAAACTAGCGTGGGTAAAACGGGCACGAATGAAGCTGGCGAAAGTGAAAATGGTGCGAGTGAAGCTAACGAAAAAGGAATTTGGGATGAGGCGCCTAAACCGCTCTCTGGTGCGGCAAGGGGGTTATTATATCAGCTTTATGAAGGGTTGGGTACGATGCCGCGTCGCCTACTCGCTGACCAGATAAAAGAGCTAAATGAAGCAGATAAGCCTATACTGGCGCGGGCGGGTATCCGTATGGGGATTGAAAATTTGTTTCTGCCAGCCATGCTTAAGCCTGCACCCATTGCATTGAGGGTGTTGTTATTCTCGCTTTACCATCAGAATTTCCCTCTTTGCGGGGCGCCACCTGAGGGCCGAGTATCCTTCAATGTTGACAAAGAAGCTGGCGAGAATATGCCTGAAGATAGTTATTGGCTGGCTGCGGGGTATTGCCGCCTTGGGGCACGTATTATGCGTGTAGATATGGTGGAGCGCGTGGCCGCTTTAGTGCGTGCGGCCGCCCGTGAGGGCCAGTTTGAAATAAGCGACGAGATGTTATCGCTAGCTGGTGTAGGACGTGAAGAAATGGCACTTATCCTGTCTGACTTGGGCTGCAAACAGGTTTCGGAACGACCGTCAGATGATCCTGAAAAGCCCAACATTGCAATATTTGAGAGGCAAAAACGCAAAAACGCGAAAACGCAAAAGGGTCAAAAACCACACTCAGATAAAGCTCGTAATGCGAAGGCTGGCAAGGGCGCGCGTCGCCGCCCTACGGGTAACACTGATAATAGCCGAACACGTGCCTCTTCTACGAACCGCCAGAATAATGCAAAACAGCCTGACCCTAACTCTCCTTTTGCCGTGTTGGCAGCTTTGAAAAAAAGCTAGAGCCAATAAAGCCGCGGAAGTATGTGATGAGCTTTTCTTCTGATAACCGCTTGCGCATCGACAAATGGCTTTGGTATGCGCGTTTTTTTAAGACGAGAAGTCTGGCAACAAAGTTAGTTGCCTCCGGCAAATTGCGATTGGACGGAGAGGTAATGTCAAAGCCGCATCGCCATATTCAAATTGGTCAGATATTGACCTTTCCACAGGCAAATCACATAAGAGTGATACGAATAGATATGGTTGGCACACGCCGTGGCTCAGCTTCTGAGGCAGCAGAGCTTTACACTGATTTAAGCCCTCTTGATATAAAAAAAAGCAAGGATGATAAAGCTCTTCCGGCTGATTTTGAGAAAAGAAACCCAGGGGCTGGCAGGCCAACCAAAAAAGATAGACGTATAACTCAAAAGTTAAAGGATAATTTTCTTTGAAACTATACCAAAGATAGTAAAGGATTTTTTGTGATGTTTAAAACTGTTGCTGAATGGCTAAAACAGGAAAGAAATTCAAAGCCAGGAGGCAATGATGCAAACGAGCTAGCTAGTTTGGTCACGGCTCTTATGATAGAAGCTGCCAAAGCAGACGGCAGTTTGGATGAAGCGGAACACATGCTAATTAAAGAGGTGATTGCACGACAGTTTGAGCTGGATGAGGCTAAAGTCTTAGAAATGACCCGCACCGCTGTTGATGAAAGCGCAGAGCGGGTTGAGTTGCATAGCCTGTTGCGCCGACTGCGCGATAATTCAAATTATGAGGAACGGCTTGGGTTGATGGAAATGTTATGGATGGTAGTGCTAGCAGATGGCACGCTAGACCATATTGAAGCCCAACTTATGCGGCGTTTGGCCGGGCTACTATTTGTGTCAGACGTAGATTCAGGCGTAGCAGCAAAGACAGCTAAATCAAAACTGGGTCTTGCTTGATCATGTGAATTACAGTATCTGCCTAAACATACCCAGCTAAACTATAATTCCGAGTGCCACGATGACCTATATCGTCAATGATAAATGTATCATGTGTAAATACACAGATTGCGTAGAAGTTTGTCCTGTTGATTGTTTTTATGAGGGTGAAAATATGCTGGTTATCCACCCCGATGAATGTATCGATTGTGGGGTATGTGAGCCGGAATGCCCACCTGAAGCAATTTTGCCAGACAGCGAGCCTGGCGCAGAACCGTGGCTTAAATTAAATGCCCGATTGTCTGAGGTGTGGCCAAACATTACCCAACGCCGCGACCCACTAGATGAAGCAGATGCGATGCAGGATAAAAAAGATAAGTTTGAAACTTTCTTTAACGAAGCGCCGGGTGAGGGCAATTAAGGATGTTCTTCAGCTGGTGATTTGATAAATCTCCGATTTTATGGTAAGGTACTTGCTGGAAATAGGAGTTGTGAGAAGGTAAAACTCACGGGACCTTCAATTAATTGCAAATGATAAAATGCTTTCAATATATCGGAACAAGCTGATTGATAAATCATCAGTCTTGTGGAGAGAATATGCCCAAAAAACAGAACTTTACCTATCAGGATGGCGACTTTGTTGTCTACCCCACGCATGGCGTTGGCAAAATTAAAGGTACTGAGAATCAGAAGATAGCTGGAATCGAAGTTACCTTGCTTGTGATTCGTTTTGAGCAGGACAGAATGACTTTGCGTGTGCCGCTTGAAAAAGCGATGACACTTGGTCTGCGCACTCTGTCATCACGCAAACACATGGATGATGCGATCACTACTTTGAAATCAAAGGCAAAGGTGAAGCGTGCTATGTGGTCTCGTCGGGCACAGGAATATGAAGCGAAGATCAAATCTGGTGATCCCGTAAATATTGCTGAAGTGGTGCGTGATTTACGAAAACGTGACCCGAATACCGAGCAATCTTATTCAGAGCGACAAATGTATCAGGCGGCTCTTGAAAGATTGGCGCGTGAATTTGCGGCTATCGAAGATATCGACCAGGGCACAGCGGCAGACAGGCTAGAAGACCTGATGGACGCTGCCTAAAACTTGCGTCGCAAAGCGATGTTGTCGCAACAGCTTCATTACTTTATCAAAACTGAACCATTCCACCATCTGGAATGGTTTGGAATCCTCGCCTTGTCGTTTGATCCTTGCCCTGAGGCTTTCCGTATAGGAGTTATGGAGAATTATCATGACTCAGGTCAATCAATCGGAAACACGGAATTCAGATAACCATTTTATTCGCAAGGTTATGAAAAAGCCCTTGCTCGAGCGAGATTATGAGCAGGAATTAGCTAAGCGCTGGCGTGACCATGATGACCATCGTGCGATGCATGAGTTAGTGTTAGCCTATGGGCGTTTGGTTGTCAGCGCGGCTTCCAAATATAGGCACTACGGCTTGTCACTCGGTGACCTCATCCAAGAAGGAAATATCGGTTTGATGCAAGCTGCTAGGCGGTTTGAACCGGAACGGGGATTCCGTTTCTCAACTTATGCCGCGTGGTGGATACGCGCATCTATTCAAGACCATATTTTGCGAAATTGGTCGATTGTACGTACCGGTACGACTGCTGCCCACAAGGCGCTGTTCTTTCGCTTAAAACGACTGCGTGCCCGCATTGGTGAGGCTGACGGCGGCCCTTTATCTGTAGAAGGTCGTCAGAAAATTGCTGAGACGATTGGTGTGAATGTCAACGATGTGGTTTTGATGGAACAACGCCTGTCAGGACCTGATGCCTCTCTTAACATTTCTGTTTCTTCTGAAAGTGATAGCGAGGCTCAAAATTTTTTGGCTGACACCCGGCCTAACCCAGAACAGGTGGTAACGAGCATTCATGACACAAACGTCCTCTCGCAGCGGTTGCATGATGCTTTAAGTGAATTGACACCGCGCGAGCAACTTATCATTTTCCGCCGGCGCCTCAATGATGAAGGGGCTACATTAGAGCAACTAGGCGGTACTCTTGGCGTAAGTAAAGAACGGGTGCGTCAATTGGAACATCGCGCCCTCAAAAAACTGCGTGTGAGTCTAGAAGCGAACACAGATATGCCGCTGGATTTGTTGCCGCAACTATCTTAAAGTAAGGCCTGTTCGCCCTCGAGATGATTGTGACTATCATCAGGCATTTTGAAGAAATATGTAAAAGGCGGGGTCACACTACGTGCATGCACTTGATGCAGAAACAAATCTATATGCGCCGGTCAAACCTTATAACACTGGCTTTTTGAAACGCGGTGAGCATTCTATTTATTTTGAGGAATGTGGAAAACGCGACGGCGTAGCTGTGTTGTTTGTGCATGGCGGTCCGGGCGCTGGATGCGCGCCAACCCATCGGCGCCTATTTGACCCTGACAAATATCGCGCAGTTTTGTTTGACCAGCGCGGTTGTGGTCGCTCTGAGCCTTTCGCAAGTTTGAAACAAAATACAACTCAGGATTTGGTAGAGGATATTGAGGCTCTGCGCGTCCAGTTAGGCATTGATAAATTGATACTATTTGGCGGTTCATGGGGTTCCACCTTGTCACTTGCCTATGGTGTGACTTACCCAGAAAATTGTCTTGGCTTCATTTTACGTGGCATCTTTCTGGGGGGTGAACGGGAAATAAATTGGTTTCTATATGATATGGGACGATTTTTTCCTGAAGCCTATGAGCGGTTCGTTTCCCATATAAGCCAGACAGAACGAAGCGATATTCTATCTGCATATTATCGCCGCTTGACCAGCCCTAGCCGAACGATTGCAATGGCCGCAGCTAATCAATGGGCAGCTTATGAAAATTCTTGCGCTACCTTGCGGGCAGTTTTGCGTGATGGCGGCGCGTCCGCATATACTCTTGCGTTACTAGAGGCGCATTATTTCTTGTCAGACTGTTTTATGCCCGCAGATTACTTATTAAATAACCTGCCGAAAATTCAACACCTGCCTGCCTACATCGTGCAAGGTCGGTATGATGTTATTTGCCCGCCTTTCTCCGCAAAGAAGCTAGCGGATGGGTGGGGAAAAAATGCAAAATTGAAATTGATGGACAATGCTGGGCATTCCGCGTTTGAAGCTAGTATTGTTCCACATTTGCTTCGTGGGTTAGATGCAATCTATGGTCAGCTTGAAACATACTAACAGAAATCTCAAAGGTTCGGGTCTTAGTCGTATTAGATAAAAATTTAAAAATTATTGTTTAATGACCTCCTATACGTTATTCACGTTTTAGTGTTATCCTTTTATATAGAGAGTTAAGTGAAGTGATATGGCTGAGAACAGCGATAAGTATTTCAGGACACCCAACAATAATGCTGTCCATATGTAAGTTGGCAAGCGGATGAACCAGACATTTCTTGGTATTTCAGAGGGGGATTTAGGTGAATCCTTAAATATCACCTTCCAACAGGAACAAAAGTGCGAACGCGGAACGAATCGTAACAGCACGCCACGCCCATGGGATATGACCCTAATTATTAGTCTGCCTATTAGCTATTTTTTTGACGTTATGAGTAATGATGTGATGAAATCCTCCTTGCGGCAGTTCAGTTGTGTTTTGGAGCATGCGGTTGAAGATAAGGCTAGTCGCGACTCAGGAGCGCTGCAGGAAACATTTGGGTTAGCGCGGACCTAATTATTTTTTGAAAAAAACTTAAAGTTCACAAAAGAATTACAGAAATGGTTAAAACTATTACGGTAACTATTGATTAAAAGTGCTAATTTGTAAGATTTTTTAAAAAGCTTAGAGCAGTAGGGAGCATTTGTCGGTGACACAAGAACAACAAAACCCTGAAACACCCGCTTCTGGCGAAAATATGGATAGGCTGAGTTTTGAAGAAGCTTTAAGCCAATTAGAGGCTATTGTTGATCAGCTAGAGCGCGGGGATGTATCCCTTGATAAAGCCATTGATGCGTATAGCCGTGGCATGGCATTGAAGGGGCATTGTCAGGCTCGCCTCGAAGAGGCGCGTCTGAAGGTAGAACAAATCAATCTGCCAGAAGACGGCGGTTCTGTTAGTACAAAGCCTTTTGATGCTCGCTAACTCATGGTCAATATCCCGAAACTTTTACAACAGGATTCTGCGCAAATATCCGCGTGGCTGGATCGGTATTTTGACACATTAAACAAAGTGTCTGCCCAAAATTTGCTTGCCGCGATGCGTTATTCTGCGATGAATGGTGGCAAACGGGTTCGTGCAAGTTTGGTGTTGTCTGGCGCGCGCCTGGCTGTGAGCCAGCATTCGCATCAGCCTAGTAGTCAACACTCCTATCCGCCAGCTCATCTGGCTGTAGCAGGTGCGGTAGAAATGTTGCACGCCTATTCGCTTATTCATGATGATTTGCCAGCCATGGATAATGCGGAATTACGGCGCGGTATAGCCTCCTGTCATAAGGCGTTTGATGAAGCAACTGCCATTTTAGCAGGGGATGCTCTGCAAACGGAAGGATTTAGCCTACTTTCTAGGCCGGGGTTAATGGCAGATGCTTCTCGTCAGCTAGACCTTTGCGCAATCTTGGCGGCGGCATCTGGCGTTGGCGGCATGGCGGGTGGGCAAATGCTGGATTTGCAAGCTGAAAATTTTGCTTTAGACCTTGCAGAGACAAAAACAATGCAGGAGTTGAAAACAGGGGCGTTAATACGGGCATCAGCCGTGATGGGTGTCATTGTTGGCGGCGGGGACGAGCAGATGCAAAATGCGGTTGATAAATTTGCCCGCCATTTAGGATTAGCCTTCCAAATTGCTGATGATTTGCTGGATTATCACTCAGATGCGGAGCAACTGGGTAAGCCTGCCGGACGCGATTCAGAGCAGGGGAAAGCAAGTTTTGTTCAACTGCTAGGCCTAGAAGATGCGCGCCGGGAAGCAGAAAGGCTGGTCGCGGATGGTTGTGAATCTTTGGACATGTTTGGTGACGCTGCGGATGGGTTACGCGGTCTGGCACAATTTGTTCTAAACCGGAAACATTAAATTCATCGTATAGATATTTAATACAATTCGCTTTTTAATGATAGAACGCTATACACGACAAAAAATCAGGCAAGTCAGATTATAAAAAGACGGGTTAAAGGAGGGGGAAGTGACGGCGCCGAAAACACCACTTCTAGATAAATTGATATCTATTGAAAGCTTACGGGCGCTCAGCGAAGCGGAATTGCCGCAATTAGCAGATGAAGTGCGCGATGAAATGATACGCGCCGTATCCCAAACTGGCGGTCATTTAGGCGCTGGGTTAGGTGTTGTGGAACTGACTGTAGCTTTGCACTATATTTTTGACACTCCGCATGACCGTCTAATATGGGATGTTGGTCATCAAGCTTATCCTCATAAGATTTTAACCGGACGGCGCGGTCAGATGGCAAGTTTGCGTCAAGAAGGCGGGCTTTCTGGTTTTACCAAACGTTCTGAGTCTGTCTTCGATCCCTTTGGTGCCGGGCATTCATCCACCTCCGTATCCGCCGCACTTGGGATGGCAACAGCCAGAGATATTAAGGGCGGTCATAACAAGGTCGTCGCTGTTATTGGTGATGGTGCTATGAGCGCAGGCATGGCGTTTGAGGGCCTGAATAATGCGGGTGCTTCTGAAAACGATCTGATTGTTATCTTGAATGATAATGATATGTCTATTGCCCCGCCTGTTGGCGCGATGTCAGCCTATTTATCTGAACTCATATCTTCGCAGCCATTCCATTCCATTAGAGGCATTGTGAAGGAGGTTGCCAGCCGTTTTCCAGTGGAAGTTGGGCGCACGGCTAAACGGGCAAAGAATCTCGCGCGCGAGTTGGTCAGCGGACATAGCCTATTTAACGAGCTTGGTTTTTTTCATATTGGTCCCATTGATGGACATGATCTAAAGCATCTTTTACCAATATTGCGCAATTTAAAAGAAGGGCAGATTAGTGGGCCCGTACTGGTGCATGTGATCACTGAGAAGGGTCATGGTCATCCCTTTTCAAGCCCTTCTGCGGAAAAATATCATGCAGTGCCAAAATTTGATGTCATTACTGGCGAGCATTCAAAATCAGCGAGCAACAAGCCCAGCTTCACATCTGTTTTTGCTGATACTTTGACCGAGCTCGCCAAGCAAGATCGCGATATTGTGGCGATTACGGCCGCAATGCCCTCTGGGACGGGTCTAAATAAAATGGCTGCATCCTGTCCTTCGCAAGTCTTTGATGTGGGGATAGCTGAGCAACACGCTGTAACCTTTGCTGCTGGACTCGCTAGTGAGGGTATGAAGCCATTTGCTGCGATCTATTCCACATTTTTGCAGCGCGGCTACGACCAGTTGGTGCATGATGTAGCGATACAGAATCTGCCGGTTCGTTTTGCTATTGATCGCGCTGGGGTTGTTGGCGCAGATGGAGCTACGCATGCCGGCGTGTTTGACTTAGCCTATTTATCATGTCTGCCCAATATCATGATTATGTGTCCTGCTGATGAAGCTGAGCTGATGCATATGACCGCAACCGCAGCAGGATATGATGAAGGGCCTTCTGCTTTGCGCTATCCGCGCGGTTCTGGCACAGGTGTCAGTCTTGATGGGGGCGCACAGCTACTTGAGATTGGGAAGGCCCGCCAGATTTGCCAAGGTAGGGATATAGCTATTCTGTCCCTTGGTACGATGTTGCAAACTTGCGAGGCGGTTGCCGCTAGATTGCAAGCTTCTGGTGTATCGGTAACCTTGGCTGATGCGCGTTTTGCTAAGCCTTTTGATAAGGATTATATTAAAGCGCTTGCAATAAACCATCCTGCATTATTGATTGTTGAAGAGAGTAGCCCCGGGGGTTTTTCAGCACATGTTCTGCAATATCTGGCATCTGAGGGGTGCCTAGATGGGGCCTTGAAAATTCGCATAGCAAGCCTGCCAGATGCATATCTAGATCACGCAGAGCGTGCACGCCAATTGGAGATTTCTGGTCTTGATGCAAACGCGCTTACAAAGCTAGCACAAGAAATTCTAAGCCTAAAAAAAGAGTTTGGTAAAGAGATGGCAAGAAAAAATTTAGTTGATTGAGAGGCTAGCAAACGCTCAATAAGAGATTAGTCTCCATGGCAGAATGGGTGTTGTTATTAGTAGGCCAGAATAGAGTTAGATGACGAGTTCTGAGAAAGGGCGGGCTGACCTTATTTTGGTCAAGCTTGGATTAGTGCCAAGCCGAGAAAAAGCAAGGTACCTCATCCGCAAAAAGGCCGTAAGGCTAAATGGTGAGCTTCTGGTGAAGCCATCGAAAATCGTTGCGATTGACGGAAAATTTGATATTGAAATTGGCAGTATTCGCTGGGTTAGCAGGGGCGGTATAAAGTTAGAAGCAGCTTTAAAAGCCTTTGATGTGCCATACTTATCAGGGGCAGTATGTTTGGACGTCGGCGCGAGTTCAGGCGGGTTCAGTGATGTATTGCTTAGCCATGGGGCGGGGCTTATTTACGCTGTAGATGTTGGTCATGGCCAACTTGCTAAAAAGCTTGCCTCCGACCCACGCATCATCAATCTAGAAAAAACCCACGCCCGTGATCTTACCCGTCAACTTGTCCCTCACGATATTGATTTTATTGTCTGTGACTTGTCTTTCATCTCAATTACCAAAGCGGTTGCACCGGCAATGGAATTTGCCCGAATTGGGGCAGGGCTGATAATTCTGATTAAGCCGCAATTTGAAGCTGGACGCGCCGCTCTTGGTAAGGGTGGTCTCGTTAAAGAAGATGCAGACAGACAAGCGGCAATTGAGCTTGTCAGGCGTTTTGTTTGTACAGAGTGCGGATGGCAGGAAATGGGGCTCATTCGCTCCCCTATAACAGGGTCAGACGGCAATATTGAATATCTGTTATACGCGGTAAAACCCTGATAAAAAATATTTCAACGTGGAAGCACCGCCGTTTGCGCATGATGGCGCATCATTTGATCTAAAAGCACAATAGCCAGCATCGCTTCCGCTACGGGCACCCCTCTTATGCCTACACACGGGTCATGCCGTCCTTTGGTAACCACATCTGTTTCTGTGCCATCTTTAGAGATGGATTTGCGCGGCGTCAGAATGGAAGAGGTAGGTTTAATCGCTACTCTTGCGACAATATCCTGTCCGGTAGAAATACCGCCCAAAACCCCGCCATTATGGTTTGATAGGAAAGTAGCTGACCTATCATCGCCCACGCGCATCTCATCGCTTGCCAGATGGCCGGGTATTGCAGATAGGCCGAAACCAGAGCCAATTTCTACCCCTTTAGCAGCATTGATGCTCATCATGGCAGAGGCAATCTCAGCATCAAGTTTTCCATAGATAGGCTGGCCTAGCCCAATTGGAATGCCGCTTGCTACGATTTCCAAAACAGCGCCAGCGGACGAGCCTTGCTTGCGAACCCCATCAAGATAACCCTCCCAGTTTTTCGCCGCTTCCTTATCACCACAGAAAAACGGATTTTTGTCTATTTGGGCACGGTCAAAGTTATTCCGATCGATTTCATGTGGGCCGATTTGCACCACTGAGCCATATAGTAGAAAAACTTCGCCTAAAATGGCTTTTAGCGCTAAATGAGCAATAGCTCCAGCCGCGACTCTAACTGCGGTTTCTCGTGCCGATGCCCGTCCACCGCCGCGGTAATCACGATGTCCATATTTTGCATCATAGGTAAAATCTGCGTGACCGGGGCGATATTGTTTGGCTATATCGTCATAATCTTTTGACCGCTGGTCAGTATTTTCGATCATAAGTGAAATTGGCGTGCCAGTGGTCTTTCCTTCAAAAACACCAGAAAGAATCTCCACCTTATCCGCTTCACGTCGTTGCGTAACAAACCGGTTTTGGCCGGGGCGACGTCTGTCCATATAGGGCTGAATAGCTTCTTCACTAAGAGGCAGGTCCGGGGGCACACCATCGACAATACAGCCAATAGCCTTCCCGTGGCTTTCCCCAAAGCTGGTAAAAGAAAATAAGGTTCCAAAAGTATTATCACCCATTAGTTCAGACTACAGAAATATCGGGTGCATCAACGGCTTTCATGCCTACTACGTGATAGCCGCAATCTACATGATGAGTTTCCCCCGACACACCAGAAGACAAATCAGATAAAAGATATAATCCAGAGCCCCCAACATCATCTAGTGTCACATTTCGCTTTAGTGGCGAGTTATATTCGTTCCATTTCAGAATATATCTAAAATCACCAATGCCAGAAGCTGCCAGCGTTTTCATTGGGCCTGCTGATAAACCATTCACACGAATATTGCGCCCGCCTAAATCAACGGCTAAATATCGCACAGACGCTTCTAGTGCTGCTTTCGCTATGCCCATTACATTATAATGTGGCATGACCCGCTCTGCCCCATAATAGGTAAGCGTTAACAACGAGCCGCCATCGGACATCAAAGACGCCGCACGCCGAGCAATGCTGGTAAAGGAGTAAACTGAAATATCCATAGTACGACTAAAATTATCTCGGCTAGTATCTACATATTCGCCTTTCAGCTCTTCTTTATCTGAATAGGCAATGGCGTGCAGAACAAAATCTAGCTTGCCCCATTTCTGCTTTAAGGTGTCAAAGACGCTATCAATTGAGGCTTCATCGGTTACATCACATGGCATGACCAGGTCGCTACCTACGGATGCCGCCAAAGGGCTCACCCTCTTTTTTAAGGCATCCCCTTGATAGGTGAAGGCCAGTTCCGCCCCAGCTGCAGCGGTTTGTGCAGCAATACCCCACGCTATAGATCTATCGTTCGCAACCCCCATAATAAGGCCGCGTTTTCCGTTCATAATCCCTAATGATTGAGACATTTAACCCTCTATGTTCACGATGACTGGCCTTTAATTCACTTGCCTGAACTCTCCTATCCAAACAGATAGACAATCCAAAACATAAGCCTTTTAAAAACCTTGCGTTAGATGTAGCAAATTCAGCCAGACAAATCCAGACAGGGAGCAATTTGAATTATCCAGCTTTTGCCAAATTCGTTTATTAGGCATAAATACCCAATTAACGTGATTGAAACATAAAGAGGTTTATTTCAAGGAGTAGCTAACCTGTTTGCGCACTTCAACACGGTCACCAATGCTAGCAGGGTTAGGATTTTCAAGACTCAGGATACGCCCGTCAGCCTCCACCTGGAGACGATAGCCAGTTATTTTGGTAACTTCTTCTTCTAGAAGCACTCGCTTTGTCTGACATTCTTCCTGTTGCCGATAACCAATAATATTACCTTTTTGGGTGCTATTTTTTGCGTGTTGCCGACCTAGTAATGCGCCCGCTACCGCACCTGCTGCGCCACCGCCATTTGCATCACTCAATTTGTTGCCAACAGCTGAACCGAGCAGTCCGCCAATTATCATAGAGCCAATTTCATCTCCCTGTTTAGCTTCTTCGTAAACAGGAATTTCTTTTATTTCGCAAATACGCTCATCACGCGGGGTTTTACGAATATAAGACCGAGTCATCGTATCTACATTAGTAACAGTCCCAAGCACACTTTCTATTCGCGTGTCTGCTTTGCTAGCGATTGCGGACAGTGCCACAATCGGAAGCGCAAGGGCGATAGCCTGAAAGTAATGAAGTATTTTCATTTTTTAAAGTTCCTTAATAGCAAATCATATCAGTCGAACCAGCTAAAACAATCATAGAATATATTGATCAAAGATGGCAAATTTTAGGCACTATTTAAAGCGTTTACGCTCAAGTCTATCATTGAGAATAGGATTTTCTTGAATTTCATCAAGAGTGAGGGTCAAAAGCTGGACCCGAATGGTTGTTTTTTACCTTTTCCAACCCCATTTAGAGTATCTGGTTAATGTCAAATAGCTGAGCGTGAGACTAGCTGAACACTTGCCTCAAATCTTGACGAAAACAACTCAAAACAAAAGGATTAACCGTCATGGGTGTTTTAGATGCGGATAAGCTGGATGTAGACCCCTATGAGCTATTTGAAAGCTGGTTCGCGGAGGCAAAAATTTCCGAGATAAACGACCCTGATGCAATGGCGATAGCATCAGTTGATGGCGCCGGCATGCCGTCTGTCCGCATGGTTCTCCTAAAAGAAGTCATTCCAGAAGGGTTTGTTTTTTATACTAATTATAATAGTCGTAAATCTGGCGAGCTTTTAACTACAGGTAAGGCCTCTTTCGTGATGCATTGGAAATCTTTGCGCCGGCAGGTAAGGGTATGTGGGCAGGTGGTGCAAGTACCACCTGAGCAGAGTGATATTTATTTTTCTAGCCGCCCACGAGGTAGCCGTATAGGAGCATGGGCATCTGACCAGTCTAAGCCGTTGGCAAGTCGTCAGGAGTTGCAAGCGGCGGTTAAGGCGGCTGAAGCGCGTTATGGAGATGATATCCCAAGGCCACCGCATTGGGGCGGCTTTCTAATACGGCCAGATGAGATTGAGTTTTGGGCAGATGGCGAATTCAGGCTACACGATCGGTTTCGCTTTACCAAATCAGCCTCCGGCGTTTGGCAGGCCCAGCGCCTATATCCTTAAAAGAAGCCTTTCATATCTTAGCAAGTACTTTGCCATCATTGGCTATTAGATGATGGCAGTAAACCATTATCAGGTTGAGATACGTATTTGTTTTATTTGCTTGCTTGCCTGAATTTGTCAAAACAGGGTCGTTTTGAAGCATGTTTCTTATTGCCGTCATGTCAAAATAATGTTTTGAAAGATTAATATTCGATCGTTTTCACTAACAAGCGATTTGAAGGGCAAAAAGATGAAAAGCCATGCAAGAGTTGTAATTATTGGTGGCGGCGCGGTTGGTGTCAGCACGTTATACCATCTGGCCAAAAAAGGCTGGTCAGACGTGGTTCTTATTGAACGTAAAGAGCTAACTAGCGGGTCAACTTGGCATGCTGCTGGTCTCTTACCTTTATTTAATATGTCCTATTCTGTAGGTCAGATACATAAATATTCGGTCAATCTCTATCGTGGTTTGCAAGAGGAAACAGGCCTTAATCCGGGCTTATCTCAAGTATCTAATATCCGGCTAGCGACGCATGAGGACCGGATGGATGAATATATGCAATATGCCGGCGTGGCAGAAACTATAGGTGTGCATGTAGAGCGCTTAACCCCCGATGAAGTGATAGATATCTGGCCATTAGCGGTCAAGGATGGGCTAATAGGGGCAATACGCCACCCCGATGATGGCTATATACAGCCTGCTGATTTAACCCAATCACTGGCAAAGGGTGCGCGTGATAGAGGTGCTGAAATTTATCGAAATACGGTGGTTAGCGCAATTTCGCGCACGCCCTCCGGTGAATGGAAGGTGACAACCGATAAGGGTGAAATCAGCTGTGAGCATGTTGTGTCAGCCACTGGAAATTTTGCCCGTCGCACCGGTGCTATGGTTGGGCTAGATATTCCGGTCATTCCAGTTGAACACCAATATATTGTTACCGAACCGCATCACGCCATTCGGGAACGTCAGGCAAAAGGACTGCCGGAAATGGGCGTTTTGCGTGAAAGTGATGGCTCGTGGTACATGCGCGAAGAAAATGGCGGTCTTATTCTTGGTCCTTACGAAGTTGGCGCGCCAGTTTGTTATTTTGATGGCCCAGATGATGATAGTGAATATGAGCTATTTCAAGAAGATCTAGAACGGTTAATGCCGCATATTGAATCTGCGATCGCAAGGGTACCTGCCTTTGGCGAGGTTGGCGTTAAAAAAGTCTACAATGGCGCTATTGCTTATACCCCAGATGGTAGCCCGATTGTAGGGCCTGCGTGGGGCTTACCTAATTTTTGGCTGAATGAGGGGCATAGTTTTGGTATTACGGCTGCGGGTGGCGCAGGCTGGCAATTAGCAGAATGGATGGTTGAGGGCGAGCCTACCATCGATATGAATGGGGTTGATCCGCGCCGCTTTGGAGATTACGCCACCAAAAGTTATTTAAAAGAAAAAAATGAAGAAGCTTATGCGAATGTCTTTACCGTGCATTATCCAGACGAGGAAAGAGAGGGTGCACGTCCCCTACGCACAACCCCTTGCTATGACCGGCTTAAAGATATGGGAGCTGTTTTTGGTCATAAATTTGGTTGGGAACGGGCGAACTGGTTCGCTCCAAAAGGGGCGAGCGCAGAAGACCATTGGTCTTTTAGACGCTCTAACTGGTTTGAACATGTTGGTAATGAAGTAAAGAATGTCACAACAAATTGCGGGCTATTAGATATGTCTGCCTTTGCAAAATGCCGCATTGAAGGTCCGGGCGCGGAAGCATTTTTAGAAAATCTGGTCGCCAATAAATTGCCGCGCAAGGTGGGCCGTGTGATTTTAGCCCATGCTCTAGCTCCCCGTGGGGGGGTACATTCAGAGTTCACCATCATGCGTGAGGCTGAAGATAGTTTCTATATTGTCTCAGCCGGGGCAGCCCAGCGCCTTGACCATGACTGGTTGAAAAAACACATGCCAGATAATCGTTCTGTAACCTATACCAATTTGACCAATTCGATGGGGGTTTTGGTTCTGGCAGGACCAAAATCCAGAGATTTATTGCAGAAATTAACCTTAACCGATCTCTCAAATACGGCCTTTCCTTGGCTATCTGGCCAGCAAATTGATGTAGGCTTAGCGCCATCTCTGGCTTTACGTGTAAATTTTGTTGGTGAGTTAGGCTGGGAGTTACATCACCCTATTGAATATCAAAATCATATTTTTGATGCGCTTTTTAATGCGGGTGCGGAATTTGGGATAAAGCCATTTGGTATTCGTGCTATGGATGCCATGCGGTTGGAAAAATCCTACCGCATGGTTGGGACAGAGATGAGCATTGAATATGCTGCCTTTGAATCTTGCTTGCACCGGTTTGTGCACATGCAAAAAGAAGATTTTATTGGGCGTGATGGTTTGGTTGCTTGGCAGGAAAAAGGCTTTAGTAATAGCTTTGTTACCCTCGAGGTAAAGGGTATAGATGATGCAGATGCGCTTGGTGGTAATCCAATTTATAAAGATGGCAAGTTGATAGGGCGGGCAACCTCTGGAGGTTTTGGCTTTCGGGTTGAAAAATCGTTGGCACTCGCTATGGTGGCTCCGGATTTGGCCGCCATTGGTGCTTGTGTTGAGATAGATATTTTGGGTCAGCGATATGATGCGGTTGTGATAGAAGAAAGCCCGTTTGATCCAGCTAATGAAAAGCTCCGCGCCTAAATTTTTTTATTAGGGTTTTGTTGTTAGGTGTTAATGACCTGCAATTTGGCAGGGGTTCACCGATAGGGAAGAAAATGATGGATGATATTAATCCTCAAAAGCGAGGTCGGCGAGGCGGCGGACGTGATGCCCGGCGTAGTGCTAGAGAAGCGAGTTCAGCTATATCGTCGCCCTATTTGGTGCGAGGCATAGCGCCTGTGGATATGTTGAGTGATGAAGCCTGTGAGCTTATTGAACATAATGCGGAGACTGTGCTTGAAGAAATTGGTATCGAATTTCGTGATGATGTAGAAGCACTAGCCATCCTAAAAGATAAGGGATGCGATATTGACGGCGAGCGTGTGCATTTCCCGCGGGGTCTTGCAAGAGAGCTGTGTAAGACAGCGCCTTCTGAATTTACGCAATATGCGCGTAACCGCGATCGCTCGGTAGTGATAGGCGGTAATAATACTGTATTTGCCCCTGTTTATGGCCCTCCTTTTGTGCGCGATCTAGACGGCAAGCGCCGCTATGCTAAAATTGACGACTTTAATAATTTTGTGAAATTAATCTATTTGCTACCGGGTCTGCATCATTCTGGCGGTACGGTGTGCGAGCCTGTTGATTTGCCAGTTACCAAGCGGCATTTGGAAATGACTTATGCGCATATGCGCTATTCTGACAAGCCCTATATGGGATCTGTTACCGCTCCAGAACGTGCTGAAGACTGCGTTGCAATGTCAAAAATTCTGTTTGGTGAAGATTTTGTGAACCAGAATTGTGTAATGGTCTCGCTGATTAATGCCAACTCCCCGATGACATGGGATGATACGATGTTGGGTGCGCTGAAGGTTTATGCACGTGCTGGCCAAGCATGTATCCTATCGCCTTTCATTTTATCTGGGGCAATGTCGCCCGTTTCTGTTGCAGGCACGCTTACCCAAGTGCTAGCAGAAGCGATGAGCGGGATTGCTTTCTCTCAGGCGATAAATCCGGGTGCGCCGATAATTTTTGGCAGTTTTGCAAGCTCGATTTCCATGCAGACGGGCGCCCCTACATTCGGTACGCCAGAACCAGCAAAAGTGTTATATGCAGCGGCAAAACTGGCGCGCCGATTAGACGTCCCGTTTCGTTCAGGTGGTTCTTTTACCGCCTCTAAAACAGCAGATGCGCAAGCGGCCTACGAAAGTGCCCATACGCTTTTGCCAACCGTGCTGGGCGGGGTAAATTTTGCTTTACATTCTGCTGGATGGATGGAAGGTGGGTTGGTTGCAGATTATGCAAAATTACTACTAGATGCGGATCAGCTAACGATGATGGACAGTATGGCAGCCGGCATTGATATCTCTGAAAATGGATTGGCGCTTGAAGCCTTGCGTGAAACCGGGCCTGGCCAGCATTTCTTGGGTAGTTCTCACACACAGGCAAACTTTGAAACAGCTTTTTGGCGCTCCTCGCTGGCAGACAACGCCACTTTTGAGCAGTGGGATAGTGAAGGGCAGATAGATAGTGAGCAACGCGCCAGAGCCCGCGCCATCCAGATGCTGGCAGAATATCAAGCTCCCGATTTAGATCCAGAAATTGATGTAGCTTTGCGTGAATATATCGAAAACCGCATGGCAGTGCTTCCTGATAGCGATTATTAGGGATTATCTAGAAAAATATAGCCATATTCAACAGAAGCATCTTTTAGCCAGCTGGTAATATAGTCTGAGTAGCTGGTGCGGCAGAAAAGCAACAGGCTATCTGGCGCGTCCGCTGCTAATGTTATCGCGGCATGTGCAAGCATAGATTGCACGCAATCGCCTTGTCTAAAGCTGACGGGATGCAAATCTATTCCGCAACCTTTTGCTAGTACATCTAACCGGCGTGCCCCGCTAAGTCGGAAAATCTTTATCGCATCTGAAACTGGTGTTGCCGAATAATGGGCAGTATCTAGCAAGACTTTTAGGTTGGGCATAAATACTGCTTCTTGTTCTTCTTCGATCATTAACAGGGTTTCATCCGGGCCAAGCCAAAGCGCACGGCGCGTGCCTATAGACGTGATTTTGTTAGGCTCGGCAGGAAGTGGAGTGCCGAACAAGGTTTCCAGTTTAGCCCTAATGTTATCTTCGCACCGCAAATTAATAAGGGTCCTACCAGCGACTTTTGCAATGGTTATACCAGCGGCTCCCCCTTCCGGATTAGGCAGTATTTCCGGCAAGGCAAAGGCTTGCGGGATTTGCGCATTTAGCGCGCAAATAGCGGCGTTGTCAGCGTTAGAGCTAGCCATTCAGACGCTCTCCTTTTGGGTCATAAAAGCTGGTATTGGTGATAGTGGCTTCAATCGGTGGGCTGCCATCCAGCATTGGGAAATAGACAGTTTGACCCATCCGTGAATGCCCTGCGCGTAATAGTGCCATAGCAACAGAAAGACCAAGGTTAGGGCTGAAGTAAGAGGAAGTCACATGTCCAAGCATATCAACAGGTGGTGGTTGGTGTGGGTCTAGGGTTGCGTGCGCACCCTCTGGAATAACCTTTTTTGGGTCTTTGGTTTTAAGGCCAACTAATTGTTTTCGATCGTCTGCTTCCATAGCCTGACGTGCAAGCGCTCTTTTGCCGATAAAGTCAGGCTTTTTATCTGACACTATCCAGCTCATGCCTAGATCATGTGGGGTTACCGTGCCATCTGTTTCCTGACCTACAATTATAAAACCTTTTTCTCCCCGCAACACATGCATCGCCTCGGTACCATAAGGGGTTATGCCAAATTCTTTGCCCGCACGCATCAAGGTGGTCCATAACGCCATACCATAACGGGCAGGCACATTGATTTCATATGAAAGCTCACCCGTGAATGAGATACGGTAAATCCGAGCAGGCAGGCCAGACACATGACCTTCGCGCATAGACATAAACTTGAACCCTTCATTATTTAGTGAAATATCTGTCCCAGCAGCGTTCAGAATTTCCTTTGCTGCTGGCCCAGATAAAGTAGCTACTGCCCATTGTTCAGTGACTGAAGTCAGATATACTTTTAGCTCTGGCCATTCAGTTTGTAGCCATTCTTCCAGCCAATGTAAAACGCCAGCTGCGCCGCCTGTGGTTGTCGTCATATGAAAATGATCGTCAGCTAGTCTGGTGGTCACCCCATCATCCATGACCATTCCATCATCTTTACACATCAGCCCATATCGGCAGTTGCCTACCCCAAGCTTTAGCCAGCTATTAGTGTAGACACGATTAAGGAACTCCGCAGCATCTGGGCCTCTAATATCAATTTTGCCCAAGGTTGAGGCATCTAAAAGCCCTGCTGTTTGCCGTGCAGCACGCACTTCACGGTTGACAGCCTCTTCCATGCTTTCACCGTTTTGCGGGTAGTACCATGCCCGCATCCATTGTCCGACATGCTCAAACTTCGCGCCAAACTCACGGTGCCATTTATCCATAGGCGTGGTGCGTACGGGATCAAATAATCCGCCAATGTCGCGCCCGGCGATCATACCAAACGAGGTTGGTGTATAGGGCATTCGAAAAGTAGTGGTGCCAACAGCAGGAATTTCTGCATTACGCTCGCGTGCTAAAATGCCAAGCGCGTTGATATTGGATGTTTTACCCTGGTCGGTGGCCATACCAGTAGTTGTATAGCGCTTTACATGCTCGACCGAATGGTAGCCCTCGCGAACCGCAAGCTGGATATCGCTGGCTGTGACATCATTCTGAAAATCAACAAATGCCTTGCCACCTTGACCGGCAGGCAGGCCGTTTGGAATTTGCCAAATCGGCATCGGTGTCCAGTTAACTTTTCTGGCTTTAATATCTGGCAAATTTAGTGCTTCTGCTACGCCGCCATTTTTCTTGATCGCCTTTAGCGCTGCAACGCTTGCTTCTTTGAAGCCACGCGATGGCTCAAAAATGCCATTACAGGCACCGACAGATTGCGTATTTTCATGAGAGGTAGAGGGACGGAAACAATAGGTTCGCTCATCCCATTTTAGCTTGCCTCGACTTTGTGAATGCAGATGCACAACTGGGTTCATCCCACCTGACATCAGCACCAGGTCACAATCGAAGTGCTCTGCTTCGCCTGCCAGCGCATCCCCAGTTTTTGTCAATGGCGCGATTTCCACCCGCGCGATATGCAGACGCCCATGCGCCGAAATTATGCCAGCCCCAAGGCGGGTTTGAATGCCAAGCAGCGCAGCTTGTTTTAAAACAGCAGGTGCGGGGTTTTCCCTTGTATCTACAATCACTTTTATAAGACACCCTGCTTGATGCAGGGCAAACGCGTTATGCCATGCTCCATCATTATTAGTTGCTAATATACCGCGTCCACCAGTAAGAACTCCATATTGATTAAGGTAGGTTTGTGCGGCGGATGCAAGCATCACCCCGGGCAAGTCATTGCCAGCAAAAACCAGAGGCCGTTCAATCGCACCTGTTGCTAATATGACTTGACGCGCGCGTACCTTCCATAGGCGCATACGCGGCAGATGAGCAGGTTTCTCGGCCAGGTGATCTGTTACACGCTCTGCAAGTGTCAGAAAATTATGGTCGCCATAGCCAAAACAGGTTGTACGTGGCAGTAAAGTTATATTTTTCATTTTGGCAAGGTGCAGGACGGTTTTATCTGCCCATTCATGTCCAACCATACCATTGATAGTTATGTCATCACATGACCGTAGCCAGCCACCCCACTGGTGCTGGTCCTCAGCTAGCAAAACACGCTGGCCGCTATTAGCCCCTTGCAAGGCTGCGCTCAGCCCAGACAAACCGCCACCAATCACAACAATATCAAAATGGGCATGGCGTTTTTCATACCTGTCTGGGTCTTGATGTGTGTCGCTAGCCTTGCCAAGTCCGGCAGCGCGTCGAATGATATGCTCGTAACCCATCCAGAAGCTAGCTGGCCACATAAAGGTTTTGTAATAAAAACCAGCTGGCAAAAAGCGCGAAAAGACAGAATTTATTTCACCAATATCTAGCTTTAGAGATGGAAAGCGATTTTGTGATACTGCGATCAGCCCTTCATATAATTCTATTTGTGTTGCTTTAATGTTTGGCTCAAAGCGCCCGCCTACGCCAATACCTACAAGCGCATTTGGCTCTTCAGCGCCAGCAGTCATAATACCACGAGGACGGTGATATTTAAATGACCGTCCGGTTAAATGCACATTGTTCGCAAGCAAGGCAGAGGCCAGCGTATCGCCACTACACCCCTGATAGGTGCGGCCATCAAAGGTGAAACTGATCGGCGCATGGCTATCAATAGATACCGCTTGTTGAATACTGCGATTTATTTGGATATTCATCTTTTTCGCCATCCCCGTACTTACCTTTTTGATGTGGATGTTTTGCGTGTCTTTTGCTGGGCATTTCTGGCGGCTGCCTCTGCTAGGCTCTGGCGGCGCCAATTTGCCTCATATCCCGCCCGCCCAGCTTTAGTAGATGGTTTCGCGCCGATTGGATACACCTCCAGGATCTGGTGGCTGACCGTATCACGGGCGACATTAAACCATCGGCGGCACCCAGCATTATGGCACCAGCGCTCAAGGAATAGGCCTTTTGGATTATCGCGGTAGAACAAATAATCTGCGTAATCCTTATCGCTAATAGGATTACCGGCTAGTGGCCTAGCAATATGCGCCTCGCCGCCGCAGCCAAATTCTTCTTCATCTCTTAACCCGCAATAGGGGCATTCAATTTGTAGCATCTTTCTCAACTCTCAAATAATGGTCCGAATTTTCTCTCTAATTTATGGAGGTCTAATGTGCTACGCCTGCGGCACCATGCTCATCAATGAGTAAACCTGTCTCAAAACGGCTCAATGCATAGGGGGCTACAATGTCGTTAGGTCGGTCATTGGCAATGAGGTCAGCAAATACATGGCCTGAACCCGGTGTCGCTTTAAAGCCGCCAGTCCCCCAACCACAATTAAAATATAAGCCTTCAATATCGGTGCGCGATATAATGGGTGAGGCATCTGGGCAAGTATCAACGATGCCGCCCCAATGGCGCAACATACGCAAACGTGACAAAACGGGGAATAATTCTACTGCAGCAGCTAGCATATGTTCTGGCACCGGAAAGGAGCCGCGCTGAGCATAAGAGTTATATTTGTCTACACCTGCCCCAAGCACCATCTCGCCCTTGTCAGATTGGCTGATATACATATGCACAGCATTAGACATGATAACCGTATCCAAAATCGGCTTTATGGGCTCTGACACCAGCGCCTGCAAGGGACGGCTGGCAATCGGCAGTCGAATACCGGCCATATCGGCAAGTACCGAGGAATGCCCTGCAACCACACAGCCAACTTTGGGGGTTTTTATTAAACCCTTTGTGGTTTCAATACCGACAATGCGACGCCCTTGCCTGCGCAGGCCAGTCACCTCACAATTTTGGATGATATCCACACCCATATCATCAGCGGCTCTGGCATAGCCCCATGCCACCGCATCATGACGCGCTGTTCCGCCCCGCTTTTGAAGAAAACCGCCCATTACCGGATAGCGGATATTTTTATCCATATTCAAAATGGGGACAAATTTTTCGATTTCTTCTGGGGAAAGTATATCGGAATCGATACCATTCAGGCGGATAGCATGCACCCGTCGTGACATTTCTTTTAGCTCATGTTCGGAATGGGCAATAGTAAGAACGCCGCGTTGGCTAAACATGATGTTAAAGTTCAGGTCTTGCGCCAAGCCCTCCCATAATTTCATTGCATGCTCATAAATAGAGGCACTTTCATCCCACAGATAGTTAGAGCGAATAATCGTGGTGTTTCGGCCTGTATTACCGCCGCCTAGCCAGCCTTTTTCAATAACGGCTATTTTGGTCATATTATGCACAGAGGCTAAATAATATGCGGTAGCGAGGCCATGTCCGCCGCCACCGATAATTATCGCATTGTATTCTGGTTTAGGTTCTGCATGCCGCCATGCTTGTTGCCAGCCTTGATGATAATTTCTAGCCTGACGCGCCAGTGAAAATATCGAATAGTGTTTTTTCCTATCAAGCAAGGCGCGCACGCCTCTATCGATATTTGTTTCTGCCATCTTCGTCTCTCTGTCCTACTTTATCAGCTCTATATTATTATGGGCCGATTTTTTATCTTAACTTAACGATTTTAGGAGCTATATCCAAGGTAGCATCATCTATAGGGTGAAAAAACCTGTCTTGCTTTCGACTTCACTTGGTGTTTGGTCGACATCCGCTTGTCGCTGGCCTATCTTATCAAGGAAGATATATTTAGAAGAGGTCTTTTACTGTTTAATTAAAAAGGTCGTTAAATAGGCTTTATGCGTTAAAGGAATGAAGATGGCTATAATTAATCGAATTGCTGATTTTCATGGGGAAATGAAGGATTGGCGGCAGACAATGCATGCGCATCCCGAATTAGGTTATGAGGAAGTTTGGACTTCTGATTTTATTGCTGAAAAGCTCGCTAGTTTTGGTATTGAGGTGCATCGTGGTTTCGCCAAAACAGGGGTGGTTGGTGTGTTAAAGGGGGGTGAAGATACGGGCAGAAAAATAGCCTTGCGTGCAGACATGGACGCGTTGCCAATGTCAGAAGCAAACGAATTTAACCATAAATCTACCAACGCAGGACGAATGCATGCATGTGGGCATGATGGACATATGGCGATGTTATTGGGTGCTGCACGGTATCTGTCTGAAACCCGACAGTTTGACGGTACGGTCTATTTTTATTTCCAGCCTGCCGAAGAAGGGGGGGCGGGAGCTAAGACGATGATGGATGAAGGGCTGTTTGATGAATTCGATGCAGATAGCGTTTGGGGTATGCATAACTGGCCGGGCCTAGAAGAAGGGCATATCGCGGTTTCCAGAGGCGCTTGTATGGCCAGTGCTGACCATTTTCATATCGTCATAAGGGGCTGTGGTAGCCATGCCGCGATGCCCCATCAATCTGTTGATCCCGTGCTGGCTTCTGCAGCGATTATCCAGTCTTTACAATCTATTGTCGCGCGGCAAACCAATCCAGTTGATAGTGCGGTGGTATCGATTACGATGGTAAATGGGGGCAGTGCTTTCAATGTTATTCCAGATAGTTTAGAGCTAGGTGGAACCGCCCGTGCAATCCTGCCGGAAACGCGCGAAAGAACCGAAGAAAATATCCGGAAAATTGTTAATGCGCTTGCGACGGCACATGGCTGTGAGGCAGAGATTGACTGGCGTTCAGGCTATCCGCCAACAATTAATCATAATCTAGAGGCAAACCGCGCGGCGGCGATTGCCAGCGATATTGTGGGGGCAGAAAAGGTGCATATGGACATGCCTCCTTCTATGGCAGCAGAAGATTTTGCTTTTATGTTGGAAGCCCGCAAGGGCGCTTATATTTGGCTAGGTGCCGGCCCCGCACAAGAAGGGCGAATGTTGCATAATACTGGCTATGATTTTAATGATTCTATCCTGCCTGTTGGCACGAGCTATTGGGTGAAACTGGTTGAAAGCGAGCTTGCAATCTGATGGCAACAGAAAAAAAACATCTCTCCAAAAAGGGCTATAAGGTAAATATAATTGCCCTCATTATTGCAGCTATATCGCTAGCTGGAGCCTGTATTGGTAGTGTTTATGTTTGGGAAAAGATGGGGCATGTAGAGTTAGGTTTTCATGGCTGGCTAGCCTTGATAGCTGGCGCGGTAGGCACCATTGTGCTAGGCTGTGGTCTGATGGCGCTTAGCTTTTATTCTAGCCGTTCTGGACATGATGAGGATGCTTGGACAGATCCTGAAAAGCACCGCGATTTATTTAAATAGATCAATCTCTTCACTTTTTTCCCTGAAATGAGCAGATTCAGAACTTGACTCATTATGCGCCTTTTTTATATCTTAAATAGAACAAAACAAGAACAAATAAACATAAATAGAGATAAGGATAGGCTGGGCTAGAGAGATGTTTTCGGTTCAGATAGATAGCAAATGCACCCAGTAGGCTTGCAAAAAAAATTCTCACATCAAGGCGATAGCTATCTGGACAAGGTTGGCGCCACTACAGCGCAAGAGGCTATATCTACGCCTGAAAAAGTAGATCTCTTTGCCAGTTTGCGTCAGAAGATAGCAAGCCAACAAAATCAAGATAGCCGCTATCTCACAACGAACATTCCTTGTTTTGATAAGGCCTTATCTGGTGGCCTGGCACAGCGCCATGTACATCTGATAACGGCCCCGCATGGTGATGCAGCGGCTACTGGATTTGTGGTAAGTTTACTGCGTGCTCAACAGCACTCTGCTGAGGCAGGCACTAAAGGACAAGCACCGATTATCTGGTGTAGCCCGCGTTTTAGTGGCTATCATGGGCATTTATGCGCCGAAGGGCTGTGGGCGATGGGGATTGATCCTGCCAAAATCATCTTCATCCATGATTCTCATCCAAAACGTCTTCTTTCTGCTTTTGAAGAAGCACTGAAAACCACTGGGATAGCAGGGGTGGTAGCAGAATATGGCTTGCTTGCTGGCAAATCTGATCAGTGGTTACGCTGGGCACAACGTTTGCGCCGCGCCGCACGGGCAGGTGATAGTTTGGGTTTTTTGCTTGGCCCGCCTGCGCCCAGTACTGGCTTTGAAACAGGCTGGTCTATAACCTCTAAGCCCGCAGATGAAAGCCAGTGTTTAGATTGGCGGCCGCGTTGGTCTGCTACGTTAATAAAAAGCCGCAAAGGTAGCTTAGCTAGCGCAGATATTTGCTACTGCCCAGTATCGGGCCGGCTGCGACTTATCGAAAATACGACCATCGCATCGCAAGCCAGCCTGCATTTTACGCCTCAGGTTGCTAGACCTATTTCTGGGGCTACTCCTAGCCCTGTTTCTGGCGATAACCAGCTACCATCTTATCTGCATCACGCTACCAGCTAGGGTGATGTTATGGATACAAACCTTCTTGCCCATCATAGGCAAAATGCCTCTAATGAAAAACCCTACAGACGGCATGTGCAGCGCCGCGAATATCTGTATATCTATCTGCCAGATTTACCCGTGCGCCAGATATGTACCCGAAAAGGCTGGCATATGGATAGGCCAGTGGCACTTTATTATCGTCGCCAGCATACAGACAGGCTTGTCCATCTCTCTAATGCGGCTAAAAAAGCAGGATTGTCAGCGGGTATGGGGGTGGCTGATGCGCGTGCGCGTGTGCCTGATATTCTGCTTAGCGAATCTGCCCCAGAGCAAACCCGCAACACGCTAGAAAAATTGGCTAGATGGGCATGGCGCTATAGTCCCAGAACAGGCGTAGATACTACAGGTACAGATAATACAGGCATAGATAATATAGGTATCTGGATAGATCTAAGCGGCGCAAGCCATCTGCATGGCGGGGTGGATGCTGTTATCGCGGATATCAAAAAGCGCCTAGAGCCAAGCCAGATACAAATATATTGCGCCGCCGCGCCTTACTTTGCCGGTGCACGTGCACTCGCACAATATCACCCACAGGCAGCAGATAGTTTGGTTATGCTTTCCTCGCGCGCGCATTTGATGCAGATGCTATCAGACTTGCCGCTTGCTACTTTATCGTTAGATAATCAAATGCTACAAGCTCTCTCGCAAGCTGGGTTGTGCCGCCTGCATCATCTGCAACCTCTATCTTATGCGCAGCTTGCTATCCGCTTTGGCCCAGAATTTGTGCAAAAATGGGCGGTGCTTTCTGGCAATCGTGATTTCGCGCCTACCCCTATTAAAGCCCCCCCAGCTTTATGCGTTAGCCTATCTTGGCCAGAACCATTAGCAGGGGCAGATGCCCTGCAGCAGATGATAGAACAGCTTATACAAGAAATAGCTAATTTGCTCTTAGAAGCCGAAATGGCAGCAAGTTGTTTTGAGCTAGGCTGGCAACGCAGTGACGGGCAAATTGGCCGGCTATATTTCAACCTATCGCGGCCAGGACGAAACAGGGATATTCTGCAACGTTTGCTAGTTGACGCCGCAACACGGATAGAGGCTGAATTTGGTATTGATTATAGCTGGTTACAGGCGCATAAGCTGGCAGCAGAGCTTCCGCGAACAGGGCTTTTAGGCGTAGAGCCATGCCATTTGCAAGGCCAGCATATCGACCATGTGCTGGATATATTGGCAACTAAGCTGGGCGCAGATAAGGTGCGGCGCGTTACATATACTTCCAGTTGGCAAGTCAGCGATTCTATGGCCTATCAACGGCTTGCGGATGCCTATGATTTTCCTGCTCGTGACAGCAATAGCTGGCCTGCCCCCGCCCCTGCCAGCCTAACCCCGCCGCGCCCGTTAAGATTATTTGAGCCAGCAGAGCCAGTGCATGTTGTCGCCTTGCTTCCCGATCACCCGCCAGCAATGCTTAGATGGCGTAAAAAAAACTGGCTGTTATGCCGCGCAACGGGGCCAGAACGCATCGGTCCGCGCTGGTGGGATGCAGCACATAAAGGGATTAAGACACGTGATTATTACCGCGTTGAGACCAGTTCTGGCGTGCGGTTATGGGTTTATCGTGAAGGCTTGCCAGAACGTGGCGAAGCCGTTCAATGGTTTGTGCATGGATGTTTTTCATGACAGATAAAGTTTCACACTATCTGCCTCACAGCCTGCTTGGCTGTCAGACTAATTTCAGCTTTTTGCAAGGAGCCTCACACCCTGAAGAGATGATGCAAACAGCCGCGGTTTATGGTTGGCAGACG
>MDTG01246084.1_pt1 | contig 31989 bp, 21 predicted proteins | sample 811421 | NCBI WGS metagenome assembly MDTG01 (sample SAMN05326645, study PRJNA326480) | marine metagenome | isolation source: seawater | place: Pacific Ocean: South East | collected 2011
CGCCAATACGGACTCGACCGCCATCAGTTCGGCCGGCCGCTGGCGGCGGCGCAGCTCTATCAGAAGAAGCTCGCCGATATGGAGAGCGAGATCGTTTTGGGGCTCCAGGCGAGCCTGCGGGTCGGACGACTGATCGATCAGGGACGGTTCGCGCCCGAAATGATTTCAATCGTCAAGCGCAACAATGTCGGCAAAGCATTGGACATTGCCCGCACAGCACGGGACATGCACGGTGGCAACGGTATCAGCGCCGATTATCAAGTGATGCGCCATGCCATGAACCTGGAAACCGTCAATACGTATGAAGGAACGCATGACGTTCACGCGCTGATCCTGGGTCGCGCCATCACCGGAATTCCGGCGTTCTGACAGGGACAGCAGGCCCACCCCACCACAGTCTGGCAATGCCTACTCCCAAGGCGATGGCGCACGTTTATCGAGCTTTTCCCTCCGTTTCGCTTGAAAACGCTTTATTTTGCGAACAAGATCGCTATCGGAGATAGGATCAAATTCACGCAAAAACCGTTAAGCAATCCCTTCGCGCCGGTCGGTCGGAGAGGATTCTTGGTATGGGATTGCGGACAAACCAGACCTGTGCTCGATTGGACCGGCTCTGTCGGTCGTCCATGCGGGTGACGGGAAAAGCATTCGAGGGACAGTATGAAAGCAGCGTTGGGCAAAAGATCGCAAGATATTGTTGAAGATCAGATAGATCGCGGTGACTACAACCCCAGCAGTGCAACATTCCGGCTGGCCAATTCACCTTTTTATCTGATGGCTCACGCCGATTTCAAATATCACGAAGATATGGATAAGGTGTTGCACAAGCACGGGGTCTCGAAACCGATCTATCGAGTGATGACGGTACTTCGCGAACGCCAGCCTGCAAGTATCGGCACCATCGCCGAAGCCGCGCTGACCAAACGTTCAACAATCAGCCGGATCATCGATCGCATGCTCGAGCAAGGTTTGGTAACGGCCGAGCCCAATGCCGAGGATAACCGCATTACCGAAGTGACGCTCACCGCCGCTGGAGAACAGAGGCTGCGCAAGCTGACGCCCATAGTGGGACGGCAATTCATGCGGGCGATGGATGGGATCAGCAACCGCGATATCGCTCACCTTCTTCGTACGCTTCAGAAAATTAGTGCGAATCTCAGCAAATTGCCGATCGAGTAGGATCCTCAACCCGCCAACCGAACAACTTCGTCACCAGCGATGACCCAGCACACCCCACAGCTTCTGTAGCGAAGCAGCGCGTATGATCGAGCCCTCGGCAATCTCATCGCGATCCGCCACGTCGCCGCAGACTGGATACCCTTCCCGCTGACCATCCGATGAGCTGCCACACGCTTCGCCTCGAATTTTCGGAGCGGACGTTGCACCAATGCCGCATTATGTGCAATTACATATGACTTAGCGCGTGATTTATTTAATAAGGCGCGTCCGATCGGTTTCGGATCAGCGTTGGCTCGAACTCAACTGTTCCTAGAGAGAGCGCGGCATGCGACCACAATCGCGATCCATAGAGAAAACGATGCTTCGCGACGCGCTGCAGCTTGCGCAAGCGGGCAAGCTGAACGCTGCCGAGCAGAGGCTGCTGGCGGTTCTGGACGCAATGCCGCGCCAGCCGGACGCGCTGCAATTGCTCGGCATGGTGGCGCGGCAGCGAGGCGACCATTACCGAGCCGTAGACCTGTTTCGCAAATCGCTGGCGGCGCATCCCCGACAGCCGCACGTGCTCAACAATCTGGGCAACAGCCTGCTGGATCGTGGGGAGATCTCCGAAGCCGCCGAGGTTTATCGCGAAGCGCTGCAGCTTCTTCCAGCCTACAGCGATGCCCGCATCAATCTGGCTCTTTCGCTGACGCGGCTCAAAGAGTTCGGGGAAGTGGAAGCGTGTCTCGCCCCGCTACTCGATCGTGCTTCTTCGAACGGGCGGGCCTGGGCCGTCCTGGCTGAGATGCGCGGTGCGATCGGGGATCATCCGGGTGCGGTCGAGGCCTATCGGCTTGCCCTGCAGGCGGCGCCGGATCATTTGCCTTGGCGGCACAATCTCGCGGTCGCGCTGCGGCAAACCGGACGCGCACACGAAGCCCTGCCGATCTTGCTCGAATGCGCGGCGAGCTCTCCCGAACGGGCTGAGATACCCTACAACCTCGGCCATTGCCTGCAGGATCTGGGCCATTTCGAAGACGCAGCGCAGGCCTATCGCCATGCGATCAAACTGGCACCAACCGATGCCGCCATCCACGAATCGCTGAGCCGAATGCTTTGGCATCAAGGTAGAGTCGCGGAGCATGTCGTAAGCTATCGAAAGGCCCTGGAGGCTCATCCGGATCACCCGGATTTGCTGGAAGGCCTCGCTAGGCGTCTGACTCTGGCGAAAGAGCCCGAGCAGGCTGTCGAGCTACTGGAAACGGCGGTGTCTCGCGGCGTTAGCGGGGCCGGACATCTCTGCCTTCTCGGCCAGGCGCTATGGTCTTCCCGCAGGGCGGCCGACGCAGCCAGAGCGTTTGATGCGGCCCTTAAGGCAGAACCGGAACACGCGCCGACCTTGCGGGAATATGCTCGCATCTTATTGATACTGGAACGGTATGACGATGCGCTGTCGCTGATCCGGCGTCGGCTCGCCTCCGACCCAAACGATCAGCAGATGCTGGCATTGCAAGCTATCGTCTGGCGGCTGAAAGGCGATCCGAAGTACGAATGGCTCGAAAACCCCGATTTTATCCGGACCTGCCGGCTCGGTCCACGAAACGGCAACGCCGAGGGGTTCAATAGCCGACTTAACCGTACGCTACGAGCCTTGCACAGCGGCCAGCAGGCACCGCTGGAGCAGACTTTGCGCGGCGGCACGCAGACTGCCGACGACTTATTCAACAGCGACAATCCCGAAATCGCGGCGGTCCGAGCCATGATCGAAGAAGCGGTGGCGCGATACATCGCCGCTCTGCCCAATGATGCAGACCATCCCTTTCTGTGTCGCAAAGCCGCAGGCTTCTCTTTTTCCGGCTCGTGGTCGGCGCAGCTGGGCACGGGCGGGCACCATACCAACCACATTCATCCCGCCGGCTGGATCAGTGCCGTCTATTATGTCGCGTTGCCTGCCAGTTTGGAAGGTGACGAAGGTTGCCTGAAATTCGGTGAGACCGGTCTGCATCTGGAGCGGCACGAACGTATCCTACGCACGATACGTCCAGAACCCGGCCTTCTCGTCCTGTTCCCTTCGTACTTTTACCACGGCACGGTTCCATTCTCTGCCGAGGCGCATCGGATGACGATCGCTTTCGACGTAGTGCCGACGGCTAGGTTGCAATATTAGTTGCATATGCAAGTTTTATAGCTAACATGCGAGATGAGAGGAGCCAATAGATGACCATTCTCCAGCAACTCGCCGCCGAGATCGCTTCCGGGGCGATCCGAACCATCGATCTTACGCAGACGCTATCGCCAGACACCCCGACTCTCGTCCTTCCACCCGAGTTCAATCAGTGCGCGGGTTTCAGCAAAGAAGAGATCTCGCGCTATGACGAGCGCGGTGTCGCCTGGTATTGGAACAATTTCACCGTCAGCGAGCATACCGGCACCCATTTCGACGCTCCAGTCCACTGGGCATCGGGCAAAGATCTTCCGAACAATTCGACCAATACGATCCCCCCCGCCGATTTCCTGGCGCCGGCGGTCGTAATCGACATCTCGCAGCAGTCCGCCGCCGATCCTGATTACCTGCTGACCGTAGCCGATATCGAAGCTTGGGAAGAAGCCCATGGCTGTATCCCGCCCCGTAATTGGGTCCTGTTACGTACCGATTGGTCGAAACGAGAGGGCGAAGCCTACACCAACCGGCACGAAGACGGTGCGCATACGCCCGGACCCACGACTGAGGCGGTTCGCTTTCTGCTGGAACAGCGAGACATTCACGGCTTGGGTGTGGAGACAATCGGCACCGATGCCGGGCAGGCTCATCTGCTGGACCCGGCCTATCCCGCACACACGCTGATCCACGGCGCGGGGCGCTACGGATTGCAGTGCCTTGAAAACCTCGATCTGCTTCCAGCGACCGGCAGCATCATCGTGGCCGCGCCGCTCAAAATCGAAGACGGTTCAGGCAGCCCGCTACGCGTCCTGGCGCTGGTGGCCGATTAGACGCATGGCGGAACGCTCTTTCAAGGCGGAGATCGAACGGCTGAAGCTCGGCGAGGGAGAAACCTTCCATGGTGAAGGGATTCTCGCCGTTACCAAGGCCCTGTTGGAAAGTGGCGTCGCCTATGTGGGCGGATACCAGGGTTCGCCGATCAGCCATCTAATGGATGTGTTCTCCGACGCCAGCGAGCTTATGTCCGACCTAGGCGTCCATTTCGAAAGTTCGGCCAGCGAGGCCACGGCCGCCGCCATGCTCGCTGCTTCGGTCAATTATCCGTTGCGTGGCGCTGTGGCCTGGAAATCCGTGGTGGGGACGAATGTGGCGTCCGATGCTCTGTCCAATATCGCATCCGGCGGGGTCACGGGCGGCGCCCTGATCATCCTCGGCGAAGACTATGGCGAAGGCTCGTCTATCATGCAGGAACGCACGCATGCCTTCGCGATGAAATCGCAAATGTGGCTGCTTGATCCGCGCCCCAGCCTGCCGGTGATCGTCGACATGGTGCAAAAGGGCTTCGAACTGTCAGAGGCATCGAACACGCCGGTGATGCTGGAACTGCGTGTCCGCGCCTGCCACGTCACCGGAAGCTTCACCGCGCGCGACAACTGCCGTCCACCGCTAACCGTGGCCGAAGCAGCGGCCAAGCCTTCGCGCGATGTCGACCGGATCGTCTTGCCACCGGCAAACTTTCTGCACGAAGTCGAGAAAATCGAGAAACGCTGGCCGTCCGGGGTGGACTTTATCCGGCGGAACACGCTGAACGAACATTTCGGCCCTGAAGAAGATGAGATCGGCATCATCGTTCAGGGCGGCATCTTCAACTCGCTCAATCGCGCGCTAGAACTGCTCGATCTGTCCGATGCTTATGGCAAGGCTTCACTGCCGATATATGTTCTCAACGTTACATATCCGCTGATCCCCGAGGAAGTGCGCGACTTCTGTGCCCACAAACGGGCTGTGCTTGTGGTGGAAGAAGGCCAGCCCGAATTCATCGAACACGAACTGAACACGCTGATCCGCCGCGCCGGTCTCGATACGATGGTGTGCGGCAAGGACTTTCTGCCGCGAGCCGGCGAATATACTGCCGATGCAATCCGGGACGGGGTTGCGGAATTCCTGCGCGGACACGCACCAAGCCGCGCGCCGAAGCCGAAACCTGCGCCGCCCCCGGCCTTGACGCCTGCCACCGTCCCGCCCCGACCGGCAGGCTTCTGCACCGGTTGTCCTGAGCGGCCGATCTTTTCGGCCATGAAACTGGTCCAGAAAGAGATCGGCGAACTTCACGTATCGGCCGACATCGGGTGCCATCTGTTTTCCATCCTGCCGCCGTTTCACATCGGCAACACCACGATGGGGTACGGCCTCGGCACCGCAGGCGCGTCTGCTTTCAAGCCCGAGGGCAAACGCGCCGTGGCGATCATGGGAGACGGCGGTTTCTGGCATAACGGGCTGACCTCGGGGATCGGGAATGCGGTATTCAACCAAGACGACAATCTGACGATCATCGTCGACAATGGTTATTCGGCGGCAACGGGCGGGCAAGATATCCCGTCATCGCGCGCCAAGCCGCCCCATCGCAAGACCAACAACCCTATCGAACGCGCGGTGCGCGGAGTCGGGATCACCTGGGCGCAGACGCGCACCCGGACCTATGATGTGGCCGGTATGCGCGATGCCATTCGCGATGCACTGACCTCGCGCGAAAATGGGCCGAAAGTTCTGATTGCACAATCCGAATGCCAGTTGAACCGACAGCGCCGGCTCAAGCCGCAGGTCGCCCATGCTCTGAAGAGCGGCCAGCGGGTGGTGCGCGAACGCTTCGGCGTCGACCCTGACACATGCACCGGCGACCATAGCTGCATCCGGTTGTCGGGATGCCCTTCGCTCTCGATCCGTGCGAACCCCGACCCCTTGCGACAGGACCCGGTGGCGCATGTGGAGAACAGCTGTGTGGGTTGCGGCGTGTGCGGCGAGGTAAGCCATGCCGCTATCCTGTGTCCTTCCTTTTACAAGGCACAAATCATCAGCAATCCGAACCGGGGCGACCGTATCCGCCAGCGGATACGGCAATGGGTGATCGGCGCGCTTCAGCGGCGCGACGAACGCATGCTGGCGGCGAGGGCTTTCTGATGAAGCAACGCAAGCGAATTACCATCGCAGTCCTGGGCCTGGGCGGACAGGGCGGCGGCGTATTGGCCAACTGGATCGTACAACTGGGCGAGATGTGTGGCTACATCGCACAAGGAACCTCGGTGCCCGGTGTGGCTCAGCGCACAGGCGCCACCGTTTATTACGTGGAAATGATCCCCGCCGAGGAAAAGCAGACCCCTGTTCTGGCTCTGATGCCGGTTCCAGGCGACGTAGACATCGTCGTCGCTTCGGAACTGATGGAGGCGGGACGCGCGATCCTTCGCGGCTTCGTATCCACAGACACGCTGCTCATTGGATCGACCCACCGTGTCTACGCGATCAGCGAAAAGACCGCGATGGGCGATGGGCGCGCCAGCAGCGAGCGTATTCTCACCGCAGCGAAGGACCGCGCAAGGCGCTTCATCGGCTTCGACATGGAAGCTGCGGCGCAGGCAAACGGCTGCGTGATCAGCTCCATCATGTTCGGCGCTCTTGCGGGGAGTGGCGGCCTGCCTTTCCCGCGCGAAGCCTTCGAGACAGCGATCCGTGCCGGCGGGAAAGCCATCGACGCCAATCTGCGCGGTTTCGCGGCGGGGTTCGATGCGGCAGAGGGCAAGTCCAGCTCACGCGATGTATTCGTGGAGGATCGCCCGGAACCCACCAGCGAGGCCGGTCGCGCATTGGCAAACCGGGTGGAGCAGCGTCTTCCCCGCGAAGCGCATGCTTTCGCGCTGGAGGGTGTCAGGCGCCTGATCGACTATCAGGATCGTGCCTATGCCGAACTGTATCTCGATCGATTGGAGGCCTTGGCCGGTCCAGGCGCCTTGCTGACGGAGGCCGCGCGTCACCTGGCGCTATGGATGTCCTACGAGGATACGATCCGGGTCGCTGCGCTCAAAATTCGCCGCACACGGTTCGCGCGTGTGCGGGAGGAAGTGCAAGCGCAGGATGGCCAGATCGTCCAGTTGACCGAGTATCTCCACCCCCGGCTTGAGGAGATCTGCGAGACACTGCCCTTATCGATCGGCCGTCGGCTCCTTGCCAGCAAGCGAGCGAAGCGCATTTTCGAACCACTGTTTGCGAAAGGCCGTCACGTCGAGACGACCCGTTTGCGCTGGTTCCTTGCACTATATGCGCTCGCTGGCTGGCGGCGATGGCGGCGCGGAACGTTGCGCTATGCGCTCGAACAGGCACGGATAGAGGACTGGTTAGCTCTGGTGCGCTCAGCCGAGCCCGCCAGCGCGCTGGAGCTGGTCAAATGCCAGCGTCTGATCAAAGGCTATGGCGACACGTTCGAGCGCGGCCTGCGCAATTTCGATCTGGTGATCGACCGCTACCGCCAGGGAGGGATCGATGCTGCCACGATTGCGCGCCTGCGCGAAGCTGCGCTGGCAGATGAAGATGGGAAAGCGCTGGCGGCCGCCCTCGCCGCCTAGGCCCCCATTTCAGTCTATTCGCCGACGGAGGCTATCCACGCATCGACCTGCGCCTCCAGCAGTGTCATCGGCAACTGGCCTTGCGCCAGGACGAGATCGTGAAACACGCGAATATCGAAACGGTCGCCCAGCGCCTGTTCGGCTTGCTCGCGCAACGCGATGATCTTCAACTCGCCGACCTTATATGCCACCGCCCCGGCCGGTGCGCCAATGTAGCGCGCCAGTTCGGTATCGATATTGACATCCGCCAATGCGGTATTGTCCTCGAAACACTTGCGCGCCCGGGCATAATCCCAGCCCATCACGTGAATGCCCGTATCCACGACCATGCGGCAGGCCCGCCACATCTCGGTCGATAAGCTGCCAAACTTCTCATAGGCATCGCGATAGACGCCCATTTCATGCCCCAGCCGCTCTGCGTAGAGCGCCCATCCCTCACGGAAGGCGAGCAGATCGCGTGATCGACGAAAGTTGGGCAGCGCCTTGTTCTCTTGATTGAGGGCACCGTGCGTATGGTGTCCGGGCGCGGCTTCGTGCAGGCTGAGCGCAGGCACCTCGTATAAAGGGCGCTGATCAAGATGGGACGTATTGACGATGAAAGTGCCGGCAATACCTTTCTCCATATCGCCCCCGCCGCCGCCGCGCGCCGTCGTGTAATATTCTTCCAGTTCCGGAGGGACGGGGACAATTGTGAACGGCTGGCGCGGAAGGTGGGAAAAGTATCGCGGCAGCACCCCATCGATCCGTTTCGCTGCGGCGGCGTATTTTTCGATCAGTTCCTCACGGCTGGTCGCGTAGAATTGCGGGTCGGTGCGCAGGAAATGCAACCACTCGGCAAAATCCCCGTCGAACCCGGTAGCAGCAATTACGGCGTCCATCTCGGCACGAATACGGCGCACTTCCGAAAGCCCCATCGCATGGATTTCCTCAGCCGAAAGATCGGTCGTGGTATAATAGCGGAGCAAGAAATCATAATATTCCCGCCCGCCGGGTACCGCTGATATGCCCAAGTCCGGTCTCGCAGCATCCCGATACGCGCCGTCGATGAAATCCAGCATCGCCTGCTGTGCCGGCCGGATCTCCTTTTCAACCAGGTCTTGCGCCTGCGCTGCCATGGCAGGAAAGCGCTCCAGCGCATCCACCATAGGATCATCTGCAGACGATCGCGCGATCTGCTTGCGCAGTATCGCCACGGCAACATCAACCACGATTGCAGGATGCGTCCAGCCGGTCGCTATGCCGCGTTCCAGGTTCGCCCTCTGTTCGACGAAATACCGGGGTATTCCGCGCATGCGCGCCAGCCAGGCCTTGGCTTCCTCGGCATTGTCGGGATCGAGCTTGCGGGCGGCGGCATAAGGAGTGTTGTAGAACCCTTCATGTGCAACGAAGGCGAACCGTCGCTCGTCGAAATCGATTCCTTCGATCCGCCATCGGATCAGCGCACGCAGATGATCGCGGTTGATCCGATCTTCCTGTCCCAGCGCGTGTTCGGCAAGTCCGTCCAGAGCGTCGGCCAAACGCCGCAATTCGGCCCTTCGCCATGCCATGTCTTCGGGCGTTTCCGCAGGCCATCCTTCGCGCGAGGATGTCGGATCGGATCGCCCCGCTTCCATCGGATATTCTGCGGCGAACGTCTCGTACCGCTCAATGACATCAGAAAGATCGGGCGCGCTCGCCGCCACTAGGAACAGCGCGGCCGCGCAGATCGCCACCGAACGCGGCAATCGGGCGACCCGCGACGAAGAAGGAAAGGGCATATCGCTTATCCTTTAGTGTCAAACTTGGGTGAAGAGCTCGGCGGCGAAAAGGCTCCGGATGCATTGCGCTGGAATTTGGTTCGGCCTAATTGCCCCTCATGGACGCCTTTCGATCCGGAAATCCGCGCACCCCTGCATTCCGGGTCAAGCGGTATCCATTCTACCTGCTCACGCGGCTGATCAGCCGTTACAACACGATTATCGACGCGCGGCTGCGGGCAATCGACCTCGATATCCCGAGTTGGCGCGTACTGATGATCTTGGGCGAGAAATCGCCTCGCAGCGCGCGCGATATCGCCGATACGGCGGTGATCAATCTTTCGACGATGACCCGCATCATGCAACGGATGATTACGGCGGGGCTTATCACCAAGACCCAGAGTGAGACCGACGCCCGAGTTTCGATGGTTGCGCTCGCGCCGGAAGGCGAAGAGCGGCTGGCAACGGCGCGGCAGGTGACTGCCCCGATATACGAACATCTTGTCGAGGGACTGACCGCCGACGAATTCGAACAGCTCGTTGCGCTGCTTAACCGACTTCACGATAACCTGGAACCTCTGGCCATCTGACAGCACTCCCCGCTCAGTCCGATATATAAGCCAGCGACATCAGAAGCTTGGGCAGCAGTGCGGCGATCGCGTGGAAGCGAATAGGTTCGGGGCGGCTTGGCTTGACCGACAATACCTCCCGATCACCAGTGGCGAGCATTTCCGCCACTTCCGCCCCCAGGGCGGTATTCGTCGCGATACCCCGACCATTACAGGCCTGGATCGCAATCGCTTCGTCTCCCAAGTCATAGACTTCGGGCAGCAGAGATGTGTTGACCCACGCCAGACCCCGCCAGAGATGAGAGATTTCCGGGTCCGGGAGCGCCGCGAAGTTCTGCCGCAAACGCCGCTCGGCCTCGCGACATTGAGCACGCTCGCTCCGTACGAACAATGTCGTAGGATAGCCGGAGATCAAGTGTCCGAGACCATCGGTACGCGCGGTGAATAGATAGGGGCGCTTGTCCGTAAATGCACCGCCTTCCGGAAGCGTCGCCATCCGTTCCTGCGGGGACAGAGGCGCGGTCGCGAACTGGACGACGTGAAGCGGCAGGCTCGTGCGTGCCATGGCGGGATGCAGCGCCGCGTTTCCACCGTTTGCGGCAAGGACAAGCCGTCGGGACCGTATCGTCCCCTCTCGCGTTCGACAGACCCAGGTTCCACCACGCCTTTGCAGTGAAATGACCCGGCTATCGGCAAAAACTCTGGCTCCGCCATCAAGCGCAGCTCTGACAATCCCGCGCACATAGCCGAGCGGGTTGAGGCTGCCGCCAGCTGCGAAACGCAATGCCCCCGAATATCGCTGACTTCCAAATAGGCGTTCGCTTGCTGCCGCTTCCACGAACTCGACATCATAACCCAATGCCCGCCACTGATCGGCATGAGCTCTCTGGTTCTTCGCCATGACCCCCGTGTGGGCGGGCGTATAAAACCCGTCCTGCCGGGGGTCGCAGTCGATCCCGTGCTTATCGATCAAATCGAAAACGAAACCGGCCGAATCGCCGATCATTCTGGTCAGGCGCGCCCCCGCCTCGGCACCCAATGTGTCGCAGATTGTGTTGGGTGAATGGCGGATGTAGTCGGGGGCGACCAGCCCACCGCTTTGCCCGGTTGCCCCTCCACCCGGCTGATCGCCTTCGACTAGCGTGACCTCAACTCCGCGTTCGGCAAGGTGCAGCGCTGTTGTAGCTCCTGCGATCCCGCCACCGATCACGAGAACATCTGTTTCGGACTGACCGCGTAGTGGCGCCAATAGAGGCCCCGGGGCCGCAGTGGAGAACCACAATGGTCGGTCGGTTGCGGCACTGCTGCGCCTGTTCGCGATAACAGCCGCGGGCACTCTACCGCTTGCCTTCGCGCGAGATATGCGTCCGCCAGGGAGACCGCATCTCCCGTCGCTGCCCGATGGCGGGTACCACTTCATCACTGTGACTTTCCTGCTCGCCCTTCGCACGGGCATCTATCTTATTTTTTCGGTTAATTTGCTGCACTGCCGAGAAAGGTGCTGGACCGTGTCAATCTCCGCGCCGCGGCGACGAAGATAAGAACGAAACAGAGTGCAACCGGCGTATTCATAATCATTGGCAGAGACATTTCATTGTTGCCGATAATCGATACAGCGATGAAAATCGCCGTTCCTTCCTGTCGCATGAGATGCTCAATGCCGATGGCGATATTCTCTCTACGTGAGAGACCGGCGAATCGCACGATGGCCACAACCACGAGCACGACGACCAGATTGATCGCGACCGTTATCCAAAACAGCACGCCCAGATTCTCACGGAGGACGGGGACCTGATCGAACAGGATCAGGCCAAAGGACCCGAACAGCACGATCATAGCCGCATTTTTCACATAAGGCTTGAGCCGCAGCGCGAGCTGAGGTCGCCAGGCACGCACCGCGAAGCCGGTCGCCACCGGCAGCAGGGTGATCGAGAAGATATCCCAGAAAAACTGGCCGAGCGGAATGTTAACCTCCGCGTCGAGGCCCATGAAATGCAACAGTGCAAAGTGCGCATAGAACGGTACCACCATGATATAGATCATGCTGATGACCAGAGTCATCGACATCGACAGGGCCAGATCGCCCTTCGCCATGTCGGTGAAGAGATTGGACAGCATCCCTCCAGGCGTCGTCGCAAGCAGGACGAAGCCAACGGCCAGCGCCGGTGAAGGCGCCACGGTGAGCGCCATGGTCACGCCAATCAGCGGCGGCACCACCAGCATGGAACAAACGCCCAAGACAAGAGCACGCTTGTTGCGAAAAACCTGCCTGAAGTCGTTCGCGGTCAGCGAAAGTCCCATGGAAACCATAATGGCGACCAACGACCCCGGCAGGAGCCAATCGCCCAGTAACGCCATTACATCATCATACGCCATGCGCGCTCCTCAGGCTATTTCGAAGGAGAGCGTGCAGGCGCCGTTGTAACGGATCGTGCGGCAATCGGCCTGCGCTTTGGCCAGATCTTCGTCCAATATCCGCGCGCAGACATTGGCCTGTATCCAACCAAACGGCATCATCAAACGCCCCCCGGCACCGTAGAACAAGCCGACGTCGTAGAAATCTCCAGGCGGCAGCCCCTTGGTGCTTCCCGCAGCGAGATACGCCAGGACGATATCGCCTGCCTCAGGGTAGGAGGTGGCGTTCTCAGGCGGTAGGACGGGGCGCTCCATTGTTCCGGGCACAACACCTGTCGGCATCGGAACGGAAATCTCCGGCCCGGTCCAGATGGCATGTAGCGCCTCGAAGCTGGCCTGACGCTCTGCCAGTTCCCACAAGAACCGTGCCGACACCGGCGCCACATCGTGCAAGAGCTGGCATCGCGCCGAAAGGCCGGATTCCGGCTCAACCAATCGAATCATCTGCATGACGCCCCTCAATCCGCCCCGGTGGCCGCAAGATACTCTTCCTTTTGCAGCGCGATCGGGACATTTCCGTTCAGCCACAGGAAGTCGTGGAATCGTTTCAGATCGAAAGCATCGCCTTCCCGCACACGCGCTTCGGCGAGGAATTCGGCGGTCTGCATCTTACCGATCTGATAGCTGATTGCCTGCCCCGGTGCGGCGGCGAAAAAGACCGCCTCATGCTCCGCCGTGGCACGATCCATCGGCACCATGGCTTCGAGATAGTCTGCGGCCTCGGCAATGGTGAACTCGCCTAGTGCCAGCTTGACGTCGACCTCAACTCTCAACGCCCGGGCACGTGCGAAATTGTAGATGATCTCACGCGATTTGGGGGAATCCGCCCAAAGACCCGCCTGCAGCATCATCTCTTCGGCATAGAATCCGGTGCCCTCGTTTGCGCCGCTGTCATAGTAATGACGCCGCAATGGATTGGGATGTCTCCATCCTAGTGTGAGCTGGAAGAAGTGACCGGGCACCCCTTCGTGCACAATGATCGGTTTGGGATCTCGAGTGATCGACAGGTTAAAATAGCCAAGGTCGGGTGACGGGTCGGGCAAGTAAACGGTGGCGTTCTGCCCGACCCGACCCTGGCTGGTCAGATCGAAAGTCCTGCCCATCCAACCGATTGGAGCCAAGTATGCCGGAAATGGCTGTGCATTGTAGTGGCCCGCCCAATCGGGAACTGTCAGCAGCCCACGCTCGCCCAGGAAACGGCGAATGTCCAGTTCGTCGGCATTCAACCGCGCGGTGACAGCGTCTACCGAACTGCCGATCGGTAGTTCAGGCACCCCCGCGTTGCGATTACGCTCCAATTCCTCGAAAAGCACCGAACGCGCCCATTCCTGCCGTCCCATGACGAGCAGCTCTTCCGCCGAAAAAGGATAGAGCGCCACCTCATTCAGAAAAAACCGATAGCTTTCCTCACCCACGGCCGTGCTGTCGGGCAGGCCGTCCCGATTGTTTTCGAGAAACTCACCAAACCGCGCGGCCGCGGCAATGGCGTTTTCGACCGATGCGACCAGAGCTTTTCGCTGCTCGGGCGTAGCATGGGGTTCCAGCCCCGCCACCATACCGCGCAAACTGCGCGGGACCATACCGAGTTGCGCCAGTGCGGCGTCAACGAACGGGTCCCGCATATCGTCAAGATTGTGGCGGGCGGCGACGAACACCGCCGGGGCGTTTTCCAGCAAGCGCACAACCTGTGCAATGCGCTCGCTTTCGACCGGGGGGGGAGGCAAAAGCACTTCGAATATCGGCGTAAAGGCTTGCGCGACATAAAAGTGTGGCTGTCGCCGCCATGCCGCGACATGATCCAGTTCCCAGCGGACTCGTGCGAGGGCCGAGCCGACGAGCCTGTAATCAACCGAGTGGCTGACATTCCTGGGTTCATCCCCGAGGCGGGTCCAGCGTGCCTCGAACTGGCGCAACGCATCCCTCTGCCGGGCAATGGCTTGTGGCGACCAATCGGGAACCCAGCCACTGGGGCGTTCGATGCGGGGTATGTCATCGCCCGTGGTCGGCTGCGTCGTTGCACGCCATGCCCAGAATTCGGCGCCCAGCTCTTGCACCACCGCCTCCGTAGCGGTCGCGGGGGAGGCCAGTAACAAGGCCCCTGCTGCGACAAGACTCATCAGTGCACGCAGCATCCTATTTCCTATTCTTCACGTTGCGGTCGAAAAAATCGATCATCTTGCGAAACGAGAACCGAGTCTGAGGCAGGCTTTCGAGATCCCAGCCGTGATGGGCACCCGGCAGGGTCACCAATTCGAACATCTGCTCCCGTTCGATCATTCCTTCGGCCAGCGCGATCGTGTCGGAATAAAGCACCACCGGATCGCGCGAACCGTGGATGATCATCAGCGGATCTTCGATACCTGCGGCGTGATAAAGCGGCGACTGCGCCTCGTAGCGCGCAGGCATGTCATCACCCTCGGGTGGCCCCATGATCCACATCTGCGAGGGGTAGGCGTGCCAGACATTGGTGGCCGGTGCGCCTGCTATGCCGGCGGCATAGACACCCAGCTTCTTGGCGAGCGACATGATCGTCATCAGGCCACCGTAGCTGGACCCCCAAATCCCGACACGGTCTGGGTCGGCGTGACCTTGCGCGATCAGATAACGCACACCGCTTTCCAGATCGTTGATGTCGGTTCCGCCGTAACTGTGCAGCTGGGTCTGATTGTGTTCACGCCCCTGTCCCCATGATCCACGGACATTCACGCTGATTATCAGATAGCCCTGCCCGACCAGATACTGGTCCAGTCCCCAGGTCGGATGCGACCGCCGACCGCCCCATTGATTGCGTACGGCATCCGAATAAACAGAACCGACGATTACGGGATAGCGCCGGGTTGGATCGAAATTCGCCGGCACACTGAGACGGGCGACCAGCTTCATGCCATCCACATGGCTTGAAAACTCGACGTACCGTGTATCCGCCCATGTCTGGTCGTAGAATTCCGGTTGCGGCGAACGGGTCACTCTTGTCGCCTCTCGCGGTCTGTCCGTATCGATCACAAACAGTTCAGGGGGCATCGTATCGCTGCTGTACCAGTCAGCGATACGGCTGAAATCGGGCGAGTAGACCGGTTGGTGAGTTCCAGATGCGCTCCCTGAAACACGCTCCACCTCGCCGCCAGCGGCAGGCACGCGATAGATCTGGCGATCGGCCAGGTGCGATTTGTTCGCAGTGAAGTAGAGCGATTTCGTCGTGCCATCGACCGCGAAGGACTCGATTTCCCATTCACCTTGAGTAATCTGGTGCGGCGGCTCGCCGGCATTGCGTTGATGATAGAGGTGCAACCAGCCATCGCGGTCGGTCAGAATGATCAATCCATCGTCGGCCGGTGCCCAGTCGACTTGCCAATCGGGCCGCAGATGGCGGGGGTCGCGAAGCTGATAGAATGTTTCGCGGGCTCCGCTTCCCACATCGTAAAGATAAATCGTGTGTTCTTTGGCCTCGAGGTCGGAGCCGCTGATGAAGAGTCGTTTGCCATCGCCCGACAGACCGTAATCCCATATGTGGTGCTTGGGATCGGGCCGATCGAAATACCGAATCTCGTTTGAAGCCAACGAGACCAGGCCTATGCGCGCGCGCGTTGTTTCGTCACCCGGGAAAGCCCGGATCACACGGTTGTTCTGCAACTCGCCATCGGCATAGAAATAGATATCGCGCTCGGGCATCGCGCGGTCATCCGAATGATGGAATACAATAGACCCACTATCGTCCGCCCACTCGTAATCCTGAACGTATATCTTGGGATCATCACTCCCAACCAGGCGCCGGGCGGAATTCTCCCTTCGATCCTCCGTTGAGCGAATCCAAAGCTCCCCGCCCAAAGTGACACGATTGCGAGTATCGACCGGACTACCCGACACAAAAGCAAGCCATTTTCCGTCGGGGGATACAGCAAGGCCGCGCACCGCTTGCTTTTCGGTTTCGATCGGGGAAACCGATCCGTCGGGTTCGCGAATATGGAGTTTCCCGCCGAGGGTGAAAGCGACCCGGCTGTCCCCCAGCATCACGGCCTGGGAAATGCCCGGCCGTTCCGCATGAGGAACGCTATCTTGTCCCAGAAAGGTCAACCGGGTTTTTTCTCCGGTCCGCACCGAATAGGTCCAGATATCGCGAAAACTATAACCTTGATCATTCCACAGAAAGAGAACGGTGTCGCTGTCACTCGACCAACTGTAACCTTCCGGCGTCGTGCCGATCAGGCTTTGGTAGCGGTAGAGTTCGCCGATCGACAAGGTCGTACCAGCGACTTCCGCGGTGCCGCCCGGAACCCCTTGCTGGCGAGACACTTCATTGCCAGCCACAGCAGCTGTAGCCAGAAACAGCATCACCGCCGTTCCGAACGCCCGGATCAATCCAAACCTGCCCATCTGCGGAAACTCCCCTCCTGCACTTCAGACCAAGCAATCACCTGACCGCACCGACCCTTCGCCGACGCGGCCAAGTAGCATCGCTCAGAAGTCCGCCCTGAAGCCGATCGTGAATCGCCGCCCGATAGCGTCGTAGGTCTCACGTTCGTAGAGATAGAACGGCGGATCCTCGTCCAGCACATTATCGATCCCTGCGAAGAAGGTGAAATTATCGACGACGTCGTAGTAGGCACTGAGGTCGAAGTAATGCACGTCGCCGGTTTCCGGTACAGCCAAGGCTGGCGGTTGAGCACCGGACGCTTTCGCGCCAGCGATCCGCCCATCCGTGGCCGAGCCGATGAAACGATGCCGCAACGAAAGTTGCAACCTGTCTGCTTCCCAAGTCAGCCGCTGGGTAAAGCGCCACTTCGGGCTGGCCGTTCCGCAGCTTCCGCCACGAATATAGCCAGCGCAGTTCACCGGGTTCACAATGGGGCTGCCCTGCGAAATATTGTCGAGGAGGTACGTACCGGCAATATAATAGTTCAACGATGAGGCGGCGAGATCGTGGCGATAGTCCAGACGGTAGTCGACGCCGCGCGCCTCCATTTTTGCGATATTGGCGTTGAGCAGCGGTACATCATAAAGCTGACCGTCGGGGGTGCGGTTCCGCAGAGGGACGCAAAACACATTCTCGAGCGACATGTCCGCATTGCAGGCGGTAATCACGGACTGCAGACCGCCACCGAAAGAACCGATCGCATCCTCTATCTTGATATTGTAATAGTCGACTGTGAGCTGAAGGCCGGGAAGGAAATCGGGGCGTATCACCGCACCGACCGACCACGTGTCGGAGGTTTCTTCCTGCAGGTTGGGATTACCGCCCGTAACCGCGCGGATCTGCTGGTTTTCCTGCTGAAAAACATTGATCACTCCGCCCGGAACACCCAGCGCATTGACGCAGAAGTCCCGCTCGGCAGCGGTACGTTCGGGGGTAGCGTTGCAGAAGTCGACCGCCTGAGGAGCGGTGTTGGTCGCACCCGAAAAGAGCTCCACCACATTCGGCGCACGCACTGCCCGCTGATAAAGCCCGCGGAATTTCAGGCCATCGAAGGGCGAGTACTCTCCGCCAAGCTTGTACGACCAGACCGAACCGGCCGTCGAATAATCCGAGAAACGCACCCCGCCTTCGAACGCCAGCAGCCGTATGCCAGGCATGTCAGCCAGGATCGGAACATAGAGCTCGCCATATCCTTCGACCACATCGAACGACCCCGCCGTGGGGCTGAGCCCTGCTGACCGCGAGAGCGCCTTGCCCATCACATAGAGCTGATCGGGATCGAAGGACGAGCTTTCCTTGCGATACTCCGTCCCGAGCGAGATACCGACATCGCCAGCCGGTAGCGTGAACAGCGTTCCTGTAAGGCTGGCACCGACCTGCTTCTGCTTGATCGTAGTGATGTTGGTCAGATCAGTGTAAATGTAGTCGATCATTTCCGGCGTCATCGAATAGAGACCGAAAGGATTGAGAACGACGCAATCCGGATCGTCCGTGGCACAGCTGAAGGGATCGTTGGGATCGGTGAGGAAGCCGTTCGCGAAATTATCGACAAGGACACCGCCGCCCTGCACGTCGGTAACCTTCGTCTGCCCCTGGTTGAAGAACACCTCCCACGAAAGCCTGTCGGTCAACTCGCCCTTGAGACCGACAACGAAGCGCCAGAAGTCACGCGTTTGGTCGCTGGTGCGCGAACCCCCATCGAGAAGGCGGCGATTGATATTGACTGGGACAAGGCTGTCCCCATCATCGTCCACATTGTCGCTGAGAAATTGACGCAGCGTTGGATCGAGGTAGGGATTGCGCAAGTCGAGTTGGAAACCGGGGATGAAGCCCGAACTGCTCATGGGGACCGCGCCCAGCGTCGAATTGATCTTGCTGTGCACATACGACCCTTCCCAGAACGCCGTTACACCGTTGGTTACGTCGTAGTGACCCAGAACCGAACCCTGCCAGCGCTCCATGGGCATCTGGAGGTTGGTGTACGGGCGATCGTTGAAGCCATCGCTCGGCCGATAGGCGCGCCAGCCCTCCGGCGCGAAGAAGATGCCGGCAGTCCCGATCGCGTTGCCATAGGGATCGGTTAGCCCGACCAGCTCGGGCGAGAAGATCGTACCCTGGGGCGTCACGCCATTGCCGGATTCCACCAGTACCGGTTTGCCGTCGATGATGGCATCGGCAAAATAATCCAGCGCGTGATCACGCGCCGCGCCCTTAACCTGAGCGCGATTGTAGTAGCTTCCGTGAAACACGACATTGCCGCGGCCGTCGGCAAAATTGCCACCCGCCGTCATGTCGAAGTTATAGCGCGCGGCATCGCCCTCGTCGCTAATGCCGTACGAACCACCGACCTCAAAGCCTTCGAAGTCATCCCTCATGACGAAGTTGACCACACCAGCCATCGCGTCCGAACCGTAAACGGCCGACGCACCGCCGGTGACGACTTCGATCCGAGAAACCAGCGACGGCGGGATCATATTGAGATCGACGACCCCATCCTGGGACGCACCCACAATTCGTCGACCGTTCTGAAGCACCAGCGTACGCACAGTGCCAAGTCCGCGAAGATTTACCGTCGCCGAGCCATTCCCGGTGTTGGATTGTGCACCTGCACCGGCAACCGCTTGTGGCAGTGCGTTAAGGAGTTGCTCGGTTTCGCTAGTGACGGAAAGCTTGATTTCTTCTTCCCCGATGACGTTGACCGGGCTGTTCGACTCCACATCGGGGCGAGGAATGCGCGAGCCGGTGACAACGATCGACTCCCCCGCGCTCGGCGCCTCTTGTGCCGTCGCCGTGCCGACCACGGCCATCGAGAGAAATAGCGCCGAAGTTCCCTTCAGCGCCGCACCAAAGCCTATAGCGTTCTCACTCACCATTTTGATTACCTCCCTGAACTTTGTCGTTCACCTGCCGGACCCGGGAGCCCCTCACAGATCATTCTTGTGAACATTTGCGTGATTTTCAGCATATTTTTACGAGGCCGTCAATTGTCTTGGTCAGAAATTTGACAATCGGGTCGCTTCGATGACTACGATCGCCAGTTCCTGGGCGCTAGTTGCGAGCTAGCACCTCTAATACGAGATTATAAAATAAGGGATTTTTGTTTCTCAGTCTCCGAAGAGCAACCTCTTTTCCTATGGCGGTCAAAGCCAATCGGTCCGGAGAAAGGACCGGAGCGCCGCGAGCTAAGGACCGTTGCATGACCGCTTGACGAATACCGATACACGGGACATTATGACACATAACATATGATTATTGTCATAATGTCCCGTGGAGAACGAAGGACCGCCCGCACATCTAAGAGGGGATGATTCATGCGAAATATTGCTTCTGCGACCGCCGCGATTCTGCTTGCCGGAATCATCATGCCGACGGCAGCGAACGCCTCGACTCCAGCAGATCGCCCCGACAAGACAATACCCGAAAGCAACATTCCGGCTGGGAAGCGGTCGTATGAGGAGCTCATCGCCCTGTTCGCGGCTTTCGACGAATGGCGCACCCTGCAGCCGGTCGAGGGCGTCATCGACTACAGCCAGTCTACGGTGAAGAGGCGCAAGGAGGAGCTGCGGGCGTTCCAGGCGCAGTTGCCGGATTTTGCAGTAGCCAGGTGGGACCGCCATCGGCAGGTCGATTACCTGGCAATTCGAGCGCAGATGGATCTTGCGGATTTTACGCTCAGCGTGACCAAGCCTTGGGCGCGCGATCCGGGCATGTATGCCGACGAAGTGCAGCGCCTGGCTTATGTTGAACTGCCGCTGCAGGGGAATGAGCTGAGCGAGTTCCGAGCGCGGATAAAGGCCATCCCCAGATATCTTGCTCAAGCGCGTATCAACCTTGATTCTGTCGCTGCGGACTATGCCGATCTTGCCATACACAGCCTTTCGCACGGCGATGGTGTCGGCCATGGCATGCCCTATCGTGCCGTGGAGCCCGAAGGCACGATAGGCTGGTTTGCGGATCTCCGTGCCCGGGCGACTGTCCAGCAGCCGCAACTGGTCGCCGATATAATCGAGGCCCAAACGGCAATTGTCGGATTCAAAGACTGGCTGGTCGCGTCTCGCCCGGAAATGACGGCTCGGGCGGGAGTGGGACGCGAAGCGTATGACTGGTTTCTCACCAATGTGCGGCTGATGCCCTACGATTCCGACCAGATCGTCACACTTGCCGAGCGCGAATTGCAACGTCACTGGGCGAACTACACTACTGAGCGTCATCGCAACCGCAATCTGCCCGAGCTGGAACTCCCGCTATCGGCCGAGGAGTACCAAGAACAGCTCGCCGGGACCGACGCGAAAATCCGTCAGTGGCTGATTGACGAGGAGATTGTCTCCATTCCCGACTATATTCCGGATAGCTATCGGGAAATGGGATACAACGCGCCCTGGATCGTACGACCGGACGGGCCGATGTTCTGGGAGCAAATTCAATTTCGCGATGCATCACCCGATCATCTCCACGCAACCTTCCCTGGCCATCGTTTCGATGGAATGATGGCGCGGCACGTGTCGCACCCCATCCGCCGCAACATCAGCGATAGCGGGCGCACGGAAGGTTGGGGGTTCTATCTGGAAGAAACCGCCCTCCAGCTTGGTCTCTTCGATGATCGACCGCGCACGCGTGAGTTGATCTATATATTCGGCCTGTTCCGCGCGGCACGGACGGTCGGCGACGTCAAGATGCAACGCAACGAGATGTCGATGGCCGAAACCATGGCGTACTGGCAAGACTGGACACCCTATCTCGACGAAAACGTCGCGCGCGTCGACGCCGGCATCTACATTCGCCGCCCTCCCGGGTATGGTATGACATATACCATTGGTGCCATGCAGCTGCAGAAACTCTTGGTCGACCGGAGACGCCAATTGGGTGATGCCTTTTCGATCAGGGACTTTCACGACTATCTTATGAAAACGGGTCGTTTTCCCGTCTCGCTTCTCCGTTACGATCTGACGGGTCATGACGACGAAATCCGGAAGCTTTGGCCTCACACCCCGCTTGCCGAAATCCTGCAAAAAGACTGAGCCGCACCGGGAAACGATCTCCCCAGCACGACGACGCGCGAACCCGACGAGCTCCCCGCGGCGGCATGCGCGCATTTCGGGCTCTAGCGGAATGCTTTCGGGGCGTGGGATGGACCCGATTTCCTCCAGGGCATGCTTGTCACAGCCAACCGTGTTGAGGCATTGGATATCCTTGGCGTCCCGCTGCGCAATCAATTCGCCAACACACCATTGACGTCGTCGCGATAAATGACCCCGTCCTTCATCACGAAACTGATCGAACGCAAGGCCGAGATATCGACCGTCGGATCGCTATCGACCGCGATGATGTCCGCAAGCAGGCCTGGTTGCAACCGACCGACTTGATCTTCGATCTTGAGCATCCTCGCGGTCTGCGTAGTGCCCGCCTGCAACGCTTCCAGCGGGGTCATGCCAGCCTTAACGTAAAGCTCGGCTTCCGCGACGGTTGCCGTGGTGCCGCTGTTGGGCTCAAACGGGAACTGGTCAGTCCCGAGTGCGATGTTGACGTCTGCCTTGATGGCATTCTGAAGCATCGCCCAATGCTGCTTGCCGGTCGACCTTACCCGTTCCAGATACCATTCGGGCGAGCCGATCTTGCGGAAGAATTCCATCGCTCCGGCTTGTGAAACCACAATCGTCGGCACCAGCCAGATGCCCTTCTCTTCCATCGCGGCCAGATTTTCAGGAGTGAGAAAATAGCCGTGCTCAAAGCAGTTGATGCCGAATTTTATCGACTGTTCGGCCGCTGCTGGAGAACCGTTATGCGCAGTTACCGGTATACCGTTGCGATGTGCGACCTCGATCAGGGTCGCAAGCTCCTCGTCAGTCATCGGTGCCGCACCAATGCTGCCGTGCGTGTCGGAGATGCCGCCAGAAATCGCTATCTTGATCCAGTCCGCGCCTTTCTTGATCTGCTCACGTACTGCCCGTGCAAGTGCGTAAGGCCCATCCGCTTCCAGAAAGCCGTGCCCGCCCGTTGGCACGATGATCTCCCCGGCAGTCTTGACGCGCGGACCAATGGCCTCGCCCTTCTGGATCGCACGACGGACAGCAAAATCGACCCCGTGCGTCTCCCCCACGAGCCTCACCGTCGTGACGCCAGCCAGCAGTGATTTGCGGGCGTTGTTGGCCATGCGGAGGGCGAGTTCAGGATCTGTTTCGTCCGCAAGTTCCGCGCCTTCGCTGCCGGGCAACACAAGACCAAAGTGGGTATGCATGTTCATCAGGCCCGGAATCAACCACTTGCCCTTCATGGCGACCACCTGCGCGTCATCGGGAATCGCGACCGACGACGCCGGACCGATTTCGGCAATCGTATTTCCGCGAATGACGACTACCGCATCGCGCACCGGAGCGCCGCCATCGACGTCCACGACATTGGCTTCGGTCAGAACAACAGTCTCTTCACTTGCAGCCCGCTGCACGGGTGCCGCATCCGGTACCGCCTGCGCACTCGTTGCCGCGATCGCCGCAAGCAGCCCAACGAAGGCCCGCCGGATTGTTGCCATTGTCATTATCGTCACTCCTGTTCGAAGTCTTTCAGGCTTCGGCCCATTGCTGCACGGCCTTTTCCATCACCGCCATGGGCATCGGCCCCGAAGTGAGGATTAAATCATGGAACTTGCGGATGTCGAAGCGTGGTCCCATCCTCTCGCGAGCTGCTTCGCGGCTGTCGACAATGCGCGTGGCACCGACCTTGAAGCTGCATGCCTGGCCTGGATAGACTGAATATCGGGTCACTTCGCGTTCGGTTGAAAGCGGTTGTTCGCCTGCGTTTTCGACCATCCACCGGATCGCTTCATCTTTCGTCCAGCGTTTGTGGTGTAGGCCGGTGTCCACCACAATGCGCGCAGCGCGGAACAATTGCGATTGCAGTTCGCCAATGCGCCCGAAGGGATCGTCGTCGAAAATGCCGAGCTCTGCCGCGACCTGCTCGGCGTAAAGGGCATAACCTTCGGTATAGGCTGAAAACCTGACTATCCTGCGGAAGAGCGGCAAAGACGGTGCATGGGCAAGCACGCTATATTGGAAGTGGTGTCCGGGCACGGCCTCGTGATGCGTCAGTGTCGGTAGTCGCCAGAGTAGATGTTCGGCAGGGTTTCGCAGGTTCAAGGAATAGACGCTCGGCTCGCCAGGGGCTCCTTCGCTATAGAATGCCCCGGGTGCGCCCGCCTCGACAGCAATGGGAATACGCCTGACCACAATCGGGTTGACTGCTGTAATGCCGAAGGCTTCAGGCAGTTTGGCGGTTATGTTTTCGACATGACGGCGGGCAAGCTCCAGCAATTTCTCGCGTCCCGCATCGTCATTGCTAACCTTAAAGCGCTGATCCGCATTAAGAGCGGCAATGCGTTCGCCTACAGTGCCCTGGCTCATGCCCTGGGCCTTGAGCAGCGCGTCGATCTGGGAAAGCAGCGATGCACACTGTTCCAGGCCGAGCTCATGTAGATCGTGCGGCGCGATGTCTGTCGTCGTATTCGCCTGCACCGCGCTTGCATAATAGGCATCGCCGTCGGGCAGGTGCCAGACCCCGGCCGTATCGACTGCTTGCGCGCGGACAGCTTCAAGGGCCTCGATCTGCCGGGATAGCGCTGGCTGGATGGTCTGTCGAAAAATATGTGTCGCCCGCTCGGCATCACCCCGCCTGTCGAGGGCTTGCATCCTTGCGATCGCGGGTGCGAAAAGCGCCGAGGCAAGCGGCGGACCGTCGCGCAAGTTCTTGATTTGCGAGATGGTTTTCTCGATCACGAATTCGGGCGGAACCACTCCGATGGCAGCGTCGTGCCGAATGCGAGCACTTTCCTGATCGAGCGCGATCGCGAGTCCCGAAAGGCGGTCGAAATAGGCCTCCGCATCGGCCCCATCAGTGATCGGGTGGCGACCGCCGATGAAATCGGGCAGCCAGTAATAGGCACCGTTCATCTGGCTGACGACATACGGGCTGGGCCGTAGGTTCAGATCTGCATAGCCATAGAAGCCAAGCAGGCGATCCAACGTTTCGTAGACGTAGAGCGCAACGTCCCGATCCAGCGCGGCTCGCTCCGACAGACCCTGAACGGGTACGGCTCTGAGCTGTGCCAAAGCGTCCTTGACCGCGCCCCGATCGCGTTCACGCGCGGCCAGCGAACGATCATCGAGCCTGGCCCGCAGATGGGCATTTGGACCTATGTCGAAGTTGGCCGCCGTTGCTTCTTCGGGTGAACGGGCAAGAAACGTTTCGCAATGGCTTTGAAGCAGAGCTTCGAGAACAGCATCATTGCTGTGCGCCAGAGCCCTTCCGGGGCGCGACGCAAAACCCAAAGCCACACCGGCTGAAGCCGAAACCTTCAGAAATTCCCGTCTATCGCTCGGCAAGGCCCGATCTCCTCGTGGTGCCGGTGGAAGAGAAATCTACCACCGGCGGTTTCATTCCTGCCGCTATCGCGACGCGCGCGTCGCCGCGCCAGCCAGCTGTTCCTAGAACGAATAGCCTACGCTGATGCCGAACTCGCGGAAGGACGGTTCGACTTGCGAACCACTGTAGAACGCTTTTTCGTAGGCGTTGGCATAGTATTTCGCCTTGAACAGGTTCTCGACGTAACCAACCACGCGAATATTGTCGTTCTCGAAGCCCAGGCGCAAATTCACATTGTGATAGCTGGGGCTGAGGAACGGTTCACCGGGCACAGTCTTGTAGAGGTAATAGTAGGGGTTAGAGATCATCTTGGAGCGATAGCTCCATTCCCCGCGAACGAACCCCTCGAAAGAGCCGAGCGGGAGAGTGTATTGCGTCTGGGCGCCGGCGGTCCATTTCGGGGCCGTGGTTAGCTGCTGCCCCGTGAGATCGAGAATCTGTCCATCGATCAGCGCGTTGGGATAATCCCTGTATTTCGACTTGTTGTAGCCAAGCTGGCCGGCGAGCGTCCATCGCGGGGTAAGGCTGGCGCTGAAGCTGCCCTCCACCCCGTAACTCTCCGCTGACGCGGCGTTGGCGATACCGCTGACCCCACGCAGCAAGCCAGTGCCCGGATCGATGAACTGGAAACGGATCGTTTGCTGGACATCCTTCCAGTCCATGTAGAAGCCGGTGATGTCCACGCGTACGCGATTGTCAAACAGATCGAACTTGGCGCCCACTTCGTAGTTCCAGAGCGTTTCCGGATCGAACTCGTTGCGCAGTTGGGCCGAATTGCTCGTTTGGGTGCCGCCCGATTTGAAGCCGCGCGATGCGGTCGCATAGACCATGAGCGCGGAGTTCGGCTTATAAGTCAGTGTGAACTTGGGCGAGATATCCTCGAACGTGGCGGACCGGTCGTTGGTGCCGGTGATGATCGTGTTCGAAGATGTCTGCGAAGTGTTGGTCACCTTTTCCCAAGAATAGCGTAGACCCGCAGTGGCCGACAGCTGATCGGTGAAGTTCAGAGTGCCTTGGGCGAACAATGCGAAGTATCGCGATGTACTGAAGCCTTCCCCGCCAGTCACCTCAAAGCCTTCACAGTCGCCGTTGGTGAAGGCAGGGCAAAGCGGGCTGTCCGCGCCGTGGAAAGTCTGTTGATCGCTATCGCCGGTGTCCTTGCCGTAGAAGGCGCCGAAGCTTCAGTCCAGGACCTGGCTTCCGGTGGATTGAAAGCGAAGTTCGCCGCTCGTCGATTCGCGGTGCAACAGAAGGTTTTCGTAAAAGAAATCTATGCTGCCACCATCAACGTCGCCATAGTTGAACAGATCCGATTCCAGATGGCCGGCAACCAGAGTGGCCTCGACCGGACCAAAATCCCAGACGGCGCGTGAGCTGTAATATTCGAACGTGCTCCCGACCTCCTGCGGACGGTTGAAGTTCACCTCGTTGGTGTTGTCCGGGAAGAAACCGACGCCGTCGGGATCGGCGATCAGGCCGGCGGTTGCACCATAATAGACCGCCGCCCACGTACGCGTGACAAAGCCGGTCGGCACACCGTTGCGCATGCCGAGAGTCTCGTCCGAATAGCTGTAGGTAAAATCCCAGGTCAGATTGTCGAGCGGCGTCAGGCGCGCCTGAATGCGACCGGTATAGTATTCGCTGTCGTTGCCGCCGCCGATCGGATTGATATTGCGGATATATCCATCGGACTTTTCGTACTGGCCAGAAGCTCGGATTGCGAGCAAGCCTTCGACCACGGGGATATTGATCATGCCCTGCGCGCGCTTCGTGTCGAAGCTGGCGTAACCAAGCTCGGCATTGGCTTCGAAATAGTCGACCGGCTTCTTGGTAACGACGTTGATCGCGCCCCCGACCGCGTTGCGGCCGAAGTAGGTGCCCTGGGGGCCGCGCAGCACCTCGATCCGCTCGAGATCGACGATTTGCGGATTGCTGGTACCCGCAACGACGCTGAATTCGTCGATATAGAAGGCGTAGCTTGACTGACGCACATCGGCATAGGGGTTGAGCTGATTGGAAATGCCGCGGATCGAGAGGTCTTTGCGATCACGCGAGCCGTTGGACTGAAACGAGACGTTCGGCGTCATTGCAAAAACATCATCGACGCCATTGACGTTTTGATCCTTGAGCTGCTCGGCCCCGATTGCAGTGATGGAAATTGGGACATCCTGAATCGATTCGCTGCGGCGCTGTGCCGTTACGATGATGACTTGATCCGTAAGGCCTTCGTCGTCCACGTCCTGCGCCAAAACCGGAGTCGCAACACTGGCGGCTGCGACTACGGGCAAAGCCGATGTGAGCAGAATTTTGCGCAGCCTCCGCACGTTGATACTCGACCTCATCATCAGTCTCCCCTTTGGAATTATCGAATGAAATGTGATTGCAGTTATTGAAGGTGCCCTGACCTTGGCATGAGAAAGCGGCAGAGGATCGATCAGCTCTGCCAGCACAGCGGTTCAAGCCATCTTTGTTCGGGAGTTAGCTCGGATCGGACCAGATCTATCGACGCGATACGTCCGTCCCGGACCGTAGCGTGACCGGCGGCCAACATGCAGCCGACGCCTTCGGCCCGGCGCGAGCGGATGACATGATACGTGTATATCTTGTCCTCGGCTGTGAAGACGACCTTGAAAGGCACCACGATCTCCACCTCGCCACCCAGTGCCTGAATGTCTTGGAACCGCTCGGCCCATTGCACCACTCCGGTGATCGACCTGCGCCCATTGAGAGTCAGTGTCGCATCGGGCGTGAAAAACGCTGAAAAAGCCTCTTCGGTATAGGAACCCGGCAGGGTGAAGGCACCGTTCCACCAAATAAACATGCGCGAAAGGATATCGGTGGTCGGGACATCTTTTTCAGCCTGGTGCTCAGGTCCCGAAGAAGGCCCCGGCACCTTCTTCGATTCAGCACTAACCTGAGCGCCGAGACACAGCGTAGCGGCCACCAAACCGGCCATTGCAGTACGAACTCGCTTCATCGACCGAATTCTCCAGAGCGCCTTCGCCAAGATGGCACAGTGACGCGACTGCCACGGAGTTTCAGTCAGTTACGAATTTGTTTCAATGACATCGAACAGTGGATTTTGTTGCGCCCAACGCAAATTAACACATGGGTTCATTCGCGTGGAAACGCGCAGCCGCAATTATCGAAGCCTAGAGCGTTTTCATAGCCAGGTGGAGTTCAATGATGCTCTTGCCCCCTTTCCCAGAAGGCGAGGGAAGCAGACCGTCGAAGAGGGGGTATGGTTTCCATCGATGCGTCCAAAGTGCGCAACACGGACGAATCGTTGCGCTAAACGCAATGTAAGTAGTCATTTGATCCTTAAACTATTGTCTTTTCTCATTTTTCCGGAATTCCCCGGTCCAAATCCATGCTGGAGCTTCGCGGAAGCCACGCTACCATTCGCGGCATCATTGCGATTTGGGAGAGACGCGTAATGCCTCAGTACAGCAAGTTTGCCCTTTCCCGAAGGCGTGCGATGGGGTTGATGGCGTCGAGTGCGCTCGTTCCGTCCATGGCCTTCGCCCAAACAAGCGATGCCTCCGCCCGCCTGCGCAGCCTGCTGGATTTGAGCGCGGCGCGTGACGCAAGGCTCCACCCGCTATCCAGCGACCAGGCTCATGTGATGGGAAAGGCTCCCGCTTTCGTCGATCCCTACTCTGACTTCTATCGCAATAGACTGATTGCCTTTCGGCGCGAAGAAAGCGAAGCTCTCAAAGCGATCGATCGCGCGGCGCTGAGCGCCGTCGAAGCCATCGCGTACGACGTGTTCGCCTATTACCTGAATCAGACGATTACACTGTTCGATCGGGGGCTGTTCGATGTCCAGACCCTTGCCCCCTTCGATGCGTCTTTCGGGATGCATGTGGAATTTCCGGATTACATATCCGGAGGATCGGCGCGCTTCGATACTCTTGCGGATTATAGGCTGAATCTCGCACGCATGGATGGGTTCGCCGCCTATATGGCGAATGTCGTGACCAAGGCGCGCGAGGGTCTGACCGCTGGTTATCTCCAGCCGCGCGTTTTGATCGAGAATGTCCTGGGCCAAGTCGACGCGATGCTGGCGATGCCGATTGAAGACAGTCCGTTCTGGTTCGCGATAAAACGGATGCCCGCATCGATTACCGGTACCAGTCGCAAGGAGCTCGAGAAGCTCTATCGTGCAAGGATCGAAAATGCGATCTATCCTGCGTACGGATCATGGCGGACATTTCTGCGAGACGAATATTTGCCTCGGGCTTCATCGGAACCGGGGCGCTGGGCCATGAAGGACGGCAGCGCGCTTTATGCGTGGGAACTTGCCCGGCACACCACGACCACCAAAACTCCCGACGAAATTCATGACCTTGGCCTGTCGGAAGTGTCTCGCATCCGCAAGCAAATGGAGCAGGTAAGGCAAACAGTCGGTTTCGAAGGCGACCTGAAGGCGTTCTTTGAGTACATTCGCACCAATCCGAAATTCTACTGCAAGACTCCGGAGGAGTTGATCGATCGCTTCGAAGCGATCGAGGCGCGCATTTGGCCGAACATTCCCAAGCTGTTTCATCACAGCCCGAAGGCGCCTTTCGAAGTGCGGGCGCTACCCGCGCTGGGCGATCAGCGGGGTACTGGGTACTACAGAACGGGACCGCCAGACGGAAAGTCGCCGGGCATCCTGTTCTTCAACATGTCGATGCTCGATACGCGCCCGATCCCGACGCTGGAAACGCTTACCTTGCATGAGGGCATTCCTGGACACCACTTTCAGACGACGCTCGCACAAGAGGACGATGCACTTCCCGAACTTTTACAGAAGGGCAAGGCCACGGCGTTCACCGAGGGGTGGGGTCTTTATGCCGAATCTCTGGGGCCGGAACTGGGCCTATTCAAAGATCCGATGCAGCTTTTCGGCCACCACGACATGGCTATGCTGCGCGCCGTGCGGTTGGTGGTGGACACCGGCATTCATGCGAAACGATGGAGCAGACAGAAGGCGATAGAGTTCATGCTCGCCAACACCTCGATGGCGCCGCGCGACGTCTCAGTCGAGATCGACCGGTATATCTCCTATCCAGGACAAGCCTGCGCTTACAAGGTTGGCGAATTGAAGATACGGGAGCTTCGAGATCGTGCTTCTCGGCGCCTGGGCGAACGGTTCGACGTGCGCGACTACCATCATCAGGTCATCGGAACCGGGTGCTTGCCGATGGATGTGCTGGAAACCAAGGTCGCGAACTGGATCGCGACCGGCGGCGGGATGACCCGCTCGTGACCGCGCGCGACTATCGGCATCGCTGGTTGCTGCTTCTGCCCTTCCTTTGGCAGGTAGGCGGTGCGCCGCTGGTCAATGACATCGCTTGGCGCCCCCTCTCATTACCATTCCCGATGGTCTGGCAGCTTGTCGGAATCATTTTCACAACGACCGTCATCGCAGTGGTTTTCCGGCTCGATGAAAGAGCGGAAAAGGCCTACGACGAGAAGCTGGACTGAACATGACCGTACAGATCCTTACGCTTGCAATCGTGCTGGGCACAGTCGTGGGAGCGCTCCTCTACAGTCAGCGGCAGGCCCGCGTCGCTTCGATGACCGAATGGGCAGTCGGCGGCAGGCGTTTCGGCATCCTGATATTCTGGTTTCTCAACGCGGGCGAGATTTACACTACTTTCGCAGTGCTCGGGATTTCCGGCTATGCCTGGGCTTACGGTGCTCCTGCTTATCTTGCCCTGACATCGGTCTCGCTTTCGGCAGTGATCGGATATTGGCTGATGCCGCGCATCTGGGATGAAGGCCGCAAACACAATCTCGTGACGCAGGCCGATTTCTTCCAAGAGCGGTATCGCGCGAAATGGCTGAGCGTCGTCGTGGCTGCCGCCGGCATTCTTGCCCTGATAGTCTATGTTCAGATCCAGATCACGGCATTGAGCCTGATTCTCAGGCTAACGCTGGGTACGCAAGTGTCCCCGATTGCTTCAGCAGTCGTCGCTGCAGTAGCGATGATCGCGTTCGTTTTTGTTGCGGGATTGCGCTCCGCCGCCTTTGCCGCTGGCGTGAAAGACATTTTGATGCTGGTAGTGGTTGTTCTGCTATGCGCCACAGCGGCGTCCAAGGTCGGCGCATCTTCGATGCTTGATATTTACGCCCGCGTTCAGGACATGCACCCCACCATCGGCAGCTTTCCGGGCTTGCAGCCAGACGCAGGGCTGACGAGCACATGGCTAATGACCGCCGCGCTCAATGTTGCGTTGGGCAATTGGATTCTGCCACATCTCTTCCAGCTTTGTTATTCCGCACAGGATCGCCGCACGATCCGACGCAATGCGGTCCTTCAACCGCTCTATTCGCTGTCTTATTTCTTCATCATCATGTTGGGCTTTGCAGCATTGCTGGCTGGAGTCGATCCGCCAGGTGGTGATACCAATGCGGCGCTGCTTACATTCGTGACCATGAATTACCCGGCATGGGCAATCGGACTGTTCGCCGGCACGGCGTGCCTTTTGGCCCTTGTTCCGGGATCGGTTCTTCTGCTGACGGCGGGTTCGCTGTTCAGTAGGAACATCTTCAAGCCGCTCGTCCCGACGCTCGGCGAGCGGGGCGAGTTGCTGGCGTCACGCCTCTCGCTGCTGGTCTTTGCGGCAATTGCCGTATGGCTGACGCTGGGCGCGAACCGCTCGCTCGTGGACATCGGACTGTCGGCCTATGCTGCGGTCGGTATGCTTGCGCCCGGGGTGTATTTCGCGTTCTTGTGGAAGCG